>Ga0163152_10001065_pt1 | contig 44654 bp, 47 predicted proteins | sample OliLakLV19MP8IB2_FD_148635 | JGI IMG/M metagenome (GOLD analysis project Ga0163152, IMG submission 148635) | Freshwater microbial mat bacterial communities from Lake Vanda, McMurdo Dry Valleys, Antarctica - Oligotrophic Lake LV.19.MP8.IB-2 | ecosystem: Environmental > Aquatic > Freshwater >...
TGGCTTCAATGAGGCCGCGGCGAATTCGCCGCGGAAATTTCTACCCCGTCGTCTTCACGCGCCGCGAGGACGCCGCTTCAATGAGGCCGCGGCGAATTCGCCGCGGAAATAGCCTTCTCCAACCGCCTTTATCGGCGCGGCAGCCAGAGCTGGGTTTCGAGCGCTTCGTCGAAACTGGGACGCTACGGTGCAGCCTCCCTGGGTCGATAGCGGCACGATACCCGAAAACATCCATATTGTTAAAGAGCTACATCTCCGCGAGCGCTCCATACGGCGGGCATCATCATCCCAGCACTCGCGACACCACGGCAAAAAAAAGTCAGACGATGACCGGCTCCCGCTCTACCGGCTTGAAAGTCCGTTTGCCAAGGCTGACCACCCGCGGGTGAACGTTCTCCAGGACCCCAACGTCGATGATCACTACATGATCATCCTTCTGGTCGATGATCTCGTCCATGGTTGCCAGCATCTCGGCGTGACGTTTGCGCGACAGCCGGCACTGGAATACCGATAGCTGGACCCACTCTCCGTAGCCATTCATCAGGCCGTACACGGCGCGCCAGCGTTTGGGGTCGGCGATGTCGTAGGTCACGATGTAGAGATGCTCGTCCATCTTTGCTTACCGGGTGACGAAATTAGGATACTCCTTCAGCTCCCCGAGGAGAAACCGAGCCATCAGCCTGGCCTGCAGTTCCAGCAGGCGCCGGTAGCTGACCTTGTATCCGAAGACGGGATGCGTGACCTCATGTCCCAGTCTTCGCTCGAAGCACGCGATAAAGCGTTTGCGGCCGTCGCCGTCGAGGGCCACGCTGCCCGCGGCGGAGATGAAATCGGTCGGCTTGACCTCGCCGTTGTTGATCGCCTGGATCACGCTCGAATCGGCGATCAGGGGACGGAACGGTTCCATCATGTCCAGCGCCAGGGCCGGCCTTCCGTAGCGCGGCTGATGGTAGAAGCCGCGATAGGGATCGAAGCCGACCCCGCTCAAGGTGACGGTCCAGGTACGCACCAGCAAGCTGTAGGCAAAGGACAGCAGAGCGTTGACCGGGTCCGTGGGCGGGCGGCGGTTGCGTTTGGTGAAGTCGAAGACGAATTCCTCCCCGGTATCCGGCCCCCGGCTCAGCATCTGCCGGAACGAGCCGAAGTACCGCGCTGCTGCATTGCCCTCCACGCCTAGCAATTCCGGCAGGCTCGATGCGCGCCGGGCGGCGTCGATGTCCTGTTTGAACTGGTCCATCATGGTTTCGGGCGCTTCACCGTCTTTCCAGTTCCTTCGCAAAAGCGTCCGGGAGTTCTGGATCTTGGCGACGACCAGGCCTTTCGCCAGTCGCAGGCACGCGCTGGAATCAAAGCTCGCCCGATATTGTGCTGTCCGTATTTCCACGTTCTTGTGCCCCGTGCCGACGGTGTGCCCCTTGAACCAACCGCCGAAGCTGTGCCAACTGACCGTGATGTCCCGCTCCATGAGGGTGTGCAGGCAGGGCGTGGTGACATAGACATTGCCCATCAGCACTACCTGAGAGATTTCGTTCAGTCGTGCGCTCGCGCTCTTCACGTCGTCCACGTAAATTTCGAGCGTTTCCTCCTTCTTGGTGACTTTGGCGCTGTGCGCCTGCACATAGACCGGCATTGCCTCGTCGCGCAGCACAGCCAGCGGTCGCGGCGGCGTCTGCTCCCGGTTGAGGAAGTTCACCTCGTCCGGCAGACAGATGCCGACGAGTGAACAGCGGGGGCACTTGGGACTGTCCACCAGAGGCGGCGGGATCGTGCCGCCCGCCGCTATGAGCCGCAGCCCGTCGATCGCGTTGCGGGTGAGCTGTTTCAAATCGTCGTCGAACGGCACGGTAACCCGGTCGCGGCTGCCGGCGAAGTAGAGGACGCCTTCGGTGCAGGTGTACCCGTGCTCTTCGAGGATCAGTCCCTGGACGCAGAGCTGGACGCGCTCCGGTTCGTAAGCACCGGTCGCAACATGCGGCCGTTTGCCGCGCTTGTAGTCGACGGGGGTCACGCAGTTGCCTTCGCCTTCCACTAGATCCATTTTGGCGATGAGACCAAGACGATTGGACGACAGCGTGATCGAGCGGGCGTGAATGCGCTCGCCTTCCTCGACGTCATCCGGAGCCGGCAGGTTTCCTCCGGGCTTGTCAACCCGCCGGTGCGCATGGCGGCCTTCCACCGTATCCGACGATTCCGCCCATTCGCCCTGTACCCATTCGAGATAGGCCAGCCGCGGGCAATACTGGTACTCGTTGACCATGCGCGCGGGCAAAAGCGGCATGTCCCCGGCGAGTTCGGGGAAGGGTAGCGGTAGTTCTTTCTGAATCTCGTCCATGGGTGAAGAGCCCGATGGTTCAATGAGGAACAACTGGTGTGTTACAGTGTCTTACGGTCTGAATTGGAGCGCTAGTGATGGGTACCCTGACAATACGTCTCGACGATAAACTTGAACGCGAGCTCAACCGGCTCGCCAAATCGCAACATAAGACGAAAAGCGAGATCGCGCGAGAACTGTTGCGCCGTCACATTTTCGTACGCCAACTCGACGAGATCCGCAACAAGCTTCGGCCTTACGCAGAGGCCGCGGGCTACCTGACCGATGAGGATTTCTTCCGAGATATCTCTTGAGGATCTTTCTCGACACCAATGTTCTGGCCAGCGCATTGATGGGCCACGGACTGTGTCGCGACCTCCTGGACCGGGCCGTGATCGGACATTCTGTGCTGCTTGGTGCACCGGTGCTGGAGGAATTACACAGAGTACTGATCGCCAAATTTCGTGTTCCGGCAGATTTGTGGCGCGAACTGGAATCGAGACTGAGCGAATTCGAGCAGACACCCGCCGCGACTGTTCCGCTGGGCGTGGCTGTTCCCGATCCCACTGATGTGCCGATCCTCGCTTGCGCCGTTTCCGCCAATGCGGATGGTTTTGTCACCGGCGACAAGGCGCTGCTCGAACTTCGCGAAATCGAAGGCATTCCCATCCTTTCCGTCCGGCAGTTCTGGCAAAGACTCGCAGGCCTTGAAGAGCCGGACAAGGCTCAATTGCATCCCCGCCGGTAATCGCGCCGCGGCTCCTCCACTGACCAGCGCAGTACGCCGGCTATACGCTCGCCAATGCCGGGCACCGAGCACAAATCCTCGGCCCCCGCCCGAGTGATTGCTTCCACGCTGCCGAACCGCGCCAGTAATTGGTGGGCTCGCTCAGGCCCGATCCCTGGAAGCCCCTGCAGGATGAAAAGCTGGCGGGCGCGCTTTCCGCGCGGTCGACGGCCGCGCCGCGGCAGCGCCCCCGACGCGAACGTGCGCCCTTGCCGCGCCGCGAACAGCATGGTGCGTACCGTCTCCTCCGGTGTGCGCGTACGCAGCAGCGGCACACCACAGAAGAGGGCCACCGTCACCAACGCTCCTTGAATGGCTTCCCAGCGCATGGCGCTTCCGGCGAGTTCCCGTCCGGTGCCCTCGAGGATGATCGCCGGCTGCAGTGTCGAAGCGGAAAGTTTCAGCGCCTGCCGGAACAGCCGCCCGTCCTTGATCGCCGCCACCAGGTCCGTCAACGTTTTGCGCTCGAACAGGAAGCGGTCGTCCACCCGGTAGTCGCCGAGCGACAGGCGCATGACCGTTACGCGAAAATCCGCGCACTCGCGGAGCGCCGTCAGAACCGGACTTGCCGATTCGCGATCGTCAACCTCTATCGCGAGAGTCTCGTGCGACGGGGTCATTTTTTCGAAGCCGGTTGGAACTGCGGTCGTTCAAGAGTCACGAGGGCCATCATCTTGCCATCCTGATCCGAAAACTCGACCTCGAACGCTTCCCCGTAGCCGTAGACGTGCACGACGGTACCGATCGCTCCTGCCGCAAGCTTCTCGCCCGGTAGGTCGGCAACAAGGACAACGCAGTCATGCTCCTTAACGATGTCCATCCGCTGGCACGTTTACATCTTGGTCCGTGCCGTCCTCGAAGAGAATCCGTATGCGTTTGCCGGGCAGAAGGGCGGTAGCAACAATCCGCGGCCGGCCGCCTCGCAGTGCCTTGCAGATAAGTTCATACAGCGCCTGGAAAGTGATGTGGGCGTAGACCGCACCGCTCAGCACCAGGAGTGGATCGACATACTCTTGGGGACTCCGATCGGCCCCTTTGGGCGTGCCCTCGGTAACGAAGACTACTGCCCGCATGGACTCGGACGCACCGAGTTCGTCGGCCTCTACCGGCGGAGGCAAGAATGCCGTGAACGGATCGCCATCCTCGTATCCGTACCCAGAAGTCGGCGAGCCGATATGTGCCGGCACGCCTTGCGCGATCACGGTGATCCACTCGCACCCGGGGTACTCATCCCCATCCCTGGGAAACTTGAGCTTCCAAAGCGTTGCGTAGATGCTCATTCAACTTCCTTTCGCCTCTGGCGCTGCGCCCGGCGACGCCCTTCGATTCCCGTGACGCCTCGTGCTCAGTCGCAGCCGGGAGCCCCGGCATGCCGAATCAAGCCGCGGGCAGACGCACGGGCGGTTTGAAACCAAGCTTTGCCGCCCTACGGACGTACCCCCGATCGTCGAACGTGAGCATTTCACTGCACGCATGGCTCGCCGCGTGATGCAGCGCGTCAGCGAAATCGATCCCCCGCCGGCAGTGGCGCAGCGCTGCTTCGATCTGGTTGTGGTCCTCCACTGTGACTCCCGGCAACGCAATCAGATGCGCGATGCATTCGGCGACCTTGCCGGCGGGCTGCTCGGCCACCGAGCGCAGGACCCATTCGAGTTCCAGCACCACGGTCTTCGGAACGAACACATCCCCGGCGGAAAGAATCTTCCCGGCCAGGCGGGCCTGCGCCGGATCGTCGTGCAGGTAGTAGCGCGCCAGCACGTTCGTATCAACCGCGCGCACGTTTCGCCGCCTTCTTCATCGCAACGCCCCCATGCATCTGCGCAATGGGAATCCGCGGTCCCCGGTAATTCAGAATCGCCGCACCTTCCTCGATGCGGGAAGGTGCGGCCTGTTTGACCAGCTTGAGCCGGGCGCCGCCCTTGTCGATGTCGAACTCGACTTTGGAGCCCGGCGTAATCCCGAGCGCCTGTCTCACCCGCTTCGGGATGGTGACCTGGCCCTTGCTGGTTACGGATACGGTTGCCATGGATGTGTCCTCAAAGTAATACCTGGTAAGGATTCTACCTCATTGCCATGATCCGGCGCCGGGGCGGCGAGCCGCCTCAGAACTCGTAACCCATCGCCACCCAATACCGCCAATCCTCAACAGCCTGATGCGTCTCGCGCGCTGTTTTCGACACCGCCAGTTGCGACAGCGGCACGCCGAGCCTGCGCTGGTTTGACAGGTCTATCATTCCGGATTGGACGAAACATCGCTCCGCCATGGCCGCTCCCAGCTCCGCTCATATTCGACTGCGCAAATTGGCCGATGCCTGCGGAGACGAATTCAAGCTCAGGGTTGTCCTCTACGACGGCGACCAGATCGTTCCTTTCGGCGAGCAGATGTTCGCGGCCCCGGTTTCGTGCCTGTGGGGCTAGTAGATTCTCCTTCGGCAGCAAAGCGGCACACTGGAGGCCGCGGGAAGACTTCAAAGGTCCTTCGGCATGGTAATACCAGCGCATCGCGTGCTCTTCCGGCGTGTACGCATCGACCACAATCGCCCGCCCGATGCGCTCTTCGCGGGCGCGGTTGGGTTTCGGGTTAGGCATCGGAGACGGGAACGAAGAGGCCGAGGCCGAAGTGGCAGGCAAAACCCAGCGCGATAGGGCCCCGTACCGGCTGCGCGAAGCGCAATTCGATCAGGCGCCCGAGCGTGTCGGGTTGTACGAGACCATTCTTGCGGCGGAAGCGATGGAAATGCAGGGGCCGTAGGGCGCGACTGCCTTGTTGAATCGAAGGCAGTTCTCGAATGTCGACGATGTCCGGTAGCTCTGCGCCGCGTGCGCACCATTCACGCCGTAGCTGACCCAGGATGGCTGCCGCGGTGGCTTCCGGCCTGCGCATCTCGGGCTTCTTGAGGTGCCATGGATGCAGATAGGGCGTTACGCTTCGCCATACCGCGCTTTCACCGGTCAGGGGTGTAACCCTGTCGAATAGCGATGCAGTACCGAACCCCTCCAGCATCAGCCTTAGCGTCTCGCCTTCGCCCCGCTTGATCTGCTGAAGGGAGGTTAGTACGCGCATAGCTTCAGGACTTAAACCGCCCGGAGCATGTACGAGCACATGTTCGATCTCACCGCGCTCATTTGTATCAGGCACCCAGAAAGCATGTTCGTGACGGTTATGCTCGCCCAAGTCATGCCCGGAAAGTATGGTGGGCAGAGCATCAGGGCCAAGCAGACGCTTGGCGCAGCCCATCGCGGCAGCGCGCAGGGCCTCGCCGATGCGTACCGCGTCTTCGATACGCGGAAGAGGTTTGCCGTAGAGCACGAAGCGTGCAGTGGTGATGGTCGTGTTCGGCCTGATGATCGTCGGCTTGCCGAGGACCTTCGGCGCCGTGGTCTTGAGCGCGTGCAGCGGCCGACGGTAGCTTACGGGCCGCGCACAGGGCGGCGCACTCCAGCCGGCGGCCTGGAGTTCGCCGGTTTCCACACCAATGGCGTTCAGCCAGTCGTCGGGAAGGGTGGTCAGCAGCTTCTTCTGGTCTGGCTTGAATTTGGGCGGGCGCCCCGCGGGGTCGAACTTGATCCCGGCGGCCTCAAGCTTTTCTAAACGCAATGCGCGATAAATCTCCGGTGTGTTCGGCACCATCAGGCGCACGATCTCGCCCGTTACCTCTCCTGTTTCAGGATCCACAGATTCGGCAGCAGGTACGCAGTTGAAGTCCACTGGCGCTGGTGCGCGGCGGGCATCCACCCAAGACTCGGCACGGCCCAGGAAGCCCAAATTCTCAAGCAGGGCATCGAGCATTTCAGTTTGCGCTGCGTCCAGCGCAAGCCCTGGCCAAGCAATGACGACCGGATCGTCATCGGCTACCCGCGCGAAGGCATCGAACACCAGCGTGCGTTTGTCGCCCTTGCCGGGCATGTAGTGTCGCGAGTGTGCGTGAATCGCAGACTCCGGCAGGCGAAATGAGGGTGGTTCGGTTTCAGCAAGACGCGCCAGCAGTTCATGTAGGCGCTCACGCGGAAAGCGTGCAGGGTCGAGCTTGCGATGCCACACCGCGATCAGCGCGCGCGTAATCCGCCACAGATCCGGAGGCCAGGCCACATCCGCTTCATTGACGTGCCGGCCCCAGGGCGTGGCGTGATAACGCCCGGCGGGGAAGGTGAAGGCGATGGCGAGCATGGGTCTCTAGCCCACCGCGTCCGCATCGTCAGCTGTTGTGGTCTTCTCCTTCTTAGATTTAGCAGTGGGTTCCCATTTCACGGTGGTCGCACGGTTCTCAGGCCACTGCTGTTCGCTTGCGACCGTGGCGATCAAATCAGGGAGCGCGCTTTCCAAGTCCGACAACGTCGGCACGACGAAGCTTGCCGGACGCTTGACGACGATACCCGGATCATCCTTGACTTCAAGGTCGCAGGCCGTGCGCAAGCGCAGCCCCGAATTCAGCAGTGACTGAATCTTGAACAGCGCCAGCGTAATCAGCAGCTTCGATACGGCCTCGCCGAGTCCGAAAGCGCGAATCTGAGCGAGGTCGAGATTGAAGTAGGCGACGATTCGGGGCGAGGTGAACTCCGAGCGAGCGAATGGGACATTCCCGAAGCCCCGGGCCGTATCGCCTGAGGGATTGACGCGATCGTTCTTGACGCCGCCGCTTTGCGCCTCCCTCACGTTCTCCGCTTCAATGAACGAGGAAAGCACCCGCGGAAGCCGCAGGCGGCCTCCCGCCAATTCGGACTTAGCAAGGAAAACGCCGTGGATCAGTGCGTTGGCATCAAGCTTCAGCAGCGTGGCCGCGAGCTTCTTGATGTCGACCGGCCCCTCCTCCATGCCGGTCAGATCCGTCTTCAGCATGTCAAATACCTTTTTGTCCTTGCCTTCCAATATGTAGGGCGAGTTGATGCGATGCGCTTCCAGAACAGTGTTGGTCAGAGGCTGGCCGTTTTTATCTTGCACTTTCACCAGCGGCAGCCCCTTGAGCGGCGCGACCCAGTCATCAGAAACCTTGTCCCAGCAGACGGTTTCCAACCGGTTAGCCATGCTCTGGGCCGATTCCACCAGCAGCATCCGCTCTCCGCTCGGCCCTTCGTAGGTGGCGTGTCCCAGATTGGGAAAGCCGGTGGGCTGGAAGCGTGTGCCCTGAAGCGGTTGCAGATGGACTTCCAAGAGCAAGCGCGGGGCGGCGGTAAGGGCATCGAAGTTCAGTGGCATGGGTGCGGCTCCTTTAGGAAATCAATTCGGTGGTTGGTTCGGATTGGTCTTTTGCTTCGAGCCTCAGCGACTGAATCAGCAGCCTGGTTTCGTCGCGAGTCAGAGGAATACAAAGCGCGGCGAGCCAGCGCGGGCCATCCACACCGATGACCCGTGGCGGAAAGCGCCCCGGAAGCTTCACGCCGAAGCTGCGCAGGCGCTGCCAGGCGAGCTTCACCGCAGTTTCCACGTCATCGGCCGCAAGGCGGGCCGGCATTTCGTCTGGCAAACGTACGAGTCGGTCTTCCGGTAGCCAGTCGAGCTTCAGTTCGTGCAACAGCCTTTCCGAGGTGAAGAAGATCTTCAACAGCGCGAACGCGGGGGGTAGAACCGGCTCGTGGCTGCTGTGTGGTGCGTCGATCCTGTGTAAATCCACACATGCTAGTCCCGCGAGCAGTTCGGCGATACGCGTGTCATTGGTCGTGCCCGCGAGAAAGTCCGCGATGTCGTCGCAGGTGGCGCCGGCGGTGCTGGCCAGCGCTTCGCCTTCCGCGTTGTTATTCGCGGCTTCCAGGCGGCGGCGGTGGAGTAGCGCACCGAGATTTTCGGTCAGCGGGCCTGCTCCCCATACGGCGAGAGAGGATGTGGGTTCCCACTTGCGGTCACCTTCCGCGTTCAGCGGTTCGGTTATCTTGGCCAGATGCGTCCGAGCGTGTAGGAGGCTGCGTCCGTTGCCATCCACGATTCGCAGTCCGGCGAGTGCCATCGCGATTCTGAACTCGGCTGAATCGATCGCGCGTTCCCCACCGGCCTTGATCGCCCACGCCTGCGAGAGTCGGGGAACAGGAGCGCGAACGGCCTCTTGCGATTTGGCGCTGAGGCTCAAAGCCGCCTCGATACGGCCAACGTGGCGAAGTACATTCTGCAAGGCGGCACGGCTGGAATGCTGCGTCAGCGCAAACAGTGCCGTATCGAGTTGCCGCGCAGCGGAGCGGAAGGCGTTAGGTGCGTTCTCGTCACGCGCGTAGCGTTGGACGGAGGCCAGCCAGTTGCGGCGTTCAAGCTCACTGATGAGGTCGGCATCGGGGTTACGTTGAACTTTGATGCGGTTCAGTGGGGTAGCAAGAAAGGCCTTGCCAGATCGCATCAGGAATCCATACCGCTGAAAACTGTCTATGCCGCGGTCTACGCCGAGGCCTGCGACCGCTCTGGCGAAATCCAGGCCGTCGCGCGTGGGTTTACCGTTCAGGGCGGCGCGTCCTTCGCTCAACAGGCAACGTAGCTCGTCGATGCTGAACGGCGTGGACCACAGCGGCATCCAGATTTCCCCGCGTGCGTCCTCGTCGTCAACGGCGCTGGCGGAACCTGCTGTGCCCGCACGGCTCCGCACCGTGAAAGGCGCGGCAAGGATCGCAGGGTCGCCCGACTCCAGTTTGCGTGCAGTGGAAGCGCTGAACAGGACGGCACCTTCCAGCATCAGCACAAAGTCCCAGGTATTGATGCGGGCTTCGCCCTCGAAGGCCGAGGTCGCATTGGGACCACCTGCTGCGCCGGGGGAGAATTGACCAATCGCGCGATCTGCAAGGGTCGTGGTCCGTCGACCAAAGAGTGCGGAGTCCAGGCTTTCTCCTGCGTCGCCCTTGGGAAATCCAGACGAAACATCGATTAGTTCAGCGAGTCGCTGCATGAAGTTGTTGGTGAAATCCAGTCGACCGTCGTTGCCCCCAGTGCCGAGCAGCGGCGGATAGCGAGGATCGTCTCCAGAGAGGATCACCGCCGCGTCCATCCAGCGAAGCAAGGCTTCCGGGGCCGTGTTGCGCAGTGATTGGAGAAAGTCGGCTTTCTGCTCCTGCTTGGGGCTCTCCTTCAGCCCAAAACCGGCGACAACCTGTCGTGCTGCAGATATCGCCTGCCGGTAAGGGGCGAACCGACCGGCAGTGGAATTGTCGAGTGCGCTGATGCCGTCCGTGTTGTCCTTTGGATAGAATCCACTGCCCCCATTCCACGGCGCAACCAACGGCGTCGGCCGGTAGCACTCCAGAAAGAAATTGCGTAGTTCGACATCCGTCAGTCGAGTGCACAACACAAATGCGTCGTTGCGCCAAAATCCGGTTGCATCCGGGTCGCCGCCGACTTCAGCGCCGGCCTCGGCGACCAGTCGCAGCACCGCCAGGCCTTTCAGATACGAAGCAAGCGGAGTGGGCGTACAGCCGGGCAAAGATATTTCAGCCGCCATGGGATACCTCCTGTTCCATGCGCGTGGCACGCCAGTCGGCAATGCGCACCAGCGCTTCCAGCCAAGCGAGACGGAACGGACCATAGGTTTTCAGCAGACGCTGCGTGCGCGTAGTCCAGGACGGGCCTTGCGGTCCTTCGCCCAACCGCATCAGATCGAGGTGCAGGGCCGTCGCGGGCAGGGTTTCGCCGTCTTCGAACCTGACTTGTGGTAGCAGGTCGCCGTCCCAGACGCCACGGGCAAACAGGCGCAGGTCCGGCGGTTCGGATTCTTTGGGCAGCGCACGCAGGGACAGGCGGACCTTGCCATGGTGCGCGGCGATCAGGTAGGCGATCAGGTCCGCATCCGGTTCGCCGTCGTGCTGCGCGAGCCAGGCGAGGGCAGACGCGAGTTCGTGGCGAAAGTGCCTGCGTGGCTGTCTTTCGTCAGCGACCTGATAAACCACCCGGCCCTTGTAATTGCCGCCGGATTTGGCCCACAGTCCCTCGCCCAACGGTTGCTGGCTGCCCTTCTCGTGGGCATTTTTCAACATCGACTGAAAGGCTTCGTGTGCCTTGCCTACATCGTGCCAACGCGCGGCACGGATCACGGCGAGTGCGTCGGCGACTGCGAGCGACTCGCAGAGTTTTCGCGCCGCGCCCTCCACATCCGCCAGATGGCGAGGCAGCGTAACCGCGCGGGTCAGCAGGCTGCGGTGCTCGTCGTCGATGGCTTCGACGGTGAGTGCTTCGGTATCGATGAGGGTCCGGACCGGAACTGCAGCGGTCGATTCTGGCGAAAGCCCGCGTTCCGCCGTGTAGCCACCGACGCCGGCGCGAAGCATCAGCGTCATGCCGGGGCGCAGGCGTGGTTTGTTGAGATTGGGAACGGCCGCCCATTTGCGTGCGAGCGTGTCCCATTGGTACACCTCGCCATTCTTCAGGCGGCCGAGCAGTCTGCCCGCCGCGCTTAGTCCGGCGCGGCATAGTTCGTCCTGACTGGCCGGTGGTTGGTGTTTGGGCTGTTCCACGTCGGCCCATTCGCGCCAGAACAGCAGCACGTCCGCATCGTCGGCATCGCGGACGTACTGGGCGATGTCCACGTCGAAGCCGGAAAGATCGGCTTCGGTGCTGAACAGGTCGAGAAAGTCCTTCCGCCGTAGCACCGGATGCAAGGGCGCTTTGGCTGTGACATGCGGGAGAGCGCCGGGTGAAGCGCTCGCCAGCGTCAGCAGCAACCGCCGTGCATCGTCGAGCTCGCCCGGCTCATAGGGCTTTGGTTCGGCCACGTCGATCCAGAACACCTGCGCATCGCCGGAGTCGTTGAATTCTCCGTAGCGATTGCAGCGGCCGAAGCGCTGCACCATAGAAGCATAAGGCGCCAGTTCGGTGAAGAGCACACGGGCGGAAAGATCGACGCCGGCTTCGACTGCTTGCGTCGCGACGATGATGCGGCCGGGTCCGTCAGGGTCAGCACGAACCGACAGTTTCCCGTTCAGAGTGGCTCGTTCCCGTGAGCGAAAGCGGGAGTGCACGAGCAGACATTCGGGGGCTTGGGCTTCGATGCGAGGAGCGGCGGTTTGAGCTTTCTTCTTGCCTTTAGCCGGCGCAAGCGCCAGTCGCGCCGCAATTTCGTCAAGCAAGCCCTGGGCGCGTTCCACTGTGTTGAGAATCGCCAGCGTTGTGGTTCCGGGGCGGTGGGAATCGACGACCAGCCGAGCAAGTTCCGCAAGATAACTTGCGGTCGCAGATTTCCCGTCGCCGTTCAAGGCAACACCGCACCGGATTAAAGGCTTGATCGAATCGCGCCGGTCGCGAATAACCTTGGATGCCTTTTCCTCATCACTCAGATTCAGCGAGACAAGCGTTTCAGGATCACAGTCGACTGTCTTCATCCACGCCCGGTTGAGCGTGGCCGACACCCACAGGCTGCGACTATTGTGGGCGCAAATCAGTTCGCGTCGAAACGCCTCTAACTGCGCGCTGGTAACCAAACCCGGACCCATCAACTGCACTTCGTCGAATACCCAAAACGCGTCGTTGTGCAGCCACGCAAAATGTATCGGCCATTGATAGCGGCTCATGCCGTAGCCGCGCATCAGCGCCCGCGAAAGAAGCATGTCCTGGGTCCCGATCATGATCGCGTCTTCTTCCGGATAGTCGGCCCAGGTTGCCTTTTTCGCGTCCTCGGAGCCACCCATCAAGAGGCGCACCGAGACCTTGCCCTCTCCCGGTGTGCCTGAAATCCCGAGGTTCTCCAGCCATCGACAGGCGTTTCGCTCCGTCTGCTCGACCAGCACCCGCATCGGCAGGCAGTACACGAGCCGCCGCGGTGTCCCTGCGTCCGGGCCGGCCTCGCGTCCTCCCTCGCGCCAGCCGCGCTTCCACAGCCAGGCCAGCGCGACCGCAGCGGTTTTCCCCATGCCGGTTGGAACGTCCAGTAGCTCAGGCCATGGCTTTTCCGCAAGGCGGCACTGATACGGGAACGGCTTCAGCCCGTCTGGCGGTTCCTCGGTACGCGTCGCACGCCTGAAGAAGTCTGTGTAGCTCATTGCTGATTCCTGTCTGACGGTATGGACGATCCACATGGCTGCGCGAGCGGCTGCGGCTTGCCCCGCACGGCAAAGCGCATGAGCTCCGCGAGCCGTACCGCGCGAAGCCGCGTACCGCCCGCAAGACGGGCTCTAGAAAGCAGCCCGCGCGCTGACGACAGGTTAGGCGAACGGACGCGCTGCGGTCTGGCGTTCTGGTATTCAAGCGGCTTCGCCTCCCTCCATCGACGGAGATGCGAGCGCGGCGCCTGCGGTGCCCTTGTCGTCCGTTCCACCGGCTCGATCGATTCGATCTCCACTTCTTCCGGCGCCGCCTTGAGGTCGCGCAGCCGGCGCGCGGAGACAAGCACGCGCGATTCGAGCGCATATGCTTCGCGCCTTGCCAACACCCCTCGTTCGTGACTACAATTCATAATGTAGTCACCTATGGAGAAACCCATGGAGATTTCTGTTCGCGAGCTGAAAAGCCGCCTGTCCGAATACCTGCGCAAAGCGGCTGCCGGCGAGGAAGTGCTGGTCACGTCGCGCGGCAAGGCCGTTGCGCGCCTGCTTCCTCCGGGCAGAAGACGGCAGGCGGTGCCGTCGGCAGAGGGGGAAGCCATCGCGTTGCTGCAAAGCCAGCCCTGGGTCCGTCCCGGAAAGACCGGCAGGCAGCGCGTCGGTCTTGCAAAACCGGTCAAGCTCAAGCCCGGAACAAAATCGCTGTCGGAAACCGTCATTGAGATGCGCGATTGATTCTCTATCTGGACACTTCGGCGCTGGTGAAGCTGTACGTGGATGAAGCGCATTCGGCGTTCATTCGCGGCGCGGCCTCCCGCGCCTCCGTGAGAGTGTCTCACGACATCGCCTACGTCGAGTGCTGCGCGGCCTTTGCCAGAAGGCGCAGGGACGGCAGCCTTGCCTCCGGCGATCACGCCCGTTGCCGCCGGCAACTCGACCGCGATTGGGAGCGATTCAGCGTCGTCGCGGTTACGGCGGACTTGATTCGCCGGGCGGCAACGCTTGTCGAAGACCATGCGTTGCGCGCTTACGACGGCGTTCACCTGGCTGCGGCCGAGGCGGCCGCCAGCGTCGTGAAGAGGCGCACCGAGTTCAGGTTTGCGGCGTTCGATACCAGGCTCCTTGAGGTGGCGCGAAGCAACAGACTTGCGCTCTTGACGCCGGATTGAAATCCGAAGGACTTGCGCTCGAGATTCGAGCGAGGAGACGGCCTTGTTGCAGGCATCGACCGCCAGGATTTCGGTCATGCGACGAATCCCTTCCTTTTGCCAGTTTCCGTGGAGATTGCCACGCCGGACTATCGTTTCACGATAGTGCGCTCATATGCCGCCTCGATCCTGTTCTTTCGATTCCCTCACCCCCCGCCCCTCTCCCGGAGGGAGAGGGGCGAACCCGGGAAAGCGCCCGGTGATCTTCCGGGAACAACAGCAGTAATAGATGGTGCCGACCTCTCGGTTCCTCTTATCGCGCGGCAGTTCCCAGGATCAAGATATGCCGGCTTAAGCCCTCCGCGCAATCGTGATCACTTTTTCCGGGATCCGGCGGCAATGCCTTCCAGCCGTTGCATGAAGTTGCGCTTGGCCTTGTGCTGCTGTCGCAGGGTGTCGAGATACGGCGCGATGTCGGTGGCTTTGCCGGTGCGGGCCAAGAGGTCTCGAATGCGACGCACGAGGTCGGCGGCGCGGTCGTAGGCCTGGTTGTTGGTCATGCGCACGATCGGTTCGATCTGCGCCTGATAAATGGCGATGGCATCCGCGGGACTTTGTTCTTCGAGCGCCTTGGCGATCTGGAGCCAGAGGTGACTCGGACAACCTTTGGATCGGGCTTCCGTGAGGGCGGCGCGCGGATCGCTTTCCCAAAGGAAGATCTCGATCAACACTGAAGGACCGGACGGAATCAAGGAGAAGACCTGCCGGGATCGCGATGCGCGAGGTTCGGGCTTGCGGAGAGCGGCGAGGGCTTTTTCGCGCATTGTTTCCCAGCCCTTTGCCCTGTCGGCAGCGGCCTTCAGAGCCTGGTAGTTGTGCAAGCCCGGCTGTTCGACAAATCGCGACCAGCGCAAGGCGATGGCGTCGTCGTGGCGTTTGCGGCGGTGATACTCGGCGACGAGGAAGTCGTCGAGCGGGAAGTTGAGTTGGCCCTTGAAGGCATCGCGGCCCGCTTCCGCCCATTTCAACGCCTCGTCGTGCCGTTTCGCTTTCGACAGGAGTTCGGCGATCCTGAGGTAGGCATGCGGCTCCGAAAGATCGCGCTGGTGCACGTCGACGAGCGCATCGACGTCGATGTTCGCCAGAGTTTTCATGATCCCGGTGATCTGATGGCGCCAGTCGTCGCAGGGATCGTCCTCCTGGCCAGGCCCGAGCGGCGGGACTTTCTTCCATGCCGTTTCGGCGAGTTTGCGGTAGGCGGCGAATCCGTCCTTGCCGAGCGCCCGGCGGTATTGCTCCAATTCGAAAAACCCGAAGCCGTCGGCAAGCTGCAGCTCGAAGAGATTTTTCGCGAGTTGGGCAGCGGCGACAGGGGTCTTGCCTGCAGCACTTCGATGGACAACGGCGATGTCTTGCAGGATTTCGCCGAGCAGGCCGTCGGAGTCGTCACTGTTTTCCAGGATCTTCAGCCCGCGTTTCATTGCATCTGCGGACAGCTCCAGGGCTGCCTTCGCGTCCCCTTTCAGCACTTCGCGCAGCATTTCGGAAATCGGTCGCGCCCCCGCGGCGAATCTGGGCATTTCGTGGTAGCCCACGAAGTCGCGGGAAGCAAAGGCCCGGCGGATCGTCTCGCCGATCGCAGCGGGTGCGGACATGCCCTGCCGCTGCGCGGCGAGCAGCAGCGTTGCCGCGAGATCGTCGTCGTCGATCGCCCGTTCGAGGAGCATCTCCACCAGAGCTTGTTTGTCGCTGGCTTCCAGGAACCGGCGGATGGCATCGATTTCAGACGACGTCTGCGTGTCGCTGTTGCCGGCAGCGGCGAGCCACGCCAGTCCCGTCGCGACCAGATGCTTGCAGAATTCGCCGTCCTCGCCCATCGGGCAGGTGCAGTCCCAATCGAGCCGGCCGCCTTCCGGCCACAGCTTCGCGGTGTAGATGTTGGTGCCGACAACGCGGGCGCTGATGCGGCCATTGTGGGACACCAGCCGCTCCACCGCGCCGCTGCGGAAGTAACCGACCCCGCGGGCGAACGAGCGGTCACCGGCCAGTTCCTCGAGCGCCGGCTCGGTGATCAGATCGGCGAGCGTTTTTGCTTTCGGCATGGTGTTCACGGGTTATGTTGTTTTGTTCTCGCGCGGCACGCGTCGAAGTTTGCCACGCCGGACTCTCATCGCGCGATAGTCGAGATCAGCCCTGCTCCTTCGGCAGGCAACACTTTTTGTACTTCATCCCGCTGCGCAGGCGTTCGACCATTGCGTCGCTGTGCGCCGCGCAGCGGTGGATGACGTTGTGCGGTACGCGATCCTCGTCGCGGATCAGCAACTCGACGAGTTGGTCCGGAGAGAGGCCGGCGAGCGTGTCGTCGGCATAGGCGGGAAGGGTTGCGTGGTCGTTGCCGGTGATCGTCATGGATGATGGCGTCAGCGTTTGCGGTAGAAGGTCAGCGCACGTGCCAGGCGGTCGGCGACGGTCTGGCACAGCGATTCGGGTGCCACGACTTCCACGTCCGGCCCGTACTTGAGGATGTCCATGACCAGTTCCCGGTCGTCGCGGTAGGGAATGCGCAGCTCATAGCGGCCGTCGGTCAGGAACTGGCCGATCTGTTCGGGATGCCAGCGCTCGTCGGCCACCCAGCGGGCACGCTCGGGGCTGAAGCGCAGCACCGCCGTCTTGTTGGCCTTGCCGGCGAAGATGCCGTAGCTGCTGGCGTAGTGCTCGTTCAGTTCTTCTTCGGAACGGGTGTCCGCCGCTTCTTCGAGTTCGGCGGCGTTTTGCACCCGGTCCATCGCGAAGCTGCGCAGGCCTTTCCGGGAGTGGCACCACCCGTCCAGGTACCAGTTGTCGCGGTAATGCACCAGGCGTTGTGGGGAGACGATCCGTTCGGTGACCTCGTCACGGTTGCGGCCGTGATAGGTCATGCGCAGTTTCTTGCGCTGCAACGTGGCGCCGGCGAGGACATGGAACCATTCCCCGGTGGGGCGGGCCGTCATGCCGAGCACGCGGATGCGCCGGGCGGCCTCGCCCAGTCCCAGGCGCTTGTGTTCGAGGAGTTCGGCGATGCGCCGGGTGAGGGGCGCGAGATGCTCGCCGAGCAGCCCCGGCTCGAGATTCTCCAGCAAGCGGTCAAAGACGATCAGTGCCTGCAGCTCTTTGGCGTTGAACCAGAGGCCGGGGAGTTCATAGACGCCGCCGTCGGCATCCCGCTGGTAGAAGTAACCCTGCAGCTCTTCGTGCCATTCGATCGGCGCATTGAGCTGATCCTTGAGCAGCCGGATCAGGCGATAGACCGTCGGCTCGGAACACGGGGCGAGCCGCTCCCTGAGATCCGCGCGCGAAATCGGCGTGCGCCGGTCGCGCAGGATCTTGTGCAGTTCGTAGATGCGGTCGAACTTGTCCACCGAACCCCTCCCAGGGCGCGACAAGGAGCCCGAGCATACTCCGGGGCTTGGGGGTTGGGGAGGGGCGAAGGTGGAGGCTTTATGTTCTCGTCATCGGTCGGAGTTCTGCCGGCAGGCCGGTTTTACAAGTTGCCTTCTGCCGAGGTGTCGCGGGATCAAGGCGAATCCCCTTTCTGCTGATCGGAAGCGTAAGGCACATCGGGCGCCCCTGCCGGTTGCAGCGCTGGCGTGGCATCGGCTCGCCGACCAGGCAGAAGAGCGCGGAACTCGCCATTCGTGCGCATTTCCTCGAATCGCCGCACCACGTCCGCCATGCCTTGGACGGCTTGCATCTTTTCCCGCAGGCTCAGGGAACGGAAATAGACAAGCTGCGAAATATTGTGTGCTTCCCATGCCGCCCCCTGCAGGTCGGTTCGCATCCGATCATTGATCATTTCCAAGACTCCTTTGCAACAGCCGCAGTTGACGAATGTCCTCCAGATCCTTGGCGCGTCCCGCCGTTTCTTTCATACGAATCAGCTGGCGAATTTCATGGCCCAACCATTATGGCCGCAGAGCGCCATAAAACAAAACGGGCGACCAATTGGTCGCCCGTTCGTACTTCTTCTCCCTCTCCGCCTCCCTCGGGGAGAAGGGCAAGGGAACACTCACATGCACCCGGAGGGGTGTGAAGCAGCGCAGAGGGTCCGGGTGAGGTAGAGGGTGGGTTATTTACTTATTCTTCCACTCCGGTTTTCTCTTCTGTGCAAACGCATCGATGCCTTCGCCCACATCGTCCGCCATCATGTTGCAGGCCATGACTTCCGCAGCATACTCATAGGCGGCTTCCATGCCCATTTCCATCTGCTTGTAGAACATTTTCTTGCCGGTGGTCACGGCGACTTGGGACTTGGCGAGGATGGCATCGGCCAGGGCCTTGACCTCGGCATCGAGTTTATCGGGCGGCGCGACACGATTCACCAGGCCGCGGGTCTTTGCCGTGGCGGCGTCGATGAAGTCGCCGGTCAGCAGCATTTCCATCGCTTCCTTGCGCGAAACGTTGCGGCCCAGCGAAACGCTGGGTGTCGAGCAGAACAGGCCGACATTGATGCCGGAGACGGCGAACTTCGCATTGTCCGAGGCGACGGCGAGGTCGCACTGCGCGACCAATTGGCAGCCCGCCGCGGTCGCGATGCCATGCACCCGCGCGATTACCGGCTGCGGCATCCGGTTGATGGTCATCATCACGCCGCTGCACTGTGCGAACAATTTGTCGTAATACGCCTTCTTCGGTGTGGCGCGCATCTGCTTCAGGTCGTGGCCGGCGCAGAACGCCGTGCCCGATCCGGCGATGACCACGACGCGCACCGACAGATCGTTGCTGATCGCGGTGAGCGTAGCCTGCAGCTCGGTGAGCAGTTCTTCCGAAAGCGCGTTGTACTGCTTTGGCCGGTTGAGCGTGACGGTGGCAATGCCGCCTTCGTCATGGCGCAACAGGATCGGGGCTTCGCTGGATTGCAATACGGCGGACATGGGAATTCTCCTGACTTTCTGGAGAGGGAATTATAGGCGCCGCGGGCGGGGGTTTCCAGACGCGGCGTTTTCCAGGCGCCCGGCTCAAACCTGAAGGGGGATGGGATCGACCTTGCCGGTGCTGCTGTGCCCGAGGTAGCGGGCCATGGCGTCCGCGGGCAGCGGCCGGCTAAACAGGAAACCCTGGATTTCCTCGCAGCCGCAAGCCTGCAGGAATTCGAGCTGCTCCACGGTTTCCACCCCTTCGGCGACGATCTCGAGCTTCATGTTGTGGGCCATGGCGATGATGCTTCGCGTGATCGCGATGTCGTCGCTGTTGTCGGGCAGGTCGCGGATGAACGAGCGGTCGATTTTGACGCAATCGATGGGGAAGCGCTTGAGGTAAGCGAGCGACGAGTAGCCGGTGCCGAAGTCGTCGATGGCAATGCGCACCCCGGTGCCATGAAGCGCAGTGAGCAGGTTGATCGCCTGCTCCGCATCCTGCATGACCATGCTTTCGGTGATCTCCAGTTCCAGGTTCTGCGCGGGAAAGCCGGTGTGGTCGAGGATGTCCGCGACCCGCCGCGCGAGTTCGTCGTCGAAAAGCTGGCGTGCCGAAAGATTAACCGCCACCCGCAGGTCGCGATGTCCGGCCTCGCGCATCGCCTGGGCCTGCCGGCATGCCTCCTCCATCACCCAGTCGCCGATCGGCACGATCAATCCCGTTTCCTCCGCGATGGCGATGAAGTCCCCGGGGCCGAGGAGGCCGCGTTCCGGGTGGTTCCAGCGGATCAGCGCTTCCATGCCGGCGATGGTGCGCGTGGACAGCCGGATCTTGGGCTGGAAGTGCAGCGTGAACTCCTGGCGGTCGAGCGCGCCGCGCAGCGCCGACTCGATTTCCATGCGCTGGCGCGAATGCACGTTCATTTCCGGGGCGAAGTAACGGTAGCCGTTCTTGCCGCCTTCCTTGGCACGGTACATTGCCAGGTCGCTGCTTTTGAGCAGGGTTTGCAGGTCGGTGCCGTCGCCGGGATAGGTGCTGATGCCGATGCTGGCGGTGACCAGAAACTCCTGGTCCTCGATGACCAGGGGCCGCGACGCGACTTCCAGGATCTTGTCGGCAACGGCGGTCACCGCTTCCATGTTGGCGGCGTCTTGCATCAGGATGATAAACTCGTCGCCGCCGAGCCGGGCGATGATGTCGCTGTCGCGCAGGCACGCGCGCAGCCGGGTCGCCATCTGTTTGAGCAACTGGTCGCCGGCCTGGTGGCCGATGGTGTCGTTGATGTATTTGAAGCGGTCCAGGTCCACCAGCATCAGCGCGCAGCTCAATCCATGGTGCTGGCTGGCGGCAACGGCGTGGTCGAACTCCCGCTGGAAATGCGCGCGGTTGGGGATTCCGGTCAGCTCGTCGTGGTAGGCGAGGTATTCGATGTGCTCTTCGGCGCGCCGGCGTTCGGTGATGTCGCGGATGATCATGCTGGCGCAGAGCTGGCCCGTGCGGTCCTTGAAGGTCGCCGTCGACAATTCCACCGGCACCTGGCTGCCATCCTTGCGTAGCAGGCGGAACTCGCCGCGGGCCGACCCGTTGCGCGCGAGTTCGTCCATCAGAGCCTGCACCCGGGTGTCGGCTGCGTCGAAAATCCGTTCGCGCCCGAGCTTGCGCAATTCGCCTTCGCTGTACTCGAGCATGCGGCAGGCCTCGCTGTTGGCCGCGAGGATGGAGCCGTCCGGTTGCAGGACCAGGATCGCGTCGATGCTGTTGCGGAACAGCGAGTGGTAGCGCGCCTCGCTTTCCCTGAGCGAGTCGACCAGCGCCGAGTCGGGCGCCGATTCGCCGCCGCGGCGCAGTTCGCGCAACAGAAGCCAGACGACCAGGACGGTTGCGAGGACCAGATAAATCAGCGTCACGGTAGCGGCCGATTTTTTTTCCCGCCACCCGGCAAGAGCCTCGTCTTCGCTGATGCCCGCCTGGACCATCAGGGGCGCGCCGGAAACCGGCCGCAGGTTGTAGATGCGCGAGACTCCGTCCACCGGGCTGGCTGCGCGCAGCGTGCGGCTTGGGGCGCCTGCGTTCAGGTCATTGAGCGTGATGCTGTTGCCGGTGGGCATGCCGAGCCACTTGGGGGCATCCGGCACGCGCGCGATCAGTTCGCCGTTGGCATGCAGCAGCTCCACTGCGCCGTCGCGGCCACTATCGAGATCGCGGTACAGGCTTTGCAGTGCCTGCGCGTCAAGGGCCGCGACGATTACGCCGGCGAAGCTGCCGTCGGCTGCGGACAGGCGCCGGCTCGCGGCGAGGAACCATTCGCCGCTTTCGGTGTTGACGCCGGGCCGGCCGATGTACAGGCCCCCAGTGCGATTGCGGTGCCAGTTGAAATACTCGCGGTCGGAGAAATCGCCCGACATGATCGCCGCGGATTCGATGTCGTGGGTTTTTGCGCCGCGGGAGTCGACGATGAACAGCCCGCGCGCCACGGGCAAGTAGGCCACCTTGCTGCGCAACAGCGCCTGCATCTGCGGATTGCGGCGGTCGCGCAGTGCCGGTTCGCGGGCCCACAGGTCGCCGATGCCCGCCAGCACCAGGTTGACCGCCTGCAGGCTGCGCGCCGTGCGCTCCTCCGCCAGTTCCGCCTGCACCTGCGCCCTGCTTTCTGCCTCGCGCAGTCCGGCTTCGTGCGTTTCAGCGAGCGAGAGCCAGGTCACCGTGGAGAATACGGCCACCAGGAGGACGGCAAGGCCCGGGATCAGCAAGGACAGCAGGCGGGCCCGATTCTGCGGTGCCCTTTGGGTGGAGCTTGGCGGCGGTGTCATGGAAGTTTCAGCCCGGAGTGTATCGCGGCCGGGACATTCCTAGAACATCGGCTTCCTGCCCGCCTTCTGGTAGCGGGCCACGCCGGCCATGATCTCCCCGCGCGCATGCTCCGGCCCGAACCAGCCGGCGACTTTGACCCACTTGCCCGGCTCGAGATCCTTGTAGTGCTCGAAAAAATGCTGGATCTGCATCAGGCGTTCGGGCTGCAGGTCCTCAGGCTTGCTCCAGTGTTTGTAGATCGGCAGGACCTTGTCCACCGGCACCGCCAGCAGCTTGGCGTCGCCGCCTGCCTCGTCGTCCATTTTCAGCATGCCCAGGGGCCGGCAGCGGATCACGGCGCCGGTCTCCTTGTCGACTTCGTACTTGATCGGGTCGGCGTTCATGGGGATTTCCACGATGACGTTGAAGTCGTCGGGCAGGTGGCTACCGGAGGTCACGCGGTCCAGATTCATGGCGGGCACGCAGGCAGTGGCAGATGGCGGCCACTTTACACGGACGCCATACCCGCGGCGACCGCTCCGGGGTAAACTCGCCGCGTGCCCCAGTCGACGGAGACCAGGCGACGGAGATGCGTCGACGGACACACTGGCAGCCGTGGAGCATCGGGGTTATCGATCCGGCGGCGCCTCTGAAGTCACGCTTTGTAAGACCACTCTTTGTAAGACATAAGGGCAGGGCAGATGGAAGAAAAACAAACCAATACCGCATTCGCTAACGAGCAACTGCGCCGAAGATCGCTGGTCACCGCGGTCAAGCAGCGGGACGCGCGCGAGGCGGCGAAACTGCTGATGGGCGAATCGCCCAACGTCGCCGGGCAGATCTTGCTGGAGATGAATCCGGGACGGACCACCGACATCCTCGAGCGCCTGTCGGAAGACTACGTTGCCCGGGTCCTGTCGGCGGTGCCGGCCGAGTACGCCCGCCAATGGGCGCGCAACCAGGCTTATGCCGACGGCTGCGTTGGCCGCATGATGGATCCCGCGATCGCAGTGTTCCCGCCGCATATCACTGTCGGCCAGACCATCGAACGCCTGCGCGGCCTGATCAAGGCCGCATTCGTCACCTACGGATTCGTCACCGACGAGACGGGCAGGCTGCTGGGCCTGATTACCATGCGCGACCTGCTGTTCGCGAGCCACGAGCGAGCGCTCGGCGACGTCATGCTTAAGGATCCTTTCTGCCTCGGCGCCGGGACCAAGCTTTCGGACGCGATGAAGTCGGTGCTGAACCGCCACTACCCGGTCTATCCGGTGTGCGACGAGCATGGTTGCCTGGCCGGCATGGTGCGGGGGCAAACCCTGTTCGAGGAACAGACCCTGGAGATCAGTGCCCAGGCCGGAACCATGGTCGGTGTCGAGGAAGAGCGCCTGACAACGCCATGGCCGCGCAGCCTGAAACTGCGCCATCCGTGGCTGCAGGTCAATTTGCTGACCGCCTTTCTCGCCGCGGCTGTGGTCGGTGCCTTCCAGGAAACTCTGGACCAGTTGGTGATCCTGGCCCTGTTCCTTCCCGTGCTGGCGGGGCAGAGCGGCAATACCGGATGTCAGGCGCTCGCCGTCACATTGCGCGGCCTCACGCTAGGCGAAGTCCGCGCGGGACGCGAGCGCGTTCTGGTGATCAAGGAAGCATCGCTGGGCCTGCTCAACGGCGCCCTGGTGGGGCTGGTTGCCGCCGGCGGCATGTATTACGTCGCATCGGCGCAGAACAACCCGGCTGCGCTGATGCTCAGTGTCGCCGTGCTGCTCGCCATGATCGGCAGTTGCGTGGTGAGCGGCATTTCCGGCGCGATGATCCCGCTGACCCTCAAGCGCCTGGGTGCCGATCCGGCCACGGCTTCGAGCATTTTCCTGACCACCGCGACCGACGTGGCGAGCATGGGCCTGTTCCTGGGCCTCGCCACCATTCTTGTCCTGAAATGACCGAGAGTTTTACCTGCGGCCACGCGTCGTCGCCGAACTGGCGCGATGCGGCGGCGCAGTGCCTGCAGCAGGCCGGCCGCGGCCCGGCGGGCGCCAACCTCGGGTTCCTGTATCTCACCGACAACTTTGCCGGCGACGTTGCCGGGATTCTTGACCATTTCCGCACCTATACCGGCATCCTGCACTGGACCGGCACCCTGGGCATGGGCGTGTTCGCGACCGGCCGCGAATACTACGACGAGCCCGCGATCGCGATCATGCTCTGCGCATTCGAGGAAGACAGCTTCCGCGTGTTCTCCGGCGTGCGCACGCCGCAGGACCTCGAACGCCAGTCGCTGCATTTTGACGGGGTGCCCGCCAACTTCGCCATCGTGCACGCAGATCCGGGCAATACCCAACTGGGGCGGCTGATCGGTGATCTCGCCGGCATCGTGGAAAGCGGCTTTCTCGCGGGCGGGGTGACCAGTTCCCGTCGCGAGGTGCTGCAGATCGCGGACGGTGTTGCCAAGGGCGGCTTGTCCGGTGTCCTGTTCTCGGATGAAGTGGTGATCTCGACGCGGCTCTCGCAGGGCTGTTCTCCGATCGGCCCGCGGCACACCATCACCGGCAGCCAGCGGAACGTGCTGATCTCGCTCGACGGCCGCGCCGCGCTCGACGTGTTCAGGGAAGACCTCGGCGAAACGGCGTCGCGCGATCTGGCGCAGCTCGGCGGCAGCATTTTCGCCGGCCTGCCGATCCCCGGTTCGGATACCGGCGACTACATCGTGCGCAACCTCATCGGCATCGATCCGGTGCACAAGCTGGTCGCCATCGGCGACATCCCGCGTACGGGCGCCGAGATCATGTTCTGCCGGCGCGACGAAGCCACCGCGACCGAGGACATGGCGCGCATGCTCGACAGCATCGGCAGCGGCCTCTATCGCCGGCCGCGCGGCGGCGTCTATTATTCCTGTGTCGGTCGCGGCCCCAACCTGTTCGGCGACGATTCCGAGGAAGTCAGCATGATCCATGCGGCCCTCGGCGATTTTCCGCTGGTCGGATTCTTCTGCAACGGCGAGATCTCGCATAACCGGCTTTATGGGTATACGGGAGTACTGACGTTGTTCCTTTGAAAGGCAGGGGCTAGGGACTAGGGGTGGAAAAATCATAAAGAAGAAATTCCCTTATCCTTGCGTAAAACCCGAGCCGCCCTTCAAAAAACTACATTTTCCTGGCCCCTAGCCCCTGACCCTATGCCCCGTCCCACTCCCGAATTCCTCCGCGCCGTCGCCGCGTTCCGCGGGTACGCGTTTCCCGAACGCCTGCAGGCGTGGGAAGAACGCTTCGTATTCGGCCTGCCCGACATCGAGCATGTCTTCGAGACCGCGGTCGTGGGAGAGCCCGCGCTTGCGGCCCCGCGTGCGCCTCAGGGCCAGAGCTTCGAACCGGCCCGGTACCACCCGCAGACCACGACCATCGACCTGTTCGCGGCTGGCGCGGTGCAGATCGCGGACCAGGTCAGAAACCGCGCGCAGTCGCCGCTCACCATCGCCCGCCTGATCCTCGACCGTATCGAGGCCAACCGGCACCTGAATGCCTTCATCACGGTCGACCGCGACCTGGTGATGCAGGAGGCCGAACTGCTGGAAGACCGCGCACGGCGCGGTGAAGACCTCGGCCCGCTGGCCGGAGTTCCGGTGGGGGTGAAGGACCTGATGCCAGTGCGCGGCTATCCGCTCACGGCGGGCACGAAGGCATTCGACGCGATGGTGCAGAACCACGATGCGCCGGTAGTGGCACGCCTGCGAGCAGCGGGCGCGCTCATCGTCGGCACTACCAACCTGCATGAGCTGGCGTTCGGCATCAACAGCGCCAATCCGCATTTCGGCCACGTGCAGAACTCGCGCTACCCGGGATATATCCCGGGCGGCTCCAGCGGCGGATCGGCGTCCGCCGTTGCGGCGGGGCTTGCCGCAATCGGCGTCGGTTCCTGCACCGGCGGTTCGATCCGCCAGCCCGCTGCCTGCCACGGGATCGTCGGCTTCAAGCCGACCTACGACGCGGTGCCGCGCGATGACGTCGTGCCGCTCGCCTGGTCGCTGGACCACATCGGCCCGATCACGCGCTCGGTGGAGGATGCCGCGCTTGCTTTCGAAGTGATGGCGGGCCTGCCGGAGCATTCGACCCTGCCGGCGGAGGCATCGATGCCGCCGCGGATCATGAAGCCGCGCAAGTTCTTTTACGAGATGCTGGACGAGGAAGTCCGCACCGCTGTCGAAGGCGCGCTGGCAAGGCTGCAGCAGGCCGGCGCCAGGTTCGGCGAAGTGGACGTGCCCGGCATCGAACTGGCGCCCGGCATCCAACTGATCACCATCAACAGCGAAGCCAGCCAGGCCAATGGCGAACTTCTGCGCACCCGCGGCGATCGGATGGGTGAGGACGTGCGGGTGCGGCTGGAGATCGGCCAGTTCTACCTCGCGGTCGATTACATCAAGGCGCAACAACTGCGTGCCAAAGTGCGCCAGTCGATGATTTCGTCATTCGGCATGGCCGACGTGATGATCATTCCGGCGATGCCGGTGCTGCCGCCGAAGGCCGGTACCACCATGGTCGAGCTGGAAGGCAGGAAGATGCACGTGGCGCCGGCGCTGACGCGATTCACCTCGCCGATCAACTTCTGCGGCTTTCCCGCGTTATCCATGCCCTGCGGCAAGTCCGCGTCGGGATTGCCGGTTAACATCCAGGTTGTCGGGCGCCCCGGCGCCGATGCCATGGTGCTGGCGGCGGCGCAGTGGTGCGAGCGGGTTCTGGCTGGAAAATAAAAAAGGATACTGATGAAGAAAGCACTTGCAGGGTTCATTCTTGCGGTGGCCTGCCTGCCCGGCGTGCTGCCGGCGCATGCGGGGCCCCGGGAGGAATGCATGGCGGCTGGGGCGACGATGCCCTGCCTCGACGCGCGGCTGAAAGAAGCGAACAAGAAGCTCAACGGGACACTCAAGGCCGCGCAAGAGCGCCTGGAGCAGATGCAGGCGAAGGGCGGCCGCCCGATGATGGGTGCATTCGTCGACAGCCAGCGCAAGTTCAACGCCTATCGCGACGCGCAATGCTCGTGGCAGAGCGTGCGCGCAGCGCCGGGCGAGAGCACGGCGGAGTACGTCAGGGAATGCCAGCTCGTCGAAACGCTGGCGCGGGAAGTGCAACTGGCCGCATTCGCCAGCGGCGCGGAGCACGAAGCGGTTGTTGTGGCGGCCACTCCTGAAGCGGCGCCCACCGTGGCGGAAGTTGCGGCAGTGCAATCCGCGCCGCCTGCCGCCGACAGTCCCTCGCCGGCTGCCGTCGATCCGGCTCCGCCGCAAGCCTCGCCGCCCGCATCCGCGCAAGACTCTCAGGGCAGTCGCAACACGGAATGGCGCCTGCTTAGCTGGGTGGTGGGCGGGCAGCAAAAACCACTTCTCCAGGATTCCACGATCCTGATCGCTTTCGACCCTTCCGGAAAAGTCGCCGGCTTCACTTCGTTGAACCGGTTCAACGGTACCTACAGCTTCGATGCCGACGGCCGCCTGAAGTGGCCGCCCGCAGGTTTTACCGTATCGCGCATGGCGGGACCGCCGGCGCTGCTGGCCCAGGAGCGCGCCTTCCTTGAATCCCTGCGGCGCACGTCGCGCTACAAGGTCGAAGACCAGCAGTTGATACTGGAGAGCGCGAATTCCTCTGTGGTGCTGGCGTTCACACGGTAGCTGCGAGGACGCAACGACGACAAAACAATAACAGGGGGAGAGAAAAAATGACGGCAACCCTGAAGCTCGAGGGCCGCGAGATGGCGAAGGGCCTGCGCTTTCCGGAAGGCCCGATCGCGATGGGTGACGGTTCCGTGCTGCTGGTGGAGATCGAGCGGGGCACCCTGAGCCGTGTCGATGCGAAAGGAAAGGTGGAAGTCGTCGCGCAAACCGGTGGCGGCCCCAACGGCGCCGCGATGGGCCCCGACGGCAAATGCTACATCTGCAATAACGGCGGTTTCCTCTGGCACAGGGAGCCCGACGGCTATATGCGGCCGGCGGGACGCGCCGACAATTATTCGGGCGGACGCATCGAGCGCGTGGATCTGGCCACCGGAAAAGTCGAGGTGCTCTACACCGAATGCGAAGGGGTGCCGCTCAAGGGACCCAATGATATTGTTTTCGATGGCAGGCGCGGCTTCTGGTTTACCGACCTCGGCAAGGTCTACGGCCGGCAGATGGACCGCGGCGCGCTTTACTACGCCCGCACTGACGGCAGCCTCATCAGGGAAGCGGCATTTCCCATCATCACGCCGAACGGCATCGGCCTCTCGCCGGACGGCAGTACGCTGTACTTCGCGGAGACCGAGACCAGCCGCCTGTGGTCGTACCGGATTACCGGCGAGGGCGAACTGGAGAAACAGCCGTGGCCGTCGCCGCATGGCGGCAAGCTGGTGGCCGGCCTGCCGGGCTACCAGCGCTTCGACTCGATGGCGGTGGAGGAAAACGGCAACGTCTGCGTAGCCACGTTGATGCGCGGTGGCGTGAGCGTCATTTCGCCGGGCGGCGAATGGCTGGAGTTCCACGAGGCGCCCGAGCCTTACTGCACCAACATCTGTTTCGGCGGTCCAGGCATGCGCAAGGCGTACATCACTCTGTCCGGCTACGGCACACTGCTCGAAGTCGACTGGCCCCGGCCGGGCCTTCGCCTTCACGGTCAGAAATAGTAGAAACCTTAAGGCCTTCACCACAGACTAAGGGCTCACCCCTACGGGTGCATAGGAGTGTGCCCTTGTCTGTGGTGAAATGGTTTGGACCTTCCAGTTTCTACCTATAATGAGCGAAGCGTCGTAAGGAGGAGGCAGGCCATGGAGCACACATTCAAATTCTCGGTGAGCCATGCCGAGACCAGCGAGTTCAGGGACGACGGCCTGCGTCCGTTCTTCCAGTACCGCGACCTCGGCATCCGCGATGCGACCAACGGCGCAGCGGTCGCGCATGTGATCCGAGCGAAGCCCGGCAAGCATGCCGAACCCTCGCTGCACCATCACGAAGTCGGCTTCCAGATGGTGTACGTGCTCAAGGGCTGGGTGAAATTTCACTACGACGGCGTCGGCGAAGTCGAGCTCCAGGCCGGCTCCTGCGTGCACCAGCCGCCAGGAATTAAACATATCGAGATTGATCACAGTGACGATTTGGAGTTGTTGGAAATAGTACTGCCGGCAGAGTTTGAGACGGTGACCTACGAGAAGCCGTGAATGCGTGCCCCCTCCGGGGATACCGGGCTGCGCCCATGAATGTCGTGAATATCGTGAATGTCGTAAGGTTCAGGCCCGAAGAACTTACGCTTCGCGCTTTTAGCCGTCGAATTCCTGACCCGCATCGCCCACGGATCGACTATGAGGCCGGCTTTCTGAACTTGACCAACTGCCCGCAAGTTAGCGGAACAGGACACTAAGCGTGCAATCCGCCGAGTCGCTCTCGCTACGCACCATCGCCTCCCGGCTCACGCCAGGAGTGGACCTGCGCGACGCGATAGAGCGGCTGGCGCACGAACACCATGTCGAGGCCGGCTGTGTGATCAGCGCCGTCGGCAGCCTGCGCTCGGCGACGCTGCGGCTGGCGGGCGCCGACGCGAGTTCGAAGTTCAACGGCCCGTTCGAGATCGTCTCCCTGTCTGGAACGATTTCCCCCGATGGTCCACACCTGCACATTTCGATTGCGGGCGCGGACGGCAGGACAGTCGGCGGCCATCTCGTCCACGGCTGCGAGGTGTACACCACCGTGGAAATCGTGATTGCCGACCTGGCCGGCGTGCGCTTCGCCCGCGCGCCCGATGCCGCCACCGGCTACAAGGAACTGAACATCGGCGGCGGCAGCCGCCACTGAAATCTGAAGGACAAGCTCACAACGCAGAGGACGCGGAGGACGCAGAGGAAAGGCGAGAGAGAAGAAACTAAATGGGTTGCGGTTTTCCGGCGGCATGCGATGCCATCGTGGAAGCTATGCTACACAGGTTGCTTAGCGATACCCCCGACCCTTCCATTGACCTTCCTCGTCCTTGTTTTCCTCTGCGTCCTCCGCGTACTCTGCGATTCGCGCTATAAAACCCAAATACTGAGGAGAAAAAATGGCAAGGCCACCCTTTAATCCCATGAAAGTCGACTGGTCCGGGGAAAACCCCGGCATGTACCTGAAGGAAACGGCGGACGGTCCTTTCGTCACGCTGATCAGCTTTTTCCGCGTCGTCACCTCGCCGCACGGCAAGGGCCACGCCGCCTTCATGCTGCTCGACCCGCATGGCGACGGCAAGGATCCAGCGAAGCCGAACGTCTGCCTGACGGACAACGAGCCGCTGGCCGACTACGTCAAAAAGGGCTTCGTCTCACACTTCGGCGCCTTCCGCGGCGTGAAGGGCCTGGCCAATGTGCAGATGATGCCGGCCTGGGATTTCGTTGCTTCGGGCGATGGCCGCACCTCCCACACCGAATGGTTCCGCAGCGCCATCGGTCAGGTGAACCTGGCCTGGAACGAGCTTTCGGCGCCGTTCATGGTGGAGCTCATGAAGGAGCAGTCGGCGACCGGCGCGCACGAAATGTTTTCGCTGTTCGTCGAGTCCTCGGCGGTGAAAGTCACGATCAACGGCAAGCCTGTTGCTGGCAAGTCCGTGCCCCGTGACTGGATCGGCCGCAAGAGCACGACGGCCTTCCTGGCTTTCTCGGAAACCTGGATTAAAGCTTAAGAACTACATCCAACGCTTCAAGTGTGCCCTTGTCTGCGTTGAGTGTTGACCTTGCATGAGGAGCCGTAGATGTGTGGAAGCTGGAGGCTCGACGAGCAGGACCTGAACACCTACAAAACTGACGGCCTGCTGAAGTCGCCGTTCAGCATCGACGACAGCCTGTTGTCGAAAATGCAGGATTCCCTCGAAAGGCTGCTGCGTGACAACGCCGACATCGCGCCTGAAACGTTGGTTTGTCCGCACATTCCCTACGGCAAGAAGCACGACGCAAAGGCGGCACAGGCGTGGCTCGACTACGCGCGTCATCCAGGCATCCTCGATCTGGTCTCGCAACTGATCGGTCCCGACATCGTCCTCTGGGGCAGCCAGGTGTTCTGCAAGCCGCCGGTCACCGGCAAGGCGATTCCCTGGCACCAGGACGGCCAGTACTGGCCGATCCGGCCGATTGCCACGTGTTCGGTATGGATGGCACTGGATGACGCGACGCCGGAGAACGGTTGCATGCGCTTCATCCCCGCTTCGCACGCCGGCGGCAGCATCTACAAACACCGGATCAATGACAGAACGGACGTCGTGCTCAACCAGGAGGTCGAGCCCTCGCAGTTTGACGAGAGCACCGGGCGCGACGATGTGCTCAGGGCTGGACAGTTCTCGCTGCACGACGTGTACCTGATCCACGGCTCGAATGCCAACCGCTCGCCGCGGCGGCGCGCTGGCTTCGTGATCCGCTACATGCCGGCGTCTTCGGTGTTCGAGAGGTCGATCGAGGACAACCACAAGCAGTCCGGCGTCACCTTCAGCATGAGCCGGCGGCCGATCTGGTTGCTGCGGGGCGAGGACCGCAGCGGCAGGAACGACTTCAGAGTCGGGCACGGCGAGGACTATGCTTTGGTACCACGGATTTCGGACGAAGACGGATCTCAACCTGAATAAAGAATCAGGTCCAGCCCTCACCGCAGAGGACGCAGAGGACGCGCGGAGGGACGCAAAGGGAAAAACCAGGAAGCGCGTGGGGTAAACGTCAGCGCTAAGCAGTAAAGTGCCGCTGAACCCGCGTGCGCGTTGGCACTAAATTACTCCAACCATAGAAGATAGGTCGTGGACTTTAAGTCGGCGTTCACGACCCGGACGCCGCGCTTTCTGCCCGAGTAGCCAGCAGGACCATCACCTCGACGGTGAAGACGACCTCGGATCGCTGATTCAGGAACTCGCTGAAGAGCGTGACCGCGCCTTGGCCAGGTTTGATCCAAAGACGTTTGTCCTTCACCGTCACTTTTGCCCGGAGGGTGTCGGCCGCGCGAACCGGGGCGCGGAATTTCAGCTTCCAGTCAAACCCTCCGAGGAACGCCCAGGTTGCTTTCGGCGTGTTGTAGATCTCGATGAGAGAGCGGTACCACAACGTGATGATGTAACCCCCGCTGGCAATGACACCGCCGAATGGTGAATGTGCCGCCGCGGCTTCGTCGATATGAAAGGGCCAAGGGTCATTGCGTCGGCTGTACTCCAACATCTCATCCTTGTCGCAGACGCACTCACTGCCCTGATGCACGGACCCGATGTCCAGGTCTTCGAAATAGACGGTCCCCATGTGCCGACTCCAGGTCAATGCGAAGCTAAACGGCGCCGAACGGCGTCCAGGTTAAGCGCCGGGTGACCGAAGCAGATGGGTGGGCCTTAAGCATGACGTCTAGCGTAAATTGAACTTTCTTATGCAGTGTATTAAAGCACCAAGGGTTCATTTCCGCCACCATGACTCCATGCCCCAGATTTCATGCCAATCGGAGGCATTCGGTTACCGTATGTTTCCGCTCAAGTCGCCATATTTGCCGGCATACATATATGATTACAGGCTGCGTGGATGTTCAGCATGCCAATGCAAATAATCGCTTGATGCCAGCCAGCGTCCCTGCCGGTCCGGGACAGGCTGCGTGCGGCTGGTTCTATGCGGTAGCTGCCGCCCACAGCATGACCAACCCCGAGCCCAGCATCAAAGCCTCCATCAGCAATCGAAACTGCCCGGGTTCGAGTTTGACCACGAACGGCTTGGCGATGAATGCTCCGGCCATGAGGGTCGACCCCGTGATGAGGCCCTTGTAGACAATGTCCAGGGGAAGCATGCCGAGCGTTCGGAATGTGGCGGCCTTGCTGAGATAGACCGCGAGGGAACTGGCTGCTTCAGTGGAAATGAACGCGCCCTTGACCAGACCGTAGGCGAGAAAAATCGGTGCCGTCACCGGTCCAGTGGAAACCACGATGCCCGTCACATAGCCGATCACCAGTCCCAGGGCAGCCATATGCCAAAGGTTGAGCTTGAAATTTCGCGCAGCCATCCACCGGCGAACGGGAATCATCACGATGAAGAAGATCCCGATGGCAACCTCGATTACGTATGGCGGCAACGCGACCAGCGTTCTCGCGCCCAGCGCGGCCGCTGGGGCGCCCGTCACCGAATAGGCTGCACAGGCCCGCCAGTCGACTTCGCGCCACCAGACAACAATCCGCGAGAAATTGGCCATGATCGCCGCGATGGCCATGACAGGAACGGCTTGCAAGGGGCCGAACGCAATCACGAGCACCGGCATCAGCATGATTGAGGAGCCGAAGCCGACGATGCCGCCGAGGGTGCCGGCAACCAGACCGACCGCAAGAATGACCAGGTATTCCATTCGTAAAGGGCAGCCTTCGGAGTTTGCGAATCAGTCAGCCGGATAACTTTTTCTCGATAAGCAATCCGAGCAATCGCAACTGTTCTTTCTGGATGGCCAGCAGTTCACTCCACTGGCCTTCCCTCAGCAGGTCCACTTTCTCGTGCAGCAGCATGATCTCGAGTTCCGCCTTGAGGTTCACCTCGTAATCGTGTTCGGCATTGAGGCGGTCGATCTCGGACTGCCGGTTCTGCGCCATCAGGATGATCGGCGCCTGCAGGCTGGCCAGCATCGACAGGAACAGGTTGAGCAGGATGTAGGGATAGGGATCGAAAGCCTTGTCGTAGGTGGCAAGGATGTATGAGTTCAGGACCACCCATGTAACCAGCACCGCGGCGAACAGGCCGATGAAAGTCCAGGAACCGCCGAAGGACGCCACTGCGTCCGCCGCCCGCTGGCCCGGCGTCGTCCTTTTGTCGAAGTCCTTCGCCGTGTTCCTTGCAATGTGCGTGCGATCGGCGACGTGGCGCGCAACCTTCTTGGCGCGCTCGTCCAGGGCCTCGTAGGAGGATTTCAGAAGCTTCTCTGCAACGTCGCTCGGTTTTTTCACGAGGCCTCGCAATCTGTCCGGGTGGTGCGCTGGTCCTGATGTGGTCCGCAGGGTGGCATCCATCTAATCACCGGTGCCTGGTACCTGCAAGCGGCAAACCGATGCGGAAGCGGTACGACACCCTGGCAGCTTCGCGCTATCCTTCCGGAAATCCGGAAATCCGGAAGGCAGGGTGCCTGACAGATGGCACCCCTTCATGGGGAGCGGCATGCTGAAGCGTCTGGCGAGTCTTGGAATGGCTGTCGTTCTTTGTGCCGCTATGGGTTCCCGGGCGGATTACCCCGACAAGCCGGTTCGGATGATCGTGCCATTCACGCCTGCGGGGGCAACGGACCTCCTCGCGCGTTTGGTGGGCGAGCAGCTCGGCAAGCGGCTGAGCAAGCCGGTGGTGATCGACAACCGGCCTGGCGCCGGTGCGAACGTCGGTGCCGAAATCGCCGCGCATTCCCCGGCCGACGGCTACACCCTGCTGATGGGACCAGCCTCGGTCTATGCCATTTCCGCCACGCTCTATCCGAAGCTTGGCTACGATCTCGTGAAGGATCTTGTTCCCGTTTCGCTGATCGCCAATGTGCCGCACGTTCTGCTGGTCAATAAAGATCTGGCGGCGAAGTCGGTTCCCGAACTGATTGCGCTCGCGAAGAAGCAGAACGGCGCCCTGAACATCGCATCGCAGGGCAGCGGCACCGTTTCCCATCTTGAAGCGGAACTGCTCAAGAGCATGGCTGGCGTCGACATGACCCATGTTCCTTACCGCGGCAGCGCACCCGCGCTGCTCGACCTGATGGGCGGAAGGGTGCAGGTGATGTTCGACAGCATCGCATCCGCGTTGCCTCACATCCGCGCAGGAAAGCTGCGCGCGATTGCCGTGGCCGCCGCAACGCGCTCGCCCCTGCTTCCGGATCTGCCGACGGTAGCCGAATCCCTGCCGGGCTACAGTGCGCATTCCTGGCTCGGCATCTTCGTTCCCGCGGGAACGCCGAAACCCATCGTCGATCGCCTGCAGCGCGACCTTGCTGCGGTCATCGAGGATCCGAAGGCGCGGGCCAGACTGGTCGAAGCGGGATTCGAACCGAAGAGCAGCACATCGGCGGAATTCTCCAGACTGGTTGCAGAGGAGATGGCCAAGTGGCGGCCAATCGTGAAAATATCCGGTGCTACTCCTGACTAAAGCTTCGCCTGTAACTCTTGAACCACGGAGGACGCGGAGGACGCGGAGGAAGAACGGGAACAAGGAAGATTGATATGGGAGCGCTGGTCGAAGTGAGCGTTTTGCCAAGTTTCACTGCCATTGGTCGTCTATCAAAGAGACAATCCATCCCGTCGCTTTCCTTTTTCTTGCCTTTCCTCCGCGTCCTCCGTGTCCTCCGTGGTTCAAGATCTATAGCTTTGGATTCTGTTTTTATGGTGACGAAATGACTGGACCGTTAAAGGGAATCAAAGTCCTGGATCTGACGCGGGTGCTGGCGGGGCCGCACGCGACGCAGATCCTCGCTGATCTCGGTGCCGAGGTGATCAAGGTCGAAAGGCCGGAGACCGGCGACGACACGCGGGGCTGGGGTCCGCCTTACGTGAAGGACGCGCAAGGCAACGATACGTCGGAGTCCACTTATTTTGTGGCCTGCAACCGCGGCAAGAAATCCATCACGCTCGACCTTGCCGATCCGGCCGGGCAGGAGCGCGTGCGCAAGCTGGCCGGGGAGTGCGACGTGCTGGTGGAGAACTACAAGGTCGGCGACCTTGCCCGCCACGGGCTTGACTATGAATCCCTGCAGAAGCTCCATCCGGGACTGGTTTATTGTTCGATCACCGGATTCGGCCAGACCGGGCCTTATGCGGAACGGCCCGGCTACGATCCGATCGCGCAGGCGATGTGCGGGCTGATGAGCGTGACAGGCGAGCCGGAGGACATGCCGGGCACCACGCCGCAAAGAGTCGGGGTCGCCGTTGTCGACCTGATGGCGGGGCAATATTCGGCGATCGGCATCCTGGCCGCGCTGCTGCACCGGAAACAAACCGGCGAAGGCCAGCACATCGATATCGGCCTGCTCGACGTCGGCGTGGCGTCGATGGCCAACATCGCATCGGCGTACCTCGGCGCCGGCGTGGTCTCGAAGCGCAATGGCGGCGTCCATCCTAGTGTGGTGCCCTCCCAGGTTTTCAGGTGTTCGGATGGTTACGTGATCGTCGCCGCGGCCAACGATGTGCAGTTCAGGAAGCTTTGCGCGGCGGCGGGACAACCGAAGATAGCGCAGGACGAACGCTTCTCCACCAACTCCGCTCGGGTGCGCAATCGCGCGCACTTGGCGCCGATCCTGGAAAGGCTATTCGCGCAGCGCCCGGTGGCCTACTGGAAGGACGAACTGGCGAGAGTCGGAGTTTCCTGCGGCCCGATTTACTCAATCGACCAGGTGTTCGACGATCCGCAGGTCAAGGCGCGCGGGATGGTGGTCGAGGTGCCGTATGCGCCCGCCGGCAGGCTGAAGATGGTCCGCAGCCCGATCAGGATGTCGGCCACACCGGTGGCCTGTGATCTTCCTCCGCCGCTGCTCGGCGAGCACAGCGGCCTGCGCCCATGGCGGGACACGGCAATGACGGTTGACGAAAAGGCGGATCGCTCATGAGCACCCCGGCAGGTCCCCGCTTGGGGTCAGGCCTGCATAATTGCATATTGGCGGGTGAACCAGGTTAATGCGCGCCGGCGCGTGCGTGTCGGTTTTATGCAATTATGCAGGCCTGACCCCAAACGCCTTGAAGCCGGCGGGGCCAGGCCTTGTTATCATCGGCGCTGATCGGCAACGGGAAGGCGGGAGCACAATGAACATCAAGGCGGGAATCCTTGCGGTATTGGCCATCGCCACCGCTCTTGCGGCATCGGGCGCGCGCGCGGCGGAACCGATCCGCATCGGCGTGGTGAACGAGATCACGGGCGTCCAGGCGCAGGCGGGGGAATTCACTCTTTACGGCATCCGGCTGGCGCTGGAGGAGATCAACAATGCCGGCGGGGTGCTGGGCAGGCAGATTGAATTGCAAGTGGAGGACAACCAGAGCACCAACCCCGGCACCGTGCTGGCCTTTTCAAAACTCGGCAGCCGCAAGGACATCGCCGGCATCATCGGGCCGATCCGCAGCACGCAGATCCAGGCGGCGTCGCCGACCATCGCCAAGGCCGGCATCCCGACCATGATCGGGGGAACCGACGCCAGCCTGACGCATGTGAACAACCGCTGGGTGTTCCGCGCGCGTCCGAACGACAGCTATTCCTCGCGCACCATCGCCGATTTCGGCGTCAACACCCTGAAGCTGAAAAACTGGGCCATCGTCCATTCCACCGACGCATTCGGTTCCGGAGGGGCGAAGGCCCTGACGGAAGCCCTCAAGGCCCAGGGCGTCACACCGGTTCTGGACCAGGGCTACACCAATAACTCGCAGGATTTCACCGCCATCGTCTTGGCGGTCAAGAAATCCGGCGCCGACGTTCTTGCTACCTATATGACCAACGAGCCCGATGTCGGCATATTCGCGCGGCAGTTGCGCCAACTCGGCTTCAGCGGCAACTGGATAGGTTCGGGTTCCATCATCGCGGTGACATCGCTGCGGCTCGCAGGGGAGGCCCTGCACGGCAGCTATTCAATTGTCGATTTCACCATCGACGCCAACGATGCCAGCCGCGCCTTCGCCAAGCGCTACCGCGCGAAGTACAACGTCGATCCCGACACCTTCGCCAGTTGGTCGTACGACGCCATGCAGGTCCTGACCATGGCAATCAGGAATGCAAACAGCACCGAGCCCGAGGCGGTTCGCAATGCGATTTTCGCGATCAAGGGTTACAAAGGGCTGGAAGGCACCTATGATTTCGACCAGAACGGCGACGGCCTCCACGGCTACAACATCGTGAAGAACAACGCCGGCAAGATCGAGTTCATGAAACGCGTCGACTTTCCAGCGCAATGACATCTTTGCTTGCGGTCCAGGACATGAAAATGAAATCGCTGCCTTGCCGTGACTGGGCCTTTCCCGGCGTTGCGCTTGCCGGACTCCTATCGCTGCTCCTGGCGGCTTGCGCCGCCCCGGCACCCGCGCCGGTTACCCCGCAGCCAAAGAAACCCGCTGCTTCAACCACCACTCAGCCCTCGCCCAAGCCCGCTCCGCCGGTCGCCCAGCCGGCTCCGAAGCCGGCCCCGCCCGCCACTCCAAAAGCGGCGGAACCCAGGCCCGAGGCCCCGCCGACGAAACTCGGCGCCACGAAAATGACACCCGGGGACGTTCAGGCAATCACGGTCCATCACAACAAAGTACGCGCCGCCGTCGGCGTCGGGCCGCTGAAGTGGTCGCCGACCCTGGCGACTTATTCGCAAAAATGGGCCGACCACCTCGCTGGAAGCTCCTGCAAGATGGAGCATCGCAGCGACAGTCAGTACGGGGAAAACATCTATACCGGCACGGCGGGCCACTTCGCGGCCGTGGATGCCGCCAAAGCCTGGGAGTCGGAGAAAAAACTCTACTCCGGCGGGGTGCTCAAGCAATCCAACTGGAAACCGGCGGGCCATTACACGCAGATGGTCTGGCGCGACACCCGCATGCTCGGCTGCGGGGAAGCGGTCTGCAACAAGATGCTTATCGTGGTGTGCAACTACGACCCGACGGGGAACTATATCGGCCGCAAGCCTTACTAGGAATTACAAGACCAGCACTCACCGCAGAGGACGCGGAGGACGCCGAGGGAAACAGAATAAATGCGCAAAACTGACCCCCGCCGATGGTTACCCCTTCTGGTTTTTCTGCCAGTGATTGATTTTTCCTCTGCGTTTTTTCCTCTGCGCCCTTCGCGTCCTCTGCGGTGAGCATTTCTCTTAGGAACAATTAGCCCATGCTCATCAACTGCGTCGCCTATGAAGGCGGCAAAAAGCTCGCCGACATCCAGCCCAGCGAGATCCATGACTTCGTCAACCGGCCGGAGTGTTTCGTCTGGGTGGCGATGTTCGAGCCCTCGCACGAGGAGCTCGACGCGATGCAGAAACAGTTCGACCTGCCCGAGCTGGCGGTCGAAGACGCCCGCAACGGCCATCAGCGGCCGAAGATCTAGGAGTATGGCGATGCGCTGTTCGCCGTCCTGCAGATCGTCGAGTCGGTGGGCAAGGACCTCAACGTTGGAGAAGTCGACGTATTCGTCGGCCGCAACTACGTCCTGTCGGTCCGCAGCCGCACCCAGCACGGCTTCCTCGGGGTGCGCGCCCGCAGCGAGCGGGAGCCGGAGCCAGGAAAGCGAAGTCACCAAACGCCTGGCGGGATACGCCGCGCTGGTCGCAGTGCCGACCATGATTGCCGGTGTGTACGGCATGAACTTCGAGGTGATGCCGGAACTGAATTGGGCTTTCGGCTATCCGCTTGCGGTCGGCCTCATGGTGGCGATAGATGTTTACCTTTTCTATCGCTTCCGCCAGGCCAAGTGGCTTTGATAGCCAGATCCAGACCAGCACCTACCGCAGAGGACGCGGAGGGCGCAGAGGAAACCAAAAGCGAGAGAAGTAACAGAAGTGTGAAGACAAGTTACCAACGCTGGTTGCCGCTCCTAATCCCCGACTTCATTTCCTCGTCCCTGCCTTTCCTTTGCGTCCTCTGCGTCCTCCGCGGTGAGAGCTGCCCTTGCACGAAACAAGCGAAGCGGTGCTAGGATTCAGCCGCGAGGTGTGCCGATAAAAACAAGCGGAGGAAGCGATGCTGAGTTACGACGTGGTCGAATGGGGCAAGCCGTTGCAGAAAGCCGAGAAGCCGACGCCGAAGCCGGCCGGGGCGGAAGTGCTGCTGAAGTTGAAATACAGCGGCGTCTGCCACAGCGACGTGCATATCCGCGAAGGTTATTTCAATCTGGGTGGCGGCAAGCGTTTTCACATGAGCGAGCGCGGCATGCGGCCGCCCGTCACGCTCGGCCATGAGCCCTTCGGCACTGTGATCGCCGCGGGACCGGACGCGCCGGATGCGCCGATCGGTCAGGACCGCCTTGTCTGTCCCTGGATTGGTTGCGGAAAATGCGCGCGCTGCACCGAGGGCATGGATAATCATTGCATGGCGCCGCGCTGGATCGGCATCCAGCTCGCCGGCGCTTATGCCGATCACTTGCTGGTCCCGCATCCCAAGTACCTGGTGGATGCGAGCGGCATCGACCCCGCCTGGGCGGCGACGCTGTCCTGCTCGGGGCTGACGACTTATTCGGCCGTTTCCCAGTTGAAGCCCATCCCGAAGGAGGAATGGGTTGCCGTGATCGGCGCGGGCGGCCTGGGGCTGATGGCCATCGAGATGCTCAAGGCCTGCGGACACGAGCGTATCGTGGTCGTGGACATCGACGATGCAAAACTTGCGACGGCGAAGAAGGAAGGCGCGGCCGCGACGGTGAACGGCCGCGATCCCGAGGTGGTGAAAAAGCTGCAGCAGATCGCAGGCGGCCCGCTCTATGGCGCTGTTGACCTGGTCGGCGCGGCGGATACGTCCGGCCCCGCCCTGAGCGCGCTGCGCAAGGGGGGCAAGCTGATCGTGGTCGGTCTTTACGGCGGTGAAATCCCGGTTTCGCTGGTGCTGGTGGTGCAGCGCGCCTGGCGTATCCAGGGATCGAGCGTTGGCAACGTGGCCGAGTTGAAGGAAGTCGTGGCGCTGGCGCGCGCCGGAAAGATAAATCCGATCCCGATCGAGAAGCGTCCGCTGTCCGAGGTAAGCCGCACCCTGGACCAGTTGCAGGCGGGACAGATCACCGGACGGGTCGTCGCCGAAATAACCTGAGTCAGAGCGGAGGCGCGATGACGGACAGTTGAGCCGGCTACGAAGTCAGCCGGCTACGATGTCATCAGCAGGATTTCGAATTCCATGGCGCTCAGGCTGCCGTTGCCGTCGACGTCCGCGTCGTCAAATTTTGCCGCGAGCGTGGCGTCTTCTTCCCAGACTTCATCCCGGGTGAGCATGCCGTCGGCGTTGAGGTCGGCCTTAAGCCAGACCCATTGCACTTCCTCGAACCGGTAGGTGCCCGAGGCTGCGCTGGGCGAGGCTGTGACCGAGGATCCGATCGAGAGCAGGAGGGCGCCGAGCACCGGAGCAAGAACGTACAAGGATTTACGCATAATGACCTGCTCTGATCACTTCGCAGCGTATCCGGTGCGGGCGGCTGCTGGTTTTGCGCATGTCATGTCTCCTTTATTGTTCTTCACGCAGGGAAATCAGGAAGGCGAGGATCTGCCTCAGCGTCCCTGCTTACAGTATTCGTGCCACATGGGCATTGGCAAGCCAGATCAACCAGTTAAGTTTTGGGCATGGCGACCCACCCGAGGAAAGCGTAGCCAATGAGCGTCACTGTCGCAGCGCAATAACCCTAAGTCGTTCTTAACAGGAAGAATTCAGGTGTTGCCGCGCGACGACAAGCACGCAGTCATTCTGAAAACACCAACCTTGAACCACGGAGGACACGGAGGAAAAAGGAGACCGAGGAAGAACGAGAGTGGCGCACGAAGGTCGGCAGTCCATTCGCCACTTGCAGGGATGACGATCGACTATGGGCAAAACGCGCAGAATCCCCTTTCGCGTTCTTTTGCCTTTATTCCGTGTCCTCCGTGTCCTCCGTGGTTCAAGGTGTGGGGACTTGACTTAGAGGGATGGAATGAACAACGAAGAACTCTGTTTCACACCCGCCACCGAACTGGCGCGCAGGATCCGCGACAAGGAGGTCTCGCCCGTCGAGATCACCCGTGCCGTGCTGGAGCGCGTCGAGCGGCTCAATCCGAAGCTCAACGCCATCTGCACCCTCACTGCCGAATCCGCGCTCGATGCGGCGCGCGCGGCGGAATTCGCGGTCATGCGCGGAGACCACCTGGGCCCGCTGCACGGCATTCCAGTCACGATCAAGGATCTCGCGATGACCCGTGGCGTGCGGACCATGGCGGGTTCGCATGTCTTCAGCCAACGCCTGCCGGAGATCGATCACCTGCATGTGGAACGCCTGCGTGCGGCCGGCGCCATTTCCATCGGCAAGACCACGGTTTCGGAATTCGGCTGGAGCGGTGTGAGCCGCAGCCCGCTTACGGGCATCACCCACAATCCCTGGAAACAGGGCATGAATGCGGGAGCATCCAGTGCCGGTGCCGCGGTCTGCGCGGCGGCGGGATTCGGCCCGATTCATCAAGGCTCGGATGGCGCGGGTTCGATCCGCATGCCTGCGGGATTCTGTGGCGTCTATGGCATCAAGCCCTCCCATGGCCGCGTGCCCTACTACCCGACGCCCGCGAACGGATTGATCTCGCACGTTGGTCCGATCACGCGCACGGTGGCGGACGCGGCGCTGATGCTGCAGGCCATGGCGGGACCCGACGACCGCGACATGACCAGCCTGGAAGCGCCGCCGGAAGATTTCACCGGCAAGCTCGATAGCGGCATCGCGGGTTTGCGCGTCGGCTTCAGTCCCGACCTCGGCTATCTCAAAGTCGACGCGGAAGTCGCGGGGCCGGTGAAGGCGGCGGCCCGGGTATTCGAGGAACTGGGCTGCAAGGTCGAGGAGGTCGATCCCGGCTGGGGGGATCCCACGACCATGGAGCATTGCCTGTTCGCCGTGACCATTACCGCGATGTGGGGCGACTATGTCGAACGCTGGGGCGACCGGATGGATCCGGGCCTGGTGGCCATCATCGAACACGGCCGCAGCTATAGCGCGGTGGATTACTGCAAGGCATCGGCGCAGCGACTCGCTTACTACGACAAGGTGCGCGCGTTCTTCGAGCGCTACGACCTGCTGCTCACCCCGACATTGTCCGTCGCCGCGTTTCCCGCCGAGCGCCTGATTCCCGAACACTGGGCGCAGCATCCCTGGGACTGGTTGCGCTGGGCCGGTTTCAGTTTCCCGTTCAACCTCACCTGGCTGCCCGCGGCGACTTGCCCGTGCGGATTCACGCCGGCCGGTTTGCCCGTCGGCTTGCAGATCGTCGCCGGCCGCCATCGCGACCTGCGCGTACTGCAGGCGTCGCGCGCGTTTGAAAGTGTCCGCCCCTGGGCGCAGCATCGCCCCCCCTGCTGACAGTTTCTGTGCGGCGAAGATCACCATGGATTTTTGGGAAAAAAGTGGGCGTCCCGATTGAGGGACCGCCGCCGCGCATCGCTTCCTCGCCGGACCGCGTCGGGTCAAGCAAAGGCACCGCGGTGGCATTCCGATGTTTTCTGCTATGCTTTGGCTCAACGCCGGTAAACAGTGGCGTCGGTCTGAAAGGAAGAGATGCCGCTCGGGAAGGACAAAGTCTGGCTGGAGGACATCGAATTCTCCGACAGCTGGTGCCGCTTCATCCAGGGCACCATTCCGGACATGGACGCCGCGGAGTTGCTCCTGCTTTTTCACGGCAAGCCGGACGTAAGTTTTTCGGTTGAAGAAGCCGCTGCCAAGCTGAACCCCGCAATGTCCACGTCAAACGCCAAGAAATACATCAATGCGTTTGAGTCCCTTGGCCTGTTGTTTTCGGCAGGGGGTCGATTTCGCTACAACCCGGAGTCGGAACATGCTCCGCTGGTGCTCGTCCTGCAGCGGGCTTACTCGCAACGTCCCGTGACGCTTATCCGAATCATTTATGCGCTGCGCGATTCCAAGATCCAGTCGTTCGCCGACGCTTTCAGGATGAGAAAGGACTGAAATGGGTGCCGTGGACATCGTACTTTACCTGCTGGCGATCCTGACAAGCGCTGCATGCATGCTGTTGCTGTTTCGCGGCTACGCGGCAAGCGGCGTCCGGTTGCTGCTCTGGAGCGGGCTGTGCTTCGTGTTTCTGACCGTGAACAACGTGCTGCTGTTTGTCGACCTGATCGTGTTTGAAGGGTTTGACCTGAGACTCTATCGCCTGGCTGCCAGCCTGATCGCGGTGTCGCTGCTGATCTACGCTTTTCTCTGGGAGGCAGAATGATCGAATTTTTCGCCGGCGCCGTCACCATGGGGTTCGTGGTCGCAGCGGCCTTTTTCATGCGTTTCTGGTTAAAGACTTCCGACCGTTTCTTCCTCGCATTCGCCGTCGCGTTCCTTCTGTTCGCGATGAACCAACTGCTGGCGACCTGGGTTGTCGCGACCGACGAGCATTTCGCATACATCTACCTGCTGCGCGTGCTTGGATACTTGCTGATACTCAGCGCCATCTTCGAAAAGAACAGGTCGAAGAAAAAAGGCGCTGCGGGATAGTGGGGCGCCGGTTCTTCTCACCGAATGAAAGTTCGCCGATGCTGGCCGACTCAGAATTCAGGGTCATGCCGCTCTGCCCGTTCGCCGCCGGGATCATCCACCGGCGCCCTGATGCTTCGCAAACCGCAGAACCTGCGGCAGGAAAATGCGGAAATCCGATTCAAGCTCGGCGTAGTGCTGCGTTAACTCATCGGCGGAGTTCAGCAGCGGATTCTCGCGCCTGATCCGTTGGCTCATGCGATCGAGCGAGGTGTGGATCGAGGGTACATGCGCATAGGAGGCGAGCCAGTTCCATTTCGCCATATTTGGCGCCATCCGCTGAAATCTATCCGGCAGCATCGCATGCCGGCGGTCGAGGATCGCATAGATCCTGGCGGTGAATTCATCGAGCGGCTCGTCGTGGAATTCGCGCCAGTATTTCGCCAGGAAATGGTCGTAGAACATGTCGATCATGATGCCGGCGTAGCGACGACGCACGGGGCTGATTCTCGACTTGCTCTGCAGCACGACCGGATGTGCATCGGTGAAGCTGTCAATCTTCCTGTGCAGCGCGATTGCGCGTGTAATGTGCGCGCTGTAGCGCCCGTCCAGCGGTCCTTTTACAAAGTCGCCCAGCAGACTACCCAGCCAGGCCTCTTCGTTAGGCTCGGAGAGGTAGAGATGGGCGAGGTAGTTCATCAAAAGC
>Ga0163152_10001069_pt1 | contig 44576 bp, 37 predicted proteins | sample OliLakLV19MP8IB2_FD_148635 | JGI IMG/M metagenome (GOLD analysis project Ga0163152, IMG submission 148635) | Freshwater microbial mat bacterial communities from Lake Vanda, McMurdo Dry Valleys, Antarctica - Oligotrophic Lake LV.19.MP8.IB-2 | ecosystem: Environmental > Aquatic > Freshwater >...
CCCCCCATACACAACACACAGTAAACATCCCACAAGACCACATCAGCTCCTCCACGGAGATCGCGCGTGCTGTTTGAGCGCGGTTCGAAAACCGCGCGAGTTCACGCGCGCAGAGTTTTCTTGGGCACTTCTTTGGCGATCCAAAGAAGTGCCAACCCTATCTCTCATAAATCTTCATTCTCTGGAAACAAAAAATGCGATCATTCGTCACTAAACACTACTTATACTCCAAACAGTGCCTCTTCCCATCATAGAACCACAAAGAGAACGCTTCGCAGTATCCATTTGAAATGGCATGAAAAAACTCACTCATCCGACAAACCATTTTTTCATCGTGTGCATTTGCTCAATGAGATCGATCACTTTGTAGCAAGCATCATGGACATCTTTTTCTCCAGATAATTTTCGCAACGTCTCCAGATCGTTGTCAGCCTCCTCCGTGTACGTCTCCACCTCAAATTTTCTCATGGCACCACGATTGCGATACTGATCCTCGCGGTCTTGAAAATCTTTCTTTCGAAAATACTTTTCGCGATTTTGAAAAAGGATTTGCAAGTCATCGCGATGCTTTTTCATAAAGCATAACAGCGTGTCGAAGTCTTCACAGACATTCAGTCGCTCTGACTTGCTTTGCAGAAGTGGGGGCTGCTCCATAAAAGAGTACCACTCATGCTACGAGCAGTTTTCTAAGACACAAGAAAATGTCATTGCTCTGCGAGAGAATTCTCCAAAAATAGATTTTTACTGCATTAATTTTGTGGCCGCGATGAGCAGCATGGAAAGTACGCTGCAAAAAACCACGATACCCGCCACGTAACGCAATCGTTGTGAATAGCGCTCCATCCTCTTTTCACCCAGAATCACCAGAACGAGACCAAGAACGCCGAGCCATAATCCGAACGCATAGAGAAACGGAGGCATGTTTGGACCCATATCACAGAGAGGAATACATGATTGAGACGAATGAAGAGCTCGTTTGTGACTTATTTTTTACAAGCAAGAAAGCCCTGACACAAGGTCAGGGCAAGAATCGATCCGGTCATCATTCGGGGGGGCGGATATTGTTCATCCTATTGATGATCAATTGTTCGCCTGCAATATATTCATTGGCTTGCTGCCAAAGAAAGGGAATGGAAGTGGCAAAGAACACAAGGGTACATAGAGCAGAACCAGTACATTTGTAGTCGAATTCCTCTTCTGTCCAAGGAAACAAACCACACAAAAGAAGAAAGAATTGCCCGCCTGTGTACACTCCCATTATGTACATCCCAAACTGCACACAGAACTGCTTTGCACTGAGTTGTGCCTTCGTGTGATGGTACCAGAGCCATGCTTGTGAGCAGGCAAAAAGCGGAACAAGTACGAGCAACCACAAGAACTCCATTGGAACCCTCCCCAAAGCGATGAGAAAAAGATCGAACACCAAACGGCCGTAAGAGTATACAGATAACTGCCAAGACAACTACGCAAAGCAATGCGAAACAATGAATGAAGGATCCTTCAATCCGACTTCGCTCTGCGGAGCTACGCCGGACGAGCTGCTTAGCGGATGCGTATCTGCGACCGAAGTCATGGTCTGATTCCCCGAAGCTTGCTTCGGAAAAAGAGTCCAGAGCTTGCTCTGGGGTTCATACCTTTGATTATTTTTTAAGCTGACTTCTTTTTTTTGGCTTGCTTCTGCGAGAAGCAGGCAGTACTTTTTGCGCTCCCTTTCCGGAAGCAAAACGTGAAACAACGTGCCAGCCGCAAACGAGTTTGCATCGCGTTCCACTGCGTCGATGGAAAAGGATATGGAGAGAGCGGGCCCGCTCTCTCCTCTTTTTTTGTAATGGGAGACTGGTATAATCTATCGCTATGCTAGATAACTTCGACGTTCTCATTCTGCTCTTCGCACCTTTCGCAATTCTCGCCGCAATTTTGTTTGTCGCTCTCCGTAAATTTCGCGCAAGCGAGGAAGACGAGAGGCTTTCTTTCCCAAGACTTTTTCCGTGGGTGCTGCTCATTGCCGTTGTCGGTTTCAACTTCTTTGCGTATGACGTGCCCGCCGGCATCGGCATCGGACTTTTTATCACGACACTTGCGTTCGCAATCGTTTTGTCTTTCGATCGCGCGCGCCAAGGAACGCTGGTGTACTTTCTTGCAGGCACCGCATCGGTCGCAGGACTCCTGCTGGGAGGCCGAGCAAATGAGTTCATTCTTGAGGTGAACATGTGTACGGCTCTCCTGTGTCTTGGCGCTCTTTTGATGGCCCATGCCCTCAAAGAAATACGATGGAACGCATTATGGCTCGCAAAGATGAACATGTTTTCGCTGCCTGAGTCCATCCGTCATCTGCCCAATATTTGGAAATCAGCAACTTCGATGCGTCGCTCGGAGCATCCGATCATGGTATCGATACTCAAGACTTTTTTACTGACGGTGATTCCCCTGCTCTTCTTCGCGTATCTGCTTTCTGCTGCAGACCCCGTTTTCGACAAAATGATCGAGCATATCCGCGAACAGGCGCTGGAGCGAACGCTGTGGTCGATCGTCATCGCAGGCATCGGCACCTATTTTCTGACACTGCGGTTCAGGAAAGAAATTCAAGAATCAACTCCGACTCTGAGCCGTCTCAGCTTTGTGAACGTCATTGTCCCCACACTGTCGCTCCTCTTGCTCTTTGCACTGTTCCTTTTCATTCAAGCGAAGTATCTCTTTGGATCCCATGCGGATTTTCTCCAGATTGGGATCACCTATTCGAATTATGTGAGACAAGGCTTTCAGGAATTGCTGGTGGCCTCATTCGCTGGATCAGTCCTCGCTTATTTCCTTATCATCAAACAGCGTGAATTGACCGATGCGCCCAAGGCTAGCGGACTCAAGGTCGCGACAGCTGTCTTGATTTTGGAACTGGCTCTTCTCCTCGCATCCGCATTGAAACGCGATGTCATGTATATGGAGATGTACGGCCTCACGCGCGTCCGCATCATCGGATTACTTTTCCTTGCATGGATCGCGGGCATTCTACTCTTGCTTCTTTTTTTCACGGTCTGGCGCAGGATGCTCGAGAAACTTTTGCTTTCAGGCATCCTCTTTTTAAGTGCTGTCACCGTCCTCACGCTGAACCTCCTGAACATTGATGCAATGATCGCGCGCGCCACTCCGCCGCGCGGCCAGACGAAAGATTTTATCTACATCAATATGCTCTCTGCAGACGCGCTGGATGGCTGGCGAGAATCGATTGGATCGGCCTCTTCGGTCTATGAAAATGTACGACTGAAAAAGTTTCTAACGCAAGAAGAGGAAAAGCAGCTAGCTGAAGCAAAAATATCGATGCATGCGTTTATTGATCGTCGATCCGAGATTATTTCATTGCATGATTATTTTATTTCCAAATGGCAAACGTTCAACGCATCAATACTGAGAGCGCACCGTGCTTTTCAAACAGAAAAAAATCTTTTCTTTACCCTGCCCGATTGTCTCATCGCAGAGATTGAAGATTATCAGGTCATCAACAACATTGTGCTGGTAACAGAAGAAAGGGATCGCTTTGAAAACTATGAGTATCCGTTTATCCAAAGCATGCATTACTATCCCAAAACACTGGAATCGATGGTGATGCTGAGAAGAGAGACCAATCGTCCGGGCCAAAATTCCGCCGATTCCTGCACGAACTCGTCACGCACTCCTCAGTCCTAACTCTCCTCTCTCATTTCTCCTTTCATTGTCCTCGACGGCCCGGATGGTTCTGGAACTACCTTCCACACCCGGCTGCTTGCGGAACGCATAGCGGAGGAAGGGCATGACGTTTTGCTTACCGCAGAGCCGAGCGAAGGTCCTATCGGTTTTTGGATTCGCAAAGAATTGCAACATGGGACGGCTCTTTCCTCTGACAGTATTCAACTCCTTTTCTCTGCGGACCGTGCCTGGCATGTGCAGGAAGTGATCCAACCGGCGCTCGCTGCCGGCAAATGGGTCATCTGCGACAGGTACGCTTCGTCTACGGTCGCATACGGAGAAGCCTTGGGGATCGATCCTACCTGGCTTGCCAACGTAAATGCCGTCTTCCCAAAGCCCGATTTGGAATTGTTTCTTCTTCCCCCGCTGGATATCGCAATGGAGCGCCTGGAGCGTCGCGATGTGAAGGACATTTTTGAGAAACGTGAGCTGCAGGAAAAAGTACATCGAGCCTATGCGCGTATTGCAAAGGAACACCCTGCCATTCACCTCTGTGACAGTGCAGGCGAAAAAGACGCGACGGCTGAGGCAATTTGGCGCTCCGTGCAAGCGCTTGGGCTGTAACGTTTCACACTTTCTATCGTTAGACCATATGCAAGGGATCGTTCGCACCCTTCTTCTCCCAGTCGTGCAAGACGGGAGCAGAGCAGAGCGCGGTATACTCCCTCCGATCTTCTTCCCCTTCCTGTTATGAAATATCATTCTCACCATCGCTTGGCAGCGGGCGCAGTCACGCTCGGCTTCATGCTTACGCTGCTGCCACAAGCATCGCTCTTTGCGGCGGATGCAGTGGTTTTTGCAGATGTCAGTGCAACAACCCCCTACGCAACCGCAATCGCAAGCCTGAAAACAAAGGGCGTCATCAGCGGCTATGCGGGCAATACATTCAAGCCGGGGGCTACCATCAACCGCGCAGAATTTTTGAAGATCGTGCTGGAAGCGCGCGGCCTGCCTGTTGGTAACGATGCCGCATGTTTCCTGGATGTCGGAACAGAATGGTTCGCCAAATATATCTGCACGGCAAAATCCGAAGGCATTGTCAGCGGATATCCCGATGCACATTTTCGCCCCGGGCAATCGATCTCCTTTGTGGAGGCAAGCAAAATTCTTGCGGGAGCCTTTAAGGTCACCAGCAACGAATCGTCCGTGGAATGGTACGAACCCTTCATCAAAGCTCTGGAAACAACGCGCGCCATTCCCCCTTCGGTGAAGGGTCTCACGCATCTCGTGACACGCGGCGAAATGGCCGAGCTTCTCTGGCGTCTCACGGAGCAGCGCACGGATCTTGCATCCAAGGGTTATTTGAATCTGAAATATCCGGACACGGGTTTGGATTTTTCCAAAAACACAGTGCAGTTTGCGACTCGCTGTGCGGACTTGAGCGCGTTTGTTCAGGAGGCAGCCCGATCAGGCACCTCGGGCGGCATGTACAGAACGATGGACGCGGTTGGCGATCAGATGGGAGCGCCGGCACCCATGGCTGCCGAAACAGATTCGGCTTCCAAGTCGGTCGACTATTCCCAGACAAACGTGCAGGTGGAAGGCGTGGATGAAGGTGACATCGTGAAGACCGATGGCACATACGTCTATGTGATCAACGGAACCAACGTCCGTATCGTGCGCGCACATCCGGGCAACAACATGAAAGAAGAAAGCGTGATCGCATTTAAGGATTTCACTCCCCAGGATCTCTACATCAACGGCAATATGCTCACGGTGCTGGGACAGAGCTGGGAAACTTCATCCTATCCTCGTCCGATCCCCATGATGGAAAAAAGCATGATCGCACCCGGCTACTGGCCTCCCTACAACAAGAGCAAGGCCGAAGTCCGTCTCTACGACGTGTCCAACCATGCTTCTCCGAGGTCCGTCCGCACGGTCGGCTTTGACGGCAACACCGTCTCCACGCGCATGATCGGCACCAAGCTCTACATGGTCATCCAGCAGCCGATGAACTGGTACCACATCATGGCCCCGAATGTGAAAGCAACGGAGAAAGACGTTCTCCCCACGTTCGACGATACGAAGACGGGAAATGATCAGGCGGTCGCCAAATGCGGCCAAGTTTCTATCATCCCACATATCCCACAGCCGGAATACATCACGGTCGCGGTAGTGCCGACTGATTCGGCCAACGGAGAAATCAAGCGTGAAGTAGTCGTCGGCAACGCGCAGAACATCTACGCCTCGCTCCAAAACCTCTACGTTGCCATGCCGAAGTGGCAGTACAATTGGAATGCCCGCGGCGCGGGCGAGAGCAGCCAAGAAAACACGAACATCTATCGCTTCTCTTTTGATAGCGACGGCGTCACCTTCAAAGCGGAGGGATCGGTCCCGGGACACATTTTGAATCAGTTCTCCATGGATGAGCACGAAAACACGTTCCGTATCGCAACCAACTCGTATCAGTGGAACGAGACGAACGGAAAATCTTCCAACAATCTTTTTGTCCTGAATATGGATCTGAAGGTGTCGGGCTCCATCACAGAAATCGCTCCGGGTGAATCGATCTTTTCCGTGCGCTTCATGGGCGACCGTGCCTACATGGTCACCTTCAAACAGATCGATCCCCTCTTCGTCATCGACACATCCGATCCGCGCAATCCGAAAATCCTCGGCAAATTGAAGATCCCCGGCTACAGCAATTATCTGCATCCCTATGATGAAAATCATGTGATCGGATTTGGCAAAGAAGTGGACGAGTCGATCGATCAGGACAAAGTCCATTCCGATGACGCGGTCTATTACACCGCCATTCTGGGCATGAAAATTTCGCTCTTCGATGTCACGGACGTCGCAAATCCCAAGGAAAAGTACAAAGTCGTCATCGGTGACCGCGGCACGGACAGCCCGCTTCTGTCGGATCACAAAGCATTGCTCTTTGATAAAGAACGAGGCCTCCTCTCCTTCCCCATCACCGTGATGGAGATTCCATCCGATCAGAAGAGCTTGCCCCCCTCTGAGCAATATCCGTCTGCCGTCTTCCAAGGCGCGTATGTTTATGACTTTACGCTCAGCGGCGGCTTCAAATTGCGCGGCACGGTAACGCATTACGATTCCAATGAAGTCTTCGATAAAGCCGGCTCGTACTGGTACGGCACGAGTGACATCAGCCGCGTCCTGCGCATCGAGAACTCTCTCATCAGCATCTCGAACACGGGTGTGCGCAGCCACAATCTGCAAACCCTAAACGCGGAGGGCAAAGTCACTTTTCCCGATGACGGCTCCTACCCGCCGGTCTATCCGATGGATTCCATGGAATAAAGCTCCGCGAGCGCAAAAAATGGAGAGACTCCCGTCTCTCCATTTTTTTTAAAATTCGACACAGAGGGCACGTTCCCATATTGAACGAAACACTCAGTTTAATTTTTGATCTTTGATCTTGAATCTTTGATCTTCCTCCCTCTTCCTCTATTCTTCCCTCATGTCAGCCATCATCATGAGCGGCAAAGAAGTGGCAATGGCCCTTTTGCTTTCGCTCAAGAAAAAAGTGGAGCAACTCAATCCGAAGCTCGTCATTGTGCAAGTCGGTCACGATCCGGCCAGCGACAGTTATATCAAGCAAAAGCTCAAGAGCTGCGAAGCGGTGGGTCTCCGCCGGGAACACATTCATTTGTCGGAGAAAACGACCCTCGGCGATCTGCTCGATCTTATCACCGAACTCAATCACGATCCGGATATTGCCGGCTTCATCGTGCAATTGCCGCTACCCGATCACCTGATGGAGCATGTCCCGGAGATCAATAAAGCGATTGATCCAAAGAAAGATATCGATGGTTTTGGGGCTTATAATCTCGGCAAAATGTTTCTCTCGCCCGTCTTCGAACATCTGCCACCCGCAACCCCAGCGGGCATCATCGAGATGTTGCGTTTCTACAAAATTTCCATTGAAGGAAAGCATGCGGTGATCGTCGGACGCAGCAATGTCGTCGGCAAGCCGCTCGCGATTATGCTTCTCAATCGCGGCGCAACAGTCACGGTCTGCCACAGCAAAACGCCAGATTTGTCGGTCTTCACGCGCCAAGCAGATATTCTCTGCTCCGCAGTCGGCAGAGCGGGCTTGATTACTTCGGATATGGTCAAGCCGGGAGCAGTCGTGATTGATGTCGGAGTCAGTAGAACTGCCGAAGGATTGAAAGGTGACGTCGACTTCGAGCGCGTGAAAGAAGTTGCTTCAGCAATCACACCGGTTCCGGGCGGAGTGGGACCCATGACAGTAGCCAGCCTGATCCGCAACTGCATTCATGCGAAGGAACGGCAGATGGAGGGATGATGATGAGGGATTCGGGAATCGGGATTCGGAGTTAGGGAAAGTTGTTGCTTGTTGGCTGGTTCCTAGTTGCTGGTTCAGTCATTTTTTCTAGGCTAGTACTCCGTAAAAATGCTGAACCAGCAACCAGCAACAAATACAAAGTACCAAAAACCCTAACTCCGAATCCCGAATCCCGATTCCCTAACCCCTCGTCCCACTTGCACCCGTTCAAATACTCTCTACACTAAGTCCATGGAACCCTGCTTCGCGGCTTTTTCGGCATTCCGTCGCCTCGAAACCTGCATGCCCGCGCGCTGCTCCGCTCTTGCTCTGTCTTCTGCCTCCGCCCATGCGGGGGTTTTTTGTTTCACCGCCTCCTGATTTATGTGCGGCATTATTGCAGTCAACGGCTACCGCGACGCGATTCAAGACCTCTATGACGGTCTGATCGTGCTTCAGCATCGCGGCCAAGACGCAGCGGGCATTGTCACATTCGATCAGCAATTTCACTTAAAGAAGTCCAATGGCATGGTACGCGACGTCTTTCATACGCAGTCCCTGCAAAGACTCCGCGGCCCCATGGGCATCGGGCACGTCCGCTATCCGACGGCCGGCTGCAGCAGTGAGTTTGAGGCGCAACCCTTCTTCGTCAATTCCCCGTTCGGTATCGCACTCGCTCACAACGGCAATCTTACGAATTCCAAGCAGTTGACCCAAGAGCTCCTGAACACTGATTTCCGCCACCTCAACACTTCATCCGACTCAGAAGTACTCCTAAACGTCTTCGCTCTCGCCCTCCAAAAGCAACGCCCGATTAAACTGCTCCCCGAGCACATCTTCCGCGCCGTACGCATGGTGCACCGTCGCTGCCAGGGCAGTTACTCGGCTGTCGCGCTCATCGGTGGGCACGGCGTCCTCGCCTTCCGCGATCCCTATGGCATTCGCCCATTGCAGTTAGGGAAGCGGAAATTCGGCATGAAAGAGGAATACATTCTCTGCTCCGAAAATACGGTCATGAAGCCGCTGGGCTACGAGCTCGTCCGCGATCTTCTGCCCGGAGAGGCGGTCTTCATCGATAAAAACAACAAAGTCCACTCGCGTGTCTGCCGCAAAGGCAGCCTCTCTCCCTGCGCGTTTGAGTGGGTGTATCTGGCCGCACCGGATTCTATGATCGATAACGTGAGCGTCTACAAGGCGCGCATCCGCATGGGTGAATCGCTTTCCAAGCAGATCAAGCAATCTGGCATTCAAATCGATTCCGTGATCCCCATCCCAGATTCTTCGCGAGCCGCCGCAGCCGGACTCGCCGATAAGCTGAAGATCCGCTACCGCGAGGGCTTCGTCAAAAATCGGTACATCGGTCGCACCTTCATTATGCCTGGTCAGGCGATGCGCCAGCGCAGCCTCCATTTCAAAATCCACCCGATCGAACTGGAATTTAAAGACAATAATGTGCTGTTGGTGGATGACTCCATCGTCCGTGGCAATACCAGTCGCAAGATCGTGGAGATGGCGCGCGAAGCAGGCGCAAAAAATGTCTATTTTGCTTCGGCCTCTCCTCCTATCACGGGCCCGTGTCCCTACGGTGTCGATATCCCGACGACAGAGGAGCTGGTTGCCACCAATCATACGCACGAGGAAATCTGCAAAATCATCGGTGCTGATGCGTTGTTTTATGCAAAGGTAGAAGACATGGTGCACGCGATCCGTGTTGGAAACAGAAAAATTACCCGTCTGTGCACCGGATGCTTCAACGGCCGTTATCCAACGCCAGAGGTGAATAAGAAGTTATTGCTGGAGCTTGGCTCCCATCGCAACGATACGCGAAATTCCTCATCAGAAATGGCGGGAGACGACGATACTGAACAGCATAAAGCCCTTTCTTTGCTCTGAGAGATGCGCATTCTTCTCCTCACCTCAACCGCGCGTGGCCACGCTCTGGCAGAGGCGCTTTCGCGTAGTAGGCATCGTCCGGATATCCTTTCGATTTGTCCAAAACCAAACTTGGGCATTCGCGCACTCGCATCTTCTCAAGTCATTCTTGATCTGATGAATTTCGATTCAGTCCTATCTGAAGCCAAAAAGTATAAACCTGATTTTGCCATCATCGGTCCGGATGATCCTATCGGAAGCGGACTGGCTGACGCACTGGAAGATGCAGGCATTCCAACGATCGCTCCTAAAAAAAGCCTGGCACGCATAGAAAGCAGCAAAGGCTTTACACGACAGTTACTTGAAAAATATGGCATCAATGCTTCCCCTCAATTTAGGTATTTTACCGTAGATAATAATTCGCATTCAGCCCTTATTGAAAAGGAAAATGAGATGTTCAAATTTATTGTACAAGATTTGCAGGGCAACTACGTCATCAAGTACGACGCATTGAAGGGAGGAAAAGGTGTAAAAGTCAGTGGGGAACACCTTCAAACACCCATCGAAGGTGTGGCGTACGCTCTCGAATGTCTTCGAGAATGCGGGAGGGTCGTCATCGAAGAAAAACTGATTGGTGTGGAATTCAGCCTGCTTTCTTTTGTCTCCGGCACGCATGTTGTGGATATGCCTGCGGTCCAGGATCACAAACGTGCTTTTGCAGGGGACACCGGTCCCAATACGGGGGGCATGGGAACCTATTCCGATGCCAATCACTCGCTGCCTTTTTTGGCAAAGAGCGATCTGGATCGAGCGAAGGAGATCAACCGACTGACCGCCGAAGCATTGCTGCGGGAATGCGGTGAGTCCTATCGAGGAATTCTGTATGGCGGCTACATCGCTGTCCGTGACGGCATCCGTCTGATCGAATTCAATGCCCGCTTTGGGGATCCGGAGGCACTGAATCTTTTACCTATTCTCTCGTCAGACTTTGTCGATATTTGTCTCTCGATGATCGATGGCACGCTTTCGGAGGAGCTGGTGACATTCGAGCGTACAGCCACCGTCTGCAAGTACATCGTCCCGAAAAGTTATCCGGATGCAAAAGAAGAAGTAGGGTCTCCCGTCCGCGTACCCTCAGAAATTCCTTCCACTGCGCGAGTGTATTATGGTGACATCACAGAGTCACAGGATGGGTCACTTTTGCTCGGCGGCTCGCGAAGTATTGGAATTGTTGGCATTGGACAAACTATCGCAGATGCAGAAAAAACGGCAGAGTTGCTTTGTGCGCAAGTGCAGGGTCCCGTACGTTATCGCAGCGATATCGGCACAGCCGAATTACTGCAGCAGAGAGTCGATGCACTGGCGAAGCTGCGCGCTCATTAAGACGCGCGACGCAGAGAAAGGAGATTTCTGAGATTTGCCTGCGTGAGCGCCGTCCGCATGCGCGGATTCGCTTTTCCCCTATTCCCTCCGCGCGAGAGATACCAGCTCATTCCTGTATCCAGAAGCTGCCATGGATGACGCGTGACTCCCCCGCCCACCGTATCTGATCCACCAAAGGTCCCTTTGTAAATGTGAAAAGGAAAATCAGGTGGAAGAGTGGAAAGATGCTCAAGGAGAGCATCATCGTTTTCTGTTTCTTCCTCAGAAAGTGTATCGATGTAATTCAAAAATCCCAGGACATCACGCAGCGGGAAAGAGGAATGATGATCAATTTTCTGCAATGTGTAGGAGAAAGCTTGCGCATTTTCGGTCGAATCGCGAAACTTTTCCGTAGCCGGCCCTTTCAGAATCAGCGCTGCGGGAAGCCCATCTTCCAACATACGCCTTCGCGCCACCGGATCTGCTTCCCAGACAGTGGACCACTCCGGATGACTCTTGAGAACTTCGTACTTCATGCGCGACTCAAGCTCTGCCTTGGACCCTTTTCCTTGAATAAATGCCTGCGCGCGCTGGAGAAAAACCTGTAACGCCTCAAACAATTTTTCCGCGCGAGCAGCGGATGCATCCTCGGGTTGAATATCCGTTTGAAAATCGATCAGGTAATTGAGATTCTGCAGCTCTTCTTCCGTCACCTCCAAGGTTGCGGCTGCATATTTATCGATGATATTGGCATGCATGTAGAGTTTACGCAGCTCAGGGCCGCCTTCCCCTTTGGAAATTTTATGAGCGAAGAGGCGGGCCATGAAAGCGAGATACGAATCCATATCACCGTGTCCTGCAAAAAAATTCAGGATCTCCTTACCTTCTTCATTACGAAAGACCACATCACAGCGCGATTCGAGAAAATCCTGCAGACAAGTGCTTTCCGCTGACAGACGGCTCTTCCCATGGTGGTCGCGTATTTTGCGCAGTCCATCGCGGCTTGTACGGCTATCGCCTACTGCATACCCATCCGCTGCCTCGGAATAGTTTGGGTACATATCCAGGAAATAGTCCTGATCTTCCCGTCTGCCGCCATCCATAAAAAAGAAACGATAGCCCGGTTCTGCAACGAGTGATTTCAGTGGCTCCGCCTGCCAATCCAAATCGGTCTTCCGCTCAATATAGACGAACGTGTACAAAGGGGTGCGAAGCACCTCAACACCGGGCATCAGGGTTTCGCGCTGCACTGCCGTCGGAACATCAACCGTTTCCCAGGCGGGAGAAGTGGACTGTAAAAGCTCTCGCAGGTCGTCGGACGTATCCTGCCTATACATGCAAATTTCTCCATTTTGGACCTGTTTATGCTCAGGCACTCTGCTGTGAACATCGGGTGAAGAGAGATTTCTAGACGTATGCAAAGTACCCATAGGTTTCGGCGAGAGACTAGTCTCCTGTACGTTCCCGTCAAGACCTGCATTTTTTGATTATTTTTGGCTCTACGAAAGGAAATAGTCGCAGTGCGAAGCCCTGGAAACACTTCCATTTCAAGGGAACTCTATTTTATGAACACATTTTTTATACAAAGATCCCGCTTTTTAGAATACTGTCCGCATTAGCCGACTGAGGCAGCAATCCTTGCCAGTCGATCCTCACGATCTTTCATCGCCAGATGCTGAATCATAGATCCGAGATTTCCTTCCATGATGGCGGGCAAGTTGCTGAAATTTTCGTTCACCCGGTGATCCGTCACGCGGTCTTGCGGGAAATTATAGGTACGGATTTTTTCGCTGCGATCTCCACTGCCGATCTGCCCGGAACGCATATCGCCTCTTTCTTTTCGCAATCGCTCTTGCTCGGCTGCATAGAGGCGGCTGCGCAATAAACCCAGGGCAAGCGCGCGATTTTTAATTTGGCTGCGCTCGGTCTGACAAGCGACAAAGACGCCGGTGGGAAGATGCGTGATACGAACGGCACTCTCCGTTTTATTGACGTGCTGACCTCCCGCTCCCTGCGCACGGTAGGTATCGATACGAAGATCTTCCGTGCGAATGGTCAGATCCACTTCTTCCGCTTCCGGAAGGATCGCCACGGTGGCGGTGGATGTGTGAACGCGTCCCTTGTTCTCAGTGGAAGGAATACGCTGCACGCGATGCACCCCCGATTCATATTTCAGTTTTCCATAGGCGCCTTTTCCATCGATTTTCACAGACGCTTCTTTGAGGCCGCCTCCCTCCATTTCCGAGCTGTTCAGCAGTTCACTGGTCCAGCCTTGCTCCTCCGCAAAACGAAGATACATGCGCAGCAATTCCGCAGCAAAAAGCGCCGCCTCCTCGCCGCCGGTTCCGGCTCGCACTTCTAAAATGACGCTCTTGTCGTCATCCGGGTCACGGGGAAGCAGAAAGGCCTGCATCTCACTTTCCAAAACCGGCAAGCGCTCGCGCGCCGCAACGGCTTCTTCTTCGGCCATGGTAGTCATCTCCGGATCATCATGCGATTGATTGGCAAAAGTGATCGCCTCCTGCAGACGATCATGCTCTGCAAGGAGTGGCAACAAGGGCTCGATTTCAGAACATCGCTTCCCGATGCGGGCCACTTCCTTGGGATTTCCATACACGTCTGGATCCTGCAGCTTCAACTGCAGTTCGTCATATTCACGCGCCAGTAATCGAAGCTTCTCTTGCACGGAGACAGCCTACCACGGCAGTGAATGTCACGCCTATATTGGAAAAACGTAGTCTGCCGATCCAAAGTCATGAGAGTGGATGTCAGTATGCCGTCAAAAATTTTTACATGACAAAACCCCCAGCCGAAGCTGGGGGTTGTCCTGAACAGCGAGTGAGTGCTCGAACGCTAACCTTTTACAACCGTAGCGTTAGTCGGTTGAGGGCATGGCTTACACCATACCCTTGGCATCGTGCTCCGCCATGCAGCACATATGTCCGACGGCGCAGTGCTCCGTCACCATCTGCCCGACAAAACCGGGCATTTGGCTTTCCAGCTCGGCGACCACATCTTGGAGAATGTGGAGCCGCCGCAGCTTCCCGGCAGCCTCCACTGCCATCCTGATGGCTTGGAGAGCATCCGAACGCTCCTTCCGACGATGCTGCCACCGGAAGTAAGCGCGGATTTCGTCCGCATCATCCGGATAGTTTTCGAGGAACGACGCCATCTTGGTGTCGTTATCGCCGTACAAAAAGAGGCCCGGCCATCTTTCGTCAGCCTGCACATCCTCACTGTCGTCATCCGTGACGGCGGTTTCCACTGGGCAAGGCGGCTCCGGCCACCAGTCCTTGATAGAGGGCATGATGGCCGTGCTGGCCCCGGCATCGTGCCAGGTGCCCAGCCCCTGCACCTGAAGGGCGGGGGTGAGGAAATCATCCAGACGCTTTGGACTCGGCGTCATGAGATGTTCCACTCCCGCGACGGTGACCGTGGGGAACATGGGGCATTCGGGAATAAAACTCGGCATGGTATTCTCCTTTCAAGAGATTTCGGCCACCATTTGGCCGCCCCTGTTAAAGGGAAGGAAAGAGCAGTTGTGAACACAGTTTGACCAGCATAGGTCCGCTAAACAGGCCCACGATGGTCAAACCGGTTTCACGCGTAGCACTCGATGCTGTTAAAGAACTTGTCAGAATACGAGATTCTGACATTTTATATTATAACATAGTATATATATAGTGTCTACAATTCAGGCTGGAAAACACGAAACCAACCAATGCAATAATCTACCCTTTTATGCCTTCCATGGCGCAATCCGCTACTATGCAGCGGCAATTCTATGAAAATACTTGTCGCACTCTCCGGCGGTATCGATTCCAGTGTCGTCGCGCATCTGTTGCATGCCCAAGGGCATGAGCTCATCGGCGTGCGGTTTACCCTCTGGAGTGATCCGCTTGCGCCAGCCATCGCACAAATTTTGCCAAGCAAATGCTGCAATACGCAGACGGCTTCGCGCACGCGGCACGTCGCAGAGACTCTTGGTATTCCGTTGCAAATTCTGGATTTAGAAGAAGACTTTAAAACGCACGTTGTTGATCCATTTTTAGAAAAACATCGCGCCGGGGAGACGCCAAACCCCTGTATCGGCTGCAATCGCACGATCAAATTTGGTCGGCTCCTGGGGCTTATGCAAGAACTCCACTGTGATGCACTCGCGACGGGACACTATGCGCGTATTGCACACGAACGCTTACCCGATGGATCGCAACGGTCATTGCTCCTGGAAGCATCTGATGCTTCCAAAGATCAGAGTTATTATCTCTATGGACTCTCGCAAGAACAACTGAGCCGGGTGTTGTTCCCGCTGGGATCCATGCAAAAGCAGGATGTATTCGCACTTGCAAAGCACTTCGGCGTGCCGTTTGACGATCACTATCGCGAGAGTCAGGATTTGTGCTTCTTCCCGGAGAAATCCCCCGAAGCATTTCTTCGGCGTCATCTGCAGGACAGCCTGCATCCCGGAGAAATCATACGCAGGAACGGCGAGATTGTTGGGTCGCATGATGGCTTGGCGCTCTACACCGTGGGACAGCGACGAGGTCTTGGCATTGGTGGACTACGCGTTCCTCTGGAAGTGGTTGCGAAAGATGCAAAGGCAAACCGCTTGATTGTGGAGGAAAAAGGGAAAGAGAAAATTCAGAAAGTAGAACTCACGGACGTGCATTGGATTTCCTGGCAGCCACCGCGCAATGAAGAAATTCCTTTTGATTACCGCATCAGTTCACTCATGCCACGCGAGCACGGAAGGCTGGTGCTGAGAGAGAATGCAGCCCAATTCCATTTCGATCAGCCACGGCCTCCTCATGCGAGTGGACAATCACTGGTTCTGTACAGAGGGGAAGAGATCATTGGAGGAGGGGTTATAGCCCTTATATAAGCCAAAAAACTCATATATTTGCCCTGATGTATAGATCAGGCATAGTGATAGGTACTTCAGCCCTTTCCCCTGCACAAAAATAGGTGTTTCTGCTATACTATTTTGATTCCTTCTTTTGACCCCAGCGACGGCGCTTCCTACGACGAAAACGGTGACATTATCCTCCCCGGAAAAGCGCCAGGCGCTGAGTTTCGTTTTCCAGCGGATCCAATGTGGACAGGCGGCAAACCCTTTGACCTGTTCGCGGATATGGAAATCCTCCAGGAGCTGGAAGATGACTCCGAAGAGATCATCGAAACAGAGCTCGTAGAAGAGGACGAAGAAACGGAAAGCTCTCTCTCCGAAAATGCCTGGATGGAGAATGATGAACCGATTGCACTACCGTATGAAAAAAGGAAACCTCTTCCGGTTGATCCTGACGAAGAGATCAGGGCAATTTTGGAGACAGTGGAAGGGACCAATCCATCTTCGCCTGCGATGCAGAGAAACACGACCGAGAACGTTTTGGAAGTGCGGAATAGTACGCGATCTCTGGTGCACGAAGGCATCGAACAATATCGCGTGAGCTTCTTGAGCGCGACGCCTGTTGTTCACGCCATACAGAAAAATGTGAAGCATTCACTCGGAAAGGCGCGATCATTTTTGGCGCAACCCGTCTGGGTCCCTACGCGCAAGAAAGGCATCAAAGAATATAGCCGAGGCGTGCTCTTCGGCCTCGATGTCGTTCGCTTCGGCGGGACATTTGCGGGCATTTTCGTAGCACTCTTCGTGAGTCTCAACTATCAAAGCTTCTGGGAAATCACGACGGCTAAAATGGGTGACATGTGGCCAAGTGTCACGACCCAGACACCCACCCCTCTTGGTCCGAGCGGAGGTTCTATTGGTGGAGCAAAGGATCCTTCAGGAAGTCAGCTTCTGGCGATGCTTCCGTCAGTCGGGCCGCCGGATAACCGTCTGGTGATTCCGAAACTGCATTTGAATGTGCCACTCGTAGCGCCTTCCATGAATGCACTCCTGAACCAAGACTGGGATCAGGTGGAAAAAGATATTCAGAGCGCCCTGGAAGCCGGTGTGGTGCACTACCCGGGTACGGCCCGTCCGGGACAGGCAGGCAACTTCTTCGTGACCGGTCATAGTTCGTATTATCCATGGGCCGCAGGCGCCTATAAAACCGTCTTCGCCCGCCTGCATGATTTGAATCCGGGAGATGAATATTGGGTCTACTTCAATGGAGACCGTCACCGCTACGTCATTCAATCCAAAAAAGAAGTGAGCCCCTCAGACATCTCTGTGCTGGATCAGCCAACAGACAAACGTTTAGCCACACTCATGACCTGCACCCCCATCGGCACCACGCTGCGCCGTCTCATCATTGTGGCACAGGAAGTAGATATTGAGTCGGGCATTGCGCTAAAAGTGGGCGAGAAGGGCGTTGAAGAGAGATCGAAAGTGTTGATGGAGGCTTTGCCGATTTAAGGCTGATGCAGCATGCGAGAGCTATCTTCGCTATTCGACATGCGAATTGCTCCGAGCGCCGAATTGAAAGCCCCAAGTAGATGCTTTCTCGGAGTAAGTACTACAAGTACAACGCATCGCTTCAGGACATGTCCCAGAACGTCCTCGGCTTTATGGCGCGCCATGTACCGAACGCCGCCTACGAAAAAGATGCACCAGGCTGCCTGCGGCGTTCTGGTACATGGTGCCGCCGGCTGGATTCGAACCAGCAAGCCCCAATACGGGGCAGGGGATTTTAAGTCCCCCGTGTCTACCATTCCACCACGGCGGCGTGGAATGTGTGCAGTATAGGACAAATTTTCACCTTGTCTCTCTCGATAAATTTTGACAGATATACTCTTAAAGTGTGATACAGTATCATTCACATGAATCCTATTTCCACATCCACCGGGCTCGAGGACGACATTGAGGCTCTCGCGCTCGTGCTTCCATTGAGGGCATTTCAAGATGTCCTGGAGGAGTTTCCCAAGCCTCGTCCACTTATCTCGATCCGAACGCTGCTAGAGAAACTGCTCGATAAAAACAAAAATCTCACTGCAATCACGCGAAACGCAGTGTATTGCCTTCTAGAAAACAATCAGACGAAGACCACGGTGTTTGAGGATTGCATCGATTCTTTTTCCGGCACAAACAATCCGTTTTACGCAGAGATAAAAACCATCGTACAGGAAATTATCGGCAGGTAAGTTTTATGCACCGAGTGCTTTTTCTATTTTTCTTTTTGTCGTTGTCCGTTGTTTTTCAAGTACAAGAGTGTCACCCGGAAAACGGAAATGATGCACTGTGCCACCTCGCTCTTTCTCCGCAATCAAAGAGTTAAACCCCTCCCTCTATGCGATCTTAATCATCTTTTCCCCTTCCCAAAAAAAGAGGAGAGTCGCCTCCCCTCTTTTTACATTTCTATCGAATCTGCAATTAGAATTGCAAGACGTTCGACATGTTGGACGAATTTGCGTTGATGATCGAATTCACATCCGTCATAGCGCTGTTGGAAATATTCGCATTTTGTGCGGAAGATCCCCAGTTTCCTCCAAACCCTCCGAATCCTCCAAGATTCGGAAAATTGGAATGCATGGCTGGCAAAGAGCAGCCCGTCTGCACACCGCAGTCACAAGGCTGGACTTTCGGGACATGCACTATAGGCACATGAATGACTGGCATCGTCGGCTTGACGATGGGCGGCATCGCTGGATGGCAAGCGCTCGTGCAAGGATTCACGATCGGAGGATGACAATTCGTGTTGCAAGGATTCACGATCGGAGGATGACAATTGTTATTGCAAGGATTCACCACCGGCGGATAACAATTAGTATTGCAAGGATTCACGATCGGAGGATTGCAATTGTTGTAGCAAGGATTCACGACCGGAGGATAACAATTCGACGTACAAGGACTGGGCGTCGGCCAGCAGTTGTTACCACAACCTCCAATTCCACCCACTCCGGTGCTCGGAGCGGTTTGAACGACATGAATATCATTGGAAGAACCAGCATTGATGTGATTGTTCACATTCGTATCAGCGAAGTTCGTGACACCGGCATTCTGCACGCCCGTGGAGCCGCAGCAATTGCTGCCGCCTCCAAGCTGCGTGAGGTCCGTGTCGTTGGATGATCCGGCGTTGATGACGTTATTCACGTCCGTATCTGCGTTGGCATTCACGTTTACGTTCTGTGCGCTCGCACCATGGCTCACGCCTCCGCCCGTCTGAACGACATCAATATCGTTCGAAGAACCGGCGTTGATGACGTTATTCACGTCCGTGCTCGCCACATTGGACACTTGTCCATTCTGAACTCCATTGCCGCCTCCGCCCAGTTGGGCAAGGTCAGTATCGTTGGAAGAACCGGCATTGATGACGTTATTAACATCTGTGTCCGCGTCGGCATTCACCGTCACGTTCTGAGCGCTCGCTCCGTGGCTCACCCCGCCACCAGCTTGAACGACATCGACATCATTGGAAGAACCGGCATTGATGTAATTGTCCACTATCGTGTCTGCGATAGAGGAGACATCGCCATTCTGGGAAGTAAAACCGTTATTATGGAAAAACGGAATATGAGAAAAAGAGTCAGACCAGGTCGCGGCCATAGCCGATGACCCGCCCATGACTGCGAGAACCGAGCCTATCATTGAGGCTCTCACTACAAATTTTACAGGCGCCTGCATCCACGATTGCGCTTTGATGCTTACCATACTACAGAGTGGGAAAAAAGAAATAAAAGAATCGCTCGGTTATGCCTGAGAATAAAAAAGAGCGATGGAAATACGTTCCAATCAAGGGGACGAACGAAATCAGGGCCTATTACAATTTTCAGAAGGAATTTGCATGAGCATTCTTCTTGCAAGAAAAAATATCGACAAATGCACTGATTTATTTTTTGATATTTTTGGATCAAAATCCTTTACTGACTTCCTCTTTCTGCCTGCATCAGCGTTTCGATAGCCCTAAGATGCTCGGCTGCTTTGGCGTAGGTTGGATCAACGGCAACCACTTGCCGCAGAGCCGCTCGCGCCTCTGCCAGTTTCCCTCGCTCCGAAAGCATGCCTGCCAAATGATACTGTGCAGCTATATAAAGAGGATCGAGACTGACTGCTGCCGTGAATTCCTCCAATGCGTCGTCCGTGCGCCCTGCCTTCTGCAGCATGAGACCGTAATTGTAATGCGGCTCCGCAAGATTTGCCGCTTCGATAGTCGCCTGCCGGAATTGATCCAGTGCCTCTTCGCTTTTCCCCAATTGCTCCAGGAGCTGCCCGAGGTAGTAATAGGCAGCAACATCATCAAACGAAAGTGGTTTTGGCGTGAGAGCAGAAGCCTTCACCGCGGCCCGATATTCTTCCAGAGCTTTCTCAAACTCGGCATTCTCCCTGTACGCGTTTCCTTTATTGACATGAGCGCTCATGAGATTCGGATTGATTGCCAGCGCCCGATCAAACTCCGGCATGGCTTCTTCTTTTCTTCCCGACTTGGTCAGAATATCTCCGAGATTGTTATGAGCAACTTCGGAATCGGGATACCAGTGAATGACATTTCGATAGAGCGTCTCACTTGAGTACCACGTTTTTGATTGGAGAATGGCGAATGCTGAGAGCGGCACAATCAGTGCAATAATTCCTATGAGCGACGCGGAGCGATGGGCCCTCGACACGCGTGCCACCAACAATCCGATCAACAGAAAGATCAGTATCGATGGAAGATACGCGTATCGATCCGATGCAAAGAAGAGAAAACCGTTCTTCAAAAAGTTCGTGTAGTTCGGGAGCAACAGAAGAAAAAAGGATCCGAGCGCGAATGCCGCGAGCCTATTCTTGCCTTGCCACAACAAATAGAGCAACACCGCACTCAGGAAAATCACTCCCGTCACGGATATCATAATATCCGTTTGGAAAAACGTCAGTGGCTGAGGCTGCGGGTATATAACGGAAAACCCAAAGGGCGCAATCATCTTCCAGAGATAGAACATCGTGCTCTTTGCAGCGAGCAAAATATTTAAACGGAGCCCTGAGGACTGCAGAACTCTGGTCTTTCCAATGATCGCGATAATCCCAAACAGCACGGCAAGTAGGAGATAGGGAACCTTATCAGCGAGCATCTCCTTGGTCCACGCGCGCCTCTCCTTCCAATCATACAAAAGCAAGATAAGAGGAAGTGTGATGATCGACACTTTTGATAAGAGCCCTAGGAGAAAACCAAAAATGCTGATCCACCACATGCGTGCATCTTCCGTGTCGCGATGGCGCATGTAGGTAAGAAGCGAGAGCAAAAAGAAGTAGCCCGAGAGGACGTCCTTGCGAGCCGCAGCCCAGACGACCGCTTCCGTATTGATCGGATGAATGGCAAACAGGAGAGCGCAGAGCAGGGCGGCGAGTCGATTCTTGGTCAGACGCTCTGCGATGAATAACACGAGTGCGGCATTCCCGGCATGGAGAAAAATATTGGTCAGGTGATAGATCATCGGCTCCAGTCCGCCCACTACATGATTGAGCTGATAACTGAAAAGCGTGAGGGGGATGTATAACTCCGGATCATACGATGTAAAGATATACCGCAGCGTCGGCCACGATAGGCGTTGCACAGCAGGATTCTTGTAGATCAACAGTCCGTCATCCAACGACACAAAGCCATTGCGCAATGCAATCGCGTACACCAAAGCACTGAAAATGGCCACGCCCAGCGCTAGATAAGGTACACGAACACGCGAAAGCCAGATCTCAAGCATGGGGACATCATACCCGCCTAGCAGATTCAAAAAAGGCGCCATTTGAGACGATAGGATGACTGCTGCGTCATTGTTATATAATCAAATTTATGGTATAATAATATAATTTGAAGCACACACACAGTCACCAATGGCCGATTCTACAGTGGCGAAGCCGCACGCTCTCGCCTGCTGCCGTTGGGTGGTGGGCATTGAGTATTAATATTTTTGCAGCTTCCACCTATGGGGCTTTTGCAAAAACTCTCACCAATGCGCTGTCGCCGCAGGCGTTGCTCTTCTTTTCTGAGACTCTCACTGCTCTCTTCATTCTGTTTACCTACGGTGCCATTCCCACTCTACGCGAACTGTGGCGCATTCCACGCAAGCAGCTGCTGCCCCTCTTTGTCGTCGGCATATTCAGCGGATTTATTGCGCCGCTGCTGTGGTTCACAGGCGTCCATCACACGAGCGCGGTCAATGCGACTCTCTTTAGTAATGCAGAAATGATATTTTTGATCGGACTGGCAGTCCTTCTCCTGAAAGAGCGCATCACGCGCATTCATGTACTTTCGATCAGCATCATTGGTCTTGGTATTCTGGTCATAGCACTGCAAGGGTTCACGCAAAATATTCAGCTGCAGTATGGTGATTTTCTCATCGTGCTCGCAAGTCTGGGCTTTGGCATTGGAAGCGTGACATATCGGAAGTACTTCCACCACATTGATCCGCATATCATGTTGTTTGTGCGTTCGCTCATTGGTATCAGTGGATTTTTCCTTCTGTCGCCCTTTGTCAGTCAGCCCTTGATCGCGCAGGTTCAAGTGTTTCCTTTGCATTCTTTGCCAATCCTCATCGGCTTCGCTTTGATTTCGCGTTTTCTGAACGCCTTCAGTTTTTACACTGCGCTGGACCGTTTACCGGTCTCAACCGTTTCGCTCGCCTCCAATCTTACGATTATTTGCGCAACAGCTTTCTCCGCGTGGTTCCTTAAAGAGTCATTGTATAATTATCATTTTGTCGGCGGACTATTGATCGTCCTCGGGACTGTTCTGCTGGAAATAGTTGGCACGCATCAAACGAAGAAGCATTTGAAGCTTCATCTGCATGGACGGCCGCATAGGGCATGAGGAGACGATTTGAATTTTTGGTTTTTAGTATTTGATGCCAAGAGCTTGGTCTGATCAGCGCTTCCATCGCCAATCACTTAAAACCCCGCGCGCGTCTACTTATACAGCTGCAACGCCACGCTCAGCATCTTCGCCACCTCCGCGCGATTGATCGGCTTGGCCGGGCCGAAAAGCGGCTTTGCTCCGGAGACATCTTCATATCCTCCAACAATGCCGTCCAGGGCTGCGGTGTAGATAGCGGGTGCGAACTGCGTGGAAGAACCGACATCGGAAAAGATAACGCCACTTCCCGAGATCTGCTTCAGCGGGACATCAAACGCTTGGAGCAAGGTCATGATGACTTCGGCGCGCGTTGCAGACCGACGCAAGTTGGCCGTTCCATCGCTATAGACCGCCCAGCCGAGCTTCTCCGCGCAGACGACAAACGGTCGCGCCCAGCTTCCGGTCTCCGCCATCGGATTCTTTGCAGAGCCCGTGCAGAGATTGTAATCGAGGCCTGTAGAGACCACTGCCATTTTTGCCAGCTCATCCACAGCGACATCATTGGCAGGACCGAACATGCCGGTCGGTATGCCATCCGGCGTGCGGTAACCCCCGGCAATTTTTCGCTCCACAATATCGCGCACATACGGCGCAAACCAAGCTTGGCGTGGCACATCTTTAAGGGCATACAGAACACCATTCTCCCGGAACGTCACGAAGGGATCGGCCTGCACCTCCACTTGCCTCGTCGCTCCGCTCTGGGTATCGGCAAATAAATCCGTGACTGAATCGTGCAGTATTTCTCCCGCTTCGATGTTTGCCTCGTATATTTCCTGCGTCAGCACGTCCATATACGTCGCGATATCCTTCTGCATCGTATCGTACGAACGCCCGGCGAAAACCATCGGCACGCTGGTCAGCAAAGCGCCTGCGAGGAGAGCGACGGAAATGGAATGGCGAGACGAAGACATAAGCAGGTTCGGATTCGGATGAGTACGCAGAGCCTATCACGCTCGGCATCTATCGCAAATCAAAGGTATGAACCCCAGAGCAAACTCTGGCCTCCTTTTTCCGAAGCAAGCTGCGGGGAATCAGACCATGAGTTCGGTCGCAGATACGCATCCGCTAAGCAGCTCGTCCGGCGTAGCTCCGCAGAGCGAAGTCGGATTGACAGATCCCTTAAGCGCAGACCCGCAGAAGCAGCGAAGAAATCATATCCCTGAAACCCGCCAGAGACGCCTTGCTCCACCGGCAAAGCTCCAGTACTCTCCGCGGGACCATGCAACCACTGAAGAAAAGCGGCACTCCCGCGCCGAACCTCGGCGAAGGGGGTAATTTTTCCAGTATTCAGACTATTCTGCTGCTTGGATCAGGAGCGTTGAAAATCGGAGAAGCGGGAGAATTTGATTATTCCGGCAGCCAAGCGATCAAAGCATTTAAGGAAGAGGGAAAGCGCGTCGTGCTGGTCAATCCGAACATCGCAACCAATCAGACCAGCTGGGGTCTGGCCGATGAAGTCTATTTTGTTCCCGTCACTCCTCCTTTTGTTGAACGGATCATTGAGCAGGTGAAACCGGATGCCATCGCGCTGAGCTTTGGCGGGCAGACCGCTCTCAACTGCGGCGTGCAACTGGAAGAAGCAGGCGTCCTCGCCAAGCACAACGTCCGCGTCCTCGGTACGAGCGTGGACAGCATTCGCAAGACCGAAGACCGCGCGCTTTTCAATGCCGAACTGCGCTCCATCGATGTGCATGTGCCTCGCTCTTTCGCCTGTGAATCCATCAGTGACTCGGTCAAAGCGGCGGAAGAAATCGGCTACCCTGTTATCGTGCGCGCCGCGTTCGCGCTCGGCGGAAAAGGCAGTGGCCGAGCGGATAATGAAGTGGAGCTGCGCGAAATTCTGAAAGTTTCCTTTGCGGAATCGCATCAGGTGTTGGTAGAAGAAGATCTCACCGGCTGGAAAGAAATTGAATACGAAGTCGTCCGCGACCGACACGACAACTGCATCACGGTCTGCAATATGGAGAACGTGGACCCGCTGGGGATCCATACCGGAGAATCCATCGTGATCGCGCCCAGTCAGACCTTGGATAACTACGAATATCAGATGCTTCGCAATATCGCGCTCAAAGTGATCCGACACTTAAAGATTGTCGGCGAGTGCAATATCCAATATGCACTTGATCCCCACTCGCGCGATTACCGCGTGATCGAAGTCAACGCGCGTCTCAGCCGCAGTTCCGCACTTGCCTCCAAAGCAACCGGTTATCCTCTCGCGTTTGTCGCCGCCAAATTGGCACTGGGGTATTCATTGCCTGAACTGCGCAATGCCATCACAAAAGTGACCTGTGCGGATTTCGAGCCTTCGCTGGATTACGTCGCCGTGAAGATGCCGCGATGGGATCTGCAAAAATTTCGCTTCGTGTCCGATCAAGTGACCAGCGAAATGAAATCGGTGGGAGAAGTCATGGCCATCGGGCGCACGTTTGAGGAAGCGATCCAGAAGGCCATCCGCATGCTGAACATCGGAGCTGATGGTCTGTACCCGGTCCCCTTCGCCTCCAAGGACCTGACCCGGGAAGTGAAGCGCCCGACTCCCCGACGTTTTTTCGCCGTTGCGGAAGCACTGGCAGGAGATTGGACACCCGAAGAAGTGAACATCGCCACGGGCATCGACAAATGGTTTCTGGAATGCATCAAGCGCTGTGCGCTGACGGCCAAAGAATTGACCGACACGCAGCTGGAACCGCTTGCGGATCCTTTATTGAAGCAAGCGAAGCGGCAAGGATTCTCGGACTCTTCCATCGCGAAGATCCGCAATTGCCCGATGGAAAAGATCCGCGCGCATCGTCTCGCTTCCGGCATCGTCCCCGTGATCAAACAGATCGATACGCTTGCGGGAGAATTCCCGGCGCAGACAAATTATTTGTATCTGACATACAACGGTTCGCACCATGATGTCAGCTTCTCCAAAAATCCAGAAAAGAAGCGTGTCATTGTGCTGGGCGGCGGTCCATACTCCATCGGCTCTTCGGTGGAATTTGATTGGTGTTGCGTGCAAGCGGCACATGAACTCCAAGAACAAGGCTTCGATGTCTGCATGATCAACAGCAATCCGGAAACCGTGAGCACGGATTACGACGAATGCGACGCGCTGTTTTTTGAGCAATTAACCGAGGAACGCGTGCGAGACATTGTCGATCTCACGCACCCCGCAGGCGTTGTGGTATCGATGGGCGGACAGATTCCGAATAACCTCTCGCCCAAACTCGCGCGTGCCGGCATCCCGATTCTCGGCACGGATCCTGCGGATATTGACCGCGCGGAAGATCGCCATAAGTTCTCCACGTTTCTCGATTCCATCGCCGTAGACCAGCCTGAATGGAAAGAATTTTCCGACCTCAAACAGGCGGAAATTTTCTCGGACAAAGTCGGTTATCCCGTCATTGTCCGTCCGAGTTACGTCCTCTCCGGCGCCGCGATGGCGGTGGTACATTCGGGTCCGGACTTGGAGGCGTACATCGAACAAGCCGCGATGGTCGGGCGTGACGCGCCCGTCGTCATCTCCAAGTTTGAGCAGGGTGCGAAAGAAATTGAGTTCGATGGCGTCGCGCAAAACGGCACGCTCTTGATTTACGCGGTGTCCGAACATATCGAAAACGCAGGAGTCCACTCCGGCGACGCAACGATCGTGCTTCCGCCGCAGCGCGTGAACTTGGCAACGCTTCGTCAGATTAAAAATATCGCGAAGCAGATCGCGAAGGGTCTCAAAATCTCCGGACCGTTCAATATTCAATTCCTCGCGAAGAACAATCACTTGAAAGTCATCGAATGTAATATGCGCGCCAGCCGAAGTTTCCCATTTGCGAGCAAAGTGACCGGTCATAACTTTGCGACGCTCGCAACGAAAGCACTTCTGCACGTTGCACCGACGAACAAAAGATATCAAACGTTGGATCTGGATCACGTTGCCGTGAAAGCGGCGCAGTTCAGCTTCAGCCGCTTGAAAGGCGCCGATCCTCGCCTGGGCGTCGAAATGGCAAGCACGGGCGAAGTCGCGTGCTTTGGGCATAATGCTGAACAGGCATTGCTGACGGCGCTACTCGCAGTCGGCTTTAAAACACCGAAGAAGAGCATTCTCGTCACCATCGGACGACTGGAAGATAAAGTGGATATGCTGCCCGCCATCGAAATGCTCCGCGATGCGGGATACTCATTCTACGCGACGGAACGCACGCACGAATTCTTGCAGTCCCGCGATATTCCATCGGTGCTTCTTCATAAAGTGAGCGAGCCTCGCAGTCCGAATATCCGCGAGTACCTGGAACAACGACGCGTGGATTTGGTCATCGATATCCCGACGCATTCCAGCGGCGACACGCGGACGGACGGCTATTTCATCCGCCGCCTCGCGACGGATCATACGATTCCGCTCATCACCAACGTCCAACTGGCCAAGCGCATCATCGAGGCGTTGCAACAGGAAAAGCCGGAAGAATTACCGATCATGGCATGGCCTCAATTGTTGGAACAGGAACAGTAATATTGGAATGGCGCCTGACAGGCGGGCCTCTACAACCATTATTTGGCGCTGTACTTTATTCTCATATTCTCTTTTTAAGTTGCCACAAAGGCCAATTTCTGTAGAATTGCACCGGAATTTCAGCCCTTTTCCCTCTTTTTCCATGGCAGACGATATCCTCACTGACGATGAAACTACCGCGGGTGGCGGTTTTGTGAGTGATGACGACCACACGCTGGTCACCAAGGAAGGACTGAAAAAGCTGAAAGATGAGCTGCAAATGCTCAAAACGACGCGACGTCAGGAAGTGGCACAGCGCCTCAAGGAAGCGATCTCCTATGGAGACCTTTCGGAAAACTCTGAATATGAGGAGGCCAAAAATGAGCAGGCTTTCGTGGAAGGCCGCATCTTGGAATTGGAACAGAAGATCAAGAATGCAAAAATTATCACGGAGAGAAAATCCGACTCTAAATCCAAAGAAGTGGATATCGGCTCCACCGTGACGCTCCGTAATATTACGGATGATGCGGACGAGGCCGAGAAGTACACCATCGTCGGTTCTACGGAAGCCGATCCTCTGGATCACAAGATCAGCAACGAATCTCCTCTGGGCAAATCTCTTCTTGGAACGCACAAGGGCGCAGAAATTGAGATTACAGCTCCATCCGGCATGATTCGATATGAGATCTTGCAGGTTTCCTGATCTGCAAAGATGTAACAGTGTTTGTTTTTGCTTCCCGCGTGATCTTTACCGTGGGTTTCCAAGCCTCTAGGCTGTAGTCATGGCAGATGGCAATCCTCCTCCCACCGGATCGACAGCAATTCCGGATGACGTTCAGAAGCAATTCCCGGAACTTCTGGCATTGATCAAGGCATCAGAAAGTATGAATGATGAGGAGCGCCAGTACTGGATCAATATTCTCCCCATCATGACACCCGATCAGGTACAGAGCCTGCGCGAAATTTTAGATAACGAAAAGAAACAACTAGCCGCGATCGATGAGAAGTACCGTGCGGATGCAAGTCCCCTTCCTGTAACATCCGATCCCCAAACAGAAGTGGACCGCCGCAAGCGACGGGAGGACAGAACCAGCAAGGAGCAGAGTCACAAGCAGGAGGAAGAGAAGGCAACAGAAGAATTGCTGCGAAGCATTGAAGATCCGGGAGCGACGAAATAATTGTTGGTGTGATTGGTGCCTCCGTTGATCCGCACATTTATGCCGCCAGTTTTGTGCAGCGCACAATCAGCATATCGATGAGTGCAACTAGTTCCTGTGGCGCGTCTGCCGTCGCACGGTAACCGCCTGTCTTCAGATCAATATCGGAGCCCGCAGCCCAACGGACGGTATCTTCGAGTGCGGCGACTTTCACTTTTCCGGCAAGCCCCAGTACATTTTTTACCGTCGGAAAGGGCAGTGAAAAAGAAGAAGCGATGGTAGCGGGATTGCGCTGGCCTTCGGAAACGGCGCTCGTGACACAGACGATTCCCCGAAGCATCCAGAGCAGGATGCTCCAGAGTCCGTAGGGATCTTCACCGCGCGCGAGTAAGGCCTGCGCAAAGAGCAAAGCTTCTGAGCGATTGCCCTGGCAAATAAGATTCGTCAGATGCCAGATCTCCTGATCTCCCGATGGAACGGCCAGTGCCTGAATATCTTTTTTGGTGATACTGCGGCCGACAGCATACGAAGATGCTTTGCGGATTTCTTGAAACAGCATCTCTTGGTCCTCACCCACAATCCGAACCAGCTCATCGGCGGCATCCGGCGTAAGCGACGTGTTCTCTGCGGCAGCCATGCGGTTCAGCCATTCGGTGAGCTGTCTTCCGCGCAAGGGCGGACATTCTTTTAAGGTGGCGATTTTAAGGAGCACCTTCACGCCACCGAGACGCTTATCAGGAGTTGGATCGACAAAGAGCAGAATGCAATCCGGATGCTGAGCTTCCATCAACACATCCATATCTTCCTTGGTCAGTTTGGGGACGCCATTGATGATGACCAGTCGCTTGGGAGCAATAAATGGTGCCGTGCTGATTTCATCCAAAATATCTCTGACGCGAAGCCCCTTGCCATCCAATGACGAGCAATTCTCCGCACCATGCTTTTCCACAAACTGCTCTTTCCACTTGCGACGCTCTTCGCGAACTGCAAAGCCGTTTTCGCCGGTGAAAAAGTACATTTGAGCCATTACTGGCATAGAATGCCATAGAATCGGGTCCGTGCGCAGCGAAAACATCCAAAGCTGTAAGTACTATCAGAATGCTATGTTTAGAGTGTGACAAGAGCACGCGGATTGTGAAAAGCGGCAGAAAACAGTATAATAAGGAGAAATGACACACAAAAAACCCACCCAATCTTTTACTCGCAACATCCTGCATCTCGCAACGTTCGGCGCGATGTGCGGCATTGCATCCTTCGTACTCGGCATCAAGACTGCAGGGGACGTTCAACCGTTTACGCAGAGCGAGGCTGCCATCGAGCATTCCGTTGACTCGCAGTCACAGGTGAGCGGCGATCTGAATGCAAATGGCATTCTGGATCTGCAAGACGTGATTGGCATTCTGGAGTACGCAGAATCCCTCGATTCCCCAAGTGCGGATGTCATCAGTCGGGGCGACCTGGATGGCGACTATCTGCTCACTGCCAAGGATGCGATGCGTATTCTCCGCACGCTCTCACTCCGCTGATCCACGCCATGCACACTTCGTCCCCCGCTCTCCGGCATCGCACGCTCGGCGCGGCTCTCTTGGTTCTTTTGCTAGGAGTTCCGGTTCTTCCGGCTTTTGCGCAAAACGAACAGCCAGCTCAGGCAGTGCGACAAGGTCCGCTGCTCATGCTACGCCCACACTGTGTGGAAGATGAGCTGCCGAAAGATCCGCTAGGTCCGCTCCCCGATCTGGATGAATTTATGGCGCTCGGCACGGGCAGGTGCCGCAATTATGCCACGCGTGATCCACATACGCAGACGACGGAAATGCACAGCAAAAATGATAATCTTCATATGGATTTGATTCTTTTCAATCCTGACAGAGAATCCATTGGGAAAGTCCGGGCATGGATCTCCTATGACGCGCAGATTCTGGAAGGTACTTCCATCACGATGAATGACGCTTTCCCCATACTCACGCCCGGCGAGGCAGATTTCAATCCGGCCGAAGGCACTATCCAAATTGGCATTGCGACCGATGAGGGCAAAGAGATTGAAGACGCAGTCATCACTGTCGCAGAAATCCGTATGCGCGTTAAAGACAGTCCGCAAAGTGGCTCCACACCTCTCGTCTTCCAGGACATCCGCGAAGATATGCAGGGACACACGTATGCCATTGCAAAAAAGGGCGCGACTGAAAAAAATATTTTGCCTGCGGAACTCGGAACGCTCCTGGTTATGATTCAAACGTCTGGAATCGCCTCTTCTGGCTCACCTTCAAGCAGTGCAGGCGTATCCTCCAGTGTTTCTTCGGTTTCCAGCTCAGTCGCACGCGCTCAATTCAGTCTCCTGCAAGTACAGAATCTACGCGCAACGACCGACAAAGGAGGAAGCACGATCTACACGGCCTGGGATCATCTGCGCTCATCGGAATTGGCGGGCTATAACCTCTACTACGGCACGGAAAAAGGTCGATACATTCAACGCCACAGCGTGCTGAAAGAAGAGAATACACACGCCATTCGCGGACTCGTCCCGGGTACAATCTATTACATTGCCGTGCGCGCAGTGAGCACCTCCAACGAAGAAAGCACCTTCAGCAATGAAGTGATGATCACCGTCGGCAATCCAGGTACATCCACATCACCGCTCAATCTGAAAAATGGCCAGGGAACGACGGCGGGCAAAAATCCGCTTGGTACCGGCGGAACCACCAAAGGTACGGTTCCGGGCGAATCAGGTTCATCGTCCACGCTCCTGCTGCTGATTCTTGCCTCCGGCGTGATCGGTACGGTGTTTGCGTTTAGACGTCAGCTCATTGCTTCTCCTTCGCGGCCATGAGAGATATCGATCCTCACTGGAGCACCGGCAGTGAAGATTTTTCCGCATCGATCTCTTCCAATGCACGCGCGAAAGAAAAAGAAATTCCGCTCCGCTCTCTCATTCCTGCATCCCGCAGACCGGCGGCTATCACGGGGATTCTTATCGTCTTCGCTGCTGGATTTTTTGTCACGCAAGGGCTGTCGGGGCTACTGGGACAAACAAATACCAACACTCCACTCTCACCCAACTCGGCCGTCAATAGTTCCGCATCTTCCGAATCGGCGGTGATCATAACGATTACTCCGGCAGGAATAGAACCGCATTCGATCAACGTGAAAGCAGGCGACACCGTCACTTGGATGAATAACCAAGAAATGCCACACATTCTTACTTCGGAAACACTCCTGGATGCCGAAGGAAAACCGCTCAACTCCCCGGCTCTTTTCTCCGGCATGTCGTACGCCTTCACTCTTGGATCTTCTCTTCCAGATGGCAAGTATTCGTATATCTCACAAACATCCCCGAACGTAAGCGGCGAACTTATAATTGGTGCTGGCACGGCCAGTGCTCCGATCGCTGCTTCCTCGCTTTCCAAAAGTGTATCGCAACAGGTGAGTCCTCCGACCCTGCCCGCGACTGTGAGCTCTTCTTCCGCTGCGGCCGCTTCCGATACCGTCATTGACCGGAATCCTTATACGGTCGGCAGTTCAACGAATCGCGTTTCCTCTGAAACATCGGTCTCCGTTCCAAAACCGATCACTCAGCCTCAAACAGGTTCGGGTGGTATGTGGGGATTAGTTGGCGGAAGCGTTGCCGTTCTCTGTTGGATTACAAGAAAATATTTTCAGCCGGCGTTCGCGGCAACGAGAGGCTGAACATGCTCCGTTCAGAGTTCAAGGTGATGCAACATCGCCTTCCAAGAGACTTTGAGCTTGTGTGGTTTTTCCGGTTCATCACCCGGCATGGGAACCGGAACTTCATCATGTTTGATCGTCCATGCGGGCACGGCCGCGTGCCTTCCCGTCACGTGCGCGATCTGGCTCGCGGTATTTGACAGCGGCATCTCAAGCGGCAGAAACGACTTATCCGGTAATGTCACACCTTCCACCACGAATATCTCCGCAATCAGGAAGCGTATCATGTTTTTTCGATATATGCGGGCCACATCGTCAAAGGCGGCAAAACGCGCCGTTCCGGCCAGACCCAAACCCGACATATGATCTTCGCAACACAAATCAGAAACACAACCGGCGATAGCGTGGTTCTTGCGAATCATCCTCGCATAGGGCTCTCCCAAATCATACGTATCACCGATTTTAGGATTTGGCAATTTGAATGGGAGTTGCGCTTGCGGATCATCATCGGGGATCTCTACCTGAATATCCGCAGCGTATTCGGGCGCATTGACGCTCCAGTGTCTGCCGTCAAAAGCAGCCACTTGCCCCAAAGCCCGGTAAATCACCCAACGATCTTTATCGCGAATTCTTTCAACCATCTTTTCCGGCGTGTACTGCTGTAAAAACCCTCCATAGTTGGCCACGAGTTTTCGCATATCCGCAATCGGCTGCTTGTTGCCCGCATGAAACTGCCTGGTAGCATCGACAATTTGCACAGCTCTGTTTAATTTTTGATGGCGCAGATAGAGCTCATTCGCAAGCGTTTCATCAGTCACCTTTTCGGCGGAAAGATGAACTGGCTTTCTAAAATCACGCGGTTTTCCTTTATAGACCATCTGTACAGCCTTGAGGTTTGCCAATTGATGGCGCCTCACACGCGCTTCTTCTGCCGTAAATCGAATGGAGTTACGCACATCGATCAATTGCTCCTGCGGCCGCAGCGCTCGCGGACCCATCTGCGTCAATTGTTCATCCATAATTTTTTCCATTTCATTATTTGAATCCAAAATCCATTTAAATGTGGCATTCCTGGTAAGCGCACGAAGGTCGGGAAATACGATTTCCATCTTGCTGCTTGCAACTACTGCGTAGTACAACTCCTCCACCGTTGCGATTGAGATTTCCGTGCTCAAATTTCTGGTAAGTTCTATTTTCCCTTCCGACCCGTTTTTCTTAAGCAAATCACCAACATCAGGCAGTTCATCAATTATTTTTTCAACAAGCGGCTGCACGACTTCTCCGTACAAAAGATCATAGGTCGCCTGACGCCCCTTCGATCCAAGCATTTCCTTGGGGGTCAAAGCTTCCAGTGAAAGCCGGGGATTTTCCGAAAGATTCATGAAGGGATTATGCCATTTCCCCGAGAGCATCGGGGATGCGACGGAGAACCGTTCGAGTGAAGTTAATATGCCTGACGATACTATCCGCGTCAGCCCATTCATCTATGGAATGCTCTCTGCCGCCAAGCGCGCTTCCCTCGATCCAGACAACATTCTTTCCGTGCGCCTGAAACATTGGCACGAAAACGTTTCCGTCGGACGGCGAGAGGGCGATTGACTCTCTATATCCGCCGAATATTTCTTGCGCGGCTCCGCGCATTTTTGCTCCAATTGGATTATCCAAACTTATGCCATATGGCTCATAGGATGCAACACCAAACGACTGGGTCACATCTATTTTTATGTAGTTATCGATCACAGGAATGCGCCTCTGTGCAAGCAAAGCTTCACGAACGCGTTCCGCAGTTTTTCGTTGCAACAGCATGGCGTTTGCCAGAGAATTTCCGGGAACGATAAAGTGCTTCCATTCTGATACCCTCCAATAGGGTTGAGATAAATCCTTCGGTTTATCACATTCAACATCTACTTCTTCAATTTGTTCCGGCACGCCCAGGTACATGCGAGGATTGTCTTCAATCATGGCCATGATTGCGGTCTTATACGCATGATGTACTCGCGACGCATTCATCATCAGCAACGCTCCATGCCCGGTTTCTGTCTCAATGTCACTATTCGATTTAAGAACGCCACGTCGGCTCATAATTATTTCTCCGAAAAAGTTTTTATCGTCATCATTCGAGACACCGATTTCCGGCGACATCCCGGCCACAAAATCAAACTTCATAAGATATGCCTGTAAATCGCGGTCTTTCGCGCCGCGCGAATGTAGTTCCTCATCAGGACTGAACACACCGACCCATTTCATTCCTTCTGAAACATCTGTTTCACGCATCAAATCGATGATTTCCATGACTCCCGCCTTCATATCACGCACGCCGACTCCGTGCACTTTTCCACTCCAAGGGCGCAATTTATAATCTTTATTTTTCACCGGTTGCTTCGGCGAGAACGTATCGACGTGTGCATACAGCATGACGCATTTTTCTCCTCTGCCTTTTTCGACCACCAGATTCCAACGACCACGCTTATCTTTTTTTCCTTTCTCATTTTTTATCGGAATCCGTTTAATCTTACAATTGCAGTCCTTAAAGAGTTCCTCGATTTTTTCCAAAATTGCATTTTCATTTTGAGCATCCGCATTTTCATCATAATGCGAACGAATTTCTACAAGTGAAGCCAGCATCTCAAATTGTCTCTTGTCCAAACGCATAGGTTGATGATAATAACAACAACCGTACTTATGGACAAGAAAACAAATCATTTTTTATTAGTTTGCTTCTGTGTGTGCGGCAAGGTGAGAGAAAAGATGGTTCCCTTCCCTTCTTCAGATTGAAAGCTGATTGTGCCGTCGAGCAATCGTGTGAGAGAAAAGGTTAAATAAAGCCCAAGACCCGTCCCTTCGGTGACTACCTGCAAAACGTTGTCGGCACGGAAGAATTTGGAGAAAACACGGTTTTGCTGTGACTGAGGAATACCGAGACCCGTGTCTTCCACTTGCAGAAGAACAGAGTCAGATTCTTGAAAACCTCGTATCAGGATGTTACCTCCTGCGGGCGTATATTTTATGGCATTCACCAAAAGATTTTGCACGATTTCTTCCAGAACCTTTCGATCAACTTCGAAATGAATATCTTCGCATTCCAACGTAAGCGTGAGATATTTTTTACGGCAATCCTCTTCATAGCGCGCAATTAATTCAGACAAAAAATTCTGCAATGAAACATCTGAATATTGCAGTGGAAATTCCTCCGATTCTATCCGAGAAATGGAAAGCATTGTGTCGATGGTTTCCGCCATATGCGCGGCAGACTTGCGCGCCGAGTCCAGCATACTATCTTTTGCATCCAGCAATTCCATTCGTTTGCTCAAACGGCCAAGCGCCCATCGAATAGAGGTAAGAGGTGTGCGAAGCTGGTGCGAAGCCAAAGACATGAATTCCGATTTCGCCGCGTCAATGCGGCGCTCTTTCGTGATATCGCGGTAGAGAAACAGGTGCCCGCGCGCTTTGCCATTTTCAATGATTGGCAAATAATCGAGCAAGAATATTTTACTGCTTAGAAGAGGCAACTCGATACGAAAGGCCGGCTCCAATTTCTGCATAAGTCCGACGACGACGGTGCGGTACTGCGTGGCGTCTTGCATCCGAGGAGCAACGGCATCGAGCAGCTTTTCCGACAATTGCCCGGTCCATGTCAACGGATGATCATCGAGCTGAAAAAGCTGACAGAATTGCTCATTAATATTGAGAATAACACCCGATTCATCAGTGATGACTGTTCCCATCGGCATGATTCCAATGACGTTGCTCAATCGCTGGAGGTTCGCTCTATCTTTCTCTTCCATCACTCGTCCCCTGTCGATCTGGAGAGCAAGCTGCGTATTACTGCGCTCTAATTCACGCGTTCGTTCCTGGACGCGATTTTCCAATTCAGCATTCAGTTTTCGCACATCCTCTTGCGCCTGCTTCAGATCATGAATATCGGTAAAGGTTCCGAGCCATTTCACAATCGCCCCTTGCTCATCGCGAATCGGTCCGCCTCGGACCAAATGCCAACGGTACATCCCGTCTATTGCCCGCCGAAAACGATATTCCGTTTCGTAAGACTCACCGGTTTTGATTGCAAGCGTCCAGTGATCTACATATTTCTGAAAATCATCGGGGTGGAGAGCTGTTTTTCCTGCGTACGTTTCCGTGGGCGTGAAGCCGGTATATTCGAACCATCGCTTATTAAAATAATCCTGGTATCCATCCGGATCTGCCGTCCAAACAATCTGGGGAATAACTTCATCTAAAATACGCAGTCTCTGCAAAGCATCTTTTGCTTCCTGCACTTTTTTTGCGCGCATCATCTCGTAAAACTCTTCCTCTTTTGCGGGGCTTTGAAGAATCTCATCAGGATTTTCCGGATATCCGAAGATTCCGGTGTGCTCCTTTCCGAAGGTGTCATCAGGATCAACTGCCATAATTACCCAAGAAGATTTTAGCGAGAGATCATTAAAACAGTACAACACACCACGAACGAGCGAAAGAACAATATGGCGAAGATCTGCGTACTACAGAAGTGAGGGCGTTGAATACTCCTTTAGATCGAACAGCACGGCGAACGACAATAATAGGCTGAAAAAGCGATATGGAGTTTTTCTAGAAGATTTCTTGATCGCACTCTGTCATCTCTGTCCGCGTACACTGGCATGATATCAATCTTGAAAAGCAGCTTATTGCGCTCCTACCATGCTGGTATAGCGGGTCGTCACTTTGCATCCCAAGGCTTGGAGCATGTTCTGCAAACGGCGGGACGAAGCATCTGGCAAAGATCGCTGTAAAAAGATATGCAATTGCGAACGATTGGGGTAATTTCTTACCCAATCCAGAACGCTGCTCATCTCCATGTCGGGAGAAGGAAGATCAGCGGAGATAGGCACGATGGCCGACCAATCGAGGACGACATGGACATCGCGGGAGGGGGAGAGGGGAGTGATCGTAGGCATGCGAAAAGTGTACGCTCGTACACCCATCGATGCAAGAGTGAAAAGTATCTGAGCACAGAATTGTTTCAGGTATCGCAGCTCCTGGTTTTGCGAAGACAAAAATCTGGTTCTCGTTTGGCAAGAGTGAAAGTGAACACACAAAACTGAGGAAAAATGTACAGCGGAACTCTCCACTTCCCTGCCTGTCTCGTAAGGAGCGGAAGACGTGCGCGTCTTAGAGTTATTCTTTTCCACTCGCTTATGACATATCGTACTCTTCTGCTTTCAGTGCTTTTCAGCGCTGTTGCACTGACATTCGCTTCCTTGAAAGGGAATGTGTCTGCCGATGATTACAGCGGACCCTACGCAGGACTCTCGAGCATTACATCCATGCAGTCAGCGAGCTATTTCTTATCGGATGATTTTGTTTTGCGCTTGCTTGGACCACGTTGTGGCAATGGAGCGGTGGAAACGGGCGAAGCATGCGATGACGATAACAGGAGAAATGGCGATGGATGCTCTTCGGTCTGCCAGCAAGAAGCGCAGACTCTTTGTGAAGGAAATCACAAGGTAGGAGACAATTATCCATCCAGTGACGGATGCAATGTCTGCAGCTGCACGGTCAACGGATCCATCTGTACGCTCCGAGCGTGCGCAGTTTCTTCGTCGTCCGCATCCTCAGAGTCATCGGAAGCGACGCCTGAATCGGAAACAGCGAAATGTACCTCCAGTAATCAATGTGGAAATGATGCGTATTGCACCACCGAAGATGGCGCTTGCGAATCCGCCTGTGAACCGGGCGCCGAAATGTGTGCGCAAGTCTGCAGTGGCGTCTGCAAAAGTCGCGATGCCGATACATCCTGTGCTCCGTACATCTGCCGAGATGGCACAGAACACGCTTCTTGCGGACCCGACGGTCATCCCATGTATTACTTCGCCGATCCCTGCCTGACCCATGGCGGTGGGGCGTAATCGATCCACATGGACATCGATGATGCGTCCTGCTGTATAATCGCGCGGTGGGCCGCATTTTCGCGTCGCTGCGACGCCTGAGTTCCCATTGGCTTTTTCTCCCTGGCATCGCGCTGATGATCGGCGGGTTCGCTCTGTATGGAGCGTCACTGCATCATCCATTTGTGGAATTGGATGATTCCGTATTGATTTATGAAAATCCCGCTTCACAGTCTTTCACGTGGAAAAACGTGAAGACCGTTTTCACGACGTACGATCCCGAACTGTACATTCCGCTCACGCTCCTCACCTTTCAGTTCGATAATTTGATCGGAGGAGGCCAACCGTTCGTTTTTCATCTCCATAGTCTTTTCTATCACATCCTGAATGCTTGGTTGATGCTGGTCCTGCTTTGGATGCTCACCCAGTCACGCATGGCGAGCGGTATTGCGGCCGCGATTTTCTTGGTTCATCCCCTGCATGTGGAAGCCGTTCTGTGGGCGAGCGCAAGAAAAGATGTGCTCTCGAGTGCGTTCTTTTTGGGATCGATTATCTTGTATCTCTGTTCGATTCGATCCAAAAATCGAGCTGCGTATTTCCTGAGCCTTTTGATGTTTATTCTGGGACTGCTCGCAAAAGTTTCGATCATCGGATTGCCAGTCATCCTTCTCTTGATTGACTGGCTGGAAAAGAGAAATTTCGACAAAAAATGTTGGATCGAGAAAATTCCGTTCTTCATCATCGCTCTGGTCTTCGGTCTCATCGCTTTGCATGGGAAATCACATTTTTCCTCACTCCCCTTCTCCACTCTCGCTCTCATTGGAGCCAAAGACATCATCGCCTCGCTCCAACATTTTTTTTGGCCATTGGAGCTCACTCCGATATACGCATGGAAAGATCCGATAACCATACGATCGGCTGCATTTTTCCTGCCGTTGATCGCAACGCTCTTTTTGTTGATCGGCAGCGCATTTTCTTTGTGGAGAAGATCCTTCATCGGTGGCGGCATTCTCTTTTTTCTGGTCATGCTGGCGCCTTCTTTTTTCAATCTTATCAAAGGGCACGACTATTATTTCACCTCTGATCGTTACGCGTATCTTCCGTCCATCGGCATCCTGCTGATACTGGTAACAATACTTACATACCTTCACCATCGGTTTACAGGTCAGAAAATTTTCCTTCCGCTTCTCGGATCAGTTTTTATGCCCATAGTTTTCGGCTTATCTTTTCTCACGCTCAGACAAGCCGCCATCTGGAAAAATTCGGAAACCCTGAGTGCGCATGCTGCCGCTCAGTCCCCTCAGTCGCGCGTGGCACACATGTGGCATGGCAACGCCTTGCGCGATGGCGGAAAATTTGAGGAAGCGATTCTTGCATATGATGCGGCGCTTCTCCTGGGAAATGACGAGCAGATTCATTACAACAAGGCACTTACGCTCGAATCAATCGGCGATATCGATGCTGCCCAAATTTCCTATGAGCATGCCGTACTCATTCGTCCATCTTACGCGCTTGCATGGATCAATCTCGGGCGCCTTTTTCATGCGAAGGGAAATCTTCCCAGAGCCCATGAAGCTTTTGAGAAAGCCCGCTCTGCCGATCCCACGATGGCGATGGCCGCCTATAATCTTGGGGTAGTGCAGGCGGAAGAAGGATCCTACGAAGCGGCAATCGCATCATATCAAGCGGCCCTGAAAAATAATGCGTCGCTCCACGATGCTCGGGTGAATTTGGCTTCCGCTCTCTTGACGATTGGACGACTGAAAGAAGGAATGGAAGAGCTGAAACGCGTGCTGGTGGAAGAACCGGAACATCCGATAGCAGTGATGCTTCGGCAACAATTACAAGAAAGGAATGTGTGGACCACAGAGTAGACGTTGATCGTCGTTCATACGATCAACGTCTAACAATTTATGAATTGCTTTTTAGCTTTCCGTCACCACAAGTGTTCCGGTCATTTCCTTGTGTCCCGGCCCACACGGGACCATGCAACGGAACTCGAAGGTACCGACCGTATCGGTCGGGATTTCAATGTCCATGATTTCACCCGGATTGATCTTCACGTTTACATTCAAATCCTTGATGCCGAAACTGTGGATACCGGTCGAACCGGTCAGACGCACGATCACCTTCTCGCCTTTTTTCGACGTGATGGCATTGGGAGAGAAGTTCCAGTCTGCCGCAGTCATCTCAATAATGCGAACCCCGCTGGCATCAACGGAGGACGCGGAACCGTCGGTCGATTCCGTCACGGATGAAGAGCTCTCCATCGCATTGATAGAAGAAAGTGACGAAGAAGAAGACGTATCATCATCAATCACTGTCGTGGTGTCAGCACCGTTGCAAGCTGCTAGGAAAACAAGACCGGGCAAAAGAGTAGAGAGAAGAATGGTTTTGCGCATAAGAGAGAGGAAAAGATACTAGTATCGTACTATAGACGATGCAGATTAAGAAGAGATTAAGGAGTATTCTCTGGGAGCTTCCCCCTGATGAAGCAGGTCTTAATCCCTCCTTAATCTTTAGGCTCTATCCTCTATCGCATGCATATCCTTGTTATCGAAGATCAGGAAAAATTGGCAAGCAATATCCAGAAGTATTTGGAATTGGAAAAATATGCCGTGACGGTCGCGCATGATGGCAAGGAAGGATTTGAACACGCCATGACGAAAGAAGTTGATTTGGTCATTCTTGATATCAATCTGCCCGGCATGGATGGCTATCTGATCTGTTCGCTCCTGCGTCAGAATAAAAAGGGCATGCCGATTCTTATGCTGACCGCACGCACCACGCAGAAAGAAATCGTACATGGTCTGAATATCGGCGCGGATGATTATCTGACGAAGCCTTTTGATCTGGAGGAACTCCTCGCTCGCGCACGCGCTCTCCTGCGGCGCAACACTACCGAAAAGCAGCCCATCCTCACATCCGGTCCGCTTTCCCTCAACACGAACACGCAGGAGGTCAACCAAGCGGGAAAGAAAATAGATTTGTCCCCGAAGGAATATGCATTGCTGGAATTTTTGATTCGCAATAAGGGCGTTGCCCAAGATCGTCCGCACATCATCGAACACGTCTGGGGCGGGCGCGACGAACTGCTCTTTTCGCAGACGGTTGACGTGCATATCGCCTACTTGCGCCGAAAATTGGGAAAGGCCAGTATTCAAACAGTTCCTGGCAAGGGATACTTAATCCCCGCAGACGAATCACGCGTGAATTCCATTCCGACTCCATGATCTTCCGCCGGATCAGCTATCGCATCGCAATCCAGTTCACATCCTTCGTTTTTTTGCTGCTCCTTTTTAACGGACTCGTCTTCCTCGTCGTAGATTTTAATAATCAACGGATGCAGACGCACTATCGCCTGGCACGCACACTGCAATTGGTTCTGGACAGCGTGGATGGAGACGTGACCGATATTCCGGCAGTGCTCCCGCCCGTCATGCGCGAGCGCGTTCGCATTACCAATGCGGCGGGCGAAACAGTTTTCAGCGGCGCGTTTTTTGCGGATATTCCTTTTAAAAAACAACCGGGCTTCGCGGCGGTCCATTTCCAGAACGAGCAGTACACCATCCTCACCGCCGCTTTTCAGGCAAAAGGCAAAATCCGCGGCTACATTCAAATGGCGGACGTGGAACGCTTCCAAATGCACGATTTGCCGCAAAGAGCTCTGTTGTACTTTATCGTCAGCGGAATTATCTCCGCTCTCACGTTCGCGGTAGGACTCTTCTTCGCACGCCGCAGTTTGAAGCCCGCGGAAGAAATGGTTTTGCGCCTGGAGCAATTCACGCAGGATGCAAGCCACGAGCTTCGCACGCCGCTCGCCGCTCTTAACTCGTCGCTTGATCTGGCTTTGAAATCCAAAAAGTTTGAAGAGGGAATTATTTCCGCCAAAGAAGACGTGAAACAAATTTCCACTCTTGTGGAACGCCTCCTGGAATTGGCACGCATCGATACCTTCGCACTCGAGAAAGTCACGGTGGATCTGTCCGATCTCCTCAGTGAAACCGTTGAACGGCATCGGGCGCTGGCAGAGGAAAAAAACATCGTACTGAAAACGGAGATCGAAAAAAATATATCGGTCAAAGCCGACGCCGCACTGCTGCGCCAAGTTATCATCAATCTCCTCTCCAACGCGATCAAATTCAACGCACCCGACCAGGGCCAAATCGAAGTGAAACTGGATGCGAAGTCGCTCTCGATAAAAAACGCAGGCGCTGGCATTCCCGCCCTAGATCTGCCGCACATTTTCGACCGTTTCTACCAAGCAGACGCATCCCGCGCCAGAGGCGGCTACGGACTGGGCCTTTCACTGGTCAAACGCATCATCGACCTTCACGCATGGACCGTCGGCGTGCAAAGCACGGCACACAAATCCACGGTCTTCACCATCCGTTTTCCGCGAGAACAAGCCTCACATAAGAGCTCTTAATTTGCTCTTAATCCCTGGACCTTATAGTGACCATGGTCGCACAAGGTTCCATTCAGACGAGGGAACCCTGAAGCGATCTCTGTTCTTTCTCTCATAAACATCCACCACATTAGAGAGGGGAATAAAAGAGGCTGCACAGGGGCAGCCTCTTTTTTTATGGAAAATTACAATTATCTATCTCAGTGTTTTTTCTTTTTCTTTGAACGATCAAAATATCGAGGTTGCACTTCGATATTAAATATCACTCTCGCTGCAGTCGAATCCACGGGAGATGGAGGTATGGCTCTGTCTGAAAGTGGTGCAGCTTTGCTGTAACCCATTGGATTTTTTACATGCTCAAGATTTTTTTTACTTTGTTCAAATGCTTTTCTTTCTTCCATTAAAAGCGAATCGAAAAATTTTGAATCGATAAGATTCTTTGCTTGAAGTTCCTGAACAACGCATCGATATAAATTTTCATCCCCTCGCCCTCGTCCAATAATTTCCGCATAGAGGGATAAGGCCACCTTATCATCTTGAAATAAATTTAGCTTTGATTGCATGCGTCTTATCCACGGCGTAAGAAGCTGACCAGCTTCTTCAAAATTGCCGCTTCTAATGAAAGTTTTAATAGCTGTAAAAGGATCTTTTACGGTCTTTAATTCTTGCGATTGGAATTCAGCCCTTTGCTGAGGTTTTTTAAGATTAGCGGTCATCTTATCTTGTAAGTTGATTTTTAATGCGCCAAGAACACGTTTTCTTATGTTGTTCTCTTCTTCTCGCACTATAGATCTAACACTTTGAGGAAGTTTACCGGCTTTGGGCTTGTAATGATAAATATCAGCCTCAAGGGCATTAAGCACAGTTGGACAGATAGAAGCTAGCACCGCGATTAACGATGCAGAATCGGATACCCGCGAAAAACCATGCGTTAATTTGTTGAGTAAACGACTTGTGGCTTGGCGAATATGGGAAACAATCCATTCTCGATTCCACTCCAAAGATTCATCACTCATTACAGCCTCAATTATATTTTCAGAACCGGCCTGTAAGCTTTCTCTGAGAAGATGTTGAATTCTACCCTTTTTAGACATATTACTATTTTATATAATAATTCCTTTATGTCAATCTGGTGGGCCGGGAGGGACTCGAACCCCCGGAGCCGTAAGGCACCGCGTCTACAGCGCGGCGGAATTGCCACTATCCGACCGACCCACGAAGAACATATAGATAGAACAGAAATGTGTGATAGCTGAGGGGCTCGCCCGCCGTAGCTCCAGAGAGCGTAGGTGGGCCGACCCACGAAGAACATATAGATAGAACAGAAATGTGTGATAGCTGAGGGGCTCGCCCGCCGTAGCTCCAGAGAGCGTAGGTGGGCCGACCCACGAAACGATACTGTGACGAGCGAACCAAAAAATCTTGGCTGCTCAAAGAGCAATTTCTTGATACATTGTAAACAAATACCTCTTCTCGTTCAACACGCAAATGGATCCCCTCTTTTATCTCTTCGCAATCGGCTCTGTGCTTGGATACGTTCTTCAGGCAGCCCTTTTGATTCGTTTTGCGCGGAAGATGGATGGGCTCAGTTTATCCTTTTATCGGAATATTTCCTTTGTCGTCAGCCTACTTCCGCTGCTCTTTGGCGCGTCTTTGGCCGACATTCAGGGGGTGCTGCACTACTGGCCGTGGCTGTTGACCTCGGGTTTCACCGGGGGCATCTATCTGGCTCTTTCGTTCACGGCGCTTCAGTATATTGCGGTCAGCATCTCGTCCACACTCAACAAAGCCATTTCCACCATTACACTGGCTTTGCTTGGATGGTTATTTCTCGGACAGGTCCTATCGGTCCCCCACATCATTCTCATGAGCGTTATTTTGATCGGGAGTGTCAGCCTTGGCATACAAAGGAGTTCTTTCCCACATTTGGATAGCTGCTCTCAAGTTCCAAGTGCAACACTGAGGTGGGAAGTAAAAACCTCGTGAGGCGTGAGCCAGCGTAACACTTTCCGCGGTCGGTTGTTCATCCTCTCCTCGACGAACCGAAGATCTTTCGTCGT
>Ga0163152_10001071_pt1 | contig 44547 bp, 39 predicted proteins | sample OliLakLV19MP8IB2_FD_148635 | JGI IMG/M metagenome (GOLD analysis project Ga0163152, IMG submission 148635) | Freshwater microbial mat bacterial communities from Lake Vanda, McMurdo Dry Valleys, Antarctica - Oligotrophic Lake LV.19.MP8.IB-2 | ecosystem: Environmental > Aquatic > Freshwater >...
CTTGTTTGGTACAACTATCACAAGATCCACCTTGGTATGGGCATGGACAAAAAGACCCCTGCCCAAGTGGTCTACGAAGCCCTTATTTCCAAATCCTCTTGTGTAAGGTTAATGCTGCAACCTAACATCATTCTGTCTTTTCCTTTCCCATCCTTCACGAGTGAATTTAATCCATTTTTACCAGACGACTGGCGCTTCTGGATTAAAGATTTAAAAAAACCTTCCAATCCCTAATCATGGCTTTTCTTTTTTCCAAACGTTCCTGCGCGTTGGCTCTGCTCCCCATCGTCATGACGCTTGCAGCCTGTTCACGAGGTTCCGTCTCTCAATCCACCCCGGAAGTCACGGTCGGTACTACGCTCATTGTAAAAACCGGGAAATCGTTTGGACGCTGTAACGGCTATTGCATTGAGGAATACACCATCACACAAAACAGCATTCGCATCGAGAAAAAGCCGAACCAGCCTGATCCAAAGTTTCCCACCACAACGGATTCAACCGAGACGCCGCGAGATTTGTGGGATCGAATCGTGAAATCGGTCCATTTTGATAAATTGCAGCAAATGCCCGAAACAATTGGCTGCCCGGATTGTGCGGATGGAGGTGCTGAGTGGATAGAAATTACCAATGGAAAGGAGCATGTAAAAATAGTATTCGAGTTCGGCTCCACTCCTCCCGGCATGGCCATGCTCCTCAAGACCGTCCGCGCCGTGCGGGAGCGTGCGTCGCAAAGTGCGGCACTCAACGCTGTGCCACTTCCCTGACCGGTTCTGCATGCACCAGCAAGCGCGTCTCGGCTGAGTCGGGCGGCCAACAGGTGAAGAGAATCAATTCTTCGCCTTCGCCGGAGAACGGGCGTGTGTCATGCGGTTCGACCGTCTCCTGCGTCGTCACCTGATAGACGTATTGCTTCCCTTCATAATTCACATACACGCGGTCACCCGTTTGCAATTCGTTCACGCGACGGAAGATTTTTGTAAACTGTGACACATCCCATGCATAACCGCTTGAGTGACCGTAGATCATGACTTTTGCACCGCCGCCCGGATAGCCGAAGAGATGGCCGACGCCATATTTGAGCGGGGCCAGCAGTCCTTTGCTCGTTGCCGGATCAACGGGGTGAGAGACGGGAAGCGCATCAATGCCCAGAGCCGGAATGCTGATGGAAAATTGCGACGATCCGGCCGTGAAAACCGGGCCGCGTGCAATGATTATGGGATTGAGTTTTCGAACGATGGCTCCGCGTCTGATCTCCCCGTTCTGCGTCGGGAATGACGCGACTTTTTTCTGTATCACATAGTCCAGGCGATACACCATATCAATGAACTGTCCGCGATTCACCGTCTCGCCCACATACATCACCTCATCATGCGCAACGATATTACGTGCTGCGGCAGCATCCACATCTTTTTGATACCACGCGGCACTTGCGCTGCCAGATGACTTCACATCATACCCGCGCATCAAAAGCGCGATGGCCTCTTCCGCTTTGACCGGATTTCCCGGACGAAACGTGCGGTCTGGATACCCTGTGATGAGCCCTGCCTCAAAGGCCGTCTCCACATACGGCGCATACCATGCTGACTGCTCTATATCCTGGAAAAGTGGGAGGCGAGGAAGGTGTGCTTTGTACCAGCGAATACGCTCCGTAAACCGCGGCTGTGCCTCTAAAATCAATTTTAAGGCTTCCACACGATTAAGACCGACGAAAGGCCTGGCGGTACCGTCTGGAAAGCCACGGACAATACCTCGGCTATGGAGTACGGAAAATGCCTCTGCGTAGCGAGTTTGATTGGTATCAATAAACGCAGCTGAAACTGGGGCTACCTGCACAAATATCAGTATCCCGGCAGTGATGGCTAAAAGCCGTGTTCTCATTGGAGAGGAATTGTACTATAAATTTAGATAATGTCAATATGCCAGAGCAAGAAACGGCCATGCATGAGATCTCCATTTCTGGCACACTGATGCCATAGTTTCGCTTTCTTTTCCTCAGAGTCCGCTCACCTCCCCACCTGCTTCATGGCAATGCAAATCGGTATCGTCGGTCTTCCAAACGTGGGTAAATCCACCCTTTTTAACGCTTTAACGCGCAGCAAAGGGGCGGAAGCCGCAAACTACCCCTTCTGCACCATCGATCCGAACGTGGGCATTGTGGAAGTACCGGATACACGGTTGCAAGCGCTCGCGGACATTGTGCATCCGAAGAAAATTATTCCGGCCGCCGTCGAGTTCGTCGACATTGCCGGCCTTGTGAAGGGGGCCTCCAAAAATGAAGGGCGTGGCAATAAATTCCTCAGCAACATTCGCGAAGTGGATGCAATCTGCCACGTTGTGCGCGCGTTCATCGGCACGGACATCATCCATGTGGAAGGCTCCGTCGATCCCAAGCGCGACCGCGAGATCATCGAGATTGAATTGGCTCTGGCCGATTTGGAGACGCTGCGTAAGCGCATGGACAAACTGCAAGGCGCTGCTCGCACCGGCGACAAGGACAAGCAAAAGGAATTGGCGATTACGCAAAAATTGGAAGCAGCACTCCAGGAAGGACAAATGGCATCGACGGTTCCGCTTGAGAAAGAAGAAGAAGCGCTGGCGAAAACCTTTCAAATGCTGACGCTGAAGCCAATGATCTACGCCGTCAACGTGGCGGAGAATCAAATGGCTACCAGCACCGTCGCCGAAGCCCGCAAGCAATTGGGACTGCCCGATGATGCGCAGGTCATCATCATTTCCGCAAAAATCGAGGAGGATTTGCAAGATCTCTCCGCGGAAGAAACGAAAGCATTTCTGACGGACCTCGGCGTGACTTCATCCGGACTCGATCGCCTGATCCAGGCCGCCTACGCGGCTCTCCGCTATCAAACGTACTTCACCGCGGGAGTCGAAGAAGTCCGCGCGTGGACCATCAAAATCGGAGCCACCGCTCCGGAAGCAGCCGGCGTGATTCACACCGATTTCCAAAAAGGCTTCATCCGCGCGGAGACCATCGCCTATCAAGACTATGTCATGTACGCAGGCGAACTGAAAGCCAGGGAGGCAGGTAAAGTCCGGCTGGAGGGGAAAGAGTATGTGGTACAGAATGGCGATGTGATGCATTTCCGGTTTAATGTATGATGTTACAAAGGACTCAGAAGATTCAGAGGACTCAAAGGACTCAGCCGTTCGAGGCCCTGAGGCCCTCAGGCCCGAATGGGAAGAAGATAAGGAATTTTTATTTAATTTCTTTTTCTTCTTCCAAAGTCCTTCATCAATCCTCTCCTCTGAATCTTCTGAGTCCTCTGAGTCCTCTGAGTCCTCTGAATCTTCTGCATCCTATTCCATGACCTTCATCGCCCGCCAAGAACCGTTCATTTGCGAGCATTGTCATCGCGATGTTTCTCCGTTAGACACAGGAAGTTATCGCAACCACTGCCCCTATTGCCTGTATTCCAAACATGTCGATGCGGAAGGACCGGGTGACCGGGCATCGCTCTGCCTCGCGCTGATGTCGCCTGTCTCGTTGGACCAGAACGGCAAGAAGGGATGGATGATCCTGCACCGTTGCACCAGATGCGGCAAAGAAATCTTCAACAAAGCGGCTCCTGACGACGCATTGACGGACTTCGTCGAGCGAAGCCAAACGACATGAATTAAAAATATGATCAGCTTTTTCCAGTTCGTCTAGGGCTATTTTCAATGTTCATTTGAATTAATTTTTGAAACCTCTAGCATTCGGCGTTGTTCACACGATGTCGTGCGAGCGAGGTATTTCGCTTTCTCCCCCATGCGCGCCCTTTTCATTATTTCTCTCTTCGGCATTCTCTTTCTCAGTGGTTGCGGCGCCAAAAAACAGCTTGTGTACGATCTGCAAGGCACCATGGTCGGAGAAGTGCGCCTCGGCGAAACCGGTTCGGCGACCGTAATCGATTCCTACGGACAAGTGCAAGGAAAAATCCGCGGCGATGTTATCCGTGACGACAACGGCAAGAATCGCGGACGCGTGGTGAACCGCAACGGCGAGATTTCCATCCTCGATGAAGAAGGCATGCAAATCGGGACTTTGCAGAAAGGAGTGGAATGCTACAGCAAAGACGATTCGTTCCTCGGACGCCTGAATCAGAAGATCGATGAGAACGCCGCGGCGGGAGCCTGCTTACTGCTCATTTTGCAGAAGCAGCCGAAGTAATTCTACAATCTTTTCTGGAATTGTCCGATGTATTGATCACTGATCTGTGTTTTCAGTGGGATTTTTTCCTGCACGGTACCCTCCGGCATCACGCTCAATTGATCGTGATGCGAAGTCGGATGCGCGCTGACCGTTACGCGAAACTTTCCCTGCTCGATCTGTTTTTGAGCATCGACAGCATCTAACTTTTCCACGATGTTCTCGATCCCCTGCTCCCGAATGTCGCTCTCAATTTTTGTCTTTAACGCATCATGAATCGCAGGCTCGGTTTCCAGAGCAAAACGCAGTTCCGCCATCGCCTCGTTCTTTTCCATCTCTTTCTCCAAATCCTCCGGACCCTTCACTTTGTCGCGCAACTTCTCGTACTCTTCGGGGCTGCGAAGCCGCCTGCGAATTTTTTCACGCTCATGCGAGGGAATGCCGTCGAGCCAGGAGTCGGACATAGAATAATTGTACTGGAAAATTTTTTCTCTTACCTAGTGAACCTCTCTGCGTCTTTAGTATATAAGAAAAAAATATGTAATCTTATTAATAATGTAAAAACTAAAAAAGGCGCTGAGTGGAGCGCCTTTTAATGAACACATTATTGATTCAAGAACATCCGCTTGTGGCTCCACAATCCAGGCATACCTCGCACGATCCATTCCGCTTCATTTTCAAGCTGCCGCAGCCGCCACAGATGGCGCCGGTAAAGCCTTGCAGACGAGCCTGTTCCACTTTGGTCTCCACGGCATTGGTTTCGCTGGTGTCTTCTTTTTGGATCGTCGTCTGCACGTCCAATTCCGGATGATGAACGCCCTCGTCCACAATCGGGAGACGCATGGCGAATGCTTCTTTGCTCTTGGTGCCAGTGGCGTAGGCCTGATCGATCAGTTCGCTGTTGTGATATTTCTTCGCCTTGTCCTTCGTCATGAATTTGAGGGCGAGCCAGCGGGCGAGGTAATCCATAATGGATTTCACCATCGGGATTTCTCGGTTGGTCGTCATGCCCATCGGTTCAAAGCGTGAGTGGGCGAGTTTTTCGCAGATGACTTCCAGCGGGACACCGTACTGCAAGTTCATGGAAAGACTGAGAGCAAGCGTATCCATGACGCCGGAGAGCGTGGAACCTTCCTTACTCATCTTGATGAAGATCTCGCCGGGGGTGCCGTCCTCGTACATGCCGACGTGGATGTATCCCTCGTGACCTGCGAGCGAGAACTTGTGCGCGATTGCCATGCGTTCGTCGGCGAGCTTGCGACGGCGAGGCATTTCCTTGTAGATGATCTTCTCGACGGTCTTCACTTGCACCTCGGTCTCTTTTTCTTTTTCCTTCTTGCTGTCGGATTTATTGGAGAGCGCTTGGCTGAGCTTGCTGCCATCGCGATAGAGAGCATTCGCTTTGAGCGCGAGCTTCCAGCTGAGGAGATAAGCGTTCTTGATATCTTCCACCGTGGCTTCGTTTGGGAGATTGATCGTCTTGGAAATTGCACCGGAAATGAATGGCTGGGCGGCAGCCATCATGCGGATGTGTCCCTCCGCGCGGATGTAGCGTTTGCCGATCTTGCCGCACTTGTTCGCGCAGTCGAAAACGGCGAGGTGCTCGTCTTTCAGTTGAGGCGCGCCCTCCACCGTCATGTGTCCGCAGATGACGACGTTGGCTTCCTCGATCTGCTCTTTGGTATAGCCGAGTGCGCGGAGCAGATTGAATGATGGCTCTTCGGTCTGCTCCTTGGAAAACCCAAGGCGCGTCATCGTCTCTTCGCCGAGTGCCCACTTGTTGAAGGCGAAGCTGATCTCAAAAACCTGGCGCAGTTGCTGCTCTACGCTCGCGATGTCTTTGTCGGTGAATCCTTTCTGCTTGAGTGACGTGCGATTGATATGAGGCACGCCCTCCAAGGTCAGCGTCCCCATCACATAGTTCATGATGTCGCTGACTTGAGCCTGCGTGTAGCCGAGCTTTTTCAAAGCAGGCGACACCGATTGATTGGCGATCTTCATGTAGCCGCCGCCAGCGAGCTTCTTAAACTTCACGAGCGCGAAGTCCGGTTCCACACCCGTCGTATCACAATCCATGAGCAATCCGATGGTGCCGGTGGGCGCGATGACCGTGACCTGCGCATTGCGGTAGCCGTGCTTCTCTCCCAGCGCCAAGGCGCGGTCCCAGCATTCCTTGGCGATGTGCATGAGCTCCGTCGGGCAATCTTTCGACTCAATGCCAACGGGGGTCACATGGAGGCCTTCGTAGTCTTTGGCGGGCGCGTTGTAGGCGGCGCGGCGATGGTTGCGCATTATGCGTAGCATGTGCTGCTTGTTCTTGCGATAGCCGGCAAAGGTGCCGAGGTGCTCGGCCATCTCTGCGGACATCGCATAGGACTCACCCGTGAGAACGGCAGTGATCGCGCCGCAGATGGCGCGACCCTCAGCGGAATCATAGGGAATGCCCATGCGCATGAGCATTGCGCCGAGGTTGGCGTAGCCAAGACCCAGTGTGCGGAACGTATAGCTCAGCTGCGCAATCTCCTTGCTTGGGAACTGCGCCATGAGCACGGAGATTTCCAGCACGATGGTCCAGAGGCGGGTCGCATGCTGAAGCTTCTCCACTTCCACGGTGCCGTGCTCCACGTCGTAAAACTTGAGGAGGTTGAGGGACGCGAGGTTGCAGGCGGTGTTATCTAAGAACATATACTCGCTGCACGGATTGGATGCGTTGATGCGGCCATCTTCGGGACAGGTGTGCCAATCGTTGATCGTCGTGTCGTACTGGAGTCCCGGATCGGCGCAAGACCAAGCGGCGTAGCTGATCTGCTCCCAGAGAGAACGAGCCTTGAGGGTCTTGGAAGGCTTTGCTTCGCGATGCTCGGCTGCAGCCTTCTTCAGTTCCGTTCTCCAGAACAGATTCCAGTCACTGTCTTTCTCTACGGATTCGAAGAACTCATGAGGGATGCGGACGGAGTTATTCGAGTTCTGGCCGGAGACCGTGAGGTACGCTTCCCCATTGAAATCGATGTCATAGCCGGCTGCAGCGAGTGCCGCGACTTTTCGTTCCTCGTTCACCTTCCAGTTCACGAACTCTTCAATATCCGGATGATCCAAATCAAGACAAACCATTTTTGCGGCGCGGCGGGTCGTGCCGCCGGACTTAATCGCACCCGCGGCGCGATCGCCGATCTTGAGAAAGCTCATGAGACCGCTGCTCTTGCCGCCTCCCGAAAGAGGCTCATTGGCACCGCGCAACTTGCTGAAGTTCGTACCCGTGCCGGAACCGAACTTAAAGAGGCGCGCCTCGCGTACCCACAGATCCATGATGCCGCCTTCGTTCACCATGTCATCGGCGACGGATTGGATGAAGCATGCGTGGGGCTGGGGATGCGTGTACGCATCTTCGCTCTTTTTCACCTCGCCGGTTTTTGAATCACAGTAATAGTGCCCCTGCGACGGACCGGTAATGCCGTACGCCGTGTTCAAGCCCGTGTTAAACCACTGTGGGCTGTTGGGGGCGGCCATCTGATGCACGAGCATGTAGGAAAGTTCATCTTCAAATGCCTGAGCATCCTGCTTGGTCTCAAAGTATCCCTCCTTCTCGCCCCAATACCTCCAGCAGCCGGCGAGGCGGCGCACGATCTGCTTCACGCTCCGCTCAGGACCCAGGAGCGGATTGCCCTTCTCATCCTTGAGAGGGTTCCCCTGATCATCCACTTGAGGCACGCCTGCCTTGCGGAAGTATTTGCTCACGACGATATCCGTCGCGACCTGGCTCCAATCGGCTGGAATTTCGGCACCCAGCATTTCAAACACCACGGATCCATCCGTATTTACAATCCGACTCACACGCTTTTCATAGGTCACTTCCTCTAGCGGATCGCTCCCTGGCGTCGTAAAGACGCGCTTCACCGTGAGGCCCTTGCGCGTACCCGACTGGGGCGTGGACGTCTGCGACAGAGAATCTTCAACGGAGGACGTTTGTGTGCTGGCGGATGCAGGATTCATGAGGGGAAACAGGGAAGGGGGCGGACGAGATAGAGAAAAGTGACGGGGGACTGAAAAACAGGGCGAGACACAATAGGTAGGAGTCGATGGTGCAACAACCATACAAGATATTGACGCGGACGAACCGGGTCAAGATAGATCGCGATGATAAAGACAAGCAAGCACCTCGCGGCTCGGGGAGGGGAAAACTACGCTAAAACAGGACTCCAGAAAAGGGGGTCTTCAACATAAACAGAGGAATCTCGCAAAGGAAACTGCGGCCAAAAATGCAAAGATCAACTGACATGATGCAAGTAAAAAAGAAAATGCGTCGTGCCGATGCATACTTCTCCTGACACCATCGTGAAAAATGAATATCCTATGCTATGCTCCGACCATACATGTCCTCGTCGTCATCGCAGGCACCAATGATCCGAGCAATGCGGCCACCCTCGCTGCGGCCTTTACCGAAGGCATGAAGCAGCATCCGGACATGGAAGTGGAAACGCTCAGTCTCCATGCATTGGATTTGGAGCATTTTTCCCTAAAGTTCTATGACCCCAAAACAAAACAAGGCAAAGATTTCGAGCGCGTACAGGCATTGATCCACGCAAGCGACGGCGTTGTCATTGCGTCACCCGTGTGGAACTTCAGCGTGCCGGCACATCTCAAGAATTTCATTGATCGCATCGGAGCATTTGCATTGGATACAGAAACGCATTCGCAGGGGCAGCTCCATCACAAGCCCTTCTTTTTTCTCTACACAGGTGGCGCACCGGTTGCCGTCTGGAAAGGCATCACGCGCTTCACCACCATGCACCTGCCGGAATCCATCCGCTACTTCGGCGGCACCATCGTCGGCAGGCACTTTGAGGGCAAGGCGTTGATCGATAAAGCTACTTTTGGGCTTGTGGTAGACAAACGTCCGGACTCCCTCACTCGCGTACGCGCCAAAGGAGAACGCTTCGCACACTTCGTCTGGAATTTTAAAAACACAGGAAAGCTGCCGCTGTATTATCGGGTATTCAATTGGTCGTATGAAAAGGGGAAGAGGTTGATTTCGAAATTCTGAGAAAAAGATTCAGAGGATTCAGAGGACTCAAAGGACTCAGAAGAAGATAAGGAATTCTTTTTAATTTCTATTTCTTCTTCCAAAGTCCTCTTCAATCCTCTCCTCTGAATCCTCTGAGTCCTCTCGTCTCATCCCATCAAACTCACCTCCTCATCCACACATCCTTCTTTTCGAAACGCATTCCATGTTTTCTCGCCACCTTCGACCAGGATGCTCGTGATGCCGTAAAACTCTCCGTCGGGAGTCAGAAGCTCTCTCCAAAGCTCGGGGCAGATAAGAGAATCGCTGCGTCTGGGAAGGGCGATGATGCGGATGTCGCGCGCGCGAAGCTCTTTCATGCGCTTTTGATCCGCATCCTGCCAAGTGATCATCATCGTACGATTGCTATGATCATCACAAAGAATCCGGGCATCCGAAGGGATACGCAGATGCGGATCAAGAATAAGCCGATAGGGATCAGGAATGGCTTTTTGATCTGCAGAAACCTGAACAAGTCTTGTATTCAAGATGGGATTATCATGCACCACGGTCTGGACGCCGACCAAGATCGCGTCATGGCGAGCGCGCAGAAACGTGTGCGTCCAGATATCTTGCGACTCAGACGTAATTTTCAACGGAGAGCCATCAGGATGAGCGATTTTTCCGTCTTTCGTCTTCGCGATCTTTTGTGTAATCCAAGGACGCCCGTGTTTGCGAAGATTGACGAATCCCCTATTGAGCCACTCAGAGCGCGACCGCTCCACGGGACCGATAATCTCCACACCAGCCAAATGAAGACGGGCAATGCCACTGCCCGCGACGCGAGGATCAGGATCTTGCATGCCATAGACCACACGGCGAATTCCTTTCTCCAAAATGATGTCCGTACACGGTGGTGTTTTACCGTGGTGACAACACGGTTCCAGATTCACATACAGCGTATCAGTTGAATACAATTCTTGATCAAAGTTTTCCAGTAGTATTCGCTCTGCGTGCTTATTACCCCAACCCATATGATAGCCCTCCGCTAGGATGTTCCCTTCGCGAACAAGCACGGCTCCGACGAATGCTCCATTACCAACATGCCCTCTCCCCTTCTCCGCAAGAGCAAGGCAGCGATGCATAAAGGGGGCATGATCCATGAATGCCTATTCTACTGCCGGACGGCAGAAACACGAGGAAAAGGATCTCGAGTCGCAGAATGTATCTTGCTGATGCCCGGAAATCATCCATCAGGACTTATGCTTTTCCAGCATTTTTTGCAGTGGAGAGACGGGTCGCTCTGCCAGCGGCTCAGGCTGCTGCACCGGACTTGGCACAGGAATGGACTCTGTCGATTGCAAAATAGGCTTGGCACCCATGCGATGATGACGGTGTGCGCGCAGAAATTTTCGATAACCGCCTTCGCCGTTCTCAATAAATTTCGCCACACGCGTCACCGTCGTCGTGCTCGCACCGGTCTTCGCGGCGATATCGCGGTAGCTCAGTCCTTGCACCAATTGCTTCGCCACTTCCAACCGCTCGCTCCAGGCCTGGAGCTCGCTTAAGGTCCCGATATCTCGCAGGAAGTGCGCCATATCTTCTTTCGTCTTACAGGAGACCAAAGCCTCGCAGAGGCTCTGGAACCACGGCTCGCGGCGGTAACTGTCTTCGGTGAAGCGTCTTTTCCCCATAGGAACGGGACTGTAAAACGTCTGAGCCGGAAGATCAACGTATTATCGTGATAAAACACCATACACCCGTGCGATTAAGAGCCCGTTAAGAAAAATCTTGCTCAGAAAGCTGCTCACGCTTGCATTTCGTATTATCCTATTCTCTCTTTCACTCTCTCATGATTATCCATCCCACCTCCTCTCCGGCCCGCACCGTTGCACTCGCAGCGCTCACTTCTTTGATGGTCTCCGGTCTTGTCTTGACTATCGGGAATCAGCGCGCTTCCACGGCATCCCCTGTTCCAACTCCGGTTTCCACGTCAACGGACAGAACAATGGAAGAGGAACAGAGTGTGATCAACGTGGTGAAAAAAACGGAGCCCGCGGTGGTCAGCGTGATCATCACCAAAGAAGTACCTGTCTATGAACGTTCACCGCAGAGTTCGTACGCTGATCCTTTCTCTTCTCTCTTTGATCAGCAGTACGCGCAAAGAAAGCCGGCCGGAACGCAGAAGCGGGAAATTGGCGGCGGAACGGCATTTTTTATTTCTCCCGACGGCTTACTGCTTACCAATAAGCACGTCGTGAACGATGCAAAGGCCGAGTATGCGATATTTCTCAATGACGGACGCACACTCACCGCAACAGTCGCCGCTCGCGATCCACTCAACGACATCGCGCTCCTGAAAGTGAACGGCAAAGATTTCCCCTTTATCGCGATCAGCAAAGATGAACCGGCTCTGGGACAGACGGCAATCGCCATAGGCAATGCACTTGCCGAATTCCGCAACACCGTGAGCAAAGGCGTGATCTCCGGGCTCGGACGCTCCATCACGGCAGGCGATCCGTACGCAGGCCAAATGGAAGAGCTCTCCCGCATTATTCAAACCGATGCCGCGATCAATCAGGGAAATTCGGGCGGCCCGCTGCTCAACTTGCGCGGAGAAGTTCTGGGCATGAATACGGCGGTTGCAGGGAGCGCTCAAAATATCGCATTCGCCATTCCTGCAGAAGATTTGATCCGCGTACTCGACAGTTACCGCACCTACGGCCGCATCGTACATCCGTACATCGGTGTTCGTTATGTGCTGATCACGAAGGCTCTCCAGGAAAAAAATACACTGGCGTACGATTACGGCGCGCTTGTGATTGCGGGACAAGAGGGAGATCCCGCCGTTCTTCCGGGTTCACCGGCGGCGAAAGCAGGCCTCAAAGAAAATGACATTATCTTGGAAGTGGACGGAATAAAATTAACGGAAGACACATCGCTCCAAGCGCTCGTGCTGCAGAAAAATCCGGGCGACACGATGAATCTGAAAATCGCGAGGCAAGGTCGGGAAGAGATGATTGCTGTGAAGTTGGAGGAGAGGAACGATTAGGGATTAGGGATTCGGGATTCGGAGTTCGGGATTCGGGATTTGCGAGGACTGTTGCTGGTTGCTTGTTGGCTGGTTGCTGGTTCAGTCATTTTTTCTAGACTCGTACTCCGGTGTGGAAGGCTCAACCAGAAACCAGGAACCAGCAACCAGCAACCAATAAGGGGTTCGGAATTTTTTGATTGTTTGGCATGTATTTTCCCCAAGTATTTCCACACTTGGGAGCGGGCTTTCTTGCCCGCGTTTGTTGAAGGAAGGGCAAGCCGTGACCTGGGATGGGAGCAAAAAAACACAAACAATCAAAACTGTGGTATACTTTTCCTCTTATGAAAAGTGCCATTCTCGATCACACCATCGGCGAGGCGAAGGCGAGGAGTATCAAGGATCTGCGCGCGTTTTTTGCACTGCAAGCTCCCTTGGTGGAGCGGGCGGAAAAGGCTCTACGCGATGGGTATCCCATTGAAGCCTCTGAGATCGCTCAAAATCAAATGCATGCTGTCTTGCGAAAGGCTCTCTGGATGAAATCTATTTTGGAAGCCGCCAATTCCGTATTGGGCCGCGGCGATGACGATTATCTTTTGCGATTGCTCACACGACCATCCGACATGATGCCATTGGGCGTCTCTGGGCGGGAATTGTATGGCGCGGCAGCGCGGTTTGCATTGATCGATGAAACAACCGCTACTGCACTGAATCATCTTCAGGAAGAGAGTGCGACACTCCTTCGCCAAGCATTCACGACTACGGATCAAAATCTGCTCCTGCTTTGGCAAAAACTGGGAAAATATGCGGAGGAATTTGTACGGATCGATGCGTTATGCATTGCGATGGCGGAGCGCACTCTGGAAAATTTTGAGGAGCAGATGGCTCAAAGCGCATGAACGGAACGGACAAACCACGTCATACCAATTCCATTTCAAAAGGATATCGCGAAATGTTCCCTTTGTGGCTCTATGATGGGAAGAAGCTTTATTCGAGTATCACTTTTTCATCTTTTCCAGAGAATGAGGATTTTATAAAAGAAAAGGTTGGCACTTCTTTGGATCGCCAAAGAAGTGCCCAAGAAAACTGGGCGCGCGTGAACTCGCGCGGTTTTCGAACCGCGCTCAAACAGCACGCGCGATCTTCGTGGAAGAGCTGAAGGGGGTTTTGTTGGGTGTTTGCTGTGTGTTGTGGATGGGGGGAGGTGCGAAGAAAGTCTGTTTGATGAGTATCACTTTGAACGCGCAGTGATGTCACTGGTGAACAGCGTGGTATTAATACCCGATTTTTCGCTTGGAAACTTTCTCCTATTTGACGCCCGCCCTTGCTGCGATGATCTCGTCGGCTTTGTTCTTCGGGACTTTGGCGTAGTGACTTGGCTCCATGGAATAGCTCGCACGACCTTGGGTCATGGAGCGCATATCCGTTGCGTATCCGAACATTTCGGAAAGCGGCACGTTCGCATTGATGACTTTAGCGGTGCCACGATCACCCGTTTCCAAAATCAATCCGCGGCGGGAGTTGAGGTCTCCCATGATATCGCCGAAGAATTGCTCCGGCGTCACCACTTCCACTTTCATCACCGGCTCTAGAATGACCGGGTCGGCCTTCTTGGCAGCTGCCTGGAAACCGATGGATGCACACATTTTGAACGCGAATTCATTGGAGTCGACATCGTGATAGGAACCGTCCTGGAGATCGACCTGCACGTCTACGACCGGATACCCGGCCATGATGCCGCGCGTCATGCCTTCCTGGAATCCTCTGTCACATGGCGTGATGAATTCGCGCGGAATGCGACCGGATACGATGTTGTTGATGAACTCGTAGCCCTTGCCCGGCTCTTGCGGGCGGATAGTAAAGACGACGTGGCCGTACTGACCGCGACCGCCGGACTGCTTGATGTATTTCTCTTCGTGCTCCACTTCCTTCTGGATCGTCTCACGATACGCAACTTGCGGCGTACCGACGTTTGACTCCACCTTAAACTCGCGACGCATACGGTCGATGATAATATCCAAGTGCAGCTCGCCCATGCCGGAGAGAATGGTCTGGCTGGTTTCGTCATCCGTGCGAACGCGAAGTGTCGGATCTTCCTCGACCAGTTTCTGAAGCGCGATACCCATCTTTTCTTGATCGGCCTTTGTCTTCGGCTCAACCGCGATGGAGATGACCGGTTCCGCAAAGGTGATCGCTTCCAATTTGATCGGCTTGTCCTCGTCACAAATGGTGTCGCCTGTGCGCGTGTCCTTGAGTCCGATCACCGCGCCGATATCGCCGGCATCAATCTGTTCGATTTCCTGGCGGGAGTTCGCGTGCAAACGGACAATGCGTCCGATGCGTTCCTTGTTGCCGGTGCGCGCATTCATCACATAACTGCCGGACTTAAGCACGCCGGAGTACACGCGAATGAAGGTCAATCTTCCCACAAACGGATCGGTGGCGATCTTAAAGGCAAGCGCCGCGATCGGCTCGGAGTTTTCGGCCTTCCGCTCTTCGGGTTCATCCGTCTTCAGATTACGGCCTTTCACCGGAGGAATATCCATCGGCGACGGCAAGTATGCGACAACGGCATCAAGCACCAACTGCACGCCCATGTTTTGCAAAGATGAACCACAGAGCACCGGATAGATCTTGTTTTTTACGGTCGCTTCGCGAATGCCACGGCGGAGCTCGTCATCGGTGAGCGCTCCGTTTTGGAGGAACTTGTCCATCAGATCATCGCTGCTGTTCTCGGCGACTTTCTCCATAAGAATCAGGCGATATTCCTGCACCTGATTTTTCATATCCTCAGGGATCGGAATTTCTACGCGCGTCTCGCCCATTTTGCCCGTGAAGGTGTACGCCTTTTGATCGATGATATCGACGATGCCGGAAAATTCACTCTCTGCGCCGATCGGGAGCTGAATCGCGACGGCGTTCTTGCTCAGGCGATCGAAAATACTATCCAAAGACATGAAGAAATCTCCGCCGGTCTTATCCATTTTGTTCACGAATGCGAGGCGAGGAACGCTGTACTTGTCGGCCTGGCGCCAGACCGTCTCCGATTGCGGTTCCACTCCCTGCGATCCGTCGAAGACCACTACTCCTCCGTCCAACACGCGAAGACTGCGCTCCACTTCCGCGGTAAAGTCGACGTGACCCGGCGTATCGATAAGGTTGATGGTGATATCCGTCATCGTTCCGTCGATCGTCGGTGCCTTCCAGTGGCACTGTGTCGCAGCGGACGTGATGGTAATACCGCGCTCGCGCTCCTGTTCCATCCAGTCCATGGTCGCTTCGCCTTCGTGCACTTCACCGATTTTGTGGGTGCGGCCCGTGTAGAAAAGGATACGCTCGCTCGTCGTGGTTTTACCCGCGTCGATGTGGGCGATGATTCCGATATTGCGAACGTGCTTGAGGTCCATGGTGGAAGAGAAAAAGATTCAGAGGACTCAGAGGATTCAGAGGATTCAAAAGAAATCGCTTATAAAATTCTCCTCGCATCTGAGAGATGCAAAGCATCCTCGAAAGTGGGGAGACTATACGGAAATTCGGGCAATGCCGCAATGTGAATTGAGGGTCTTTTGAGAGAGGAAAATGGCCATGGAACAGGCTTAAAGCGATCCCTTGAGAGGAATCAGGATGTCCTTCATACTTTCTTCGCGTCATGTTTTCCCGATCCACCACAGCGATGCTCGTCATCGCCGCGGCCGCATTCCTTGTCTATGCCGGCACACTCGGTCATGGATTTTTCGCGTGGGACGACGATCTTCTGGTTACGGAGAACCCAATCGTGCAACAGGTGAATGCGCAGGCAATCGCAAAAGCGTTTACCACCTACGATCCGGAACTCTATATCCCCTTCACGATCCTCACCTTTCAAATCGAGCATCTGATCGTAGGTAATCACCCGTTTCTCTATCATTTCGATAATGTCCTGCTGCATGTGGCGAACAGTCTTCTGTTCTTCCTGATTTTGAAACGGTTGTTGAAAAAGGAATATCTCGCTCTCTTCGGCGCATTACTTTTTGCGGTCCATCCGCTCAATGCCGAAGCGGTCTCCTGGATCGCGGCACGCAAGGATCTTTTGTGCGGCTTTTTCTTTCTCCTGACCATCCTTCAGTATCTGCGATACAGCGCGGAACAGACGATGAAAAAATTTGTGATCACACTGCTACTTTTTCTCGCCGCTCTCCTCAGCAAAGCAACCGTGATCGGCCTGCCGCTGGTTTTGTTATTGATCGATTGGTTCGAAGGACGAAGATTTGACCGCTGCACCTGGCAAGAAAAGCTTCCATTCTTCGGTCTCAGTATTCTCTTCGGGATCATTGCGCTGGGAGGAAAAACGCAGAACATGCACGATCTGAATTTTTTTGAGACCATTCTCCTCTCCGTGAAAAGCGCCGTCTTTTCACTCCGCCTCTTTTTCTTCCCGATCAACATTGCTTCAACCTATCAACAACACGGCGCGATCGGCTTTGGCGATCCGACGATCCTCTTTTCGCTGATCTTCGCCACAATCATCGCTGCGCTCGCCCTGTGGCTCCTTCGATGGAGCAAAGCTCCGCTGTTTGCTCTCCTCTTCTTTTTCCTACTCATCGCTCCCACCTTCTCCAATTTCTCCCGAGGCGGCGTGATTTTCTATGCCGATGATCGCTATCTGTATTTGCCGCAGATCGGCTTGATCATCGGACTACTCACCATGATCGGATCACTGCGATGGGAATCGTTCCGCAAGCCCCTCGCAGGCATGGCGGCAATTATCCTCCTGGCTTGTGGTTGGTACGCGTTTCAACGCAGCCAACTCTGGGGCAACAGCGAAGCATTCTTCCGCCACGGTATTGCGGCTGATCCGGAGAGTCCTCTGATGCATTTCAATCTTGGTGTGGTGCTGCATCGAGAACATAAAATCCCCGAGGCTATGAATGAATATGCGACGGCAATCAAGATGGGTCCGCGCTATGTCAAAGCCTACGGAAATTTGGGCGTCGCCCTGCTGCAAATCGGCCGCACAGCTGACGCAATTCTCATGCTGAAAAAAGCACTGGAACTTGATCCGACCTTCGAGAAAGCAAAGACGGCACTGGGGATCGCGGAGGGACAATAGATGAACGACGCACAAAAAAACCTCTCCAGAACGAGAGGCTTTTTTACATGTTTATTATTTAGCCAAGTGCGCGAACGCCTTGTTGGCTTGTGCCATCTTCAAGACATCTTGCTTCTTCTTGATTGCGGCTCCCTGCTCTGCGGATGCATCCAGCAATTCCAGTGCCAGCTTGTGAGACATCGGGATGCCTTTGCGATCGCGAGCTGCGCCCAGGATCCAGCGAATGGAAAGTGCTTGCTGACGCTTCGGTGGCACTTCCACCGGAACCTGGTAGACCGAACCGGCCACACGCTTGGGACGGACTTCGACCAACGGCGTCACGTTGAGCAATGCCTTGCTGAAGACTTCCATAGGAGGATCTTTTGTGCGCGACTTGATCATCTCCAGAGCTTCCGCAAAAATTCTGCGGGCCGTGGACTTTTTGCCGCGAAGCATGAGGCAGTTGATGAACTTCTCGGTGAGAAGATCGGAACCCTGTGGGATGTATTGCTTGATGGCTCGGGACATGAGTATGAAGAATGAAAAAGAGAATGGAATGCTTTATTTCTTCGGGCGCTTCGCACCGTAGCGGCTGCGACCTTGCTTGCGATCGCGGACTCCTTCCGTATCCAGAACGCCGCGGATGATGTGATAGCGGACTCCTGGAAGATCTTTCACGCGGCCTCCGCGAACCAATACCACGCTGTGTTCCTGCAAGTTGTGTCCTTCTCCCATGATGTATGCCTTCACCTCATGGCCGTTCGTCAGACGCACGCGGGCGATCTTGCGAAGAGCGGAGTTTGGCTTCTTTGGCGTCATGGTGGTCACTTTGATGCACACGCCGCGCTTGAACGGAGAACCGCTCGCCAGAGGAATATCGCGCATCTTGAGCGCGTTCCAGGCAGTCTGGAGCGCAGGCGCCTTGGATTTGCGGCGCTTCTGGGTGCGGGAACGGCGGATGAGCTGATTAATGGTTGGCATGGGGGCTGATAGTAGAAGGATTGACTAGGGATGTAAAGGCTAGAGGACGCGGTATTCGGGGCTTACGCACCTGCCGGTTCATCTGGATGCTCATCTGCCATGGACCCGGAGAGGTAACGCTTGCGGTACACCTCGCCCGTCGGGATGAGGCGACCGATGATGACGTTTTCCTTAAGGCCTTGCAGCATATCGATCTTGCGGGTGGTGGCGGCTTCGACCAAGACGCGGATTGTTTCCTGGAAGGATGCGCCTGCAAGCCAGGAATCGGTGGCAAGGGCGACGCGGGTGATACCCAGGAGCAGCTGCTCGTGCGTGGCGCCCTTCTTGCCATCTTCCTCTTCCACGCGATCATTTTCATGCTGCATTTCTCCGATATCGACCGTCTCACCAGGCAGGAAGTGCGTGTCGCCTGCGTCGATGATGCGGACTTTGGAGAACATCTTCTTCACGATGATTTCCAAGTGCTTGTCGTTGATGGTCTGACCTTGCGATGCGTAGATGTGCTGCACTTCGGTAACGACATAGTTCTGAACCGAATACGCTCCCTTTTTCTCCAGCAATTCTTGGAGATTAAAGTGACCGACGTTGAGCGCGGATCCCCCCTCAATGACCTGGCCGGTCTTCACGAGCAAGGACTCGCGTGGGCCGAATTCATAATTGCGTTCCTGAATTTCTGCGTGCTTGATTTTCACGACGCCACGGTTGACCGAGCTGATCGTGCCGGGGATCGTCACCTTCACGGTGGATTTGTCGCTGAGCGAGCGAGCAATGACGGCGCGCTCCTTCACTTCATCGCCTTTTTTCACCACCACTTCATAGCCGGATGGAACGTAGTACGTATCTTCGCCCGGCTCTTCGGCGATCACGCTGATCACCGTTTTTCCGCCCTGGTGCACCACTTTCACGCGACCAGCGATATCGCTGAGCGTAGCCGGCGTGCGAGGTGAACGTGCTTCGAAGAGTTCTTCGACGCGGGTGAGACCTTGCGTGATGTCCGCTCCTTCTGCGACTCCTCCCATGTGGAAGGTTCTCATGGTGAGCTGCGTGCCCGGTTCACCAATGGATTGTGCGGCGATGATGCCGACCGGTGTGCCGATTTGAACGGTTTTGTTGTTGGAGAGATCGCGTCCGTAGCAGCTGACACAAATACCGCCGCGCGTGCGACAGGTCATGACGGAGCGCAGAGACACCTCCTGAATATCGTGCTTCTTGATGAGTGCAAGCAAATTGGCATCGATATCTTCATTGCGCTTGGCGATGGCTTTGTTGCCGATCATCAAATCTTTGGCAAGCGTGCGGCCGAAAATGCGCAGTTCAAATTTCTCTCCGATGCGCTCTGACTCTTCCACGGTGACGACGTGCGCCTGCTGTGCGCCACAATCTTCATTGCGGATGATAACGTCTTGAACGGCATCCACGAGACGGCGCGTGAGGTAACCAGCTTCTGCAGTCTTCAGAGCGGTGTCGGACTTTCCTTTGCGACCTCCGTGCGTGGCGATAAAGTACTCAAGCACGTTGAATCCTTCCTTCAAGTTGCTTTGCACCGGCAGTTCGATCGTGCGGCCGGACGGGTTGGCAACGAGACCTTTCATACCTGCGAGCTGCGTGACCTGTCCCCAGTTTCCGCGAGCGCCGGAGTCGATCACATAGGTGATGTCGTTCTCTTCTTGAGCCAGGAACGCTTTCACCATGTCATTGGTGATTTCGTTCTTCGTCTGACTCCAGATGCGGATGGCGTGATTGTATCTTTCGTCGGCGGTCATAAGACCCTTCCAGTAGAAGTTGTTGATGCGGCGGATTTTCTCGTTGGCGGCATCCAACAATGTCTTTCGTTCAGCCGGCACAATGATGTCGGTTGCGGCGATGGAAATGCCGGACAACGTCGCGTACTCAAAACCGATGTCTTTGACGCGGTCAGCAAACGCGACAGTCTCTTCGCGGCCGAGGAGCTCCAAACAGACGGAAATCAGGTCGCTCAAGTTTTTCTTCTTCATCGTCTGGTTGATGAAGCCGAGTTCCGGCGGCACCGTCTCCTGGAACTTCAGACGACCGATGGACGTCTCGGTCATCTCTCGCGTGCCATCCAGCTTTGTCATACGAACCATAATCTTTGCCTGCAAGTTGACCATGCCTTGGTCGTACGCGCTGAATGCTTCCTCGGGCGATCCGAACATCATGCCGTGGCCCTTCTTATTGTCATGCGTGCGAGTAAGGAAGTAACAGCCAAGCACCATGTCTTGAATCGGGTTAATGATCGGTTCTCCGGCGGAGGGCTTGAGCACGTTGTTGGTTGCGGCCATAAGTGTCGCCGCTTCTTCCTGAGCCTTTGTGGACAACGGAACGTGGACGGCCATTTGATCTCCATCGAAGTCGGCGTTGAAGGCTGCACAGACCAGCGGGTGAAGCTGAATGGCGAGTCCTTCCACCAACTGCGGCAAGAACGCCTGAATACCCAGGCGGTGCAACGTCGGTGCGCGGTTGAGGAGGACGTACTTATCTTTGATAACGTCTTCAAGAATGTCCCACACCTCTTTGGCTCCATCCTGTACCAAACGCTCGGCGGACTTCACGTTGTGTGCCAATTCCTGGCGAATGATGCGACCGATGACGAACGGCTTAAAGAGTTTCATGGCCATTTCTTTTGGCAGACCGCATTGATTCAATTTCAGATGCGGACCGACGACGATGACGGAGCGTCCGGAGTAGTCGACGCGTTTACCAAGCAAGTTCTGGCGGAAGCGTCCTTGCTTTCCCTTCAACATATCCGAGAGAGAGCGGAGTTTTCGGCGATCCCCTGCGGTAAAGAGCGTCTTGCCCGCGCGCGCGGAGTTGTTCAAAAGGGTATCCACGGATTCCTGGAGCATGCGTTTCTCGTTGCGGCAGATGACTTCCGGCGCACCGATGCTCATCAGTTTCTTAAGACGATTATTGCGGTTGATCACGCGGCGATAGAGGTCGTTCAGATCGGATGCGGCGAAGCGACCGCCATCCAGCTGCACCATCGGACGAAGGTCAGGTGGGATGATCGGGAGGCGTGTGAGGATGGTCCACTCGGGCTTGATGTTCGCAAGCATGAGCGAGCTGACAAGTTTGATGCGCTTCATGATCTTCTTCAATTTCTGACCGCTCGACTGTTCGCGCTCCTTATTTAGGTAATCGATCATCGTATTAAAATCGACGCTTCCGACGATCTCGCGCAGCGATTCCGCACCGGTGCCGGCACGAAACACATGGCCGAATTTCATGTTCATTTCGCGGAATTTAAGCTCGGAGAGCACGGTACCTGTGGCAAGTCCGCGAATATCCTCCACGGCGTCCTTGTGATTTTCCTTCAAGGAATCGAATTTCTCAGCCACTTCCTCTTCCAAAGCATCCAACTGCGCGCGCGTCGCATCACTGTCTTTTAGCTTCTTCTTGGCCTCGTCATACTCACGCTTAATTTGCGTGCGGCGTGCTTCCATGGATTGGAGAACTTCCTTCTCAGCCTCTGCCTTGGAATCCTCATCCACGCTGATGACAACGTACGCTGCAAAGTAGACGATCTGCTCCAGCGTCTTGATTGGTAAGTCCAACAAGAGACCGATACGGGACGGTGAGGAGCGGAGGAACCAGATGTGGGTGACCGGAACAGCCAAGTTGATATGACCCATGCGCTCGCGACGAACGATGGAGCGTGTTACTTCCACGCCGCATTTCTCACAAATAACTCCGCTATAGCGCACTCCTTTATATTTGCCGCAGAAACACTGGAAGTTCTTGGTCGGACCGAAGATGCGTTCGCAGAAGAGACCATCCGGCTCCGCACGCTGGGTGCGGTAGTTGACGGTTTCTGCCTTGGTCACTTCTCCGCGAGACCAAGCAAGCATGTCCTCGGGACTCGCAATGGAGAGTGCAACAGCATCAAAGGAATCAGTTGCAGCAGACTTGTGCGCTGGGGCTGGCATAAGAGAAAGGGGGAATTTGGGCTTCCTGCTGCGGAAATCTGGAGATCTCAGCTGGAGGAAATCCACGCATGAAATGTCGCCGCTTCTCTGATGTGATCGTCTGAATCACGAGAGAAACGCCAACGATGTGTCGGAATTATAAGAATTTTGCTTTCAAGAGCAAGCAGAAAAACCATTCATTTCTGGAGTTCTTGCTGAAGTTCCGCCACCAGCTTCTGTCGGAGCTCTTCTTCGTTGGCGTCAGCGGTCTGCGTAATCGTCTCCAGGCGCTTCGTCCATTCAGCTTGTTTTTCCTTTGGTAAGCGCTGAATCAGGCTCTGGCACTCCTGTATTCCGACAGTATTTCGATCAACTTGCTGGTTGATTTGATCAGGCGTTTGCAGCTTTCCCTCGGATTCTTGGGGAAGCTCCGGATGCGAAAAATGCGCGAGGCGCGCTTCTGCGAAAAAAGAAATCATAGTTCGATTGGGGAAGAGGCAGCGGATTCTTCTTCGTTTCTGAGCAATGCTTTCATGGCGTGCTGCATATTCAGGATGCCATTCCCCTTCTCTTGCAGAATTTTGAGGTGCATGAGCTCGGCATCGCCGAGTCTCTTCGCGATTCGTTCGCGCGCTTCCGGCGTAAGCTCCTCGGATTTCGTCATCAACTGATCACGCAAAAAACCCGGAAGAATGGCACAATTGCCGACGATCGTCCGGAAAAGAGAACTATCCATACGAAGAGTGTGCCTTGACGAACAGCGAGGGTCCAATGGATTCTTGCCTGGACCCTTTCATTCAGAACGTGCAGCTGTAGCTGCCTACGCCATTCTTGATGAGCGACCACCGGTCGCCGCCGCTTTTGGCACCAGACCACTGCATGCCGTCTTTTGCAGATTCAACGACGGAGGCAGTCGGCAATCCGACAGCTCCCGCTCGTTTCAAGTCCTGCAATGCATTGTGCATCGGGGCATTCATACGATTGGGGGAAAGAAGTAAGACACTACGATTTTACGCTTGTATATAAGGAAAACAGCAATTTTCTCTGTGCTCGTTTTCTCCTCTCTTGCCTGCACTATTTTGAGGTTCGCATTGCTTCACACCTCTTAGTTCATTCCGTTTTTGATCTTGGCGGCTCCATCCTGCATCTCCTGCATCCCCTCTTGCACTTCGGTCGCGCGCTGCTTTATTTTTTCCGCTTCTTCCGTCGCTCGATCCATCCCCTGCTGACCCAACGTGACACCGTCTTTCAACTGTTCCGAAACCGTGCCAAGCATTGCAGCTCCACTGTTGGTTACTTCTGAAACTTGTTTTTGGATCGATGAACACGAACTCAATAATACTATTGGAGCGATCAGCAGGAAGAACCGAAGATGCATGGAGGGAGAATAGAAGATCAAAGATTCAAGATCAAAGATCAAAACAAATTTAAAGATTGAATATTTCAGATCGAAGGTACGTTGATATGTAGGAGAATTGCCCTCAGGAGGACAAGAACCAGGGAAATTCCAATGAACAACTACCAGAAGCACAAATACAGCTCATTAGGAATTCTTGAGACCTTACATACTGCTGCTTGATGCTTCCCTGGTTCTTGTCCTCCTGAGGAATTTTTCAAATCCTGTATGAAATCGTCGATCTTACAATCTTGAAGCTCAAACAATCGTCGTATCCGCCGCTGATTCTTCTGAGGCTTCTCCCGCATCTTCTTTTCCGTAGCGATGAAAGAGCTGCTCAAAGGAGCCACCGCATTGAGTGAGAGCTTCTTGAAGTTGAGCCACTTCTCCTTCTTTCAAGTGCAACGCCGATGAAGCGTTGACCATACCGTCATCGGTTGTCTGAGGAGCAAGGGCCTCTGCGCCTTGCAGAGATGCATGCAAGACAATGTATGCATCGCAGGTTTCGCACTTAAGCTGCAGCAACATAAAGTCATCTCCGGCCAGGCGAACGGACGTAAAATCGATCGGGACGCGCTTGCCGCATTGCGGACAACGCATTTGTTGATAAATCCGCTGTATGATCTGTTGAAGCGTGTGGGGGTCGAGTTCCATAAGGTCACTATCCTACCATGCCGCAGTGGCGGCAACAAAAAACTCTGTTTTTGGTTCTGAATGCGAAAAGAACCATGCACCGAAGCGACGATTACGGTAAGATAAGCCGCTATGGCCCGCGGTCCCCGCCGACCCTCACCAATGAGTCACGCAGTCGCCATCTTCGGCACGATGCTGTTGGTCTGCGTTGCCGTTGCGGCAAATGTGAGCTCGCGCACGACAGCGAATCTCCGTCCGACGACAGAGATCGGCATCCGACACAGTGGACCTCTCACGATGACGCTGAGTGTCGGGGAAGGAAAAGAGACCGGGATGGCGGAAATTTCACAGAACAGTCCCGGAAACATTTCCCTGGAATTGCCGGACACTTGGAAATTGCGCGAAGTGCGCGGCGGCCAACTGAGTCAGATCACGAATGAAACCGGAGCACCCGGATCGATCAAATGGCTGCTCCCACCAACATTAATTCTCTCGTTCACGACTCCTTCTTCACTCGGCACGATTCGTCTGCAGCATACGTCATCGGGATCACTGGAACTGCACACGGCGCGGATCAATCTGCTCACGAACAAAACGCAGGAAGAAACCTATCTGATTCAAGCGCCTTCCTTCACGCTGCCCTGACATGATTCTCCTCCCCATCCAGACACCGATCGTACAACCGGGCGATGCGCTTGCGGAAGTGCTGAATCGAAAATTCAAATTTCAAAACGGCGACATCGTGATTGTTTCTTCCAAAGCCGTTGCGACGGCGGAAAATAATTTCATCAATTTGAACGATCTGAAAATTTCTCCGGCAGCGAAAACATGGGAGAGAAAAACAGGATGTCCCGCATCCTTTATGAAAGCAGTTCTCCGCGAAACCGACCGGCACCATGGAAAGATCGTCGGCTGGTGCCCGGGCGCGCTGCTGACAGAACTGCGCCCCGATGGCCTGGAGCACGGCACGATCCTGACGGCGAATGCCGGACTGGATCAATCCAATGCGCCGGTTGGCAAAGCGATCGGCTGGCCGAAAGATCCGGCGGCATCGGCGATCAGCCTGCGGAAAGAACTTGAAACATTCATTCCAACGAATAATCGCATCGCGGTCATCATTACCGATTCCTGCTGCCAACCGCGCCGTGTGGGGGTGACAGCGTTCGCACTCACCGTAAGCGGTCTTGATCCGCTGATCAATCAAGCCGGCCACGACGATCTCTTCGGGAAAAAACTCCGCATCACCACGGAAGCTATCGCCGATCAGCTCGCCACTGCCGCAAACTTTGTGATGGGCAATGCCGCACAGTCGATCCCTGCGGTGGTGATCCGAGAGCACACATTGGAACTGAACGATTTCTCGGGATGGGTGAGGGGCATTGAGCCGGAGGAAGATTTGTTTCGGGAAATCATTTAACGAAGATCCAACTTCATTTCGCCGCTTTCAATCATTTGCAACACCTTCGGATACCATTCTTTTTCCAGTGACTGAATCCTCTCTTTTAACGTGTCGATCGTATCGTCGGCTTCGACCGGACATTTTTTTTGCAGCAAGATCGGACCTGTATCGACGTGTTCATCCATCAGATGGATTGATATTCCAGATTCGCTGTCGCCAGCTGCAAGAACTGCTTCATGCACTTTTGCACCGTACATTCCTTTGCCGCCGTGTTTCGGCAACAGCGCCGGGTGCACATTGATGATGCGATTTTTCCAGTGAGCAATGAACGCGGGCGTAAAAATGAACATCCAGCCGAGCGCGGCTATGACGGTATCGGCAGGATCGGCACCCATCGTTTCAATCGCTTGCAGGAGACGCTGATCGTACGCATCGCGGGACTCACCTTTGGTCCGCTCGATAATCGTCACCGGCAATCCTGCTTTCTTCGCTTTCTCTACACATCCTCGATCGCTTGTATCGGAAATCAATCCCAAACATTCCATCGTAAGCGTACCGTCCTGTACGCGATCGATAACCGCCTGAAAAGTGGTACCCCGGGAAGAAGAAAGGACAAGGAAGCGCATGGAAGGAGAATACAAATGAAAGACTCAAGATCCAAGATCAAAACAATTTTGAAGAGAGATGTAACCTATTCCTTAGATCGAAGGTTCCAGCGAAGGTGACCACAGGAGGACAAGTTCCAATGTAAAGCGCAGAGCGGAGAGCTCAGTGATTTGGAAATATTGATAGTATAGAGCTAATGAATAAATGGGAGCGGCCATACGTGGCCGATCCCTAAGAGATAGCTATATACAATGTTTGGCTCTCTGCCCTGACTTCTCCGCTCTACATTGGAACTTGTCTTCCTCTTGGGAATTTTCCAAAAGGTTCAGAAAAATTCCCCTATTCCCTACATATACATCAACATTCTATTCCCTAAATGTATCCCTCCACATGCAACTGCTCCTTCATCATTCCCCACTCCGTGAGCGCGATCTGTTTTACTTCTTTCGTCATTTCCGGATTGCCGCAGACATACAGCGTGCAAGCAGCGAGATCTTGTATCACTTGCGGTGCGACGATTTGCACGCGGCCGCGATGGCCGGTCCAGGCCGGTGACGGACTGCTGAGCGCAATGTGCAGATGTACGTTTGGATGTTTGCGGGAGAGCGATTCCAATTCTTCTTTCCAGAATAAATCTTCCTCACTGCGCACTCCGTAGACGATATCCATTCGACGCTTGTCACCTGCGGCGAGCGCTTCCAAAAGCTGTGAACGGAACGGTGCGATGCCGGTGCTTGTTGCGATAAACGCCACATCGCGTGGAGATTGATCAAGTAGAAAAAAACCGAAAGGTCCTTTCATGATGATCTGATCCCCTTCTTTTAAAACTTCTTCCACCCACCTGCTGGCCCGGCCGCCGGGCAGCAGCTTAATCGCAAACCTCAAATCTTTTTCTGTGGGAGCGGACGCGACGGAAAAAGCGCGCGGCTGAATGTCCTCAGGTGTATCAATAAGCGGAATATCGAACAGCACGAACTGCCCGCCGCGGAAGGAAAATCCTTCGGGCGTATCGAACCACACGTCATACACGTCTGCTGCAATGAGCTCTTTGCGGAGACAGGTGATGGTGTAGGTTGGAGTGGGCATTGGGGGCGGAGGATTCAAAGGATGCAAAGGATTCAGAGGATTCAGAGGATTTTGAATTCTTTTTTGTCATGCATGCTTCTTCTGAGGTTGATCTTTTGGCTCCTCATTGCTTCAGTACTCCTAAGAATTCATCAAATAAGTAATTCGCATCTTCCGGACCCGGTGTCGCTTCTGGATGGAATTGGACGGAGAAGAAACGACCGGAATCGTGGCGGATACCTTCGACGGTGCCGTCATTTGCATTGCGGAACCAAACGCGCCAACCGGCGGGCAATGTTTCCGACAGAGCGAAGCCATGATTTTGCGACGTGATGATGCAGCGCGGGATATCACATCCTTCCTCGATGCACGGCTGGTTCGCTCCGCGGTGGCCGTACTTTAATTTATAAGTATCTCCTCCGATGGCGAGACCCATCAACTGATTGCCGAGACAGATGCCGAAAGTGGGAACATCGCGATCGATCGCATAGGCGAGACTTTTGATGGTGGGCACGCACGTTTTTGGATCGCCGGGACCGTTGCTGAAGAAAACACCGTCGTACGTTCCTTCATACGATGACAGATCAAAATCCCAGGGCACGCGGATAACTTTGACTCCTCGGTTGAGGAAGCTGCGTAAAATATTGCGCTTCATTCCGCAGTCGTACGCAATGACCGTACTATGCACATCTCCTTCGGGCTCATACGTGATCATCTCTTTGCAGCTCACATTCGCGACAAGGTTTTGCAGATTCGGATCGCTGATGGGACTCACGGGCACCTCATTCCCCTGCACGATGCGCCCCAGCATGACGCCTGTTTCGCGCAGCTTCAACGTAAGCGCGCGGGTATCTACTCCTGTCAGACCCGGAATGCCGTGATGCTCCAGCCACGCGCCGAGAGAACTGACTGCCTTGTGATGGCTGTGCGTTTCACTCACCTGCGATACGATGACGCCGCGCACATGAATCTCTTCGCTCTCCAGATTCTTCGAAAATCCCCACTGGTTTTTTTCTTCGGATGGCACGCCGTAATTGCCAATCAGTGGATAGGTAAACGTCAGAATCTGTCCACTGTAGCTGGGGTCGGTCAAACTCTCCGGGTAGCCGACCATTCCGGTATTGAAGACCACTTCTCCATCACTGTCGCGCGGAGCACCAAAGGACTCCCCGGGGAAGATAGTGCCGTCTTGGAGAACGAGCATCGGCATGGAGAGCTGGGAGATTCTACGAGAATCAGTCCCTAATCGGGAGAAAAAGGCTTCTGCGGCGAGGATACTAGAGGAGGTTTTCCATGGTCACAAGGAACCAATGTCCGGTCATTATATTTGACATAAACTATATTTAGTTATATTTTACGAGTATAGACAGAATAATTCGCAATGCGCGGCCTGGTCCTTGAAACCACCGTTCACACACGCACTCACCCTGTCTTGTAGACAGCAGGGCTACGCACACTATTTTTCGCTGATGCGAAGGCCTCGCTGACGCGAGGAAGGGTGTGGTGCGTGGGGTACAAATTTTCACTTTCAAGGAGACCGAGATGAAGACCATGACTCTGCAGAACTTGATTGCCTTGGCAATCACGCTTGTCGTGACAAGCAGCACTTGCTTCACGCAAGAACCGCTGGGGCAAAAACTGAGCGCTCCTCCGCTCACGCTTAAGAAAAGGCTGGAAAACGCCAGCGAAGACGTCCAAAAGTTCGAACAAGAAAAAACCGCGCTTTTGGCGACGAAAGCAAGTCTTGAATCGGAAGTCGCTAACGAGGCAAGAAAAGCGAAGGAAAAGAACGACCGAATGACGAGAATCAAAGACTTGCAAAAACAATGGATTGATTTGCAAAATCTTCGTGGAAAGGCCCGAGACGTAACGCTAGACAAGACCTTGTCCGACGCGGATCTTGCTAAGGCGTTCAACGAATTTTTGCAATTGGGCTTGAGGCTGAATGTCGCCGATCAAGTTCTGAGACAAGAATGCGGTAATGATTCAGATGCCACGCGTGCCATCAACAGGCTACAGGATGAAGCCAACATGGCACTCGCTCGGGAGAACACCGCAAAGGTCGCGATCGATGCGATGAATATTCCCACAAAAGGAGCAATAGCAACGAATCAGAGAAATTTGAATCACGCCCTAATCGTTTTGGCTGAGCTACAGCATGAAACCAACATGCGGGCAATGCCTGGGATAGTGAATCAGATGAAGGAAGATTTGCGCAAAGCGAACAACAGACTTGAGGATGTTTCGGCGCAATTAAATAAGCTTCAGGGCGTTCCGCAGCAATTAAACAATATCCAAGCAACGGTGAATGAGAATCAGAAAATTCTCAAAGAACTCAAAGAAGTAGTGACTCTGAGTCAGGAATCGATCAACTCGGTCGCGAAAAAATTGTCAGAGAAAAACACCTCTGAAGCGGATGCGAGGATTATGAAGGAACTACTAGAAAGGAATGTTGCCCTAGGATTGTCGATAAGAAACAGGGTCGAAGACATTGATGCCAAAGGTGTGACCCAGGCTCAATTTCAAACGCTGATGGCCGACATGGGGAATCTCAAGATCAATCTCGACTACATGAAACAGCGCTGCGACACACTTCCGCCGGGTAACTGGCAGGTTGTCACCACGACGGTAGATTCGCGCTGCAACCCTAGTGGGTTTTTTGCAAGAAGAAGATAGAGCCCCCACGCTACCAAACCAATTTTCCCCGCTCGCGATTGCGAGCGGGGATTTAGAGATATATGCAAAATATCTCTACGTGAGAGGCTATTGACTTTATCAAAATATATATTAGAATAAACATATTGCTCTTTCAAAGCTGCGGCCAAGGTGGTTGCTGTTCATGGGAGCTTTCTCAAAACCAGCAAAGCTGGAAGGAAAAAACATGTGGCAATTAGGCATCATTCTGTCTTCTGTGGCGGTCATCGTAGTCGGCGTTATCGCCATTTGTTATTTTGAACCCTTTGAAACCACTGTCGAAAGTGGAAGCGTCAAGATTCAATGGCACAAATGGCAAATATTTGGCGAATTGTTAGGAATTCTCGCAACAGGAGTCGGCTGTGTTGTTCTCTACAGCAGTGCAGTTCCTGTTTCTACCCAGATTCAGGCAAGCAGGTTCTTTGGCTCTCCATTTATCGATTCGGTTCATGCAAAACCGGAAATACGATGGAAGGAGGGCAGGAACGATGCAGTGGCATGGAACTCCGTACCGGATGCAATCTGGTTTGCGGTCACGGAACATCATGAGACTCCCGGTGAGACGCAAACGACTTCCGTTAAAGGCGGTCAAGATTTCTTGCAAAAAGAGAGTCTGGCCAGAGCGACAAAAGTGACTGTCTGGTTTGCCACTCCCAACGGGCCTTCCGGCCTGTCTACACTCTCTCGCCATACCAACGGCGCTCAGCTGAAAAAAGCCCCCTAAGCCACAGTAAAGAGCAACAGGGCAGGTGAATCTTCACCTGCCCATTTTAATGTACGACAAAAAATCTACGACGAACATTGAGATCAGTTTGGCAAATTGTTTGCCACGTTCTGTGCTGCACCCTGTGCCGTGCGTAAGCGAACGACATCCACTTCTGCAGCTCTCAGCTGCGCCTCGATAACAGGTACGCGCGCTTGTGCGTCCGCATGAGCGGTACGCATCGTTGCGATCTCCGGAACCGTTAATCCCGCATCGACGGCTGCGTCTATGTTTCGTTGCGCTTCTTGGACAGCACGACGTGCTGCGTTGATTTCGGCTTGTCTGGTCGTGACTGTTTGTTCCGCGCGGCGCAAAGCAACCGTTGCTTCCGAAACGCGCTGAAACGCTTCCGCGCGCACCAAACGTCTCTGTGCCGCTGCTTCCGCGGTGCGCAAAGGATTTAAGATAGCATCCGAAACTCCAGGTACCTGCGCAGCAACGCGAGCAGCCGTTGCCGACACGGAGGCGGCGCGTACTGCTGCAACTTCCGCAACGCGAGTCACATTTTCCGCTTGCGCGAGAGTGAGAGCATTTGCCGCGGCCGCACGGGGAGCTGCATCAGATTCCGCAACGGTAGAACGGGGTGGCGAAACCGTGGTAACCGTATTGTGTGGACGAAGAGTGGGACTCCCGAGTTGATGCATGACCACTTCGCGCAAACTTCGGTTATTTGTGCGCGAGAGCGCGACTCCCTGCGTGACAAGCATGATGTATGCCTGCTTGGCATCATTCATTCCGAGACGAATGAAGTCAGCGGGATCTTGCACGCCCGGACGTCGGAGCGCCTCTGTCACGATCCGAACATTGGGATCATTTTCGCCCAAACTCTCGCGGGCGATACCATAAAATACCTTGCCCAACGCTTCGCTGGTGAGACGCACGCCTCCTGGCTGAGCGAAAAACTGACGGTAATTCATGGACCAGCCATTTCTGCTCATCGTCTGGTTCATCTGCGTGTCCAACGTGCTGCCCGGACGGATATTCAAGTACCACGGAATACCGGGGAAAGATCCGGGCGACGTCTCCTGCACGAAGCTTTGCGAGAGCAAATTCATCGGCATATCCGAAAGCAATGCGAGGCCCGTCGACTGTCCTTCGAGCTGGCTGCGGTCAGTGGAGCTTAAGAATTGCACCATCACTTCGGCGCGCTGTGCAGCTGTTATTTGCTCGGCTGGCTGCCATCTTTCAGGCACCCATCTCATCCCGGCCGAGATGCCGGTGTTCATCCATCCGGAAACCATGCCAACAGGATCTTCCACCTTGAAGACGAATTTGCTCAAAAAATATGCGCCGCCCAAAGCCGCGACGAAGGGACGAGTTTTCTTATTAAAAATCAGATAGCCGGCTAAGGCAATGAGCGCGAGTTTTTCATAGCCTCCCAAGTTGTCGAATGTGTCGCGGAGAGTTTCTGACTCCCGCGTCATTTGCGCCCTGGTTATCCCCTGGAAACGATCCAACGAGCTCGTGGTAGAGGCCGTGATCAATCGCTCTTCATGAGAGCGCACATTATGACGCTGCTGCAATGCGCGCATCTGCTCCGGATCCAGAATACCCTGCGTCAGAAGTCCGCGAATGGGTGATTCGGGCAATTCACGCAACATTGCATCCCGAGATTCGATTTCCACGGGAGCACGCGTGCGTGCACTCTGAAAGCGGACTGCATTGGTGAATTCTTGTTGAAGGTGCAGAGAGTTGATATCGAGTGTTCCGTACCGAGCCTGAAGACTTTGACGAACAATCGTGCGCGGGAGTTCATTCTCTGGCGGGCCTCCGCGCAGGTCGGCATTTCCAAGCACGCCATTAAGCGTGGTGGCAATTTGCGGGCGTCCTCCCTGCATCGCTGCAAATCTCGCAGTCGCATCCATCCCCGGATTCTGCGTGCCAAAGACACCGGCGAAGTTTCCTTGGACTGCACGCGGAATATAGGTATCGACATACTGGACGAAAGCGCGTTGCCTCTCGGGAATCGACATCGTGCGGAGCAATTCAGCGACATTGGTCACAGCGGCATTCGGCGTCTGAATTTCCGTGAACGCGGTTGCACCCTGAAAAGCCTGCAGCCACTCACGATGATCTACAAGCTTCTTCATCGTTTGAAAATTACAACGCGGAGCGGCGCCTTCAACGGCACTGCGGATAGAAGAGGAACTCCGGAAAAATTCCGACGCTCTTGCAAAAAATTGCACCAGATCGACGGGGGGAGGAATAGCGGGATTTTCCGTCCACAATTGACGCAAACGACGTAGAACAGGCAACGGCACATCGCGCGTACTGCGTTGCACGAAATCCAATTGCTCACCTTGGAGCGCACTCGTACGAGACCTGAGCCACTGCAACCACTCGTGGTGTTCGGACGAAGGCGGCAGACTTTCTAAAGGCGCAGTCCGAGAGAATCTGCAGAGCAGACGCTCCCTTTCAGAGGAGAATCCTGCGTGCCGTTGATAAGTGAATGTGTGTGTCATCTTTTATGAGCGAGTATATCTGCCTTTTAGTCATGAGCTTTGTCATGTCCGTTACCATGTCCTTCATCCGCTCCTGCTAGTGCTCCATAGGCCCAGCCAAAGCCAGCTCCGATAGCGCTGCCGAGAATAGGAATAGGAATGCCGAGTCCCACGATAGCGCCCATAGCAATATATTTTTATGCTTTTTCAAACTGCCAAAAGCCGTTGATACACGACCTGCCATCGGCCCGGAAAATGCACCTTTCACACGCTCCCAATTCCTACCCAAAAAACCCGGTTTCTTATCCTCTTCCAAAGCTTTCGCAATATCTTTATAAGCGTTATTGGCCAAACGGGAAGCCATATCGTCCTTCGGTTCGGCTTTCAGTAAATATTCCTGCGAAATTCTCAATTGCTCGCGCATTGTTAGTTTTTTTCCAGCTTCAGGAAGATTCATTGCGGCGCGTGCGGCCTCTCCTTCTGGAGTATTTACAGCCATTCTTTTCAGCAAAACCTCATGCATTTTCTTAAGATGGCCCACAATCGATTCTGACTGCGGCAGTCGCATCGGATTATCTTCCGGGAGCCGATGAAGCTTGCGCAGATTCAGGTATGCATTTTCCAAATGAGGAAGTGGCGCAGTTTCGTATGACGCCTTTTTCCAGATATTGAATTTATAAACACGCCAGAATTGCTCTCCAAGATTATTCTTATATGTTTCCCAAGTATCTTCTTTGCCAAGACCAAATTTCTCGCGCCCATGAGCCCATTGATGCTCAGCTTCATGGTTTTCATCGCCAGGATACGGATACGCTTGCTCCGTCAGTAATGTCAGATCCGATTCAATATCCTGTGACGCTTCTACCTTAGCCTGCATAAAAGCGATAGTCTCATCCAGCTTCTTTCCATGCACGCCCTCTTTCTCCAAACGATGCCTCACAATGTCCCACGCAGTTTCAGGAGTGATGGCCTCTTCTTCTTTCTCCATGGCTTTCGTCAATTTCTCCGCAAGTTCATCATCTTTCTTTTGATAAACGGTAGGTTCGCGAAGTACAACCGGAGCCTTTGCATTCAGTAACAATCTCTTAAATTGACTGACAATTTTGTTTAGCTGGGTTTCCGGTTTGATTTTCTCAGTTTGTATCGAATATTTCGACGAAACAGTAGTACCCACAAGAAGTTCTTGCAGCGCGGGATAACCATTTAAATTATCAGCTGAAATATTATGCAATTCCAGTAGATTTTGCATTTTTTCCAGAGTTTTCCTTATATTTTTATAAAATTCTTCTGCTTTTTCGTATTTTTTATACATATCACTCGCCTTACTGCCGATAGCTGAAGGATCTGCTTGAAGTGCGGAAAGTGCATATTTGAGTGCATTTGGGTCAGTCGTTTTTTCGATCAACTCCTGCACCTTCGCCCTGCGAGCGAGCGCGTCCCTGACATTGGTTTCTTTGGCTGCTAACGGGGAAGAAGGTGGACGTTTCAGGGTTTTAAAAACGCTTTCAGCCAATTCAGGTCCGCTTGGATTTGGAGCATTCGAGGCAGGTGGTGACTGGATGGAAAAAATATCGGTCCGATCGGAGTCCGTCATGGCGTCGATATGAAGAGCCAACTCCCCCTGATTCATCTCGGCGGCAAATTTCTTTTTGCCCGAATCCGACGTTTTAAGAAGCGAATCCATATTCACGATGACCGTGCGACCTGCCGTCAATTGTCCCACGAGTCCTTTTAAGGGAATCGTCTGATCTACGATGGTGGATTGCGAATCCAAAATCATATCGGCAAATTCCGAAGTGATCTTTTTGTGAAGATCTATCTCCGGCAGTTCGATTCCAGCTTCTTCAAGAGTCTTTCCGAGGATGCGCGAACGAATCTTTTCCGGGGTTCCTTCGCTCCAAAGAGGATTATTCAAATCAACGAAAAATTTTCCAAATATTGAATCTATAACCTCCAGTTTTTTTTCCCCTTTCGCGGTCCGAATATTTGAAGGCTGATTCCTAAACAACCGACGAATATCATCCGCAGTCAAGATTTTGCCTATCGTATCGATCCAACGCTTAGCTATCTCTAATCCTTTGCTATCTTCTTTCGCAAGCAAAGTTTCCTTTGGCAGGACTGCCGTTTCTTTCTCAAATTGGCCCTCCAAAATATTCGCTAATGTTTCAGCAGTGTGCGTAGTGTTCTTTCTTGATTCTACAATTTTTTTTGCAATTTTCTCTGCCACTTCTCGCTGGTTTTCTCCCATTTGCTCAAGTTTTTTTTCGGAAGGGAGCCCTAACAAATAACGATACAATGACCACTGCTGCTTGACGCTCTCGCGTTGCGCTTCTGGATTCTCGTCTACTGGCCCTGTGGTATTCGAAGAATTCACCATAATCGAATTATTATACCAGAAAACGCCTTTCTCTCAAAGTATGTTTATCGTGCCTGAACGGCATCAATGATGCACTTCAGCATCCTTTTTGGCTTCTTTAGGTGCTTCTTGCTTGTGAGCAGGTACCAAAAAAGATCCCATACGCTCTATCGCAACTGCTCCTCCCACCGTGCCAATATGTGCCTTTTCAAATTCCTCTGCTTTATCCGGATCTAGTCCAAGCACCTTGCTCATGGAAAATCCCATCATACTTTTGTATCCATGAATCCGTCGGAAAGTTGCAAGGTCGAGGAGAGCTTTCTTCGGACCAGAGTTTTTTTCTTGAGATGAAGATGTGGTATCAGATTCATTTGTTCGGGCGACTGTTTTCTTTCTTCTATGCGCATTCCTACTACTTCTGTTAGTTAATTTTTTTACATCTGGCCTTCCAATATTCACTGTCTTATCCGCTGAAGGAGTTGCCTGCTGAGCCGACTGGACGGTGACCCCCGCCAACTCCCCCACCCTCTTTTCCCTCACATCATCTGTATTTACCACAACCATCGCCGCAAACAATCGCAATGACTTCGATAATTGCATTTCCGCCGCGTCACCGTCGGTCAACTGACCAATATCCGCACATAATGCTTCATACGCACTTTTCGCTCGAGCATTGCTCAGCGACATCTTTGGAATAACTTGCGGATGCTTGCGGTGCAATTGCTCTGCCCACTGTCGCATGGCAGTCATTGCTCTTGTCCATACTTGCCCTGCAACAATGGCGCGTTCGCTTGACAAGTAACTATGCCAGCCTGAAGGAATACCAAGAGCGCTGATGCCAGCAAGCTGCAAAGACCGCATGCGCGAAGATTCACTTAAATCCATGTAACCAGCCAGTAATTTCGATACCTGTCGAATACGCAGTCGTGAGTCCTGTTCCATCTGATCTATTTGGGGCGAGCCTGCCAATGCCTCCTTTGCCTTAAGGAATTCCGTACTTTGCCCGAGAATCGGCTCCCAGTGATCCGCAGCAGCTGAGCGGATTTCGTCCTGTGCTCGCCTATCTACCTCAGATAAGGATGGTGCGTCAGACATAGTAGTATTTGGGCTCTCTTTCGACGACGGCATGAGGATCATTCAGCTGGGCCGATCTTGCGTCTCAGATCAGGGCTGCACTCGTTCTACGATGGTGAAATCAGTAGATATACGTTCGAGAACATCCTTCGTAAAACTTTCTTGCGTGGGATCGACTATCTCTGGGGCCTTACCCTCGATGAGCATGGTTACTTCTTTGCCCACATGCCCCTTCACAACTATTTTTTTACCGTCAATAGTCCCCCGCAATTCCAGGTTGCTTCCCAAATCCATCAATAATTGCTGGAGTGCTGCGATGCGATGCTGAATGACAAAGTCTATTTTTCCTGAAGATGCACATGCATCCAGAATATTCTGCTTCTCGTTGGGAGGCAGCGAGTTCCATGTGCCCGAGTACGAAAGATTTTTATTGCCTGCATAAATCTTCACCAAGGCGGGTTCCGTATTCCACTTTGCCAAGGCGGCATCGAGCTGGCCATTCGAGAGATAGATCGTTGACTCTCGGTCTGGAGGCATTTCACCGATATACCCGTCAATCCCTTCGCTTGATAGAGGTGTGACCTGAGACCGAAAGACATCAAACATACTTTTCAAGACCTCTCCCAGCCGTGGGTCATTTGCAAGGCTGGCAAGAGCACCGTCATCCGGTGTCAGCGCCGGGTCCCGGATAGCCTTTTCCAGGACGCCAAGTGCTTCTGCATAGTTTTCATCGGACGCGACCAGAGCCTCCATCAGCGCTGTTGTTTCCTTGCCAAATATGCTGAGCAGCGCGCTCAATTTCTTACTGGTATCCTTCTCAATCAATTGAGCATACAACGTTGCAGGTGCTACTTTTCCTTTCACTTGATCTTTTAACACTTTCTTCAAATCTGAAAGCCGAAAAAGCTGGGGGAACATGTTTTTCGTAGATGATTTAGACCATTTTCCAATCTGAAGCTCCTCATCTAACCTCTGAGAATCTATGTGCATATCCGGTATTGCATCTTTTTGAATACGGAGCAGTGCATTTCGCGCCGCTATCATTAAGCTCTCTATTCCCGCAGCCGAAGCACTGTCTGTTTCTGCCGCTCGTAGATTTTGGGTAAGCACTACCTTGATTTCCTCAAGCTTTTCAAGCAAAAGCTTGTTTGACTGAACCAGTTTCTCAACCTTCTCAAAGAAATCGTCACTTTGATTTTGCGGTTCGGCCGTGCCATTACTTGGCTGTTGCACATGACCATTCGCTACAGGTTCAGTGGCATCTGCTGCTAACGTAGATTTCATAATTATGGAGAAAGTATAGAGAAATACTCTAGGACTGTTGAGTTAACTGTCAATTATTTTCTCATATCATTCTCCAGTCAATCGTTGTCGCGCCGCTGAGAGCAACCAGAGGATGCCTAAGCCAGAAATGATAGAACCGATGGCGACCATCGCTGCAGTACTTTCACGGTCTGCCGGAACAATGTCTGTAATCGTCCATTGTTGCTCGCCATGAAGATCTGCAAGGAGAGATGCTGCAATTTTTGACCCTGTGGAGAGAATAGGTGCAGCTTTTGTCTTCTTTTGTACTACTTTTTTGATCTTTTTTTTTGCTTTAAGTAAGGGCTCCTTTGATTTTTTTACCATAACTATTTTGCATTTGTTTTCCTCTCCAGGCGTTGATAAAGACAGACACCATTTTTCCCCGCCACTTCGGGTAATACGAGCGTAGGACTCTCCTTCTTTAAGCTTTGGAACGGAAACAGTGTGTTGCTCAGTCCCACTGGGATCCAGCAGATGCATTGTTTCACCACTATCATTCAACTTGAGATGTAAAAATTTGGCTGGGAAGACCTGGTACCCACCAGCTGGAATCACTTCCTCCGTAAAATAGGAGCGTGTCGTTGGTTTTTTACTACCATCCTGAATAATCCAATTGTGTAAGGCTATGGGATCAGGGCCTCCATTCAACAGTTCTATCCATTCATCCTCTCCTTTCTTTGGATGCGTCATGACTTCGCTGATGCGCAGATGAGCAGTATAGGTGGCGTGGGTTTCCTCCGAAGAGAGATCCACAACGCTTCCGGCAGTAGCAACGAATAGGGGTGGCTTTGGTACAATACCTGGTAAATACAGTGTGACTTCTGTTTTCTCCGCACTCTCTTTTGTATACATTTCTAGTTCTACTATTTTGTTTTTATACAGGGCTGATTTCATAAATGATTCTTTTACTATTTCTTCAAATATTCCTCCGGTTTCCGTGCGAGCTTTCACGGAATATTCCATCAACCCCGTCTCTTCCACCTTTCCTGAAGGCGGGATATCTAAATACTCTAACGTGATCCCGCTCTGCGTCGTGATCTCGCGTAAGCGGGCTCTTAAACGTTGCTGTCTCTCCGCTCGACGATAGACATCCCCTTCCTCCGCCTTGTTCCACGATAATTGGGAAACAGGATATTTCTCATATGTGAACAGCTGCAGAGAACCGGAGGAGTTTTTGATCTGCAGGCCCGCCTCCTCCCCGCTCAGGCGTCGGACTTCTTTGGCTTCCAACCGCAGAACGGGAAGGCGGTTCATGCTCTTTCCACTGCCTAAAAACCAGCCATCCAGGGTATAGGGATCATCCGTCTTATTCTGGATCTCCAGCCATTCCTGGGTGGAATCATCTTTTCCAAAGGGATTGGGGAGCACCGCTGTGATCAGAAGTGCGCCTGTGCTGAAAGGAGCAGGCTCAAAGCGATTGATGGCACCTGGCGTCGACACAGGGGACCAATGGAAGTCACCGAAAAGATCCCGGGCATAGGCGGAATCGTGGCGTGGCCCTTCTGTATAGACAAGATCTTCGATGACTTCCTGTGGCAGCGGAGCTGTTCGTTTTGATGGCAAGGGCAGGGACAATCCCAGGAGCGAACGATGGGGGGCGAGCAGACGAACGTGATCCTTGGTATCTCCAAAACGGATCCCTGTTCGCGACTGCCGAAACACCATAAAACTTCCCGGCCCGATCTTCATGCGATCCAGAGAGAAGGCCGGACTCCCCTTGGCATCATCATCGATGGACCATCCGCAGAGATCGATGGACGTGTCCGCATTATTCCCAATTTCGACCCACTCTTCCGGGTCATTAAATTTGCCGGCTGTCGGGAGGATTTCGCTGATGACGACACCTGTTGTCGCGGTGACGGTGCAGTATCCACCCACTCCCAGATCAAAGAATATCGATGGCATTTCTTCGGGAGTGACAGATGAGCTGGAGGATGATGAGCTGGTAATGCTTGGTAAGGCACATGGCAGAAGAGAGCCACTTTCTGTGGGGGTTTGTATCATCGTAGTATCACATTGTTCACCCAGTTCGGGAGTGGAGCACGGCGAAGGAAGGGAGCTACCCGACGTCACATGTGCCACAAGGCAAGGTGCCACTGATCCTCCTGATTCACTTGAATACATTTGTTGCTCAGGAGAGATCGGTTCCGTGAAAAAACCGGGCGTGCCGAAGACGAGTGCTCCTGCATCGAATCCCCTCGCCTCGGTGGCAGTCCGCCAGCTGGAGGAGAGCGTTCCCAGAAGTCGTCCATCGATACGCTCCATGCTGGCACGAAAACTCCCGGATGCCGCCGAGTGTCCGGCCATCGGATCCCCAATGCCATCGTCCGCCTGATCCACGATTGCTCCAGAGGCGTTTCTCAGACGAACGAGCAACTTTGTGTTCGGAAGGCTCAAGACATTGGTTACAAAGGCCGGCTGCGTCAAAAGACGAGAGGCAGAGGCTCCAAAATGAGCAATCACCAAAGACTTTCCCGCTTCGATCTTCGTGCCTGTTCCAAAACGGATCGCTTCGATTTCGATGCCTTTGGTATTCACTGAGGTCAATTTCCAACCTGAAAGGTCTGCTCCAGACCCTGTCGCAGTGATTTCTAGCCATTCATCAAATGCACTCAGATCAGAGCCTGCCCAGAGGACTTCGCTGATGAAGACCGTGGCCTCTGCGGAAGGAATAACAGAAAAGCTGAACAGTAAACAAGAGGCGAGAAATCGCTGGAAGTTTGGAGAAAAAGTACAGTGTTGGGAGGGGGTACGCATGCGTCTATGAAACGTTGCCAATGGATGTCTTTCGATCCCTGATCCTATGAATCAGTAAATACCTATTCGCATTCAGCCCTAACTTAAGCCATTAAAATGGTTCCCTTACTTAATGGAACGAGACCTCGCTTTGAGAGTATTTTTAGGTGTAGAATCTCGTCAATCACTCTCCCCCTCGACCCCACTCCTTTTGATCACCATGTTTGTTTCGCGCTTGAGCCACCGGCCTGATCAAGAAGAATAAAAACGAGGGTGGAAGCTCTATCTTCTGCCCCTATGCAATTTTATGGAATACACCATTGTGTTTCTCGCCCTTCTAGCCGGGGCGTGTGTCGGACTCCTCACGGGCTGGTTTTGGTTCAGCCAAGGCAAAAAAATCAGTAGCTCGCTTCAGATTCAGATCAATGAACAGCAGCGCGCGCTGGATAAACTGGATGTAAAGATAGCGGAAGCCCGCGGTCAGATACGAGCAGCCGAAGCCGAAGCGAAGGCTCAAGCCAAAGATATTTTGAGCGACGCCCGCATGCAGGCGAGTGAGCTCGAATCGAAATTGGAAAAGGAGCAAGGCCGCCTGGAAGAGAAAGAGCATTCACTCGATGAAAAGGTAAAAGAGGTGGAGCGCCAGCGAAAGACGCTCACCGATCGCCAGACAGAAATTGATCAACTCCGCACGGATCTTTCGGCTGCCAGCGCAGAACACCGTGAAGCATTGGAAAAAGTCTCCAAGCTCAGCGAAGCGGAAGCCAAGCAACTCCTTTCAGAGGAATTGGAAAAGGAATTCTCCGGTCACTTTGCCCAGCAGATCAAATTGAAGCATCAGGAAATGGAGCAGGAAGTGGAGGAGCGCGCCAAGAACCTTATGTCCGAGGCCATGCAGCGCTACGCCTCCGAGGTTGCAAGCGAATCGACGGCAACCGTGGTGCAGCTTCCCTCCGACGACATTAAAGGAAAGATCATCGGCAAAGAAGGCCGCAATATCATCGCGTTTGAACAGGCCACGGGTGTGGATGTGATCATTGATGACACGCCAGGTGCCATCGTCGTCTCCGGGTTTGATCTCGTCCGCCGCTATGTTGCGAAGCTCGCAATGGAGAAGCTGATCCAGGACGGCCGCATTCAGCCGGCGCGCATTGAGGAAGTCGTCGCCAAGGTGAAGGAACAGGTCAGCAAGATGATGTTGGAATTCGGCAAGCGCGCTACCGAGGAACTGGGCATCGCCGGGTATCCACCGGAACTGCTCAAGATCATCGGTCGCCTGCGCTTCCGCACCAGCTACGGCCAAAACGTGCTGAAGCACTCCGTCGAAATGGCCCAAATCGGCCGGATGCTTGCCGAAGAAATTGGCGCGAATGTGATGGTGGTGGTGGAAGGCTGTCTCTTGCATGACATCGGCAAGGCGCTGGACCACGAGGTGACGGGCACGCACGTCGAAATTGGCGTGGAGATCTGCAAGCGCTTCAAAGTCCGTCCGGAGGTTATCCACTGTGTCGCCGCCCATCACGAAGATATCCCGATGGAGTCACCAGAAGCCTTCGTGGTTGCCGCTGCAGATGCCATCTCCGGGGCTCGCCCTGGGGCTCGCCGCGAATCCATTGAGGAGTACTTCAAGCGTCTGCGCTCCCTGGAAGACGTCGCCAAGTCCTTCCCAGGCGTCCAGAAAGCCTTCGCCATCTCCGCAGGCCGTGAGATCCGCATCTATGTGGATACCTCCAAAATCAATGATCTGGAGCAGGAAAAACTGGCCAAAGACATTGCAAAGAAAGTAGAGGCTGAGCTCACCTATCCGGGCGTGATTAAAATAAATGTGATCCGCGAACGAAGATTTGAGGAATTGGCGAAATAAGAGCTGCACATGTATTCCCTAGAAAGGCGCAGCTATCTGCGCTTTTCTTTTTTGCCTTGGTTGGAATGTGATTAATATTAATTCCCCCCCCCAGCTTCTATGAAATTGAATCGCCCTCTCGCAATTATTTTTGGCATCGCAGCGATTCTCTTCGCTGTTGTGTTTGTATGGTGGCAAACACACCCTACTGTTTACAATCAACCTCCTCAAGAATATTTGCCTGTCGCAGAGCCAGTTGCCATCGATGAGACCGTGACGTATCAAGGAGAGGTTCAGGGCGGCGAGTGCCAGCCCACAGGGAAGTGCGATCCCGGCTATTCACCTCCTCCTTTTGAACTATTCCCAAATACTGCCGGCCGTTTCGTTATACTCACCGGAAGCACAATTGACCTTCATCCTTATATTGCAAAATACGTCGAGGTTTCGGGAAAAGTACTCTTCGTACGACCTGATGGTCTTACTACTATCCGGGTTGAGACGATCCGATTGACTGAAAAGCAATAACCGAATCTCAATCCTTTTAAAAAATTATTTTTCAAAGCGCCGACCAGAGATCGGCGCTTTTCTGTGACAGTTCATCGTTTTTTTGGACCGAGTCCTATCATCCATTCATAGAATTTCAGTACTCTCTCTGGAAACAACGGGCCGAGAACACTCAGCACGATGATGCAGAGGAGCATTGGAAGGAAAAGGATGATTGCGAGAAGCAGCATCAGAATACGGAGCCACTCCAAGCCGATGAGTCCAAAGAACGAATGACAATTCCACCACAGAGTGCGGAGAAAAAACATGGCGATTCTCCCATGCCTACGCCGGCACAGCGGCTCACCTTTTTCTCACAAGAGAAAAAGGCGGGGCATCCACAGAATACTCTTCGATTAATCGGCAAGCACGACCCTGCTCTTCCGCACGGCAATCAGTTTATCTTGTACTAATTTTTTGATCAGTTTTTGGAGCCAAGGTTCCAGGTTTCTTTCCCAGTCGATACAAATCTCTCGGCCCAATTGCTCGGGGGTTAATCCGGTGGGTTCCGTGCGAAGGACTTCGACGATCCGCCCACGAAAAATTCTATTGGGAATAAATTTCCCGGCCACTTCCCGGCCGGGCTCTTTGCTACCTTTGCGAGCGGAAGAATCGATTTCTGCTTTCATTTTCTCAAACGCGGTCGGCGTCGTCTTCATCAATCCCCTTTCAGTCAACGGGCATATCTTCCACTTGGGCGTATTTTTCGTCTGCACGAGTGATCCGAAATCCATGAGAGCCGCATGCCAGTCCGCAGTCGTCATTCCTTTGGGCGCATGCTCAAGGGCAACGCTCAACACTTCTTCCGCAAGCGGCAACAGCGCTCGATCGCCCAGGGACCATGTTCCATCCGGATTCTCCGGCCCGATAAATGATCGATGCAGAATGCGGCGAATATTCGTATCAATACAAGGAGTCGGCAGATGAAACGCAAAATTCCGGATCGCGCTGGCGGTGTAGGGGCCGATGCCTTTGATCGAGAGGAGTTGATCGAGTTCTTTGGGAAACGTGCTCCCCGGAAGCGCAACGATCGTCTTTGCGGCATCTCTCAGACGCAATGCCCGCGAGTTATAGCCCATGCCCTGCCAGATCAGAATGACATCGCGGTTGGAAGCGCGTGCGAGATCTTGAAGAGTCGGAAAATGATCGATAAATCTATTGAACACAATTTTTACTCGATCCACCTGCGTTTGCTGCAACATAATCTCTGAAATCAAAACCAGATACGCACGCTGGGTATCGTTTTTTATGGCTAAATCACGCCAGGGAAGCGTTCTTTTGTGGACAGAAAACCACTTCCAGATTGCGTCCTGAAAGCCTAGAATATGGTCGGAGCGGCGCATGGTCGCTACTATAGAACATGGTGGAGGGGAATGTGCGGGATTCGGGATTCGGAGTTCGGGTTTTTGATATTTTGTATCTGTTGCTGGTTGCTTGTTGGCTGGTTGCTGGTTCAGTCATTTTTTCTAGACTCGTATGCGCTGGAATGCTCAACCAATAACCAAGTAACCAAGTAACCAAGTAACCAGCAACCAGCCAACAAG
>Ga0163152_10001076_pt1 | contig 44388 bp, 39 predicted proteins | sample OliLakLV19MP8IB2_FD_148635 | JGI IMG/M metagenome (GOLD analysis project Ga0163152, IMG submission 148635) | Freshwater microbial mat bacterial communities from Lake Vanda, McMurdo Dry Valleys, Antarctica - Oligotrophic Lake LV.19.MP8.IB-2 | ecosystem: Environmental > Aquatic > Freshwater >...
GATGTGTGCATCCATGGCCCCGGCGAGCTTGCCCGGCCTCCGCCGGGAAGTGAGCGACGCATCCAGCGTCGCAGCATCTCGGTCGATTCACATCAACCGATGTGTGCATCCATGGCCCCGGAGTGACCGGACCCCGGGAGCCCGATGCAAGTCGCTTTTCGGCGTGCGAGTGTTCATGAGGGCATCCGCGTATGATGGGGGGCACCGTGAGGGTTTCTGATGCCGCCACTCCAGGCACGCCGACGTGTCGAGTTTCGTGATACCGATGCCGCGGGCATCGTTCACTTCTCTGCTTTCTTTGTGTGGATGGAGTCGGCTGAGCACGAGCTCATGCGGGCCACCGGGATACCTGTCGTCGAACATGGTGCCGACGGCGCGAGCTTCAGTTGGCCGCGGGTCGCGGCCTCGTGCGAATACACCGCGGCAGTCCGCTTCGGCGACGAAGTCGATATTGCCGTCTCTGTCGAGGGAATCGGACGGACAAGCGTGACCTACGGCTTCGCCTTCAGCCACGCCGGCGAGGCCGTGGCATCCGGAAGGATCGTGGCCGTCCGCTGCCTGATGCACCCCGGCGGACGCCCGGAGCCAGTACCCCTCACGCCCGAGGTCACCTCCGGCCTCGAGGCGTTCATGCGTGGCTCACTCGGAACTGACCGCTGAGGGGACGGCATGCTCGCGGTCCATCGCGTCTCGAGATCCTTCGTCACTCCGGCTGGGAACCTCACCGTTCTTGACGACGTGTCGCTCAGCCTCGAGCCAGGCGGCCGGTTGACCATCATGGGGCCTTCGGGGTCGGGCAAGAGCACACTCCTCGCGATCCTCGGCGGGCTCGAGGAGCCGTCCACTGGCTCGGTGTTGCTGGACGGTGTCGATCCCTTTGCCGGCACGCCCGTCGATCGCGCCTTGTTTCGCAATCGGCGGATCGGGTTTGTCTTCCAGGAGCACCATCTCCTCGCCGGCTGCTCGGCGCTCGACAATGTATTGGTCCCTGCGCTCGCCGGAGGGCGAGTGACGCCGGAGATTGTCGCCCGTGGCCGCAGGCTCCTCGACCACGTGGGCCTCGGTGATCGGCTCGGCCACCGTCCAGGCGAGCTCTCTGGTGGCGAGCGGCAGCGGGTCGCCGTGGCAAGGGCTCTCGTGCTTTCGCCACGGCTCGTCCTCGCCGACGAGCCGACCGGACAGCTCGATGCAGCGACGGCAACCGAGGTCACGGACATGCTTGTGGAGCTCACGGGCGAAGGTGGCGGCATGCTCGTAGTCGTCACGCACGCCGAGCCGGTGGCGAACCGCGTCGGCAGCGTGCGACGGCTGGTTGATGGACAGCTTGCGCCATGAGCGACGTCGGCTCTCCACCGCTCCGGTCACTCGGTGGCCTCGCACTCATGCTCGCCCGGCAGTGGTGGCCGCAGGTGGCCGCCCTAGCAGCGGCTTGCGGCGTGGTAGCCATGACGATCACCGGCGCTCTCGCGGTCGGCTCCTCGCTCGAGCGAGGACTTCGGGCCCTCGCGCTCGAGCGGCTCGGGAGTATCGACGCCGCTGTACTCGGCGAATCTTTTTTCTCCAAGCATGTCGTTGATGGATTGGTGACCGCGGCGTCAGAAGGCGGTCCCCAGCATGTCGTTCCGGCGATCATCCTGCCGGTGACGATCTCGAGCGGTCGCGGTGGAACGATCGCCGCCACGCTCCTGGCCTGCGATGACCCGGCGGCACTTGGATTCGACCCAGCGCCACCAACGCTTGCTCCCGAAACCGTCCTCGTGAACACGCCACTGGCCGAGACCCTCGGCCTCGCCGCGGGTGACGCCGTTGTCCTGCGGCTTCCACGGCGATCATCCGTGCCAGCCGACAGCCCGCTCGGGCGGCGGACCGGAGCCTCCGATGGCCGACGGCTCTCGGTGGCAGCCATCCTGCCCGATCACGGTCTGGGCCGCTTCTCGCTCCGACCCGAGCAGTCGACCCGGCCACTCGTCGTGACCTCGCTCGCCGCAGCCCGCCGGATTCTGCGTCGCGACGACGCGGTCAATGCCGTATTCGCCATCAGGATGCGACCGCATGAGGACGCCGCCGAGTGGCTTCGTTCGCACCTCCACCCCTCACTGGCTGACTATGGGCTCGCGCTCGCCCCGACGTCGGGCGATCCCGCGAGCCTTCGGCTCACCACCGAGCGGCTCGTCCTCCCGCCCGAGGCCGACGCCGCTGCTGCCACGGTCCTTGCGGCGCTCGGCGGCCGTCCCACGCTCGTGCTCCTCGCCAATACCGTGGCGACCGATGGCATTGAAAAGGATCGCGGCAGCGTCCCCTACTCCACCGTGCTCGGCATCGATTCAACGTCGCTCCCCGTGGGTGAGCTCGTCGACGACGAGGGCAATCGGCTGACCCTTCCTCCCGACGACGGCATCATCATCAGCCGCTGGCTCGCTGAGGATTTCGCGGCGCAGGGACGGCCCGTGACCCTCGGCGACACTATCACCCTCAGCTTCTTCGAGCCGGAGACGGTCCACGGCGAGGTCATCGAGGCCACGGCACGATTGCGGATCACCGGCATCGCCGCCATGCGAGGCGCGGCCACGAGCCGCGATGTCGTGCCCGATGTGGAGGGCATCACCGACGAAGACTCGATCGCTGACTGGGATCCCCCCTTCCCTTTCGACGCCTCCCGTGTCCGGTCAACGCCGCCCCACGACGAAGACGACCGCTATTGGAAGGAGTATCGCGCCACGCCCAAAGCGTTTGTCGCGCTCGCCACGGCTCGGCGGCTTGCGGGAAGCCGCTTCGGACACACGACCGCATGGCTCGTGCCGGCGCTTGCTGACCGTACCGCCGTCGAAGTGGCACTCGCTGGCCACATGCAGCCAGAGCCAATGGGCCTGAGGGTGGCGTCGCTCAGGGCCGATGCGCTCCAAGCATCGCGGGGCTCGACGCCCTTCGGAAGCCTCTTCCTTGCGCTTTCGAGCTTCGTCGTGGCCGCGGGGTTGCTCCTCGAGTGGCTTCTGTTTGGCCTTCTCGTCGCCGCGCGGCGCCGGGATCTCGGCATCCTCGCCGCGGTGGGCTGGCCACCCGCGCGGCTCGTCACGCTGCTTGTGTCAATCGGAGGCTTGGCTGCGGTGATCGGGGTGGGTGTGGGCACGGTCCTCGGCCCGGCCTGGGCGCGAGGGCTTCTTGTGGCCCTGGGCCGTCGTTGGGCCGCCGACGTCGATCCGGGGTCGGCCGCAGGATTCGACGGTCCTGGCCCCGATGGAACAGCGCTCGCAGCAGGCGCTGCCGCAGCGCTCGCTGTTTCGATCGTCGCGCTGGCGTGGGCCGCACGACGGGTCGGCCGCATTCCACCGCTTCGACTCCTCCACGAGACTGACCGCCCACTCGAGCCAACCGCGATCCGCGGCCGGTGGTACGCCTGCGCGGGAGCGGCGGGTGGAGTTCTGACCACACTGGCCACCCTCGCGCAGGGACAGGCTGCGGGTGCCGAGTCGAGGGTCGGCCTGTTCTTCGCCTCGGGTGCGGCGGCGCTTGCCGGCCTCCTTGCGATGCTCTGGCTGTGGCTCTCGAGCCCACCTCCGATGACACCCATACGCACGCTTGCTGGCTTGGCCCGCAGGAACCTCGGTTTCGCGCCAACCCGCGGTTTTTCTGTTGCGGCCATCGTGGCCACCGCCACGTTCCTCGTCGTCGCCGTGTCGTCGTTCGCCCAGCGCCCCCCCACCGATCTGACCGACCGCGCAGGGCCAACGGGTGGCTGGACCGAAATCGTGACCTTCGGCGACGCGACCAGTATCGATCCATCCGATCCTGTGACGCGCCCCGCGCTCGGCCTGTCGTTGGCACAGGAAAAAATGGTCGCCGCATGTGAGGTCGCCAGGCTCCGCGGGAGTGGCGGCGACGACGCATCATGCATCAATCTCTACGCGACGCTTCGTCCCACCATCCTCGGCGTGGGCTCTCGTTTCATTGAGCGGGGTGGATTCACGTTCACGAGTCACGCGGCTCTCGATCCATCGCCGAAGGCCGACGCGATCGACACCCCGTGGCGACTGCTGGAACGCAAGCGCGATCCGGAAGCTCCGGTCCCCGTGATCCTCGACCAGGCGACGGCCCAATGGGGGCTCAAGCTCGGCGGCGTCGGTAGCCGTTTTCAACTGGACGATGATGAAGGCAAGGCCGTCGCGTTTGAGATCGTCGGCCTTCTTGAGCCCGGCGTACTCCAGGGTTTTGTCCTGGTGGCCGAGCGGGATTTCGAGCGGATCTTTCCAGCACGGTCGGGCTATCGGATGGCGCTGGTTGATGCATCGGCGCTCTCGACGGATCGCCGCCGAGCCTTGCCACGCGCCCTCGCGGCGGCCTGGACCGACGCCGCCCCCACCGTCACGCCAGCGACGCGGCGGCTGGCGAGCCTCCAGGCTGTTCAGAACACGTTCCTCGCCGGCTTCCAGGCGCTCGGCACGCTGGGCCTCCTTTTGGGCACCGTGGGCGTGGCCGCGGTGCAGGCGCAAGGCACGCTCGAACGACTCGGGTCGCTGGCTGTCCTTCGGGCGGTCGGATTCACGCTGGCACGCGTGCGGATTTTGCTCATTCTCGAAACCCTCGCGATGGTGGTCCTCGGCCTCCTGGCAGGGGTGAGCGCCGCCTGCCTGGCCGTGATGCCGGCGATCCTCGGCAGTGACGCCCAACTCCCGATAGCCTGGATCGCCATCGCTGCCGGAGGCGCCCTCACGACGGCGCTGCTCGCAGCCACCGCCGCTGCTTCACAGCAGGTCATCGCCGTACGGCCACAGGCAGAGTGACCAGCGCGATCGAGCCTGTCGCGATGCCGCCTCGGAAAAAAGGCTTTGCCGCAGCGGAAGGCAACCCGCTACGGTGGCGCCATGAATCTTGCCGTCATCATGCCTCGGTGGGTGGGCGATGCCGTCATGGCCACACCGGCCTTGCGGGCCCTGCGTGGGCATTTTCCATCCGCGCGGATCGTGGGCGTGATGCGGCCGGTCATCGCCGACCTGCTCGCCGGCACGCCTTGGCTCGATGCCTCGATCTTCTATGACCGGCATCGCCGTGATTTCGCGATGTCGTTCGCCGCGGCCGCGCGGGCCATGCGTGTGCAACGGCCCGACGTCGTCGTCGTGTTTCCAAACTCGCTGTCTTCCGCCGCCCTAGCGTGGCGAGGGGGTGGTCGGCGACGGGTAGGCGCGACAGGCCGCTGGCGACGATGGCTTCTTTCCTATGCCGTGCCACCGCACCGCGACGATCATGGGCATGTCATGATGGTTCCGCCGCCCCGCGCCTTCATGGATGTGGTGGCGGCGTTGGGGGTGCCATCAGGGCCGCTCGATGTGTCGCTCGTCGCTACGCCGACCGATCTCGCTGCGGCAGACGCCGTCCTCGCTCATCAGTTTCCCGGACGGGACGGACCACTCGTCATCCTCAACGACAATTCTGCGAGCGGGACCGCGCGGGCATGGGGCACCGACAAGCTCGCCGACCTTGCCCGATGGCTTGCCGAGCAGTTGCCAGCCGCACGGCTGCTTGTCCACTGCGGACCTTCCGATCGAAACGAAGCACGTGATGTCGTTGCGCGAGCGGCGCACCCCGCCGTCGCCGGCCTCCACGACGTGGATGACCTTCCGATCGGACTCTCGAAGGCGCTCTTCGCCCGCGCGTCTCTCGCGGTGTCGAGCGACAGCGGCCCGCGGCACATCGCGGCCGCGTTCGGCGTGCCGACCGTGGCGCTGATCGGCCCAACCGATCCCCGCCTCGGCCGCTCCTCCCCTTCCCTCTGCACCGAAATCCGCCGTGAGCTCCCCTGTTCACCCTGCGGTGCAGCGGAGTGCCCTCTCGGTCACCACGACTGCATGACCACGATCACGGTCGAGGAAGTTGGCCACGCCGCCCTCGACCTGCTTGCGCGAGGCGCGGCCCATTCAAGCCTGACAGGCCTGACCGACTGAAGGCGGGTATGCTGCCGCGACGTTCAACCGCCCACTGGAGACCCCCTTGATGACACAGTTCCTCGGCATGCTAGGGGCGATCGGGCTGACAGCCCTGTGCTGGGGTGTGTATGGCCCGGTCCTTCATGAGGGTCAGTCGCTCATGGGCTCGAGGCTTCGGCCGTTTGCCTGTGTAGGAATGGCGTATTTTCTGATCGCGGTGATCGTGCCGGTGCTCCTGCTTACCCGCGGCCGCGACAAGGGGGCCTGGACGCTTCCTGGAATCGTGTGGAGCCTGCTCGCCGGTGTCTGCGGTGCGCTCGGCGCTCTTGGTGTGATCCTTGCGCTCGCGGCTGGCGGCCGACCGATCTATGTGATGCCACTCGTCTTCGGCGGCGCTCCGGTGGTAAACACGCTCCTCTCGGCGTTTCTGAATAGGTCCTTTGGCGAGATCAAAGCACCCTTTCTGGCTGGCCTCCTGCTGGTGATCACGGGCGCCGTGACGGTCCTTATCTTCAAGCCGCAGCCACCCGCTCATGACGCCCCCGCCGCGGTGGCCACCGCGAATGAGGCGACGCCGACAGTGGCCGAGACGAAGCCCGATGCCACGGCAGCAGTCGGCGTTACGGCGAAGGTCGAACGCGGCGCGGAGCGGTTCATCGAGGTGCTCCTCGGCATCGCCCTCACGATCGCGTGCTGGGGCGCCTATGGCCCGGTCTTGCACCGCGGGCAGGCGGCCATGCAGGGCAGCCGGCTGCGACCGCTTTTGTGTATTGGACTTGCGTACTTTCTGATTGCGGTGCTCGTACCGCTCGCCGCGATGACTCCGCTCGGTGATACGGGAAGCTGGACGTTCTCTGGCGTCGTGTGGAGCCTCATGGCTGGCTCGCTCGGGGCCATCGGCGCCCTCGGCACGGTGCTCGCGTTCACCTACGGCGGAAAACCATTTACGGTCATGCCGGTGGTCTTCGGGCTGGCGCCGGTGATCAACACGCTCACCTCATGCCTCTTGCAGGGCGTGCCCCTCAAGGATGTGAGCCCCTTCTTTCTCGCTGGCCTGCTCATTGTGGGCGTCGGCGCCGCCACGGTCCTCTTCTTCGGTCCCCGCGGCCATGCGCTCAAGCCCGCGTAGCCTCAGGTGCCCCGCGTGTGGCCAAACCAGGCCACGTGATGCCGAGGCGCGAAGTGGACGCCACGCTCGCGGCACTCCGGCTCGAGCCACGCCGATGTGCCAGCCAACTCTTCATCCGATCGGCCCTGCGGCATGAAGCAGACGACGGCCGGATCGACGCCGCCTTGTCCGAGACCGAGGTCATCGAGCCAGGCAATCGCCTCGTCCAAGTCTGCCCGCGAATCGATCACGAACTTGAGCTGGTATGGCCCCGCTGCCATGAGGGCATGGATCGCGTCATCCCGCCGCCTCGCGGCCTCATGCCTCGGATGCCAGCCGCCCGGCGTTTCCATCGGCGGCGCCGACGAAGCCAGCTTCGGGCTGATCGACATGAGGTCAGCGATCGGTTCGGCGGCAAGGTGATGGGGCGAGTCGGGCAGAACCGTACCGGCCGTCTCCACCGTGACATGCCGGCCATCCCGCCGCAGGACGCGACAAAGCTCGGCCACATCGCCCGCAAGCAGCGGCTCACCTCCGGTTACGACCACATGGCGTGGCGCCATGGCCCGCACGCGGTCGGCCACGTCGGCCACCGTCATCGTGTCACCTTCGGGTTGCCACGACGTGTACGGCGTGTCACACCAGACGCAGCGGAGATTGCAGCCGCTCGTGCGAACGAACGTGCTCGGTGTACCCGCGAGGAGCCCCTCTCCTTGCAGCGACGCGAAGATCTCGGCGATCCGCATATCAGCGGCCCACCGCGAGGCCACAGCGCGGATCGACAAGCCCCGCAGCAGCAAAGCCGGCTGCCCGCAAGTGACACGAGTCGCATTGCCCGCAGGGCCGGCCACCTTCAAGCGGGTCGTAGCAGCTCGTCGTGAGGCCGTAGTCAACACCGAGTGAGTGGCCGAGCCGAATGATGTCTGCCTTCGAGCGATTCACGAGAGGCGCCACGATCCGCGTGGCGCGTCCTTCGACGCCTGCCTTCGTGGCCAGCCGCGCGAGGGATTCAAAGGCCGCAAGATATTCGGGACGGCAGTCGGGATAGCCGCTGTAGTCGATCGCATTGACCCCCAGCACGATGGCCTCGGCCCCACGGGCTTCGGCGAGGGCGAGCGCGAGCGACAGAAACACAGTGTTGCGGGCCGGTACGTACGTGACTGGGATCCCGTGCGCGATCTCGGTGTCGCTGCGGCCCTTGGGCACGGCCACGGCGGGGTCCACGAGCGCACTGCCTCCGAACGCAGCTAGGTCGACCGCCAGGACGACGTGGTCGATGATCCCGAGCGACCGCGCCACACAGCGAGCCGCATCGACCTCCACGGCATGCCGCTGGCCATACGTCACTGAGAGGGCCGTGAGCGCGAAGCCGTCGTTGAGGGCCCATGCGGCGGCCGTCGCGGAATCGAGCCCTCCCGACAACAGGACGACCGCCCGGCGCGACGGCGCGGATGGCCCGCCCTGCCCCGGCATCGTCGCAGCGTCTATCGTGAGAGCGTTTTCCATGGCACACTCTGCTCCATCATGACGAACGCGAAGCCTTCCCGCGACTGCCTCGAAACGTTTCCGAACCAGTTCCCTGCCCGGGACTTCACGATCGAGCATGTCTGCCCAGAGTTCACGAGTGTCTGCCCGAAGACCGGCCAACCCGATTTCGGCATCCTCACCGTCCGCTACGTTCCGGACTCGCTCTGCGTGGAGCTCAAGAGCCTGAAGCTCTACCTCCAGGCCTTTCGCAATGAAGGCATTTTTTACGAGCACGTCACGAACCGAATCGTCGACGATCTTGTGGCCGTTCTGCGCCCGCGGCGGATGACGCTCCTGGCCGAGTTCACACCCCGCGGCGGCATCCGGTCACGCATTGCGGTGTCGCATCCATCCGGCGACCACCTCGCACCCATTCCCTGACCATTGGCCGTCCGTCACGAAGGAGTTTCTCCCCATGCCCACACCCCAGGTTTTGCTCTCGGCGATCGCTGACGAGGCCGCGTTCCATCTCACCGCCGTCGAGCAATTCGCGGCCCTGTCGGCGATCGGGCTCGAGTACTACTCCCTGCGAAACATCGACGTGGGCAAGGGCGTGAAGAACGTCATGAAACTCACGCTCGGCGAGATCCAGAAGGTACGCCACCTCGAAGACCAATACGGCCTGAACGTCGCATCGATCGCGTCACCGATCGGCAAGGTCAAGCTCGTCGACAAGGCCGACGGCACCAAGAACGCCTACGTTCCGTTCAAGCAGTATCTCGCCAAGGACGTCGCGCGAGCCTGCGAACTTGCCCACGCCTTCGAAACGAAGCTCATCCGTGGCTTCTCCTTCTATCCGCCGCGGAATGCCGATCCAAGGAACTCTCTCGAACAGGCCGTTGACCAGATCGGTCAGATCGCCGAGGCCTGCCATCGCTCCGATCTCACCTTCGGCCTCGAGGTGGAAGCCAACCTCGTCGGACGCACGGGCGATCTCTTGGCCGAGATCTACCGCCGCGTGAACCACCCCGGGCTCGTGCTCGTCTTCGACGCCGCCAACCTCATCGTGCAGGGCTTCTCGACCGCCGATGTCTGGAAGCAGTGGCTGGCCATGAAGCCCGGCCTCGGCTGGGTCCATGTCAAGGACTACCGGCCGATGAAGGCCGCGGCGCGCGGCAAGCATGTCGAGGAGGACAAGCTCGCGAACTTCGTCCCAGCCGATGTTGGCGCTGGCGGCCACGAGAAAATCCTGGCTGATCTGAAGACCATGCTGCCGACACTCACCAAGAAGCTCACCCGCCGTGGTATCCCCGGTGTGTTTGTCGATCTCGAGCCGCATGTGCGTGGCGGCGGGCAGTTCGGTGGCACGAGCGGCCCTGACGGCATGGGGATCGCTCTGCGGAGCCTCTGCCGCGTCCTCGACCGAGCCAAGGTGGGCTATCACCTCCGCGACTTTGATGACCTCCTGGCGGCACGAGGGATGTGACACGCGGATGAGTGACACGACCGAGCCGGGCTCGTATTTCGTCGCTAATTACCCGCCGTTCTCACGGTGGACGACGGATGCCGTGCCGGATGTGCTCGCGAGGTTCCGCGGGCCGGCTGCCGATGCCCCGCTCGGGCTCTATCTGCACATACCCTACTGCCGCAAGCGATGCAAGTTCTGCTACTTCCGTGTCTATACGGATGTGGCAGCGCGTGATGTCGAGCGCTACTCGCAGGCCCTTGCCCATGAGGCCGCGCTCGTGGCGGCGCAGCCGGCCGTCGCGGGTCGGCCACTGCGGTATGTCTACTTCGGCGGTGGCACGCCCTCATTCCTGTCGGTCAAGCAGCTCGAGCGGCTCGTCGCCGGCGTCCACGAGAGCTTCGGCTGGGACGACGCCGAGGAAGTGACCTTCGAGTGCGAGCCTGGCACGCTCTCCGAGCCGAAGGTGAAAGCCCTCCAGGCTCTCGGGATGACCCGAATATCACTCGGCATCGAGAACTTTGACGACACGATCCTCGAGGCTAACGGCCGGGCACACCTCTCGGCCGAGATCCTCCACGCGTGGGACTGGATCAAGGCCGCCGGCTTTCCGAACACAAACGTCGATCTCATTGCCGGCATGCTCGGCGAGTCATCCGAGTCGTGGGAGCGCACCGTCGAGAAGACCCTCGCGCTGGAGCCCGATAGCGTGACGATCTATCAGATGGAGCTTCCGTTCAACACGGTCTTTGTCCGCGATGCGAAGGATGGTGGCGAGACCGTGCCCGTCGCCGACTGGCCCACGAAACGCCAGTGGGTGAACCAGGCCTTCGATCGGTTCACCGCGCGGGGCTACGCGATCTCGAGTGGCTACACGCTCGTCCGTGATCCAGCCCGCGTCCACTTCCGGTATCGCGACATGCTCTGGGAAGGCGCCGACCTCGTGGCCCTGGGCGTCGCGAGCTTCGGGCATCTCGCTGGTGTCCATTACCAGAACGAGCCCCACCAGGAGACCTATCTCGACACCGTGGAGTCGGGGAGGCTGCCGATCCATCGAGGGCTCGTGCCGACGCAGCGGGAGCTGCTTGTGCGCGAGATGGTGCTCCAGCTCAAGCGAGGCTGGCTAGACACGGACCGGCTTCGCAGCAAATTCGGCATCGATCCGCTCGTCGAATGGGCGACGGCATGGCAGCGGCTCATGGCCGCGGGGCACCTCGAGCGGCTCGAGCCCTACCCCGTGCTCTCGCGCCAGGGCCTCCTCCAGGTGGACTCCCTTCTCCCCGCATTTTTTGACACCACTTCCCCCGCATCGCGGTCCTGAAGCGTTGCCTGCGTTCTGGTAGGCTCGCGGCCTTCTTCGCGGTTAGGTTTCGGGGCAGAATCCGGTTGGTCGGTTTACTACGGATTTATTACGTCATTTGCGACGCCGTTTGGCAGAAGGACACACGTGCTACGTTCCGCTTCGCCCTCGCCGATCGAACTCGCCAGTGCCACGCCGCTGTGCTGCCCGGCCCGCAAGACCGTCCGTGACCGGCTTCGTGCGATGGCAACAGATCTTGTTGCCCCCTGGCGAACCAACGGCGTTCCGACCGGCCTCCGCTCCGCTGCTGGTCTCCGTCAGCAGGCAGCCCTTCTCGTAGGCCGCGCCGGCGCCGCCATCGACCATATCGGATGGACGATGGTCACGATCGTGTCGGAGTATTGGCGGGGCCGCCTTGCGACCGGAAGCTCCGGCCGGCGGCTTCTGTTGCTTCCCGATTGCCCGCTCGGCGAACGGGACGAGCACGGAGATGATGGTATCCCGCGCACGTGCGGGCCGGCCTGCGGTATCGCCACGATGTGGGCTGCGGCCCGTGACTGCGGCTGGACAGTGGAATCGACGTCACGCGCCGTGCCCGCCATCGGCGCGCTCCTCGCGGGACAGTACGACGGGATCCTCGGTGTGGCCCGCCTGCGGGATCTCGAAAAAGCCTTTAATCTGCTCCCCGCATTCTCACTGCCGGTTGCGGCCGTGCCCTATGAACCGATGGCCGACGTGACGAGCCGTCCTGAATCGTGTGCCGCCGCGCTTGCGGCCGAAGCGATCGATGTCGATTGGGTCCTTGGGCTCCTCGGCGTCGCGGGTGGTGACGCGGCGCCCGTTGGCGACTATCTCCCGCTTCTCCGCGAGTCGGCCGAGATGTTCACGCCGCCCGCGCTCGAGGCGCTCTCGAAGCAACTCGCTCTTCCTGGCCTCCTCGGCACGGGCGTGACGGGTGTTCCTTTTGGCATCGCTCCGCTCGATGCCACCGCATCGATGTCGGCCGACTTCCTCGCTCGCGGTGGAAAATTCCTTCGCCCCTTTGTGACCCTTGCGGCCTTTGACGCCGTCGTGGCCGATGTCGCCGAATCCCGTCATCCTGTCGGCGGGGCACCCGCGCCACGAGATGCCGCCAAGGCGGCGGCCGTTGCCATTGAAATCTTTCACAAGGCATCGCTTGTTCATGATGACATCGAGGACGACGACGCGATGCGGTATGGGCGAGCGACGCTGCATCGCGAGCAGGGCGTGCCCGCAGCGATCAATGCGGGCGACTACCTCTTGGGGGCGGGTTACCGGATCGTGACTGCGATGCCCGGCATCGATGCAGCCACATTGCGGGATGTTGTGGCCATCCTCTCCGACGCCCACGTGCGGCTTGCGCGTGGGCAGGGCGCCGAGCTCTGGTGGCGTGATGTTTCCGATAAGCGGCTGACGCCCGACGAAGCCTTGGCCATCTACGGATTGAAGACATCGCCTGCATTTGAAGCGGCGGTCGCGATGGGCGTTCGTCTGGCAGGCGTATCTCCGGCAGCAGCGACGGCCATCGATCGATACGCGGTGCACGTGGGCACCGGGTTTCAAATCCTCAACGACCTCAAGGACTGGGGGGGCGATCTCGAGAACGACCGTCGAGCAGCAGGCGACCTCCTCGGCGGCCGCCCCACGCTCCTGTGGGCATTGGCCCTCGAACGTCTCCAGGCACACGATGCGTCGAGGCTTCGCGAGATCGCCGCCATCGCCGCCCGTTCCGATCGCGGCGATGCCGCCGCCAGCCTCCTCGCCGAAGCCCGCCGCCTCTATGAACGAGCAGGTGTGGTGCCCCGTGCGCTCGACGTGGCCGGGGCGCAGCGCCGCAAAGCACTCGAAGCTCTGGCCGACTGCCGGCTCGCGCGGCTGCGGGATGTCCTCGAGTTTCTCCTCGATCTAGCCGTTCCCGAGGCGGCAACGAATTCATGAGTGGCTCGAGGGACCACGCTTCGGAGCGGGCCCGTGAGTTCGTAGGTGTATTTCACGCCGATCCCGATCGGTTCGCCAGGTTCTCGGCGGCTTCCGCCGATGACCTGCCTCTGGGTCCGCGCACCCTGCTTGCGCATGCGAGCCACATGACGCTTGCGATGGAGCGCTTTCACGGCGGTCCCGTGCGGCTCGTTGTGGCGTCCCGCCGAGACTGTGATGACGGTCGCTATGCGAGGGAAATTCTCCTGACCGCAGCCGACGGCCGCATCGTTCAGTACGGGATCGTTCGGCTCGATCTCGATCGACTGCCGGCAGCGGCCGCCGCTGCGATCCGACTCGAATCGGAGCCCCTCGGTCGCATCCTCTTATCGGCTGGACTCTTGTGCGATGTGCATGACGTCGAGCTGCTCCGAGTCGCCACTGGGCCGGAATTTGCAGCCGTCCTAACCGCTGCGGAAGGAGTGGTAACGTTCGGCCGCGTGGCTACGATCCGCCTCGATGGCCACGCGGTCATCGAGCTTCTCGAGATCGTGGCGCCGGGCACGGCGGGCTGAGCCTTGCCTACGGGTTATTTGGGCAACCCCGGGCAAACAGGTTTTTCGACGGGCCACGCGAATTGACGCAAACTCCTGTGGCGGCGGCATTTACGGCAAACGAGTCGATATTGACTCGCGGCGCCGGGGACCAGTAGAGTTGGGCCGTCTGGCAAGGATGGCTCGCAGGAAAGTGGTCGGAGGAAATGGAATCCTCCTTTCCTCTCCCGCCCCGCTCCGCGGGTCCCCCAAGTCGGAATAAAAAAAACGGATTGGCTGGCACCCACATGGGAGCAGCTGCGTAGGCAGGGAGTGCCACGCGGCCGGCGCCCGCCGGGCAGTCCGGGGTGTGATTTATGGCAAGGAGGCCTAGGTGTTCGGGGTCGCTTCTTTGGTGAAGCTGCTCCGGGCCCCGTTTTAACTAGCTGTATTCACGGCTAGGGAGAGGGTGTGAGGCACATGCAGAAGACCGTGTATACGACCGGCGAAGCCGCCAAGATTTGTAAGGTGAGTCAGCAGACGATCATTCGTTGCTTCGACTCAGGCCAATTGAAGGGATTCCGGGTGCCGGGTAGCCGCTTTCGGCGGATTCCTCGGGACCAACTCTTCACCTTCATGCGGGATAATGGTATCCCCACCGACGCTCTGGAGAGCGGCCGCCGTAAGATCCTCGTGGTCGACGACGACCAGGATCTCGTCGAGCTCATCACAGACGTCCTCGAGCGGGATGGCCGGTTCGAGACGCGGAGCGTCAATAACGGATTTGATGCCGGCATGATGGTCAAGGACTACCGTCCTGACCTCATCGTGCTCGACGTCATGCTCCCCGATATCAACGGCAAGGAAGTCTGCCAGCGGGTCCGCAACGACACGACCATGGATGAAGTGCGGATCATCTGCATTTCCGGCATGTGTGAGCCCGACAAGATCGAGGATCTCAAGGCTTCGGGTGCCAACGAGTTCCTCCAGAAGCCGTTCGAAGCCGAAATGCTCGTCGACCGGATCTGCGGGCTGCTCGACATCGAAACAGGCGTGACCGGCTCCTGAATGGTGTATCGGCGACCGTGCCGAAGCGACACTCGCAACCGCCCGCAGGCCCTCCGGCCTGTGGGCGGTTGCATGTCGTGATCTCCAAGCGAAGAGCGAAGAGCGAGGATCCTCGATGACGGGTGACTCGATCGCCGCAACCATCGCGAGACTCGAGGCTGCCGTTTCGGCATCGCTCGAGGGCCATGCGCTGGAGCCCGGCGTGCTCCTCGAGGCGCTCACCATGGCGCGGGAGTACAGGCGGCTTACAGAGTCGATCGACGCCCGTATTGAAGAAGCACGCATTGAGGCCCTCCGTGAGCTGGCCTACGGCGCGGGGCATGAGATCAACAATCCCTTGGCCAACATCGCTGCCCGAGCTCAGGCGTTGCTGCCAGACGAACACGATCCCGAGCGACGAAAGCGGCTGGCGACGATCGTGGACCAGGCGTTCCGGGCCCGCGACATGATCGGCGGGCTCATGATCTTTGCCCGCCCTCCTCGAGCCCAGCCGGTCGAGACCACCGTTGATGAGGTCCTTCGGCCAGTCATCGAGTCGCTCTCCCAGCAGGCACTCACCCGGCACATCCGTCTCGAATACAGCCCGCCCCCGTCGCCCGTTTCTCTCCACGTGGATGCGACCCAGGTGGGCGAGGCGGTGCGGATGCTCTTGGTGAACGCCTTTGAGGCCGTTGATGACGGGGGCCGCATCCATGTTGCGGCGGCGCGGGACGATGCCGACCACGGGCTCATCGTGGTGGGTGACGATGGGCACGGCATGGATGCGGAGACCGCATCCAAGGCATGCGATCCGTTCTTCAGCGGACGCGAAGCCGGCCGAGGAATCGGGATGGGGCTTCCGAAGGCGCGGCGACTCATCGAGGCCAGCGGTGGAAGCCTGGCCATCGAATCTCGCCCCGGCCATGGCACGAGGTGCCGCATCTCCCTGCCGAGTCGCGCATCAGTGGCGTAAGCCATGGCCAACTGCCGTCAAACTCTGCCCATGTCCCCCGGCGTGACGCAGGTGCGGCCTGCGGCATGCAGCGTGGCGGCGCGAGGCTGCCAACCACGGCCTCGGCACTTGCCGTTTTCCGGCGATTTCCTCTATTCTCCGCAAGCATTTTGAACCGGCACATACGCGATGGATCGCCAGGCCGTGCCGCCTTTTCAAGGATGAACGCATGACCTTCACCGGATCGAACCTCGGCCAGTCGCGTGGAGCTTCCCCGCTGCTTGACGCGGCGCCTCCGGACGTGCGTCAGGTCTCGCGCGGTGCGGTTCGCGACCTGCCTCCTCCCAAGCGGGTCCACCATGCCGAGCCAGCCGTCATGCCGGCAGCCGAGGCCGCACGCGCCGCTGCCCGAACCGCCGAGTGGCTTCGGGCCTGCCAGGCTCCAGACGGCCACTGGCGCGGCCCTCTTGAAGGAGACACGATCCTCGAGAGCGAGTATCTCCTGATTCGCGCCTGGGCCGACCGGTTGGAGAGTCCTCATGTCCAGGCGGCAGCCCATCGGATCCTCTCCAAGCAGCTTCCAAGCGGTGGCTGGGCGATCTATCCAGGTGGCCCAGTGGACGTGAGCGCGAGCGTGAAGGCCTACCTCGCGCTCAAGATCGTCGGGCACGATGCCAACTCATCCGCACTCTGCAGAGCCCGTCGCGCTATAGCCGCCGTCGGTGGCCCGTGGGCCGTCAACAGCTTCACGAAGTTTTATCTGGCGTTGCTCGGTCAGGTGCCCTATGCCGCGTGTCCGGCGGTGCCACCGGAGATGGTGCTCTTCCCCGACTGGTTCCCAGTAAACCTCAATCGGGTGTCGGCCTGGTCGCGGACGATGATCGTACCGCTGTCGCTCATGTGGGCCTTCAAGCCCCTCCGCGCACTCCCTCCGGAACGAGGCATCGCGGAACTGTTTGAGAACGCCCCGGTCCACCGCCAGCGTGACGGTGGCTGGTCGATGTTCTTCCGGGGCGTGGACCGGGCGCTCAAGCTCGGCGAGAGCCTCGGGGTCATGCCCTGGCGAGCCCGAGCGGTGCAGGCCTGCCGGCGCTGGATGCTCGACCGCTTCGACGGCAGCGACGGGCTTGGCGCGATCTTTCCGCCCATCGTCTGGAGCATCGTGGCGCTGCGGTCCATCGGCTGCGACGACGATTCGCCCGAGGTACAGGAATCGTGGCGGCAGTTGGAGGCCCTTATCGAGCCGGAGCACGATGGGTCAGTGCGCGTCGAGCCCTGCCGTTCTCCCGTGTGGGACACGGCCATCACCGCCATTGGCCTCGTCGAGGAGGCGGCCCTGGCGAACCGATCGATCGGTTCGTCGCTGCGCGAAGCCGCCGCCCGAGGCATCGACTGGCTGCTCGATCACGAGATGCGAGTCGCTGGCGACTGGGTCAAGGGAGTGGCGGGTGCCGATCGTGTCGAACCGACGGGCTGGTGTTTTCAGTATGCGAATCGCTTCTACCCCGACATCGACGACACGGCGATGGTGATCGTGGCCCTCGCGACCTGGCAGCGGTTTGGCCGGACGACCGAAGGCAATGCCTCGGCCGTTCGTGAGTCGCGTGTGACTGCCGCAATCGGCCGGGGTCGTCGTTGGCTGGCGGCGATGCAGGGCTCGGACGGGGGCTGGGCCGCGTTCGATCGCGACAACACGATGGAGCTGCTCTGCAAGGTTCCATTCGCCGACCACAACGCGATGATTGATCCCAGCACGCCGGACATCGCGGGAAGAGTGCTCGAGGCCTATGGGAAGAGCGGGCTCAGGGCTGGCCAACCGTCGGTTGACCGCGGGGTCGAATACCTCAGGCGGAACCAAGAGAAATCCGGAGCTTGGTTTGGCCGATGGGGCGTCAACTATGTCTATGGCACCTGGCAGGCTCTCGAGGGCTTGCGGGCGGTCGAGGTGCCGACCGACGACCCGATGGTCGCCCGCGCCGCGGCCTGGCTCGAAGACCATCAGCAGCCGGACGGCGGCTGGGGGGAGTCGCCGGAAAGCTATGCCGATCCCACGCTCGCGGGCGAGGGCCCCGTCACCGCCTCGCAAACTGCCTGGGCCGTGGCTGGCCTCGTGGCCGCAGGCCGCGCCGATTGCTCGGCCGTTGATCGAGGTCTTGCCTGGCTCGTCAACCGCCAAGATGCAGACGGCACCTGGGCTGAGGAAGAGTTCACCGGCACCGGCTTCCCGCAAGTTTTTTACCTTCGATATCACTACTATCCGATCTACTTCCCGCTCGTGGCCATCTGCCGCGCGCTCGAGGCTCGGCAATCAGGAGTCCGTCTATGAGCGTTCCTATCGGCCAGATGATCGCGGTGCTCAGGCATGTGGCCACCCAGCGGCTTCGAGGGAATCGTCGCTATCCGCTCGTGCTCATGCTCGAGCCGCTCTTTCGCTGTAACCTCGCCTGCGGCGGCTGCGGCAAGATCCAGCATCCGCCCGAAGTTCTCCGGTCACATCTCACGCCGGAGCAGTGTTTTGCAGCCGTCGATGAGTGCGGGGCGCCGATCGTGTCGATCCCGGGCGGGGAGCCCCTCCTCCATCCACACATCGAAGCGATCGTGAAAGGCATCGTCGCGCGGAAGCGATATCTCTATCTCTGCACCAACGCGCTCAAGCTCGAGGAAATGCTTTCACGGTTTACGCCGTCGAAGTACCTGGCGTTTTCGGTGCATCTCGACGGCCCTCGCGAGGAGCATGACCAGGCCGTCTGCCGTGAGGGGGTCTATGACCGTGCGGTGTCGGCGATCCGTGCTGCCCGAGCGGCGGGCTTCCGCGTGACCACCAATTCCACGCTCTTCACCGACGCTGATCCGGCCCGCTACCACCGATTCTTCGACGAGGTCATGGCCCTCGGCGTCGAGGGGATGATGATCTCGCCCGGCTACTCCTACTCCAAGGCGCCCGACCAGGATCACTTCTTGCGGCGGCAACGGAGCGAGTCGCTCTTCCGCCGCATTCTCGATGGGGCTCCGCGCCGCTGGCGATTCAACCAGTCGCCGGTGTTTCTCGAGTTCCTCAAGGGCAACTGGGATTTGGACTGCCTGCCGTGGGGCACGCCCACCTACAACCTCTTCGGCTGGCAGCGGCCCTGCTATCTCCTCGACGAAGGCTATACCCAGACGTTCCGCGAACTGATGGAGGAGACCAACTGGAGTGGCTACGGCCGCGCCAGTGGCAACCCCAAGTGTGCCGACTGCATGGTGCACTGTGGGTACGAGCCCGCGGCTGTCGAGGCGACGTTCGGCTCGCTCCGCGGCTTCCTTGGCACGGCCTGGCTCACGATTTTTGGTGCTCCGCGGCCTCGCCCTTCGGCAGCCGAACCTGCCCCAGCCGCTCACGCCGGCGACGTTGGCCATCGGCTTGCGCCCAACGGCCTGCCCGTCCTGACAATTATCGACCGCGTGGCCTGACTCCCTCGCGGGGAAGGCTACAGTCCGCGTTCGCGGACGAGGCGGGCGGCGTCGAGCGCGGCCCCACGGGCGCCCGCTGAATCGCCGGATGAAATGACGTGAATCGGGATGGCAGCCTGCTCCTCGCGTTGATCCGGCATGCCAGCCCGAATCTCTCCGAGGAACCACTGCCGAAACGCTTCGTCGGCCTCGACCGCGCCTCCTCCAACCACAAGGGCATCCGGGTCAAAGATATTGATCATCTCGTCGAAGAAGAGGCCAAGAGCCCTGGCCTGCACCTGGAAAATCTGGCGGCACATTGCGTCTCCCCGCGTCGCAAGCCCTCGTACCAGCTTGGCAGCCGCGGCGATGTCGGGCTCCGCGGCGAGCGGGTGATCCGGGTAATGGCGAAGAAAGTGCGGCAGAAGCGATTGCCGAATGGCCGTCAGCGAACAGAGCGATTCGAGATCGCCGACGCGACCGCAATTGCAGCGGGGCACGAGCCCATCGATACCGGGAATGTCGCGATAGGGGATCAGCACATGCCCCAACTCGCCACCAAATCCGTTGCGGCCAGTCACGACGCGGCCGGCCGTGATCACGCCGCCGCCGAGGCCCGTGCCGATAATGGCCGACACGCTCGTCGCCGTGTTCTCGGAACCGAACAGGGATGCGTGGCCCCAGAGTGCGGCGGCATTCCCATCGTTGAGGTACGTGACTGGAATGCCGAGTCGCTCCTCCACGCCGGCGCGAACGTCGAACCCAGCCCAGTCATGGTGGACAAAATTGGTCGAGCCTCGGAGGCTGAAGACCCCCTCGGCACTGGCGGGCCCAGGGGTGTCGAGGCCAGCGGCCACGAGCTTGCTTACTGGAACCCCCGCCTTCTTCGCCGCAACCGCCAGACCGTCGGCAATCTGCGCTAAGCAGACCGTCGGTCCATCCAGGCTCCTGGCCGGATGCTCGCAGAGGCCGTCAATGAGAAACTGGCCACGCTCGTCGAGAAACGTGTAGTTGATTGCCGTGCCGCCAAGGTCGATGCCGGCAACGACTTTTTCCGCTGGTGACACTCGCTCGTTCCCCTTGGCTGCGGGCCTCCAACCTGCGGCGGCCGACTCATTCCACAATATCCTCGAACGTCAGGGGCCGCCGTCCTCGAGGCTGGCCTTCTCCCGAACGGCTGCAGCAAAGCTCCGCTTCACGCGGGCCGTGATCGCCCGCAGTCCCCGGGACCTCAGGATTCCGAGGACGTCAGCCAGACCGATGCGATCGAGAAACTCGTCTGGGATGGTCGCGGCTTCTGCTGGAGGCCGACCGCGGACAGCCTCCGCGAGAACCGCGACAAAGCCCTTGACGGTGGGTGCCTCCTGGGCGACATGGGCCACGAGCCTCGCCGTGCCGTCACTGGCCGTGTCCGCCCAGATGTAGACGGGCGTCTGGCATTCGTGGATGCGACCCTCAGACGCGGCCTTGCGGGCCTCGTGCTCGGGGTCGAGCGGCTCGAGACCCGCGGCGTAGTCAACGAGCAACTCGAGTTTCTCCCGACCATCGAGGTCGGCGAACTCGTCCACAACCTCGGCGATCCGTTCGGCGACGTTCCCCATCGCTTAGCCGGAGGCAGCCTCGGTGTCACTCACGGCGACCGCGGCAACCACCGCTGGTTTTGACGTGACGGTCATACCCCCCGGCTCCGCTCCCTTTGCGATCGGCACGCGAACGCAGTTGCCCCACTCGAGCCACGATCCGTCGTAATTTCGGATATTGCCAAACCCAAGCAGATACGTAAGCACGAACCAGGTCAGGCTCGATCGCTCGCCGATCCGGCAGTAGGCGATCGTGGGTGATCGTCGCTTGAGCTTGAGCTCCTTGATATAGAGCTTCTCGAGCTCCTTCGCGGCCTTGAAGGTGCCATCCTCATTGCAGTTGAGAGGCCAGGGCACGCTGAGCGCCCCGGGGATATGGCCGCCCCGGATAGCACCCTCGTTTGGATAGTCGGGCATGTGCGTCCGCTCACCCCGATACTCCTCGGGGCTGCGGACATCGAGCAACTGCTTGCCGGCCTTGCAGTGCTTGAGGACTTCGTCGCGAAGGGCGCGAATGGAGCCGTCCTGCTCCCGCGCCGAATACGAAACCCGCGGAACCGAGACGCGTTCGTTGCACCAGGGGCGGCTGTCGAGCTCCCACCGCTTACGGCCACCGTTCATGATGAGGCACTTCTCGTGCCCATAGAGCTTGAACACCCACAAGGCGTAGCACGCCCACCAGTTGTTCTTGTCGCCGTAAAAGACGACGGTGGTGTCGTTGGTGATTCCCTTTTCGGCACAGAGCCGCTCGAACGCCTCGCGGTCGATGTAGTCGCGCTGGACGGCATCCTGGAGATCGGTCTGCCAGTCGATCTCGACGGCGCCCGGCACATGCCCCTGCACGTAGAGCGCCCGATCCTCGTCCGACTCGACAATCCGCACGCCGGGGTCGGAGAGGTGCGTGGCCACCCATTCGGTGGAAACGAGAACCTCGGGATGGACGTATTCCGGCATGGACAAAGCTCCTTTGGCAGGCGTCGCGGCAGGCCCCATTCGGCAGCCTCGAAACCGCAGATTGATCGTAAGACATCACCTGCCCCGCTGCAACGATGCCACGTCTCGACGCGGTGCCAGCTGGGCTACGATACTGGCGACCGCCAGCCCGGCATGCACCGCCGGCCTCTCGCTCGTTTCCTGCCTTTCATCCCACCGATCGGACTCTTTGCATGGGCGCCGCCTTCATCTTCCAGATCTCGCACCTCTTCAAGAAGTTTGGCCAGCGGGAACTGCTCAAGGACGTCAACGTCGCCTTCTATCCTGGCGCCAAGATCGGCCTCCTTGGCCGCAATGGCGCCGGCAAGAGCACGCTCCTGAAAATCATGGCGGGCATCGACAAGGAATACGAAGGAGAGGCACGACTCGGTGAGGGCTACACCGTCGGCTACCTCGAGCAGGAACCGACTCTCGATCCATCGAAGACGGTGTTCGAGAACGTGATGGAGGCCGTCGGTCACGCGCGGGCCGTCCTCCAGCGATTTGAGGAGATCAACATGCGGCTGGGCGAGCCGATCAACCCGGACGAGATGGAGAAGCTCCTCACCGAGCAGGCGACCGTGCAGGACGAGATCGACGCGAAGAACCTCTGGGATCTCGACCGGCAGGTGGAGATCGCGATGGACGCGATGAACCTGCCGCCTGGCGACTGGGAAGTGACAAACCTTTCCGGCGGTGAGCGGCGGCGCGTGGCCCTCTGCCGGCTCCTTCTCGAGAAGCCCGACCTCCTCCTGCTCGACGAGCCGACGAATCATCTCGATGCCGAGAGCGTCAACTGGCTCGAACGCCACCTCGCCGAGTACACCGGCACGGTCGTGGCGGTGACCCACGACCGTTATTTTCTCGACAACGTGGCGAAGTGGATCCTCGAAGTGGATCACGGCCGGGGCATGCCATACGAGGGCAACTACACCTCCTGGCTTGAACAGAAAAAAGCCCGACTCCAACTCGAGGAGAAGCAGGTGAGCGCCCGCCAGAAGACTCTCGACAAGGAGCTCGAATGGGTGCGTATGTCGCCCAAGGCCCGCCAGGCCAAGAGCAAGGCCCGCCTGGCCGCCTACGACAAGCTGGCAGCCGAGCAGGCGGCGGTCCGAGACCAGGACATCGATATTCTCATTCCGGCGAGCCGGCCGCTTGGTGACCAGGTGATCGAGGCCGAGAACATCTCCAAGGCCTTTGGCGACAAACTGCTGTTCGAAAATCTTTCGTTCCGCCTGCCGCCCGGCGGCATCGTGGGCATCATCGGCCCCAACGGTGCCGGTAAAACGACGCTCTTCCGAATGCTGGTGGGTGATGAACAGCCCGACTCCGGCACGATCAAAATCGGCGCCACCGTGGACATTGGCTACGTCGACCAGAACCGCGATGCACTGAGTCCTGACAAGTCGGTCTTTGAAGAGATCTCGGGCGGCCACGACATCATCGAGCTTGGCAAGCGGGCGGTGAACTCACGCAGCTATGTGGCGAAGTTCAACTTCATGGGCCCGGATCAGCAGAAGAAGGTGGGCAAGCTTTCCGGGGGCGAGCGGAACCGCGTCCACCTGGCCAAGCTGCTGCGCGGCGGCGCGAATCTGCTCCTGCTCGACGAACCGACGAACGACCTTGACGTCGATACGCTTCGGTCGCTCGAGGAAGGCATCATGCACTTCGCCGGCAGCGTCGTGGTGATCACCCACGACCGCTGGTTCCTCGACCGTCTCGCGACGCACATCATCGCTTTTGAGGGCGACGGCTACGTCCACGTCTGCGAGGGCAACTTCGAGGTGTACGAGCGAAGCCGCAAGGAACGGCTCGGCCTCGACGCCGACGAGCCCCACCGCTTCCGGTACAAAAAGCTGACCAAGTAATGTCCTTCTGGTCTGGCCGCTCCCGGGGAGTGAATCTCGAGGAAGCCGGTGGGCCAACCGACCGCTAGGCAGGCAAACGTGGCGAGCGTTGCTGGCTAGTCAACAATCCTTTACTAGCATGGTCCGCTCAAAAAGGACCGTTGCCTCGTCATGCCGCGCAGCGCCGGGACATACCGGACCTCTCCAGAGGGGCCCGCTTCAGGGGAGAACGTTCGGGCGTTTGTGCCAGTACCGCTGCCGCCAGCCGACCCGCCCCTGGCGCTCGATGACCGACTGTCTGCCCTTCATACCGAGGCGCTGACTGCTCTCGGCAAGCTCGGCGTTGCGGCCGCAATGGTCCGCAGCGCCCCGTGGTTCCTCTATGGGTTCGTTCGCAAGGAGGCGGTCATCTCCTCGGAGATCGAGGGCACCCAGGCGACGCTCCAAGATGTCGTGACGTTTGAGGCTACCAAGAAGGCCGAGCGGCCCGACGACGTTCGAGAAGTCTGCAACTACGTCAATGCGCTGGCCTTCGCTCGGAAGGAGATCGCCAGCGCCAGGGGGCTGCCGGTCAGCACTCGTCTGCTGTGCGAAGCGCATAAACGACTCATGCGAGGCGCCCGCGGAGCGGACCAGATGCCCGGCGCGATTCGCCGGTCGCAGAACTGGATCGGTGGCACGCGCCCAGGGAACGCCCGGTTCGTACCGCCACCACCAGAATCCGTTCCTGGCTTGATGGCCCAGCTCGAAAAATGGATCCACTCCGACGACAGGCTTCCGCCGCTGGTCAAGGCTGGCCTGGCACACGTGCAGTTCGAAACGATTCACCCGTTTCTCGACGGCAACGGCCGCATTGGCCGTCTGCTCATCACCCTGCTTTTGGAGCACTGGGGCTTGCTCGAGCGACCGATGCTGTACCTCAGCCTGGCACTCAAGCAGCGTCAGCAGCGGTACTACGAGCTTCTGACGGCAGTGCGAGCCGGTGGCGACTGGGAGGGATGGACCGCTTTCTATTTGGAGTGCGTCCGTGCAGCCGCCGACGACGGGGTCCGTGTAGCCGAGAAGCTCTTTGGGCTCACTGCGAAGGATCGGGCCCGTTTGATCGCTCATGACAGCGTCACTGTGCCCGCGGTTCGGCTGTTGGAACTCCTCCCAGCGAACCCCGTTGTCACTCTGCCGCTTGCGACCAAGCTGCTTGGCGTCAGCAAACCCACCGTGATCAAGGCAATTCGAGCCCTGGAAGAGGCGGGAATCCTGAAGGAGACCTCCGGCAAACGCCGCGACCGCGTGTACGCCTACCAGAAGTATCTCGATGTGCTCACCAGCGAATAAGCCGCGGTGCTGAGCACGTGGCAAGCGAGGCCAGAAAACGAAGAAACCCCCGAAAAGCCCCCGTGTTTCCGGGGCTTCGCGAGGGTCTTCGAGCAAGAGGCTCCGGTCGGAGTCGAACCGACGATGGCGGATTTGCAATGCGACGGCAGAGCCCGTTTCGTCCGAGAATGACGCGGCTTCCGGCAGCGGTGTACCCCAGGATGTACCCACGGCCCCCACCGACCCGGCCCTCGCGGCGGTGGTCGAGGCATGGGGAACGCTCTCGCCAGCGGTGCGGGCTGGCATCCTCGCGATGGTGAAGGCGAGCGGGTGACGGGGAGGGGGGGTTAATCTCGCCAGAGGCTCGGGACGGAGACCCTCTGTTCTCTGCCCAGAGGCCCGGTCGGAGGTTTTGTACCTCCCCCTTTGGAGGGGGTGGCCTGCTGGACAATCGCCCCCCTGTGCCCGTCGTTTTTCCAGGGGGTATCTAAGGTCGCCCGGCCGGCTGAAATGGTCAGAGATCGCATTTTCCGCTACCGGTTTCCTGGATGGTAGTGGTCCCGCGGACCACCGCATCGAGGAGCCGCATCAGGGCCCCTATGAGTACGAACGAGCGTGGAGGCCGCCACCGGCAAAACATCAACGATCGCGGTGAAGGTGATCAACCACCTCGGGGATGAGGTGATGAAAGTGTTTCGTGCCGAGTGATTTCTATCAATTTATACCTGTTTTCAGCTATACACTGGTAGAAGTCAGTAGAATTTGGTAGAAGTCGGTTGAGTATAAAAATGGCGAAGTGGCCTGAGGCGGTTAGGAATCAACGAATGGACCCGATCAAAAACCCGTTTTCGCCAGGTGCGGGCTCCCCGCCTCCCGAATTGGTGGGTCGAGACCCCATTCTTGAGCAGGCTCGCATTCTCCTTGGGCGGATCAAGCACAAGAAGCCGGAAAAGAGCATGCTTTTGACGGGCCTGCGGGGAGTGGGCAAAACCGTCCTGCTCAACGAAATCGAGCGGATGGCAAAATCGGATGACTTTCGCACCATCTCCATCGAAGCCCATGAAGACAAACCGCTCGGTGTGCTGATCGCGCCCTACCTGCGGTCTTTGCTCTATGACCTGAATCGAATGGCGGGAGTCGGTGACAAGGTGAAACGAGGTCTCGCGATTCTTCGCAGTTTTATAGGTGCCCTAAAGGTCACCGTGGATGAAGTCGCCTACGGCTTGGACATCGAACCGGAAAAGGGAACCGCTGATAGCGGCGATCTGGAGATTGATCTGCCGAGTCTTTTGGTTGCGATCGGTGAAGCCGCCGAAAACCGGAAGTCCTTTGTCGCGATCTTGATCGACGAGATCCAATACTTCAGCTCGAAAGAGCTGGCCGCGCTCATCATGGCGATGCACAAGATTCAGCAACGACAACTCCCCATCGTTCTGCTGGGTGCCGGCCTGCCGATCCTGCCTGGGCTTGCCGGTGAGTCGAAGTCTTACGCCGAACGGCTTTTTAGTTTTCCGGAGATCGGAGCACTCTCGTCAGCAGACGCCGCGAAGGCTCTTCAAGATCCGGCCAAAGCGGTTGGCGTTGCCTTTCATGAGGCCGCGTTGGACGAGGTTTTTCGTCTGACAAAAGGGTATCCGTACTTCGTTCAAGAATGGGGCTATCAGTCGTGGAACCGGGCGACCTCCAGTCCGATCACCCTGGAGATCGTGCAACACGCGACGGCTGACGTGGTCCCACGTCTCGACAAGAATTTTTTCCGTGTTCGCTTCGATCGCCTGACACCGAGCGAGAAGAATTTCCTGCGCGCAATGGCAGGCCTTGGACCCGGTGCCCATCGCACCGCCGACATCGCCGAAAACCTGGGTGTAAAGATTGCCAGCATTGGGCCGGTGCGGGCCAAGTTGATCACGAAGGGAATGATCTATAGCCCAGCCCACGGCGACATGGCTTTCACGGTGCCGCTCTTTGACGAGTTCATGCTCCGGGCTATTCCGGATTTCAAACGATAACGAGGCAGCCGCGTGGAATTCCGCATCGCAGAAATGACAGCCCGGTCAACGACACTTCCGCAACGTTGAGCAACATGGCTTGGGCGGCCCCTTGCAAAGCACCTCCAAGCCCGAATCCGCCGACGACGAAGGCATTATCGACTGACTCCACGACCTTCCCTTTCCCTGCAATTTGAAGCCCTTTGATCTGGTCATAGCGAATGCCGACTCGTTTGCCCGTCGCTAACTCCAGCACGACACCCTCCTTTTGGAAGCGGATGCCACATTCCCCCTTCGCAAGACCACTCACGCCCCGTAGCCGGACGATCTCCCCCTGGATGAACGGCACGCCGTTGCCCTGGAGGCGTTCGAGTTTTTCGAGTTCCTGTTGTCGGCAAGCTTCCTCGGTAGTCACCTTCGTTGTCGTCAATGACAGTTGCTCGGGGTCTAACTTGTGGCGAGTGGCAAGCCACCAGATCGGTATCCAAAGGAACCCGTACAAGACCCACAGCGTCCCCTGGACGATCCACCACTGCCTTCCGAGCGTCACCCCGTACCACTCCAGAAAGGTCGCCTTCCTCCGCATCAGCGTCGGATTAGCCTTCATCGCTCCTGTCAACGCAGGTTTGCCCGTGGGGGCTGACGCGGCCACAGCCAAAACCATCACGGGCGTCGATGGTGGAGGTGCTACCGCACGCAATCCGCTTTTGGGGAACAGTCCATTGATGGCCGAAGCACGAACCCACTTCGGTTGGCCTTCTTTCCTGACACCGTCTTCGGGTAACAGGACGCTGGCCGCGGCAAGCCGTTTCAATTCAGCCGAATCCACGGGGCCGAACGTCTATTCACCCTTGGAGTAATACCATTCCGCTGCCATACTCGCCTCCCGTGGTTGCGCCCGTCGTATCGACCACTGCGTTTCGATAACGGCTTTATCGGGCTGCACCTCACAGCCCACGGTTTTGCACGTAGCTCGACGAGAGGGTTATACGGCTCCTGGAGAAGTTCGCCAAGAACCCTCGATCCTGAACTACCCCCCAGAGCCCTCCTGGAAACTGAGGGTACCAAGGCCACCCGGCCGGCCGAAATGGTCAGGGACGCGAAATTTGGAGCCCGTTTTCGGACACGAGGAGCGGCCGGTATCCGAGTGGCCACGGTGAGGCACAATTGCGCCTCGCGATTTCCAGCGGACAGCGCCTGCAGGAAGGGCCGCGACCGTCGCCGTGTCGCACAAACGCTGAACCCGGTCGATTGAGTACGCGCGGGAATTGCCCTGTGGCGTATCGAGACGGATTACATTGTTATCTGGCAAATCGTATTGATTGACGCACTTCATCGCTTCCCGGTACATCGACAGCGCCTCGGGGTCGTCACGAATGACGGCCTCGACCTGCCGCGGGTCTTCGCCCCAGCCGCCATCATGGCGAGGTGAAGGTTGTCTGCGATCTCGCGAGTTGTGATCGTCGCAACCGCGGTTTCTGCCGCGTCCAGCCATCGGGTAGGCAACGGCGGTGCATGCCATCGCGGGGAGCCGCGTGAACCCCGCAGAAAACGCCGGCCCCGGGGTGGTTCGCCACAAAAATGACCCTATCGACGGAAGACCCCAATGCCCACGCCGCGCGGGTTTATGGCGGTTTTTGGCCCGTTTTTTGAGAAGCCAGTGCCACGCGGTGCCGAGCCGCTGGTTGATTGGCCGGCCGTCGCATGGCAGACTGCCAACCCTCCGGGCCGCGGCTGATCCCCGCACGTGCCGGCTGGCAGTCGTGGTTCCACTTCCCCGCGCTGCCGGTCGGCCCCCCGGGCACGAAAAAAGAAGTGGCTCTCATGGATGATGCGGCAGCCGCGCGGCTTGATACTTCTCTGTCCCACCTTCGGGTGGCAGGTGCGACGGGCACGATTCCCGCGGCGATGGATGGCGAGCAATTCAAAGCATGCGGACTGCCAGCCGACCCGCCCCCCGAAGCCCGAGCGGCTTTCGAGATGGCCGCCACACTGCTCAATCGCGGTGAGTATCCCGCTGCTGCCGTGGCCCTCGCGTGTGCCGCCGGGCTCGGTGGCTCGCGTAACGTGCAAAGCCTCCCCTTCGGATATGACGGCCCGAGAATTGAACATGAGCGGTGGTTACGTCGTGAAGACCTGGCGCTATAGCTGACGCAACTGGGTGCGGCGATGGGGGCATCTTTTGATGCCGACGCCGCACGGTCGGCCATCGAAGACGCGATTGGCGAATACTGGCTGGCCGCGTCTCATTTCGATGAGTGGCGGCCCGGGATGGCCAGCGGCTCGGGATGGATTCAGGTGGTTCAGTCCCAGCCGGCCGGCGTGAAACGTGCGGTAGAGCTGGCGGCCGCGCCCTCGCTCAAGCCGGCCACGAAAAAAAACGCTCCACGGTGGGCACAGAAACGGCCCGCGGCGGCGCCGACCGAGGCGCCGGTCGATCCAGTGACCGCGCCAGTGGAGCCGCCCCGCGAGGAACCCGAGACACCCCCTGCGATGGCCGACACATCCACGGGGAAACCGAACGGGAAGAAACGGAAGCCCCGCCATTCTGGCGATACCGCACGAGTGGTGGATTCATACCCCGATGAGCTTGCAAAGCAGATTGCGAAAGCCCGGAACGATTACACGAGAACACAGCGGGATCTCCGGCATCCCGTCGTGCCACAAAATCAGTGGCTCTACGATTGGTGCTGCGACAATGGCATAGACACATCCAAGACGTTTCCCGTTGCCTTCGATGGTGAAGACTTCTGCGACAGGGCACAGCGTTTTGGGGGTGCCATGCGGAAACGTCGAAGCCGCCGCGCGTGACAGCCCGTGACACGTTTCGTGACATGACGCCCCACGGGCTCGGGTGGCATCCACTCGGTGTTTCACGGCACGGTGTGGCGTGACCGTGACAGGCTCTCGGCACGTGTCACGCTGATTCTTCGACAACGCGGCTCGACTGCCCGCGATTCATCGCGACCATCCCTTCATGCGACCCGCACTTCGCGGGCCGGATGTAACGCGAGGAGGTAAACGCGATGACAAAGACGATGACCCCCGGTGTAACGCCCGAGCTGCTCGATGCAGACCAGTCCGCCACGATGACCGGCCGGGGCAAGAGAACGTGGTGGCGACACGTTGCCGCCGGCCTGGCACCGCAGCCCGTCCGGATGCACGGGAACGCCGCTATGGTGCGGTGGCGACGATCCGACCTGCTCGCGTGGATTGAGGCCGGGTGCCCTCGCGTGCGAAAGGCGGTGACGGAATGAGCTGCCCCAGCACGCAAGAGTTTCTCGGCATTCACGGTATGGCCTCGCGGGCCATCCGCCAAGGAAAGCGAGGCCGACGATGAGCGAAAACAAACTGCTCGTGGCCGCCCTGCGATACGCCGAACTCGGCTACCCCGTATTTCCATGCGGCGCAGACAAACGGCCGTTGACGCGGCAAGGGTTCAAGGATGCGACCACGGACTCGCGAAAGATCGAAGGCTGGTGGAAGCGGTGGCCCGATGCGTGCATCGGGTTAGCCACCGCACGGCTCCTGGTGGTCGATATCGACGGTGCGGCAAACCCATGGCTCTCTGGCCAGCCTGAACACGCCGCTGACCTGGCGAGCGCTCCAACGTCCATGACGCCAAGCGGTGGCCGACATCACATCTTCCGCCGCCCCGAGGGTGTGAAGTGGCGATGCTCGACAGGCAAGCTGGCCCCCCAGGTGGACACCCGCACCGCCGGCGGGTATATCGTCGTGCCACCATCCACGAGGCCCGAGGGGGCGTATCGATGGGTGGACGGCATCGCGATTGAGGAACCGCCGACCGAACTGCCGCTGCCGCCGGCCTGGCTGGTCAATGCCTTGAACGCGATTCTCCCGCGGACCGTCGCGGAGAAGAGCACGTCCCCCGCCATCGAGCCGGCCCCGTCACGGATCGCCGACGCGCCGCTGATTGAGCGAGCCGAGCGGTACATCGACAAGATGCCGCCGGCCATTCAAGGCAGCGGCGGGAGTGGTGCGACCTACACCGCGGCATGTGCTCTGGTCAACGGATTTGGGCTCGATGAATCGACGGCCCTCGGGATTCTGACGCGGCGATATAACCCGCGATGTGAGCCCGAATGGTCGGAAGTGGAGCTGCTCCACAAGGTGACCGATGCCGCCACGAAACCACATGAGCGGCCACGAGGCTACCTGCGCGATGAATCGCTACGTGTTCGAGCCGGCTCCGCCGGCCGCGGGTAAGACCGCGAAGCCCAAGCGGGCGGCCATTGAGCCCTACGTGCCGTTCCCTACCCGTCTGCTACCCGAGCCCATGCGGGAGTTTGTCGAGGCGACGGCGGCCGCCATGCGGTGTGATGCGTCCTATGCTGCGCTCCCGCTCCTGGCAGCAGCGGCATCGGCCATCGGGACCACGCGACAACTCCGGCTCAAACGGACGTGGCCGGCATTGGCAATCTTGTGGACGGCAACCGTAGGCGAATCGGGGACGCTCAAAACTCCACCGTTCAAGGCCGCGGTACGCGCTCTTCGCAAGCGGCAAGGGCGAGCCATGAAAGAGCACAGTGAGGCCGAACGCAAGTACCTAGACGACGTGGCCTACTACGAAAAGGCCCTGGCAGTGTGGAAGCGCAGCAAAGACCCTCTGGAGCTTCCGCCAGTGAAGCCCGAGCCCCCGGTGGCGGTGCGGTACGTGGTTTCCGATTGCACCGTGGAATCGCTGGCCCCGATCCTGCTCGATAATCCGCGAGGGGTACTCATGGCCCGGGACGAACTGGCCGGCTGGTTCGGGAGCTTCGACAAGTATTCCGGCGGTGGAACGGCGGGCAGCGCTGACGCGGCCCACTGGCTATCCATGCACAATGGCGAGGCCATCATCGTGGACCGAAAGACTGATACCGCGGACGGTCTATGTCCCGCTGGCTGCCGCATCCATAACGGGGGGCATTCAACCCAAGATTCTTTCGAAGTCCCTCGGGCAGGACCGCCGCGAAGATGGAATGCTCGCGCGGCTACTCCTGGCATGGCCACCCCGCCGACCGAAGCGGTGGACGGAAGACGACGTGCCCGAGCGAGTGGATAAGGCCATCGCCCGACTACTCGACCGGCTACACGAGTTGTCGCACGAAACCGATGAAGACGATGAGCTACAGCCGGCCACGGTTGAACTAGAGCCAGACGCGAAAGCGCTATGGGTGGCCTTCTACGATGCTCTCGGCCTGGAGCAAGCCGACATGATTGGCGACATGGCCGCGGCCTGGAGCAAGTTGGAGGAATACGCCGCGCGATTCGCTCTCGTGTTCCACTTTGTGCGGTGGGCGGCATTCGATACCACACTGGCCGATGAGTGGAAGGTAGATGCCGCGAGCATGCGAGCCGGCATCGAGCTTGTGGAGTGGTTCAAGCGAGAGACGCGGCGCGTCTACGCCATGCTCGGTGAAGACGATGAAGGGCGAGACAACCGCCGGCTAGCGGAGTGGATTGAGCGGAAGGCCGGCGAGGTGACGCCCCGCGAGGTGTCGCAAGGGTGCCGGTGGCTGCGGGATACCGGCGCGGCGGAAGCGGCCCTGGAAGAGCTTCGGAAGGCCGGGTGGGGTGAGTGGGTAAAGGAACCGACCGCCACGAAACCGCGTCACTTGTTCCGACTGTCTACGGTGTCTACGTCTACAGATTCCCCGGAAACACGGCCGGCACTCGAATCCGTAGACGTAGACACCGTAGACACTCCCCACGCCAAACCCGTGGCGGCCCCCGGCTCCGATGACGAATGGGGTGAGATGTGAGCGCGACCCCCGCCGCTATCGTGGCCGACCTTGCCCGGCGAGGTATCCGACTGGAGCCGCGCGGGGACCGTCTGCGAATCCATCCCCGCTCTGCCATGACGCCCGAGCTTGTGGCGCGGCTGGCCAGCCGGAAGGCGGAGCTACTCGCGTGGCTGCGGGAGCGGTCGGCCATCGGGGAGGCGAGCCCCCAGCGGCCCGCCGGCCGGGGGTATCGGGAGTCGGCTCGACCAGTGAACGGCCCGTACATCGCGAATACGGAGTCCGTTTCTGTCGCTCGACCACGCCAGCGGTTCCCGGGCGCCATTCCGACGCCGCCGGCCGGTGAGTGGCTCGCGGTGTGGCGCCGGGCTCCACAGACGACCCCGCCCCCGAAGCCCTGCGGGTGGTGCGGCTCGGCTGTCTATTGGCAGCACGTGGTGGGGCTCACGTTCATCTGCCCGCGGTGCCATCCGCCAGCGTTCCCCGTCCTGATTGCCGGATGGGTGCAGGTGGTCGCGACTGAGGATGGCCCCCAGGTTGTACGGATTGGCGAACCGCCAAGCAAAGGATAGGATGCCCACAATGCCGAAGAAACAACGAATGACGTTTACCGATGAGCTGCGGAAGGCCATCGAAGAATCCGGGCTGACCCGCTACGCCATCTGGCAGGCCACGAGGATCGACCAGGGCTCGCTATGCAAGTTCATGGGCGGTGAGCGTGGGCTCGGGATGGGGAGCATCGACAAACTCGCGGACCTGCTCGGGCTCCACATCGTGGCCGATGCCAAGCCGCCCCGCACGAAAGAAAAGGGGTGAGTGATGGCGAGCGTATTCAAGCGTGCGAAGACTCGACCGATGCCGGCCGGGGCTCGGGTGATCCAGCGAAAAAGCGAGCGAGTCGCAGAATGGACCGACACCGCCGGCCGAAAGCATCGTGCCCCGCTCTCGAAGGATGGCTCGGGCATCCGGGTCGAGGCGGAAACGTGGACGGTGAAGTACGTCGATGAGCGAGGGCATGAACGAAAGGTATCGAGCCGATGCCGAGACAAGGATGCCGCAAAGCAACTGGCTCGCGACCTTGAATCGAAGGCCATGAAACGGCGGGCAGGGCTGCTCGATCCTGCTCTTGAGCGATTCGCCAAGGCGGCCCGCCGACCGATTGCCGAGCATGCCGCGGCCCACATTGAGCATCTACGTGCGGCCGGGAACACTGAGAAACACGTGAAGACGGTCGAGCGGCATCTTTCGGTGATCCTCGCGGCGGCCGGCATCGAGCGGATTGCCGAGCTACGGGCTCCCGCGGTGCTGTCTGCCGTGTCTGCGATGAGGAACCCGCCCCCGGCCGATTGCGCCAAGAAGCAATGGAAGGGGGCATCGCTCTCGACTTGCAACGCCCACCTACGGAGCGTGAAGGGCTTCTCGCGGTGGCTCTGGAAACAGCGGCAGTCCCCGGAAGATACCCTGCTCGACCTCGGGCTCTTCAACGCGGCGACCGACCGCCGGCACATCCGGCGAGAGATGACCGCCGATGAGGTGCGATGGCTGCTCGATGTGACCGAAGGGCGAACCACGCCAGACCACAGTGCCCCCGGCCCGGTGCGGGCTATGTGCTACACGCTCGCGGCTGCCACGGGCTTCCGGGCAAACGAGCTGCGAAGCCTGACCACGGATAGCTTCGACCTCGATGCCGAGCCGCCGATCTGCTCGGTGGCGGCCGGCTATTCCAAGCGGCGACGGCACGACCTTCAACCGCTGCCCGAGGCTCTGGTCGAGCCGGTGCGGGAATGGCTCGCGGGCTTCACCCCAGGTGAGCGAGTCTTCGCAGACATCGCCGGGGGCACGGCGTGGCACTCTCGGTAGTTTGTAGCGATGCCGAGCCGAGCGAGAATCGCGAGCCCGAAAACGAGAAAACCCCCGGTGTTTCCGGGGGTTTTCAAGGGTCTTCGAGCAAGAGGCTCCGGTCGGAGTCGAACCGACGATGGCGGATTTGCAATCCGCTGCCTTAGCCACTTGGCTACGGAGCCGAATATTGGCGGCCAGCAGTGAGCCAGCCTCTGTCACGCTACGGCAGTTCAGGCAAAATGGTCAAGGTCTGCCGGATACTCGAACCCGACCGGTCGTGCCTTGCACGCGGGTCGATCAGGTCATGCCTAGGGATCGGCCAAGGCGCGGCCGGTTCTTCAATTCTTCCGCTCCTCGGTCTCTTCGGGGCACCAGTGGCCGCGGAAAACCACTGCCGATATAGTCTCGGTTCATCGGTTTTGCCCCGGATTCGTGCGGGAGCGACCGACCGACCGGCAAGCCTGGCCCCAAAGGAGCGTTTTGAGCATGGCGAACGAGGGAACCTGCGACATCGGCCTGATCGGCCTGGCCGTGATGGGCGAAAACCTGGCTCTCAACATTGCCAGTCGCGGGTTCCGGATCGCCGTCTACAACCGAACGACAAGCGTCACCGACACGTTTATGGCAGACCGCGGCAAGCAGCCAAATGTCGTGGGCTGTCACTCGCTCGAAGACCTCGTCGCGTCGCTTAAGGCTCCGCGCAAGATCATGATGATGGTCAAGGCCGGCCCCGCCATCGACCAGCTCACCGCGACCATCGCCCCCCTGCTCTCCCCGGGCGACATCCTCATCGACGGCGGCAACACGCTCTTCTCGGATACCGAACGCCGCACGGCCGAGGCCGAAGCGAAGGGCCTGCTCTATGTGGGCACCGGTGTGTCGGGCGGCGAGGAAGGCGCCCTCAAGGGCCCGAGCCTGATGCCCGGCGGATCGGCCCAAGCCTGGCCGATCGTCAAGCCCATCTTCCAGGCCATCGCCGCCAAGGTCGGCCCCAATGGAGATATCCCCTGCTGCGACTGGGTCGGCCCGCGAGGCGCCGGCCACTACGTGAAGATGGTTCACAACGGGATCGAATACGGCGACATGCAGCTCATCTGCGAGGCCTACTGGCTGCTCAAGCAGGCGGCGGGGCTCTCGAACCAGAGGCTCGCCGAGGTGTTTGCCGAGTGGAACAAGGGTGAGCTCGACAGCTACTTGATCGAGATCACGCGCGACATCTTCACGGTCAAGGATCCCGACACGGGTGGCGATCTCGTCGATCTCATTCTCGACACCGCCGGCGCCAAGGGCACCGGCAAATGGATGAGCCAACATGCCCTCGACCTCGGCGTGCCAAGCACGCTCGTCACGGAAGCGGTCTACGCCCGCTGCCTCTCCGCCATGAAGGAAGCCCGCCAGCGAGCATCGAGCGTGCTCGCTGGCCCCGATCGGAAGCTTGAAGGCGACGCCAAGGCATTCGTCGGCCAGGTCCGCCAGGCGCTCTATGCGTCAAAAATCGCAAGCTACGCCCAGGGCTTCGTGCAGCTCGCGGCGGCGGCCAAGGAACACGAGTGGCCGCTCGACTACCGCTCGATTGCCATGCTCTGGCGGGGCGGCTGCATCATCCGTGCCCAATTCCTCGAGCGGATCGTCGAGGCGTACGAAGCCGATCCTGGTCTCGAAAACCTCATGCTCGCTCCCTACTTTCGGGATGCACTCGCCGCGGCCCAGGACGCATGGCGACATGTCGTGGCCACTGCCGCCATGCTCGGCATCCCCGTGCCGGCCTTCATGACGGCGCTGGCGTACTACGACGGCTACCGTCATGCCCGGCTTCCGGCCAACCTGCTTCAGGCCCAGCGGGACTACTTCGGCGCGCACACCTATCAGCGGATCGACAAACCCGGCACGTTCCACACGGAATGGCTCGATCTTCGCAAGCTCGTGGGAGGATGATCGTGGCCAACGCCTATCTCGACAATCTCTTTGGACTCACCGGCCGCACCGCGGTCGTGGTCGGTGGCACGGGCGTTCTCGGCGGCGCGCTCGCTGACGGCCTCGCGAAAGCGGGGGCCTTCGTCGTGGTCGCTGGCCGCGGTGCGGACCGCGGCGCTGCTCGTGTCGATGCCATCAAGGCCGGCGGCGGTGACGGCACGTTCGTGAGTGTTGATGCCATCGACCGCGAGAGCGTGCGCGCCCTTCTCGAAGCCGCGGTCCAGGCCACTGGCCGCGCCGACATCCTCGTGAACTGTGCCGGCGTGAACTCGTCGATTCCCTACTTCGACATCCCCGACGACGACTTCGCGAAGGTACTCGACACAAACCTCAAGAGCACTCACCTCGGCTGCCAGATTTTTGGAGCCCACATGGCGGAACACGGCGGCGGCTCGATCCTCAATATCGGCAGCGTCTCGGCCGACAAGCCCCTCTCCAAGGTCTTCATCTACTCAGCCTCCAAGGCGGCGGTCGTGAACTACACAAAGAACGTCGCCCGCGAGCTCGCGCCCCGCGGCGTACGGGTGAACGTGCTCTGCCCCGGGTTTTTTCCAGCGGAGCAAAATCGAAAACTCCTGTCGCCTGAGCGGACCGCGTCTATCATGGGCCAAACCCCGATGAACCGCTTCGGGAACTCCGAGGAGCTCATTGGAGCGCTGCTGCTCTTGTGTGCGCCCGTCGCCGGCAGCTTTATCACGGGTGCCGAGCTCTACGTCGATGGCGGCTTCACCGGCATGCGGCTGTGACCTGATGCCGCACACCATCGTCATCTTCGGTGCCTCGGGTGATCTCACGAGTCGCAAGCTCGTGCCGGCGCTCTACAACCTGGCACGGGCTGGAACGCTTCCGCCCGACACTCGCATCGTAGGGTTCTCACGAACGCCCTTCTCAGATGCCGAGTGGCGAACGAGCCTTCGCGAGTCGACCGCCAAGCACGCCGGCGACGAGCCGTTCGAGGAGGCCGCCTGGGCAGCCTTCGCGCCGTCGATTCACTACGAACCGGGTGACATCGACCGTCAGGATGATGTCGCGCGGCTCGGCGAACGGCTGGCTGCTCTCGAAGGTGCCCCAGCGACTCGAGTGTATTACCTCGCCACCGCGCCACAGTTCTATGAGCCGGTTGTCGCCGCACTCGGTGCCCTTGGCATGGCAGATGAGACCGTCGCCCCTCGACGCATCGTCATCGAAAAACCGTTCGGCACCGATATCGCCACGGCACGGTCCCTCAACGAGCGGCTCCACGCGGTCTTCCGCGAGAGCCAGATCTTTCGCATCGACCACTACCTCGGCAAGGAGTCGGTCCAGAACATCCTGGCGCTGCGGTTCGCCAACACCATCTTCGAGCCGATCTGGAACCGTCGCTACATCGACCACGTGCAGATCACGGTCGCCGAAGAGGTGACAGTCGGCCGGCGGGCCGCCTACTACGACAGCGCGGGCGTCCTTCGAGACATGATGCAGAACCATCTCCTCCAGCTCCTGATGGTGACGGCGATGGAGGCCCCCGCGCGGTTCAACGCCACCGCCGTGCGGAACGAAAAAGTAAAGGTGCTCGAGGCGATTCGCCCGCTCGCGGCCTGCGAGATCGCGGCAGCCAGTGTGCGGGGCCAGTACCAGGGCTATCTCGCCGAGCCGGGGGTTCCAGCGGGAAGCCAGACCGCTACATTCGGCGGCATTCGCCTCGAAATCGACAACTGGCGGTGGCAGGGAGTGCCCTTCTACCTCCGCAGCGGCAAGGCTATGAGCTGCCGCACAACGCAGATCGTGATCGAGTTTCGCCAGCCGCCGCTCGAGCTTTTTGCCGGCGGCCGCCCGACGTTTCATCGCGAAGCCAATCGCCTCGTCATCCAGATCCAGCCGGCCGAGGGTATCCAGCTTCAGTTCCATACGAAGATGCCTGGCGACGGCATGCGGCTCCGCTACACCGATCTCGAGTTCAGCTATTCGCGGGCGTTCGCTGGGCGTCTTCCCGAGGCCTACGAGCCCCTCCTCCTTGACGTGATGCATGGCGACGCGAGCCTCTTCGCCCGTGCCGACGAGGTCGAGAAGTCGTGGGACATCATCGACCCCTTTGTGCAGGTCTGGGGCTCAGGCGATCTCCCGGCAATCGCCCAGTACGAGCCGGGCTTCTGGGGGCCCATGGAAAGCGTCGAATGGATGGCCGCGCAGGGCCGCACATGGTTTGACCAGTGCCCGGTGCTCACGTGAGCGAAGAGTTGGACGCCGGCCAACCACCGTCCCCCGGCTACCCCCGGGGGCTTGTATCAGGCGACACGCACGTCATAAAAGCCCCTCGCGCGAGCGAGGGGACTGCGGGTTGTCAGGCGAGGCCGCTCTCGATCGGCAGCGTGCAGCTCGCCTCGCCTCTCGTGCAGGCCGCCCTCTCGGGGTACAGCGATCGAGCGATGCGGGTGCTCGCCCGTCGGCACGGTGCGGCCTACGCGCTCGGCGAAGTCCTCCTCGATCAGTTCGTGACCGCGGCCAAGCCCGGCCGTAAAACGCCCCCGCGGCTCGCCCTCGCCGACGACGAACATCCGGTGGGCGGTCAGCTCATGGGCGCGAACCCCGACCACTTTGCCCCGGCGGCTCAGCGACTTGTGGCCGAGGGCTACGACGTCGTCGACATCAATTTTGGGTGCCCTGTCAAGAAGGTGCTCGGCCGTTGCCGGGGCGGGTATCTCTTGTCCCAGCCGGCCACGGCCCTGGAGATTGTCGACCGCGTTCGTGGTGCGGTACCACCGCACGTGCCCGTCACGCTCAAGATGCGGCGGGGTCTCGATGACACACCCGAGAGCCGCGACAACTTTTTTACGATCTTCGACGGCGCCTTCTCTCGCGGTGCAGCGGCCATCACCGTCCATGGCCGCTCTGTCGAGCAGCGGTATGTAGGCCCGAGCAACTGGGCCTTCCTCGCTGAGGTCAAGCGGCATGCCGGTGACCGCACGGTCATCGGCTCGGGCGATCTTTTTTCAGCCGCCGCGTGTGTGGCGATGCTCAAAGAGACAGGCGTCGATGGCGTGAGTGTCGCCCGTGGGGCCATTGGCAACCCGTGGATTTTTGGGCAAGCCTTGGCGCTCCTGGAAGGTCGGCCTCTGCCCCCTCTGCCCACGATTCACGAGCAGCGGAACGTTCTCCACGAGCACTGGTCGCTCGCGGAGGAACTCTACGGCGAACATGCAGCGGGCCGCTCGATGCGGAAATTCGCGATCAAATATGCGCGATGCCATCCGGAGCACCGGGCTGTCCGCGACGCCTTTGTGGCGGTGAAGGATGCTGCCGGCTGGCAAGCGGTGTTGGATTCTTTTTACGCCGGCGACGGGCCGGGCCGCGATCCCGAGGCCGACATTGACGAGATTCACAACTGCGGCGAGTAGGGCAGGGCTGGTGACGGATCGAGCGCGGCGAGAACTTCGGCTCGCACCTCGGGATCGATTTCAATCGCCAGCCGCGGCTCCAATACCCTGCGGGCTTCCGCCACCATCACCCCGGCCATGATCCAACGGCCAAGCGCCCACGCCGACGCACCACGAACCGTCGGTTCGACATCCGCGGAGGCGGTAGCGAGCGCGCGAAAGGCAGGCGGATGCGGATGATTGCCGAGCGTGATCGCGGCTGACCGCAAGAGCCCACGTCGCTTGGCTCGCAGGATCGGCGAACCGCGGAAGCGTTCGCGAAACCCCCGATCATCGAGCCCGAGAAGCTCGACCAAGTCGAGTGACTCACCATCGCCTGGTTGAAAGGCAGGCTCTTTCGATCCCGGCGCATGCCGGTTCCACGGGCATACCTCCTGGCAGATATCGCACCCAAAAATCCAATCGCCAACGCCTTCGCGAAGCGCCCGCGGAATCGGGCCGTGATCTTCGATCGTGATCGCCGAGATGCACTTCGTGGCATCGAGAATCCTCGGCGCCGGAAACGCTCCTGTGGGGCAGGCGTCGAGGCAGGCCGTGCAGGTGCCGCAGTGGTCGGTCTCGAGTGGTTGGTCCACCGAAAGCTCAAGGTCGGTGACGAGTGTTGCGAGCAGAAAATAGCTTCCGGCACGGGGATCAATGAGCATCGTGTTCTTGCCGAACCAGCCCAGCCCAGCGAGCTGGGCAAAATCCCGCTCGGCGACGGGTGCCGAATCGACAACACCGCGGGCGCGGGTGCCCGGCACCCGCGCCTCGAGCCACGTGGCGAGCGCGTTGAGCCGCTCGCGCAGCAGATCGTGGTAGTCCTCGCCCCGGGCATAACGGGCCACGCGACCGTGCCCTGCGTCGAGGTCTTCACGGCCTGGGCCCGCGCCGATCGCGTAGTCGATCGCAAGCATCACGACACTCCGAGCGCCTGGCAGGATGGCCTCCAGGTTCCGTCGCAGCGGTTCATGCCGCGCGAGCCACGGCTTCATGACCCCGGCGCGACCTGCCTCGAGCCAACCTTGAAACTCGCCGTGGTGCGGCGGCACCGCGGCCGCAGCGATGCCAACCCTGGCGAACCCCAGCCGTATCGCCTCCTGGCGGAGGCCATCCGCCACGGTCGCACCTGCGCCTCGTAAAGAAGAAATCGTCACGAACAAGGCAACCTGGGGAGACTGGGACGGTCGATCGCGAGGCTCGAGACAAATGACCTAGACCAGCCTGCCAGAGTCGCTATCGTCCCCACCCATTCTCCGGACCGACCGCGTTCTGCCAAACCGCCCACCTGCGGAGCCTCAGCTGTGCCAGCCACCCGCCACTCTCTTGAGACTCTCGGCTTGGCCCTCACCCTTGTCGCGCTCGGAGCGACCGTCGGCTGCCAAACGCCACAGGCTACAGCCGTGCCACCACCCGCTACTGGGATGATCGGCCAACCGGCAGCCTATGGCAACTGGCAACCGACACCGCAGGGCGCCGCCTATCCACCGAACGTGAGTGTACCACCCATGCCCGGTGCCCCACCCGCAGGCGCTCCGACAGCGCCACCGCTTCCAGGCCCGGCTACCCAGTGGCAAGGCGCGAGCCCGACGGCTCCACCAACGAATTCATGGTCGTGGTCACAGCCACCAGCGACGCAGCCACCATCACTCCAGCAGTACGGTGCGCAGCTCCAAGGCTCGGCGAACCAGTACCAGCAAAACGTCAACGCTCAAACCCAGCAATACGCCAACCAGCTCCAAGCGCAGCCGCAACAGTACGCGAATCAGGCACAGCAGACGCTCGCCAACCAACAACAGCAGTACAACCAGCAGCTTCAAAACACCGCGAACCAGTACCAGCAGGGCGTGAACACCCAGCTCCAGAACGCGCAGCAGCAAGTCAACAACGGCTTCCAACAAACTCAGCAGGCCGTGACATCGCAGATGCCGCCGAACCAGCAGTACCCTCAGCAGATGCCACCCGCGCAGCAGACCCCCGCGTCTCCGACCACCTGGAACCCGTTCGCAACGAGCGCCATCTCGCTGCCACCTGCCCGCGCAACCCCCCCTCCGTCTCTCCCAAGTTATTAGTGAGTCATGGGCTCGTCAGGCCGGTCCGGCCACGAACTGACCTGGTAGCACCCTCGTTGTGAGCTCCAGCAGGTAGGATGCCAATGGAGGTTCCTACCGATGTTTGATTGGCTCGGAGGCTTCGCGCCGGGAACGCGGCCGGCGATTACGGCGGCGACGCGGCGGGTCGTGCGCGAGGTTGAGAAACTCGGCCCCGCGATGGAGGCGATCGATGACGCTGCCCTCCGCAGACTCGGTCGCTCCCTGTCGTACCGTGCCAAAGCGGGCGAGCCCGTCGACACCCTCATGGTCGAGAGCTTCGCCGCAACCCGAGAAGCCGGCCGCCGACGGCTGGGGATGCGGCATTACGATGTTCAGCTTCTGGCCGGCGCGGCGCTCGTCAAAGGAGCGATCGTCGAGATGCAAACCGGCGAGGGAAAAACGCTCGTCGCCACGCTTCCCCTCGTGCTCTACGCCCTCGCTGGCAAAGGCGCCCACCTCGCCACGGTCAACGACTACCTCGCCCGCCGCGATGCTAAATGGATGGAGCCGATCTACGGAGCCCTCGGCCTGAAGGTTGGCATTGTCGAGTCACAGATGGATTTTGATCAGCGGCGCACAGCCTATGCTGCCGACGTCACCTACGGCACGGCCAAGGAGTTCGGGTTTGATTTTCTCAAGGACCGGCTCATGAACCGAGAGATCACCGAGGGACGCGGTGATCTCGCTGCCATGCTCACCGGCAAGACTGCCGGTGAGGCCACGAAACTTCTCCAACGGCCCTACTGGTTTGCCCTCGTCGACGAGGCCGACAACGTGCTCATCGACGAGGCCCGAACCCCGCTCATCATTGCGTCACCACCGGGCGAGGCCCAGGCCGCCGAGCAGGCGCTCTTTCGGTTCGGGGCCCAGGTGGCCGCCGAGCTCGAGCCTGGCGAAGATTTTGAAGAGGACATTCGCAAACACACCTGCGAGCTGCTCGGCCGTGGCCGTGGGAGGGTGCGAGCCATCGACCGGCCTCCGGAAATCAACGCCACGAGCCTGCTTGCGATCTACGACGCGGTCGAGCGGGCCTGTAAGGCACGGCGGTTCTACCTCCGCGACCGGCAGTATGTCGTTCGCGACGGTGAGATTGTGATCATCGACGAGTTCACGGGACGGGCTGCCGAAGGCCGTACCTGGAAAGACGGAATCCACCAGGCGGTCGAGGCCAAAGAGGGCGTCGCGGTCACGGTGCCGTCGGGCCACGCAGCGCGAATCACGATCCAGGATCTCTTCGCTCGCTGGCCGCATCTGGCGGGCATGACCGGCACGATCGCCACCAGCCGGCGAGAGATCGCCCGCACGTATGACGTGGCTGTCGATGTCGTGCCAACCAACATGCCAGCGATTCGCCGCCGACTGCCGGCCGTCGTTGCCGCTGACTCTGTCCAGAAGTTCATGCGGGTCGTAGACGAAGTCCGCGAGTTGCACGGCGATGGTCGCCCCGTCCTCATCGGCACGCGATCGATTGACAAGTCTGAGGAGCTCTCGCGGCTCCTCACCGCCGCCGCCCTGCCACACACCGTCCTCAACGCAAGGCACATCGCCGAGGAAGCCGACATCGTGGCGCGGGCGGGTGAGCGAGGTCAGATCACGGTCTCTACGAACATGGCCGGCCGCGGCACTGATATCAAGCTCGGCGAAGGCGTGGCCGAGCTCGGTGGGCTCCATGTCATCTGTACCGAGCTCCACGACTCAGCACGAATCGACCGCCAACTCGTCGGCCGCTGCGGCCGGCAGGGCGACCCCGGCACATGGCGGCAGTACGTTTCACTCGATGACGACATCCTTACCACGGCCCACGGCCCCAAGCGAGCCGCGTGGATCGCCGCCAGACTCCGATGGCGACGTGGCGGTAATCCGGAGCGGCTCCTCGCGACCTTCAAGGGCGCGCAACGAACCGTCGAGGCCCGCCATCGTCGTCAGAGGCGGGTCCTCGAATACATCGAGCGACAGCGGTCCGAGGCCCATATGCAGATGAGCCACGACCCGTATTTGGACGCCGCAAGCTAGCTAGCTTTACGACCGGCGGGCCATCCATGGCCCCGGCGGTCTTGCCGGCCCTCCGGCCGGCGGTCGCTCATCCAACTACACGACCGGCGGGCCATCCATGGCCCCGGCGGTCTTGCCGGCCCTCCGGCCGGCGGTCGCTCATCCAACTACACGACCGGCGGGCCATCCATGGCCCCGGCGGTCTTGCCGGCCCTCCGGCCGGCGGTCGCTCATCCGGGCTCCCGTGCTCGTAGCCGCTGCGGTGTGGTACGCCCGAACAGACGGGGCGCTGTCCAGCGTCTGCAGGCGTCCGCTTCGCTTGCCTGTTCGGCACGGAGCGGGCTTTCTACACGACCGGCGGGCCATCCATGGCCCCGGCGGTCTTGCCGGCCCTCCGGCCGGCGGTCGCTCCTCCAACTACACGACCGGCGGGCCATCCATGGCCCCGGCGGTCTTGCCGGCCCTCCGGCCGGCGGTCGCTCCTCCGGGCTCCCGT
>Ga0163152_10001080_pt1 | contig 44280 bp, 42 predicted proteins | sample OliLakLV19MP8IB2_FD_148635 | JGI IMG/M metagenome (GOLD analysis project Ga0163152, IMG submission 148635) | Freshwater microbial mat bacterial communities from Lake Vanda, McMurdo Dry Valleys, Antarctica - Oligotrophic Lake LV.19.MP8.IB-2 | ecosystem: Environmental > Aquatic > Freshwater >...
GTGGCGGTCTGGCTCGCTGGCGCTCGGCGCTCGCCGGCGGCTCGCGTGCTCGGGACGGTGGCGGTCTCGCTCGCTGGCGCTCGGCGCTCGCCGGCGGCTCGCGTGCTCGGGACGGTGGCGGTCTGGCTCGCTGGCGCTCGGCGCTCGCCGGCGGCTCGCGTGCTCGGGACGGTGGCGGTCTGGCTCGCTGGCGCTCGGCGCTCGCCGGCGGCTCGCGTGCTCGGGACGGTGGCGGTGCAGGCTCGTCCGCGCCCTCCTCATCGCTTCGTGCAGCTCGCGACCCGGCGGCGGTACGCTGCGAACAGGTCGGACGCGGGGGGGCCGGCGAAGCCGCTCATGTAGTCCGGCACGCTGAAGCCGACCCGCGGGCCGCTCGCCCAGCGCTGCGCCAGCGCGAGCTGGCGCTCGATGCGCGCGAGCGGCGCCGGCAAGGCGGCGAATGCGGGCGTGACCCCGGGACCGCTGCTCGCCTGCGCGAACAGCTCGACCACGATCCCGAGCTGCTTGCCGCGCGCATCCGTCACGCCGCGCAGCAGCGGCAGATAGATCGCCAGCTCGTCGAGCGTGAGCTTGTCCGCCCCGATGCCATCCTGGAAGAGCAGCAGCGCGATCGGGGCGCGGGCGAGGATGGCCGACCACAGCGCGACCACCTGCCCCGGTGCCGCCCAGCCCTGCGCGAAGCCCGACACCGCGATCGGTGTGCCGGGGGCGAGCGCCGCGAGCGCGCCGCCGAGGTCGGTCAAGTATGCGGCGACCAGCCCCGTACGCTCTTCGCCCAGCCAGTTCTTGTCGTCGATCTCGTCGGGAACGTACCAGCCCGCGAACGCCTCGCGGCCGAGGACCTGCGGCGCCAGCGCGCGCGCGACCTCGACGTGCTGCAGCCTGCGGCGCGCGAGGAAGACCTCGACGTCGCTCGCCGGGCGGCCGCGGTCGATGCCCGCCCACCAGCCGGCGTCGTGCGCGAGGCCGAGCCAGAGCCGCATGCCATGCCGGCCGGTAAGCTCGAACAGCAGATCGAGCATCGGCACGTCGTCGGCACCTGCCGGCTCGGCCGCGTAGAACGCGACGCCGTCGGCCCACGTCCACTGCACGAACACCTGCTCGATGCCGATCGCCGCCATGTCCGCGAACAGCCGCTCCCAGTCGGCGCGCGGCCGCTGGGCCGCCGCGCGCGTGAGCTGGAGGAAGGTGCCGTTCAGCCCGGCGGTGGCGACACAGGACGCCGGCGCGCGCTCACCCGCGGCAGCGGCAGCGGCGCGCGGCACCCCCGCGGCAAGCGCCAGCGCTGCGCACAGTGTGGCTGCGGCAAGGGACATCGCTGCGCTGCGGCCAGCATGCGGCATCAGAACCGCACCACCGCGGTCAGCGACAGCGTCAGGTCGCGCCCGTCGCTGTTGTAGGCATCGTAACCGATGCGCGGCAGCAGCTCCGCGCTCGACTGGAAGTCGTGGTAGCGATCCTCGCGAAACAGCCAGCGCAGGACGACGCCGAGACCGAGGTCGACCTCCTGGAAGTCCTCGCCGTCGCCGGTCTGAAAGCGCCCGCGCAGGTAGAGGTGCGGTGTCAGCATGGTGTCGTCGGCGTGCGCGTTGAAGGTCATGCCCTGACGGCCCTCGGTGTAGAAGAACCAGTCCTGCGGGCTCTGCACGGTACGCGCGACGTCCGCGTACAGGGTCGTGTACCACCAGCGCGGCACGCCGGGCTGCATCGCGTAGCCGTGCTGCCAGCCGTACGTGCCACGCAGCAACACGTTGTCCTGCGCAGCACTGCCGACGCCGAATAGCCGCTCCGCGCTGAGGTAGCCGTCAATGGTCGGAAAGGGCTTGTAGCGGACGCCGAGCGTGATGACGGTCGTCTGACCGCGCGGCTCGATCGAGTTCACCTCCTGCTCGAAGAGCACGCGCGAGATCAGCTCGAAGACGCGCCCGTCGCGGAAGCCGATCACCGGCGGACGCAGCGAGAGCTCGATGCCGCCCTGCGACTTGCTGGCGCCGGCCGAGAGCGGCGACGCGCCGACCTCGCAATTGTTCGAGCCGAAGCACATCGAGGTGTAGGCGACCGCCGAGAAGCGCCGCGACAGCTCGCTCACCTGGCGGCGCATGCGCAGCCGTCGCGCGTCGACTTCCTCGCGCTCGGCCTCGTCACGGACCGAATAGAGCGGCGTGTTGTCGATTGCCTGCTCGAAGAGCTCGATCGCGTCGTCGTTGCGGATCTCCTTGACGCGGATGTTGCCGAGATCCTCGTAGAGCGAAAGCTGATCGCGGTCCGCGTCGAGCGAGCGCGCGAGCTCGACGCCGGCCTCCTCGTAGCGGCCGACGTCCTGGTAGGCGTAGCCGAGCGTCGCCGCGTGGCTGGGCACGAAGGGGCCGGTGGCGAGCGAGCGCTGCAGCGGCGGGATCGCCTGCGCGGGCTCGTCGAGCGCGACGTAGAGCAGACCGAGGCGGTACTCGCGGTCCGGTGAAGGCTCGAGGACGATCGCCTGCTGCAGATCACTGGCCGCAGCGCGCAGCCCGGCCGCGCGGCGCTCCGCGTCGGTCGCGGGCACGAGGACGACTGCCGCCGCGCTCTCCAGCTGAGAGCGCTCGTCGAGATACGCGGCCTGTTCCGGCGCGGGCAACGTCGCGACATCGAGCGTCGCGAGCGTGCTGCGCGCGGCCGCGAGATCCCCGTCCAGACGCTGCTCGCGCGCGAGCGGCAGCACCAGCGCGGGGTCGAAGGCCTGCTGCTGCGCGGCGCTCCAGGCATCGGCCGCTGCGCGGTGCTGGTCGAGCTGCGCATGGAGATAGCCCGCGGCGGCGAGCGCCGTGCGCCGCGACTCGCCGGCAAGCGGCGGCTGACCGGCCAGCGCCCGCTGCAGCTCGGTCACCGCGAGACCGGGCTTGCCGAGCCTGGTGTAGGCGTACGCGGCACCCAGCGCGCTGCGTGGATCGTCGCGCCGCTCCTGGGCAGCCTGGTACGCGGCCAGCGCTGCGGTCGGGTCGCCATCGGCATACAGGAGATCGCCGCGCGTCTGCTCGATGCCCCACGTCTCGCGGCCGAGGTCGCGTGCGAGTGTGAAGCTCTGCAAGGCCTCGGTGCGGCGCCCGAGCTCGAGCTGGAGGTTGCCGCGCTCCTCGGCCAGCCGCGCCCGCGTCGCACGCGGCAGGCCGCGCTGCGCGAGCGCAGCCGTGTAGAGTGTGATCGCCTCGGCCCGGTCGCCCGCGGCGACGCGCTCACGCGCGGCGCTGACCAGCAGTGCCGGCTGCTCGCCGCCGCCACCACGGAACGCTTCGAGGTAGAGGTCAGCGGCCACGGCGTGCCGGCCGCGCTTCGACTCGAGGATCGCGAGGCTCTCGCGATCCTGTGCCGCCTGCGACCCACTCACCGGCTCGCTCGCGAGCACGCCGCGCAGGACCTCGGCAGCGCGCGCGGTGTCGCCCGCCCGCTCGGCCGCGTAGACCTCGGCGCGGCGCGTCTCGGGTGTATCCTGCAGCCGCGCGGCACGCTCGAGGTAGACCAGCGCCGCCGCGTCGTCACCCTGCTTGGTCGCGATCTCGGCCAGCTGGCGCAGCAGGGCGGCGTCGTTCGGCTCGAACGCGAGTGCTGCCTCGCCGGCCGCGCGCGCTTGCTCGAGCTGCCCCTCTGCCGTCGCCAGAATCGAGCGCCGCGACAGCGCCTCGCGACGCTGCGCGGGCGCCGCGGAGCTCGCCGTGACGCGCCCCAGCAGCGCCATCGCCCCTTGCCGATCACCCGCGTCGGCCAGGAGCTGTGCCTGCATCAGAGCACGCTCCGCGTCGGGCGCCGTCGCATCGAGCGCGCGCAATGCCTCCAGGGCGACGTCGGGCCGACCGAGAGCGACCGCCACGCGCGCCGTCGCGTCGAGCGCGCGCTCGCGATCCGCCGGAGAGAGGTCCTTGCTGCGCGTTGCCGCCCGGAAGTCGTCGAGCGCGCCGGCGCCGTCACCGCTCTGCTGGCGCGCGTTCGCGCGATAGAGCAGCGCGGGGCCGAAGCCCGGGCGCTCGGCGAGCACCTGCGTCATCTCGCGTTCGGCGCCGCGCGCATCACCGAGCGACGCCAGCAGCACGCCGTAGGAGTAGCGGACCTTGACGTCGCCCGGATCGCGCTCGAGGTAGGCGGCGAGCTCGGCGCGCGCTTCCTCCTTGCGTCCCGCCGCGAGCAGCCGGTTACCGCGGTCGAGATAGGGAAAGGTGCGCGCCTCGCGCAGCTGGCGCGCGACGAAGCCCTCTCCTGCGCGATCGACGGCGAGCAGGTCGGCGTACGACGTGGCGGCCGCTGCCGGCGTCGCCTGCGCGCCCGCCGTGCGCGACGCGCTGAGCGCGGCCGCGCAGGTGATCAGCGCCGCGACGAGAACGGCGCGGCGATCGTGTCCTCCTGTTCGCAAAGCCCGCGCCTCACTCCGTCGAAGGGTCGAGCACGTCGTCGAGAACGTCGGGGGGCACCAGCTTGCGCTCGAGCAGCATCTCGCCCAGGTGCCGGTTGCTCGCGCGCTGCTCGCGCAGCGCCTCCTCGAGCTGGGCGCGCGTCAGCCAGCCACGCTCGATCACGCAGTCGCCGAGGTAGCGGCCGCCGCGTGCCGCCGCGAGCACGGCCTCGTCGAGCTGCGCGCGCGTGACCCAGCCCTTGTCGAGCAAGACGTCACCGAGACGCCGGAAGCGCCGCTTCTGGTCGCGCTGGATCTTGTCGAGCAGCTCCTGGGTGAGGACCCCCGCCTCGACGAGCTTCTGGCCGAGCGGGCGCTCCTCCGCGCCCGCGGCATCGCCGGCATCGTGCGGATAGAGCCGGTTGATCGCGAAGGCGACGTCGCCGGCGGTCGTCAAGCTCAGGTCGACCGGGTGGCCGAGCCGGCGCTCGATCTCGTCGAGCTGGGCGCGCGTCAACAGGCTGCTGGACGCGATCTCGATGCGACCGTTGTCGTGCACCGCGACCGGTACGATGCCGAACTGTCGCGCGAGATCGCGCGGCACGATCTGCAGGACCTCGGCGGGCACGCGATAGGGGTCGATCTCGCGCACCTTCACCTGCAGCTGCGCGCCCAGCACCTGAACCATCTCCTCTTCGCGCACCAGCCCGCGCTCGACCAGGATCGCGCCCAGCGGCCGCGGGTCGGCCTTCTGCTGCTCGAGCGCCTCGCTCAGCGCGGCGACGCTCACCATGCGGCGCTCGAGCAGCAGATCGCCGAGCCGCCGCCGGTAGGCGACCAGGTCGTCCTCGTTCGGGTAGACGTGGTCGGTCTTGTCCCACTTGATGAGCTTGCCGGTGCGCAGATAGCTCGCGTACTGCTTGAGCGCACGCCAGCAGGCGAAGAAGTTGATGAAGTTACCCCACACCAGACGCGGGATGCTGAGGAGCCCCTGCAGCGGTCCGTAGATCCGCGTCACGGCGACGAAGCGCTGCACCAGGCGCAGCAGCAGGAAGCCGCCGTTCAGCCACAGCAGCGTCTTCACCCACGGCGCGAGCTCGCTCAGCGAGACGAAGCGGTGCCCGTCGGGCTCGAGCTTCTCGCCGACCCAGAAGCCCAGCACCAGCAGGACGAGGGCGTAGCCCAGGATGTTGAGCTGCGAGGTGAACAGCGTCTTGCGGTCGCGGAACAGGATGTACTTGGTGCGCCAGCCGCCGCGCCAGCCGAGGTTCGCCCAGCCCTGCAGCGCGATGCCGATCACCCAGCGCGTCTTCTGCCGCACCGCCAGCCAGAACTCGCTCGGGAAGTACTCGCGGGTGGCGATGTAGTCGGTGACGCGCACCGCGCGCGGCGTCTTCGACCACCACGGCCGGCGCATCGTCTCGCGCTCGTACGGGAAGCGCACGAACACCGACTGGAGCCCGACCGCGCGCAGGCGGAAACCGAAGTCGTAGTCCTCGGTGAGCGAGTCCAGGCTGAACAGCTGGTTGTCGTTGGCCATCCCGAGAGCCTCGACCGCCTGCTGGCTGAACGCCGTGCCGACGCCCGCGCTGGGCACGTTCTTGCCGAGCCGCTCGCGCACGATCAGGTCCTTCGAGTGCAGCTCGGCGAACTCGTCCATGTAGACGCCGGCCGTGAACTCGTCCCAGCGCCGTGGCAGCGAGAACACCGGGATCTGGATCATCGCGAAGCGCGGCATCAGGTAGTTGAACAGCTTCAGCGACAGCGCGTGCACGATGTCCTCGGCATCGTGCATGAGGTAGATCGCGAACGGCGTCCCGGTGCGGTGCTCGTGGTGGCGCACGCCCTGGATGATCCAGTTGAGGCAGTCCGCCTTGTTGGTCGGACCGTCCTTCGGGCAGACGATGCGCTCCACGCATCCGAAGCGCTCGCGGGTGCGCTCGACCTCGAGCGCAGTGTCGGGATCGTTGGGATAGGTCCCGACGAAGATCGTGTACTTGCTGTAGCGCAGCGTGCGGACGGTGTTGTCGATCATCTTGCCGATGACCGGTGCCTCCTGCCACGCCGGTATGATGATCGCGATCGGCTGCTCGACCGCGCCGAGGAGCTGCTCCTCCTTGAGGCGCGGCCAGCGCGGCCGGACGTAGAGCAGCACGTAGAGCTGGCGGCAGACGTAGTAGACGTCGATCACCAGGTCGTCGAGACCGCTCACGGTGAACAGCACGACGGTGACCACCAGCATGGTCTGCGTGCCGAGGCCGAGGTAGGCGAGGAAATCCGTCATCTCATGCCACTTCCGCCGCCCCGACCGCCACCCGCGCGACCGACGTGCGCAATGCTGCGTACGCTCACGTCACCATCATCGGTCTGCGCAGGCGGACGCTTGATCGGCGGCAAGAGCAGCGCAGGTGCGCTGGAGTCGGCCCGGGCGCGTGCGGTGGCGTCGCGGCTCGGTCAGCCGCTGCCGGAGCACGACCGACGGCGCGCGCGCAGGCCACCAGGAGGGCACCCGCGGCGTCCGCCGCCGACGATCAACACCGGCACTTCGCGTACGGGCTTCGTCACGGGCGGTTCAGCTCGCGCGCGGCGCGGAGCCTTGCTGGATGAGCTCCGTCAGCGGATCGCCGGCGTCGAAGCGCTGCGCCAGCACGTCCGGATCGAACTCGACGCCGATCGGATTGCTCTTGAAGGCTCCGCTGCGCATCCATTCGTCGAGGTCGGCGGTGGAAGGAAAATTGTCGATCTGCAGCTCGACCTGGACGCCGTTCGGATCGCGGTAGTAGAGCGACGTCGTCGGACCGTGGTTGATGCACCAGTAGGGCACGATGCCCTCGTCCTTCAGACGGCGATAGGTGTGCAGCAGGTCCTCGAGGGTCGCGAAGGTGAACGCGACGTGGTCGATGCCTGCCGCGAAGCGCGGCGCCGGCTCGAGCCTGGGCAGGTTGACGACCCCGATGCGGTGGTGCTCGTCGTCGAAGGTGAGGAAGCTCAGCATCGGGCTCGCGAACACGACCTCTGCAGCGAGCACCGTCTGGTACCAGCGCACGGTCTCGTCGTAGAGCGGCGTGCGGATCACGAAGTGGGCGAGCTTCACCGGCGGACGCGCGCCCGCGGGCGGTGGAATGCTGGGCATGATCGCTCCCTCCCCTTCAGTACGTGGTGGTGTCGTCCGGCTCCTCGACGACGAGGTTCTCGAGGTGGCCGAGCTGCTCGATCTCGATGCGCACGACGTCGCCCGGCACCAGCCACTGCGGCGGCTTCATCGCCGCGCCGACGCCGTCGGGCGTGCCGGTGCTGATCACGTCACCGGGCTCGAGCGTGCACACGGTCGAGAGCACCGCGACCTGGTCGAAGCAGTCGTGGATCAGCTCGCTGGTGCGCGCGTGCTGGCGCTGCTCGCCGTTGACGAAGGTCCTGAGCTCGAGCGCGTGCGGATCGCCGACCTCGTCCGGCGTCGTCAGCCACGGTCCGAGCGGACCGTGCGTGTCGAACGACTTGCCGAGCGTCATGGTCTGCGCCTTGAACTGCCAGTCGCGCACGCTGACGTCGTGCCCGATCAGATAGCCGGCGATCACCTCGTGCGCGCGCTCCTTCGGCACGTGGCGGCAGCGCTTGCCGATGACGAAGGCGAGCTCGCCCTCGTAGTCGAGCGCCGTCGACACCCGCGGCCGGTGGATCGGGTCGTACGGGCCGGCGACAGAGCTGGTCTGCTTGTTGAAGAACACCGGGAACTGCGGCTTGTCACGTCCGGTCTCGGCGACGTGGCCCGCGTAGTTGAGGCCGATCACGTCGCAGACCTCCGACCCTTCGACCACGCCGATGCGGCGCCGTGCTCCCTGGGTGAACGTGGCGATCTTCATCCCACATACTCCGCGCGAACGCGCTCCGCTTTCAAGTGCAGCGCGGAGAATGGTTCGGTGACGAAACGCGGTCAGGGTGTCCGACGGCTCCTGCGGCGCCTCCAGCACCGCCTGCGTCTGGGTCACCGCGGCGATCAGCTTGCCATCCGGGCTCGTCACCCGCGTCTGCCACACCATGGTGCGCCGGCCGCGGTGCAGCAGGGTGCGCTCGCCCTCGACCGTCGTGCCGCCCTTCCCGGCCGACAGGAAGTTGGTCTTCGGCTCGATCGTCGTGGTGCTCTCGCCCGGCTTCAGGTTGAGCACCGTCCCGACCGCGCCCAGGGTGTCGGCGAACGCCATGATCGCTCCGCCGTGCAGGATCCCGGGCACGGTGCAGAGCCGGTCCTGCACCGATCACGCCTTCGCGATCACGTTGTCGGCGTACATGCGCAGCAGGTCGAGCTTCTGTTGCAGGGTCTGCGAATCGACCGGCTCGACGTACGGATTGCGAAAGCCGAGGATCACGTCGGTGACGCCACGATCCTCGAGGCTGCGCACGCCGTCGAGGTTGAAGGCCTCCATCGAGATCACGTGCACCTCGAAGGGCTTACGCTCGCGGCCGTGCTCGCGGCGCAGCTCGTGGATGCGCTTCAGCATCGCGTCGAGATCGTCGCTGCCGGCGTGCATCCAGCCGTCGGCGAGGCGCGCGGCACGCTGCAGCGCCGCCTCGGCGTGACCGCCGATCAGAATCGGCACCGGCTGCGCGGGCACCGGGCAGAGCTTGATGCTCGGCACGTCGTAGTGGCGGCCGTGGAACTCGTAGAAGCCGCCCTTGGTGAGCCCGCGGATGATCTCGATCATCTCGTCCATGCGCTTGCCGCGCGTCTTCCACTCGGTGCCGGTCACCTGGAAGTCCTCGGGCCACGGGCTGGTGCCGACCCCGAACGCGAAGCGGCCGCCGCTCAGCACCGCCACCGAACTCACCGACTTCGCGACCAGCACCGGCTGCCGGATCGGCAGCTTGACGACGAAGGTCGTGAAGCGCAGCCGCTCGGTCACGGCGGCGAGCGCCGGGATCAGCGAGAACGGCTCGATGAACGGCTTGTCCTCGAGGAAGTGCCGGTCGCCGTCCGACGTGTAGGGGTACTTGCTGTCGGAGACCTCCGGATAGCAGATGCTGTCCGGCACGACGAAGGAGTGCCAGCCGGCCTCTTCGGCCGCACGGGCGAGCGGCAGGTAATGCGTCGGATCGCACATCGACTCGGCGTAGGAGAAGCGCATGCCCCCGTGTTCTCCCATGCCGGCAGCCGCGCGCAAGCGCCGCGTCACGCCGCTGGCGCGATCAGCTCCAGCCGGATGCATCGCGGCGCACGCACATCGTGTGCCGCGTCGGCCAGGGGCCGAGCGTCTCGGGCGCAAACTCGAAGAATTGATCGACCGGACCGCTGCCGTGCGGTCGGATCAGGAGGCAGCCGTACTCCGCCGGCGCTCCCGGATCGGCAGTCAAGATCAGCGTTCAGCGGGGTCAAACTCGGAGAGCGCCACGTCCGCGCGCAGGCCCTTCTGGAGCAGATCGGCGTCGTGATCCGTCAGCGCATCAACGTCGAGGCGCGCCCGCAGGCTCGCGATCTCGCGCCGCAGCGGCTCGACGGCCGCCGCGACCTCGGCCGCGCTGAAGCGCTGCGTGATGTGCTGCGGGCAGTTCCAGTCGAACGCCACCACGTCGATCACGAACACGCGCTCGACCCTCGCGTCGAGCGCCGCGTCCGCCACCTGCGCGACCAGCTCCGGGGTGGTGCGCGCATCGAGGGCGTGCGCGTGGCCGAGCACCTTCAGGCGGCGCTGGTTCGGGTAGTCCATCAGGAACAGCGCGACGCGCTCGTCGCCCGCCAGATTGCCGGTGCTGACCATCTGGTGGTTGCCCTCGTAGTCGGCGAAGGCGAGGCGCGTCGGCCCGAGAACCCGCAGGAAGCCGGGCGGCCCGCCGCGGTGCTGCAGGTAGGGCCAGCCCGATGCGCTGACGGTCGCCATGTAGAAGCTGTCGCGCGCCGCGATGAACTCCGCCTCACGTGGGCCGAGCGGGTCGTCGCCTGCCGCCGGGGGTACCGGCCGTGCCCGTCCGTAGTAGTGCTCCTGCGCGCGCAGCACCGCGGGCGTGCCGACGAGGTCGAGGAACTTGTGGGCCATCTCCATCCTCCGGCGCGGCGCCGGCGCTCGCCGGCCGTCCGCGTCGTCCATTGTGATCCGGGGCCGACTCTGCGTTATTGTCGCCAACGAGACAATGAGCGCGATCTGACGAACTCTATTGCTTGTACTGGAATAGTCGAATGGACCGGATCGACCAGATGGCCGCGTTTGTCGCGGTGGCCGAGGCCGGGACTTTCGTCGCGGCGGCGCGCCGCATGGGACGGTCCCAGGCCGCGCTGACGCGCGCCGTCGCCGCCTTCGAGGACCGCCTCGGGACGCGCCTGTTCACGCGCACGACACGCGTCGTCACGATCACCGACGCCGGACGCCGCCACCTCGAGCCCTGCCAGGCGGTGCTGCGCGACGTCGCCGCACTCGAGTCCAGCGCCGCGACCGAGCAGCGCGAGGCGCTCGGCACGCTGGTCGTCACGGCATCGGTGGTGTTCGGGCGGCTGCACGTGCTGCCGATCGTCGCCGACTTCCTGCAGCGCCATGCTTCGGTCGACGTCCGCATGATGCTGAGCGACGACGTCGTGCCGCTCGTCGAGCGCGGCATCGACGTCGGCGTGCGCATCGCGCACCTGGCGGATTCCACGCTGAAGGCGGTGCGCGTCGGCAGCGTCACGCGCGGCCTCTACGCGAGCCCGTCCTATCTCGCCGCACACGGCGAGCCGTCCGCGCCGGCCGACCTGACGCGGCACGCCTGCCTGGCCTTCACCGGCGCCGGGCAGACACCCGAGCGCTGGTCGTTCGGGCGCGGCCGCAGCGCGCGCGCGGTGAGCATAGCGCCACGGCTGGTGGTCGACCTCGCCGAGCCCGCGATCGAGGCCGCGGTCGCCGGTCTCGGCATCACCAGGGTGCTGTCGTACATGGTCGACCACCTGGTGCGCGCCGGTGCGCTGCGGCCGGTGCTCGAAGCCCACGCCTCGCCGCCGATCCCGGTGCACGTCGTCCACCCCGCCGGCCGCCACCTGCCGCTGCGCACGCGGCTATTCGTCGATCTCGCCGTCGCCGCCCTGCGACGGCGCTTCGATCAGCCCGACTCCCCCCGATAGCGCCCCTTTTGCCTTCGCAGCCATCGACGGAGCAGGTATGGGTCGTGCACGCGAGCCGGAGGCGAGCGCCGAGCGACGCGAGCGGGGTAGCGAGCGGGGTGAGGAAGCTTTGCGCGGCTTCGCCGCGTGAAGGAGACGCGCAAGCGCACCGGCGCCGAGAGCTTCGTCGCCGCGTTCAGCTACGCGGGGGGGCCCTACGCGGACGCCGAGGCGAGCATGCGGCCGTTCGCGCGCGAGGTACGCCCCGAGCTCGCCAAGGTGGCGCCCACGGTGCGCGTCACGCCGCGGCGTGACGACCCTGGACGCGGCCACCAACCGGCAAGCGCACGGTGAAGGTCGAGCCCGCACCGGGCTCGCTCTCGACCTCGATCGTGCCGCCGTGCGCGGCGACGATCTCGCGGCAGATGAACAGCCCGAGACCGGTACCCGGGATGCCGCGATCGCGGTGGAAGCGCGCGTGCTTGGTGAACAGACGCCGCAGGTCCTGCTGCGTCAAGCCGTAGCCGGTGTCGGCGACGGCGAGCGTCACCTCGCGCTCGTCGCCGGCGCAGGTGACCAGGACGCGTCCCGGCCCCGGCGTGTACTTGATCGCGTTGCTCAGCAGGTTGCCGATGACGCGCGCCAGCGGGCGGCGGTCGGCCGCGATCGCCGGGCAGGATCCCCGGCACACGAGCTCGACCTGCTTCTCCGCGGCGAACAGGCGATAGCCGGCGGCGACCTTGGTCGCGAGGGCCGCGAGGTCGAGCGGTGCCAGCTCGAGGTGCGGCGCGCCGCCGTCGATCGCCGACATGTGCAGATAGTTGGACACCAGGTCGGCGACCGCCTTGAGCGACTCCTCGACCGAGAGCGCCAGGCCGAGCAGGTCCGCGCTGTCGCGCGCGCGACACTCGTCGACGATCATCTCGGTGTAGCCGAGAGCGACGGTGACCGGGTTGTTGATGTCGTGGCGCAGCATGGCGAGGAACTCCTCGCGCACGTCGCGCCGCGCGACGTCGAGCGCGAGCGCCGCCGAGGTGGCCACGATCGCGAGCAGGCGCCGGTCCTCGGCCAGGCTCTCGGGATCGCCGTGGGTGTAGACGAGCAGCAGCCCGGTGGTCACGCCGCGCACGCAGGTGGGTGCGCTGATCAGCGTGCACGGCACGGCACCGCCGAACGGCGGCGCGTGCGGGCGCCGCCCGCTGCGCCACGGGAAGGGTGGGATCTCGGCGACGAGCTGCAGCCCGGGTCCGGCCAGCAGCGGCGCCAACGTCTCGTGCTCGAGATCGACGTCGAAGCCACCCTGGCTCGACGCTTCCTCCGGTGCCGATGCCTCGAGCCGCGCGATCCCGCGCGTACGATCGATCGACACGTACTCGACCGCGTCGGCGGAGCGCTCCTCGCGCACCAGATCCACCAGCGTCTGGCAGGCGGCGTTGAACGTCGCCACCTGCGCCAGCCGGTCGTTCAGCATGCGGATGAGCGACAGCTCCTCGATCTTCTCGAGCAGGGCGACGTCGGGCGACGCGTCGCGCCCGCTGGGCTCACTCGAGGAGCGCATAGTTCAGCGCCTGGTCGAGATCGCGATCGAATTGATCGAGCACGTCGTCGAGCTTCGTCGCGGACAGCCCGAGCCGGCCCCACGCCGTCGCGTCGATTGCCGGCACCAGATCGTCGCCGCCGTTGCCGAAGCCGATCGCGCGCACCAGCACGTCGGCGAGGTGGACGATCGCCACGTGATCGGGTGCGCGCCGCGCGCGCGCCGGCGCGTGGTGCAAGGCGATCGGCTCACCGATCTCGGGCGGAAAGCTCCAGCGCGAGGTGAGCCACGTCGCGATCTCGCAGTGGTCCGTGCCGAGCAGCTCGCGCTCGAGCTCGCGGAACGATCGTCCCTGCGCGCGCGCTCCGTCGACGACCTGCGCGAACGCGTCGGGCAGCTCGCGAAACAGCACGACCTTGCCGAGGTCGTGCAGCAACCCCGCGGCGCTCGCCTCCTCGGGCGGCACCAGCCCGGTGACCTTGGCGAGCGCACCTGCGGCGACCGCGCAGCCGATCGAGTGCTCCCAGAAGCCGCGCACCCCGACGTGGCGCAGGTCGAGCACGGCGGAGGTCAGGACGACGCTGCGCGTGACGGTCGCGCCAAGCAGGAGCAGCGCCGGTGCGACGTGCGCCGTGCGCCCCTGCGCCCCGTAGAAGGCGGAATTCGCGAGGCGCAGGATCTGCGATGTGAGCGCCTGGTCGACCTCGATCAGGTCGCCGACGCGGGCGAGGTCGATCTCGGGATCGTCCAGGGCCGCGACCACGCGCTCGATCAGACGCGGTAGCGCCGGCACCTGCCGCAGGCGCTCGAAGCGCCGCTTGAGCTCGTCCGGGGCGGACGCCGAGGCGGCACCCGGGCCGGGACCGGCCGGCACGGCAGGCGCGCCCGTCCTCACTCGCCCGACTCCCGTGCCGCACCCACCACGGCGTCCACATCGGGGGAGCTGGCGGCTACCGCGGCGTCCGCATCGGGGTAGCCGGCGGCGGAGTCCCCGTCGGCCGAGATCTCGGCCGCGTGCCGCTCGGCACGGCGCACCAGGCGGCGCTCGAGTGCTGCCGCCAGGTCCGCGCGTGGCGATCGTTCGGCACGGCTCCTCATCCTTTGCTCGAGCAGCGTGAGCTCCTCGGCGAGCGGCCGGATCATCTCCCAGCCGGCCAGATCCTGACCGTCCGCGACGACCACCGTCTGGATGGCGAGACGGCGCAAGATCCGCAGCACGCTCGCGGTGAGGACGGAGCCTGCACCGGCCATCACCCTGCCGTCTGCGTCGCAGATCGGCTTGGCCAGCCGCATGGTCGGCTTGGCGAACTCTAGCGCTACTCTGACTGCCATCGACGGTCCTGGACCTGCCACACGGATGTCGACGCGAATCCCGCGGAGCCTTAGCGCGCGTGTGGGCGCCCGCTGGGGCATGCCGTCCTGCTCAAGATTCGTGACCCGGCGTGCCGAAGAGGAAACGGGAGGGAAAACTCACGAAGGCGAAGGTACAGCACAGCGCGGGTGCTCGGGCATTCCTCACGGCCATGGTCGCGGGTGTGGTGGTCCTGGGCTCGGTCACGCAGAGCGACGCCGCGAATGGCGACGCCTACTCGACGAGTCAGGAGATCGGTGGCACCACGCTCAACGGCTTCACCACCGTGGCGCGCCGCAAGCTTCCTGTCGGAACCTACGCGGTGACCACGACCGGGGTCATCCGCAACGACACCACGACCAGTTCCGCCTACGTGAGCTGCGATCTGAGCTCGGGCGCCGGGGTTACCAGCTACGTCACCAGCTCCGAGATGGTCGTGCCGATCGCGCTCTCCCCGGGGGTGCCGGGAGGTGGAACTTGGGCGATCACGACGACGGTCGAGGTGTCGCCCAGCGCGCCGAACGGCGGGGGCAACCTCTCCGTCGTGTGCGGCAACTTCGGACCCGCGGCCGACGGCGAGGTCGAGGCGTGGTTCCCGAACATCGTCGCGATCAAGGTCAGGAAGGACTTCCACAAGACCGAGCCGTAGGGGCCAGGTCGCGCGCTCGCCGGTGCCGGGGGCGAAGTGCAGCCCCTGGCGCACGTCGTTGCGCTACCCGTCCCAATCGACGCCGCGACGACATCGCGGCGTCCTGTGGCCTCGTCCACGGCGAGCGCCGCTCGACCTGGCTGCCGCCTCAGGTAGGATGGAGCTCGATGTCCACGGCAACGCCCTTCCCGCGCGCGCGGCGCTGGCTAGGCATCTGGCTGGTGACGCTCAACGTCGGCCTGCTCCTGGTGGCACTGCTGCTTGGCCTGCTGGTGAGCCGGCGCGCGTACTTCCTGGCGTTCATCGTGCCGTTCGGCATGGCGCCGTTCGCGTATGCGCGACTGCGCCTGCACGCCGAGATCGAGCGCGCGCTGGCGCGCGTGCCGCGCCTGCTCGCAAGCGTCGTCGGCGCGGGCGTGGTGCTGGACTTCATCCTGGTGGCCCAGCTCGTCACCGGCCGTACCGCTGACGGGCTGCCGATGCTGCACGGTCCGGGCGTCAACTGGATCGGACCGGTCTGGTTCAGCGCGCACGCCCTGCTCTTCCTCGCCTACGCCGCCGCCGGTGGCGCGCGCCTGCTGCGTCGCCTGGCGCGGCGCCTGTGGCCGCGCCTCGCCCGACCGGCGAGACCGGCGGCCGACGCAGGCCTGGCCTCGCCGGAGCGGCGCCAGTTCCTCCAGCATGCCGGCCTGGTCGGCGCCGGGCTGCCATTCTTCGTCTCGCTGTCGAGCGTGCCGCTGTCCTACGATCTGCGCGTCGAGCCGCGCGACATCGAGCTGCCGGGCTGGCCGCGCGAGCTCGACGGGCTGCGCGTGGCGCACCTGTCCGACATCCACGTTGGCGGCGGCATGACGCGCGAGCGCTTGCTGCGCATGGCCGAGCTGGTCAACGAGGCGCGGCCCGACATCGTGCTGCACACCGGCGACTTCCTCACGCACCGCGACGGCGAGTTCGACACCCCGCTCTACGAAGCGCTCGCGCGCATCGGCGCGCCGCATGGCCAGTGGGCCTGCCTGGGCAACCACGACTACGACGATCCCGCGCGCATCGCGCGCCGGCTCGGCGACGCGGGCGTGACGCTGCTGCGCGACCAGGCGCGCGCGATCGATATCGCCGGCCATCCGCTGGAGATCGTCGGCACCGACTTCGTGTTCGCACGCGAGCGTCACCAGGAGATCTACGCCCGCCTGTTCGCGCGGCTACCCGCGCGCAGCGAGGCCGCCCGGCTCGTCCTGAACCACGATCCGCGGAACTTCTTCGCGATGCCGGACGGTTGCGGAGATCTGGTGCTGTCCGGGCACACGCACGGAGGCCACGTCGGGGTGCAGCTCGCGCAGGATCGCGCGATCACCGTGGTCGGACTGGTCGGCATCCCCGACCAGGGTGTGTTCGCGCGCGGCGACATGCGGCTCTTCGTCACGCGCTGCGTCGGCTTCTACGGCTACCCGATGCGGGTCGGGATTCCGCCCGAGATCGCGCTGCTGACCCTGCGCGCACCGGGCCGCACGACGAAGACCTGAGCCGGACGGGCTGCAGGCCAGCCCGCACCAAGGATCGAAGGACGCTTTCGCCTCGCACCCGAGACGGGCTAGGAAGGCGGGATGCGCTCCCGATCACGAATCCTGCTCGTCCTCTTCCTCGCCTGCTCCGCCGCTGCCGGTTGCAGCGACAGCGCGAACTCCGGCGCCACGCTCGATCTGGCGACGCTCGCCGCCCCCGGGCCGTACGCCGTGGGCGAGAGCCAGCTCGAGCTCGTCGACACCAGCCGCGCCACCGCCGCCAACGGCAGCTTCGCAGGTGCCCCGGAGCGCACGCTGCCGACCCGCATCTGGTACCCGGCTGAGACGCCCGGCAACGGGGCGGCGCCGTCGGGAGACGGGCCGTTCCCGATCATCGCCTGGGCGCACGGCTACTCGAGCGCCAACTTCGAGGGCGAGTTCATCGGCCGCCACCTCGCGAGCCACGGCTACGTCGTGGTCGGGCCGACCTTCCCGCTGTCGAACGGCGGCGCCCCCGGCGGCGCCACGATCGCCGACATGACCAACCAGCCCGGCGACCTCGACTTCGTCATGGACCAGGTCGCGTCCGGCGCAGGTGGTGACGCGCTCGCGCTGGCGATCGACACCGGCAAGCGCGGCATCGCCGGGCTTTCGCTCGGCGGCGGCACGGTGCTGATCGGCGCGTACCACCCGAAATGGCGCATCGAGGACATCTCCGCCGCGGTCGCGCTCGCGCCGGCGTCCTGCTTCTTCGGTCGCGACCTCTACGCACGGTCGCTGCCGACGCTGATCGTCACCGGCGACGCCGACATGCTGGTGCGCCTCGACGGCGGACCGCGGCAGGCGTTCGAGAACGCACCACCACCGGCGTCGCTGGTCACGCTGGCCGGCGGCAACCACGTCGGCTTCATCGGCATCGACGTCGCCGGCGACGCGAACTCCGACGCCACCGTCGGTTGCCCGGTGATCGGCGCCGGCGGCAGCTACGCCGCCACCGGCTTCGCGACCTTGTCCGAGCTGCTCGCCGACGGCGCCGGTCCGGGCGCGGTCGACGGCACGAGCTGCACCGTCGGCGTCTGTCAGGAGGAGCTGCCGCAGACGATGAGCGCCGAGCGCCAGCTCGAGATCACGCGCGCCGCCGCACTCGCGCACTTCGAGTCGATCCTGCGCGGCGACCGCGCCGCCGCACGCTGGCTCGAGAGCGACCTCGCCGATCAGGGCGGCGACCTCGCTGTCGCCGTTCGCAAGTAGGGGGAACGACGAATGACCGATCACACTCGCAACGACGAATCCTCGGAGGACGGGGCTGGCCCACTCGAGGGTGTCCGTATCCTCGCCATCGAGCAGATGCAGGCACTGCCGTTCGCGACCCAGCTCCTCGCCCGCATGGGCGCCGAGGTGGTGAAGATCGAGCATCCCGTCACCGGCGACTCCGGCCGCGGCGCGCAGCCGGCGGTCAAGGACATCGACGGGCGCAGCGTCGGTGCAACCTACCTGCGCAACAACCTCGACAAGCAGAGCGTCGCCATCGACATGAAGCACCCCGAGGGTCGCGAGCTGGTGAAGAAGCTGGTGCCGCGCTTCGACGTCGTCGGCGAGAACTTCAAGCCCGGCACGATGGATCGCATGGGCCTCGGCTACAAGGATCTCGCCGTGCTCCACCCGGGCCTGGTCTACGTCTCGGTGTCCGGCTTCGGCAACATCCTGCCGTCGCCCTACGGATCGTGGCCGGCATATGCACCGATCGCCGAGGCGATGGGCGGCTTCTACGAGTACCGCCGCGAGGAAGGCACGCCGCCGGCAGTGAGCCCCGCGGGCGCGCTCGGCGACATCGGCTCGTCGCTGTTCGCCGCGATCGGCCTGCTCGCGGCGCTGCGCGCCCGCGACCGTACCGGCAAGGGCCAGCACGTCGACGTGGCGATGTTCGACGCCATGGTCGCGATGGCCGACATCGTGCCGCACTTCTGGTCGATGGGGGTGCGCGGCAAGCGCCGCACGCCGGGCATCTTCGACGGCTTCAAGGCGAACGACGGCTACTTCGTCGTGCAGGCGGTGCGCGAGCACCAGCTCGCGCAGTTCGCGCGCGCGGTAGGCCACCCCGAGTGGCTCGAGGATGCGCGCTTCAAGACGCGCGACGGCTGGCGCGAGCAGATGGAGAGCGTCGTCCGACCGGCGGTCGAGAGCTGGGCGTCGGCCAAGACCAAGCTCGAAGCCACCACCGCGCTCGCCGAGCAGGGCATCGCGGCCGGCCCCTGCTTCACCACCGAGGACCTGCTCCAGGATCCGCACGTCGAGAGCCACTCGATGCTGCTACGCATCGCGCGGCCCGACTCCGACGAGCCGATGCTGGTGGTCGGCAACCCGATCAAGCTCTCCGGCACGCCCGAGCACCCACCGCGCCGCTGGCCGACGCTCGGCGAGCACACCGACCGCGTGCTGCGCACCGAGCTCGGCCTGTCCGACGACGACCTGCGCGCGCTGCGCGACAAGAAGGTGGTTCTCTAACCTCTTCACGCAGTCTCGAGCGCGCACGCGACGCCGTGCACCACGGCGGCGATCCGGATCGCGTCGATCACCGCGTCCTGCGAGAGCCCGCCGTCGACGACGGTCTTCTCGTGCGACACGAGGCAGAGACGCCGCGGCGCGCGCGTCGTCGAGCACGGTTTCGTCGGCGCCACCCGCGCGCGCCTCGGCGAGCATCGCGTCGCGCAGCACGGGATTACGCGCGGCGAACGCGCTCGCCACCGCGACCCCCCAGCGCTGGGGCGGAGTCAGAGACTCCGCCCCGAGCACCGACTGGAGGCCGATCTTCAGATCGCGCGCCGCTTCGGGAAGCGACTCACGCAGCTCTTCGAGCGTGTGCATCATCGACCTTTTGTCCAGTGACGCCCTCACCCAGCCAACGTCGGCTGACCCTTCTCCCAGTTGCAGGGGCACAGCTCGTCGGTCTGCAGCGCGTCGAGCGTGCGCACGACCTCGTTCACGTTGCGGCCGACCGAGAGGTCGTTGACCGACACGAAGCGGATCACGCCCTCGGGGTCGGCGATGAAGGTCGCACGCAGCGCCACACCGGCGTCGCGGTGGATCACGCCGAGCTGCTCGGCGAGCGCGGGCGTGAGGTGGATCATCGGGAACGGCAGGTCCTTCAGGTCCGGGTGCGCCTTGCGCCACGCCAGGTGCGAGAACTCGTTGTCGGTGCTGCCGCCCAGCACGACCGCGTCGCGCTCGGCGAAGTCCTTGACGCGCTTGCCGAACTCCGCGATCTCGGTCGGGCAGACGAAGGTGAAGTCCTTGGGCCAGAAGAACAGCACCAGCCACTTGCCGGGGTTGTCCTTGTTCGAGACTTCCTTGAACTCCTTGCCCTTCTCGTCACCGACCACGGCCTGTACGCGAAAATCCGGAAGACGATCACCAACCGTCAGCATCTGCACTTCTCCTGTTGCTTGTCCTGGCTCGGAACGAGCTCTGTGGTTGTCGAAATCTCGAGCACGCGGCGGAGCCGCCGCGGCTCCTACTTCGCCGGGCTGTTGCCCGGCCTGCGCCGGCCGTCCGTCCGCGGACGGGGACCACGCCGGCTGCCGCGCATGATCACCTGGTACTCGCGCACCTCGAACTCCCGCGGCGCCTCGATGCGGCTGATCGTCACGGCGTCCCAGGGAACGTCGTGGATCGTGCCGGACGACTCGTCGATGAAGTGGTGATGCGGCTCGACGTTGGGATCGAACACGACCTTGCCCTCGGCGATCACCAGGGCGCGCAGCAACCCCCTCTGCACGAAGAGGTTGAGCGTGTTGTAGACGGTCGCGCGCGAAACGAACGGGAAGCCGGCGCGGACCTCCGACCAGACGACGTCGGCCGAAGGGTGGTCCTTGGTGCGCAGCGCGAACTCGGCCACCGCGACGCGCTGCGCCGACGGCTGGATGCCGTGGCTCGCGAGCAGCGCGGTGACCGTCTGTTCCACGACTTTAGACTTAGTCTAGAACGAGACGTTGTCAAGCGGGCGCGGCTCAGCGCGGCAGGTGGTTCCTCTGCAGGTCGTCGACTTCGGCCTGGGTGTAGAGCGGCGACTTCGGCCCCCACAGCACCACGGACTCGCCGCGCAGCGAGCGCAGGAACGCGATCAGATCGAGCAGATCGTCGTCGTTCAGGTTCAGCGGACGGCCGACGATCGGGTCGTGGTTCGGATCGCTCGCGGCGCCCTCGTTGAAGTGGCGCAAGACGTCGAGCAGCGTCGCGCGCGAGCCGTCGTGGAAGTACGGCGAGCTGCGGCTCACGTGCCGCAGGGTCGGCGTCTGGAAGCGGCCGCGGTCCGCCTCGCGGCCCGTGACGTCGTAGCGTCCTTCGTCGTCGCGCGATCCGTCATCGAGGAGCGCCGAGCTGCTGACGTTGTGGAAGCCGTCGTCGGTGAAGTTCGGCCCGAAGTGGCAGGCGAAGCAGCCACCTTTGCCGGTGAAGATCTCCAGGCCGCGCTGCGCGCTGTCGTCGATCGCGGCGTCGTCGCCGGCGTTGAAGCGATCGAACGGCGCGTCGTGCGACACCACCTGGCGCACCCAGATCGCGAACGCCTGCACGAGCGAAGCGTCGAGATCGGGGTGATCTCCGACACGCACGGACTGCTGCGGCCGGAAGCGCTCGCGGCGCTCGCCGGCGTCGTTCACATCCTGCATGCCGGCGACGTCGGCGAGGCGGCGGTCCTCGCGGCGCTCGGCCGGGTCGCGCCGGTCACCGCCGTGCGCGGCAACAACGACCGCGGGGCGGGGGCGGAGCGCTTGCCGGAGCGCACGACCGTGGTGCTCGGCGACACCCGCTTCACGCTGCCGATCACCCTCGCCCGGCTCTCGCTGGGCCCCGGTGGCGTGACCGGACGGATCGTCGAGCTCACGGCGATCGCTTGATTGGCCGATTCCCCGAACGTAACGTTCCGCGCGGCCGGGACGACGCGCCGGCGAGCGAGGAGATGTGGATGAGAGCGAAGGTGATCGGCTGCTTGGTCTCGGTGCTGTCCTTCATGGCGCCGATCTTCGCGGATGTGGCGCATGCCCGACCGCGGACCCTGGCCGTGGACTGCAGCGGCAAGGTGAAGTTCACGGTCTGCCCGACCTACTCGGCCGGCACCGTCAAGCTCGTCCGGCAGTTCAGCCACGCGCGCTGCCTGCGCGACGTCAACTGGGGGACGCCCGGCGACGGCAGCGTCATCTGGGTGAAGGACGGCTGCCGCGGCAGGTTCCTGGTCGACCGCGGCCGACCCTACGCGAAGGCGCTTCCCGACCCGGTCGCCTGCACCTCGAAGGACTGGTCCTACCAGCACTGCGCGACCCCGACCTGGGGTCACCACATCACGATCAAGAAGCTGCTCGGCGCGACCGAGTGCAAGCACGGCGAGAACTGGGGCTTCGACTTCAAGGGCATCTGGGTGAACGGCAACTGCTCCGCCGAGTTCACCGTAGGCTAGTCTTGCCAGAGGCGGGGCGACGCTCGGCGCCACCGCTCAAGCAGCCCGCGAGAACACCACGGGCAGATGCTCGATGCCGGCGACCAGCGTCGAGGCCGAGCGTTTCGGCGCGCTCCCCGGTGCCAGGCGGATGTCCGGAAAGCGCGCGATCAGCTCCTGCACCATGACCTCGAGCTCGAGCCGGGCGAGGTTGGCGCCGAGGCAGAAGTGCGGTCCGATGCCGAACGCGAGGTGCGGATTCGGCGCGCGCGTGACGTCGAAGCGATCGGGGTCGGCGAACACCGCCTCGTCGCGATTCGCGCTCTGGTAGAGCATCAGCACGCGGTCGCCCGCCTTGATCACCTGGCCGCGGATCTCGGTGTCGCGGGTCGCGGTGCGCCGGAAGCAGATGATCGGCGACACGAAGCGCAGGATCTCCTCGACCGCCGAGTCCATGAGCTCGGGACGGCTGCGCAGCAGCTCGAGCTGTTCGCGATCCTGCATCAGCGCGAGCATCCCGCCGGAGATCGCGTTGCGCGTGGTCTCGTTGCCGGCGACCAGCAGCAGGGTCATGAACATGACGATCTCGTCGTTCTCCATCGCCTCTTCGTCCTCGGCGAGCATGCCGTCCTGCTGTGCCGTGACCAGGATGCTGACCAGATCCTCGCGCGGCTCGCGCCGGCGATCCTCGAACACGCCCTTCAGGTACTCGCCGTACTCCAGGTAGGCGGTGACCGACTCGTTCATCTTGACCGGGTCGTGGTAGTTGCCGGCGACGCCGATCAGGCGGTCGGACCATTCGTGGAAGCGGTCGAAGTCCTCGTGCCGGATACCGAGCATCTCGGCGATGATGTAGAGCGGCAGCGGCACCGCGAGCTCGCGCACCAGCTCGCACTCGCCGCGCGACGCCACCGCGTCGGCGATGCCCTTCGCGAGCGTGCGGATCTTCTCGTGCAGCAGGCCGACCATGCGCGGCGTGAAACCGCGGTTGACGAGCTTGCGCAGCCGCATGTGGCGCGGATCGTCCATGCAGACGATCGACACCATGGCGTCGGACTCGGGCAGCACGCCCTGCGCCGCCGAGAAGACGTCGGCCTGCTTCGACACCTGCAGCACGTCCTCGTGGCGCGACAGCACCCACAGGTTGCTCGCCGCGTCCCAGTCGGTGAGGTTCGGCGTCATGGTCTTCCTCCGCGCAAAGCGGTACAGCAAGCGCTCTCGCGAGCGCCGCGGTGGCGCCGCTCGTGACGATTTGTAAACTAACATCTGACAAGATGTCAACAGCGAGAACCAAGCAGGCGCGCCCTGCCACCCGTCCGCCGCTGCGCGCCACGAAGCAGGTCCGGACGCGGCTCGCGCCCGCCGACCGGCGTCGCGAGCTGCTGCGGGTGGCCGCAGCCTTGATGACCAAGGGCGGCGTCGACGCGGTGCAGTTCGCGCAGGTGGCGAGCGCAGCCGGGGTCACGCGGCCGCTGGTCTACAAGTTCTTCGCCAGCCGCCCGGCGTTGATCATCGCGGTGCTCGATGACTTCGCCACCGAGCTCAACGAGCGTTTCGGCCGAGGTGCTGCGCGCAGCATCCCCGGCAACCAGGTCGAAGCGGCGCAGGTGTTCGTGGAGGCGGTCTGCGACACCATCGAGGACCGCGGTGCGGGGCCGTGGCACCTGCTCGACGCGAAGGGCCCCGACCCGCAGATCGCGCGCCGGGCGCAGGAGATCCTCGACGGGATCGTCGCGCCGTGGCGGACGCACATCGCGGCCTTCGCCGGCGTCAGCGAGCGCGAGGCGGCGACACTCGCACGAATGATCGTCGCGGCGGGACGCGCGGTGCTGGAGCTCTGGTACAGCGGCGAGCTGACGCGCGAAGAGGCCGTGCGCGACACCACGCGCGGCGTGAGCGCTCTGGTCACGGGCTTCGCGCGCGCCAGCACCGCGGCCGCGCCACGCAAACGCGCGCGCCCCTGAGCGTTCGTTCTCCCGCTGCGGCGCGACACGCTCAGGCGCGCGACGAGAGCGCGTGCGCGTCGCCCGCGAGCCAGCCGAGGATGCGCGTCCGCCAGCGACGCGCGTCGTGCCGTCCCGCCTGGTAGGTCGCCGCGAGCTTGTCCGGGCTGGTGTAGTCCCACTTCGCGATCGGCACCTCGTCCTCGGGTGCGAGGTAGAGACGGTCTCCGGTCGAGGGCAGCGCGCTCGGCGGCGCTGGCCGGGTCAGCAGGACGAGCACCCTGCCCGCCCGCGCTTCGGCCGACAGCGCGCGCAGCGGGACGTTCTCGACGAAGCCGCCGTCCACGTAGGTGCGCCCAGCGCTGCGCGGCAGCCTGGTCACCAGCGGGGTCGCCGACGACGCGAGCACCGCATCCGCGATCGCGGCCGGCGAGCCGAGTGCCTGCGCGGTCACCACCTCGAGACCGAATCCGGGCGGAGCGGCGTCCGGGCCGTGCAGCACGCCGGCGCGCTTGCGCGCGCGGTAGTCGCGCACCGCGCGCCAGAACGACGGCAAGAAGCTCGCGCCGGCTTCGGTGTAGGCGAGCAGGATGCGCACCGGCCCCGCAGCCTGGAGCCGCGCCATCCCTGCAGCATCGAGGCCTGACGCCACCGTGGCGCGATAGATCGCCTCGTGTGGGAACACGCCGCCGCGCCCGAGCCGCTCCGGATAGACGTTGCGGCGATTGGCGCTCGCCAGCGCGAGGAAGCGCGCCATCATCGGCTCGGTCGAGCCAGCAGCGAGCCCGACCGCCATGCACGAGCCCGCCGAGACGCCCGCCCACTCGCACGGCTCGGGCAGCTCCGCGCGCAGCTCGTCGAGCAGCCCGACGCTCCACGCCGTCCGGCAGCCGCCGCCGGCCAGCACGACCGCGAAGCTCACCCCGCGGGCTCTCCGAGGAGGCGCAGGATCGCGCGGCGCTCGCCCTCGATGTCGACCAGCGGCGCGCGCCGTCCGAGCGCAACCTCGGCCGCGGTGTAGGGCTGGAAGTCGGCCGGCAGCTCGTGCTGCGCGAAGCGCCGCACGATCCAGTTGAGCAGCGCCGCGGTTTCGGCGTCGTCGAGCGGCGACGCGGCGACGTTGGGCAGGCGCACCAGATAGGCCCGGCCCTCGCGCACGCGCATGAAGCGCCCGAGCGCGCCGTCGAGCGCCGGCACCAGGCCGGGTGTCGCAGCGCCGTCCGCGAGGTGGCAGCCCTGACAGTGCAGCGCGTAGTTGACGGCCGGAGAGTACGCGGCCGCGTCGGTCGCGAGCCCGAGCAGTGCCGGGAGCAGCAGCGCAGCGCACGCGCGCGCCGGGCGCCCGCGCCGCTGCGCTCGCTCCGTCCGGCGGCTCACTTCGCGATGCCGAGCACCACCGACACCGAGCAGTGGACCGCCCGGCTCTTCGTTCCGAAGCACCACAGCAGGCTGTTGTTCTTGTACATCACGTAGGGCGGCTTCTCGCCCTCGGTGCGCAGGCACTGGCAGCGCATGCACAGCGTCGAGCCGCAGCAGTCGTTGTACGACACCACGTAGTCGTTGCCGTCGGCGGGGTTGCGGCAGGTGCCGATCCAGGTGATCGGGGACATCTCCGTGCCCGGCGGGCACGCGCTCGCGGTGCCACCGCAGCAGGCGCACAGGAAGCCGTCGATCGCGCAGTTGCGCCAGTAGTCACACGCCGTCGGATCACCGGCGTCACCCGCAATGGTCGCGTCGTCGGGAAGAGCTGCGTAGCCGCGCGCGACCGGCAGCAGCGGCAGACCGGCGGCACCCACCAGCCAGGCGCCGAGCCGTGCCAGCGCGCTGCGGCGCGAGGTCGCACGGGCGAGGCCACGCGTGCAGCGCTCGGCGACGCGATCGAGGGCGGCGTCGAAGGCGCTCATCCGCGCAGCTCCCCGGCCGCGCGCCGCGCGGTCTCGCGCTCGAGCAGCTCCTGCAAGGTGCCGACGCCGAGGGCGTCGGCCTCGAGCAGGCTCTCGAGGTGCTCGCGCGTGTTCACCAGTCCTTTCGAGCGGATCGTGCCGGCCGCGTCAAGGAGCACCGCGTAGGGCAGGCGCGGCACCTGCCACGTCATGCCGAGCGCCGGCGACAGCACGCACGGCAGATCCTCGACGCCGTGCGCCCGCGCCAGCGCGCGATACTCGTCGGGGTTGCCATCACCGGCGAGGATCACCTGCAGCCGCGTACGCTCCTCGCGCGCCAGCGCGCGCAGCACCGGCAGCAGCGACTTGCAGACCGGACAGGTCACCGACAGGAAGAACAACAACGTGCCGCGGCCGTCCGCGCTCGGCGCGCCGATCTGCCAGGTGTGCCCGTCGAGGGCCACGGCGGCGACGATCGCGGGCTTGTCACCGACCGCCGGGCCGCGGCCCAGCGTGAGCGCTCCGACCGGCGCGATGCGCTCGTAGAGCACGCCGATCTGGCGCGCGAGCGCCACCACCACGCCGGCGAGAACCAGCACCAGAATCCACAGGACGACGTTCGAGACCAGCAGCGCCTCGGTCACGAACGCACCTCGGGCCGCAGCGCCTCGGTCACGAACGCACCTCGGCACGCAGCGCCGCCACCGCGGGCGCGTTCGCCAGCAGGCGCTCGATCGCGGCGTAGAGTGCCGCGACCGCGGCGATGGCGAGCGGCACGGTGCAAGCGTCGACCCAGACGAGGCTGCGCGGCCGCACCGGCAGCAGGCAGGCGAGCGCCGCCGCGATCAGCGCGGCGTTGCGCGCGATCAGCACGCCACCGATCCTGCGACCCGCGCCCGGCCCCATGCAGCCGCAGTCGAGATCGCGGCGACCGCGCACCAGGTTCACCGCCATGGCCACCCCGTACAGGGCGAGCAGACCGGCTGCGAGCAGCCCACCCAGCGCCGGCGCGCGCGGCGTGGCCAGGATCACCGCGGTCGCGAGCTCGAGCGCGGGCAGCACGCGCGCGGCGGCAGCGAGGAGAGCGGCGGGGAGCAAGCCGTACGCCTCGAGCGTGGCACGAAAGGCGGCGACATCGCGCAGCTTGTGGGTCGCGGCGACCACGAACAGCAGCGCGAGCGAGCCCCGCAGGATGACGGCGAGCGCCGGATCCATGTCTGCTCCGTCAGGGCGCGACGAGGACGCTGCCCGACAGCCCGGGCTCCGCCACCTCGCGCACCACCTCGCCCGTCGCCGCGTCGTGCACCGTCACCGCGGGCGGGATCAACGACATCACCACCAGCACCGGATCGTCGTCCTGCGTCACCAGCAGGCCTTCCGCACCGGTGTTGGGCAGGACGTGATCCAGCAGCCAGGACAGCGCGCGGTCGCGCAGGCGCTCGCTGCCGAGGCGCATCTGGCCACGCAGGAAGCCCGCCATGGGGTTGCTCACCGGGATGCGCAGCTCGCGGGCGTGGCTGGCGACGTCGTAGACCCAGATCTCCGAGCCGGGCTCCTTGTGGGTGTCGACGCCGCCCTGATGCACCAGCACGAAGAGCTTGCCGGTCGCGGCGTGCAGCGCGAGCGGTTGACCGCCGCCGACCCGCCATTTCTCCGCGCGCTCGGCGTCGCCGAACAGCGACCACGGCGCGCCGATCTTCGCCGGCTCGGATGACACGTCGATGGTGTGCACCTGGCCCTCGAAGGACGCGAACAGCCACTCGTTGCCGCGCCGTCCCGCCGCCTCGAACAGCGGATCCTTCTCCGCATCGAAGAACTTCGGCGTGCGTGCGGCACTCTGCTGGGCACCACTGTCGTCGAGCGTCACCACCAGCGCCGCGCCGTCGGCGCACAGCATGAAGAAGCGCCGCGGCCCGGCAGGATAGACCAGGCTACAGCCCGGCGTCTGCAGCTCGCCCACCGCGGTCATCGCCTGGACGTCGGCGATCGACAGCGACTGCGCCGGCGTCGCGTTGAACACCGCGACGAAGCGGCCGTCGTCGCTGATCGCGTTGGGCGCGACGCCGGGGAAGTACTCGGCGCGCTTGGCCGGGATCACGATCTCGGACTGCGGCATCAGCGTTCGTGCGTCGTAGGTCGTCACCACGTCGGTGCGCTCGCCGCGCACGCCGCGCGAGAAGTAGCTCTCGGGGATGTAGATCTTGCTGTGGTCGGGCGAGAACAGCGGCCAGATGGTGAAACCCACCCCGGGCGAGCCCGCCGTGATGGTGCCGAGCAGCTTGCCGGTGTCGCCGTCGAACAGCGCGCTCCGGTGCAGCAGGACGTCGCTCAGCCAGAACCAGTGAGGGCCGGGTTTGGCCGGCAAGGTCAGCACCTGGCCGACCGGCTCGGCGACGTCGTCGTCGGCACGCGCGGTGCCCGTCGCGAGCACCGTCAGCACGAGGGCAGCCCGGGCGAACCGGGAGAATGCGGCGCGTCGCACCCGGCGCTCATAGCAGAGGAGCACGGCACGGTGCGAGAACCGCGCGCACCGGGGTACGGCCCTGATCGGACAGTACCCGACCCGGGCACCGCTAACCCCCGGATGCTTGCAATGCCCGGCTTCGGGAGGCGAAGAAGGGCCGTGACGTCCGAACAGCTGCTACGCTACTTCTCGTGGATCTGCCGCATCGCGGCAGCACTCTTCCTGGCAGCCCTGCTGCTCTCCGGTCGGGCGTCGGCTGCTGCCGAGGCGGCACCGGGGCAGGCGTCCCCTCCGGCCGCGCAGGCGGAGGCGCGCGAGCTCTACACCTCGACCTGCGTGAGCTGTCACGGCCCGGACGGCGGCGGGGACGGCCTCGCGGCTACCGGCCTGCCAGCGAAGCCGGCGAGCTTCACCGACCCGGCCTGGCAGGGGCGCACCAGCGACCAGCAGATCGAGCGTGCCATCGTTAGCGGCGGCGCCGCGGTCGGCAAGAGCCCGCTGATGCCGGCGAACCCGAACCTCGCCACGAAGCCGCAGGTGGTCGCCGCGCTGCGGACGATGATCCGCGGCTTCTCTCTCGGCACGGCGAAGTAGCGGGTCGACGACCGGCCGCGCCGCAGCGCTGGTCGGGGCGAGGCCGACCAGCCCCTGGCTGTCGGAAGAACTTCGTTGACAGGCACCTTGCGTTGCCACTAGCGTCGCGAGCTTGCCGGGCTCCTCGCAACGGGGAGCACCCCATCAGCACCGACGACCGATCTCAGGAGGGAACCCCATGCGAAGACTGCTCTTGTCCGCACTCGCGGCACTCGTCATCCCCGAGGCCGCGCAGGCGGTGGTGTGCGCGGACCGCACGCCGGCAGCGATCACCACCGTCGCCCCTGCCGCCCTCAAGTGCCAGGAGAAGATCGCGCTCGAGGGCGCGAAGTTCTTGAAGGCCAAGATGAAGGCCCTCTCGGCGTGCCGGGTCAACAAGAAGGTGGCGACGGGCGGCTGCCCCACGGCCAAGGACACGGACAAGATCGAGAAGGCGGCGGCGACCGCTGCGGCGAACATCGCCAAGGCCTGTGGCGACGATCCCGCGCAGGCGGGACTGACCTCGTCGTACGCGAGCCTGACCGATCCCGCTCCGATCTCGAGCTGCATGCTGTCGCAGCACAACGTCGTCGGCGAGTGGATCGTCGCGAACTCGAACGGCGCGACCACCGAGGTCTGGCCGGGCACGGGCAAGGATCGCGAGAACTGCATCCGGGAGATCAACAAGACCGCGTGGCAGGTCGCCGATCTCACGCTCAAGCACACCAACAACTGCGTCAAGGCGCAGATGAAGGCCGGCACCGCCGGTGACCTGGCGCCGATCTGTGTCGGCAGCTTCTCGGGCGGTAGCTACGTTCTGCCGACCGACACCAAGACCGCCGACAAGATCACCAAGCTGTTCACCAAGATCGAGGGCAAGATCGCCAAGAAGTGCGCTCCGGTGGTCACCGCGAACCAGATCGACACCTTGTTCGCCTGCCCGGGCGCGAGCAGCGTCGCCGACCTGCAGGCGTGCGTGATCTGCAACGGCTTCGGCGGCTCCGCGGACGCGCTCGCGCAGCAGTACTCCGAGAACGGCGACTTCGTCGCCAACGGGCTCGGCGCGATCCAGACCGCGGTCGACGCGGCGGCGGCGAACGACAAGCTGCTGATCGCCTCGGGCACCTACGCCGAGGAGGTTCTGATCACCACCAACGGCCTGCAGATCGTCGGCTGCGGCGGCGCGACCGACGACCGTCCGCGCATCGTCCCACCGGCACCCGAGGTGAGCGGTCGCGGCTTTCGCGCCAACGGCGTGGACGGCCTCGTCTTCCAGAGCCTCTATACCTTCGGCCAGGCGAACGACGGCATCCGCATCTCGCTCGCCAACGGCGTCACCTTCCGCGACATCACCGGCGACGGCGACCTGCAGTCCGCCTACGCGATCTTCCCGGTCACCAGCAACAACGTGCTGATCGAGCTGTCGCGGGTGTTCCGCGTCGACGACGCGCCGCTCTACGTCGGCCAGTCGAGCGGCATCATCGTGCGCTACAACGACGTGCGCGACAGCGTTGCCGGCATCGAGATCGAGAACTGCGGCAACGCACAGGTCTACGGCAACTACGCGAGCAACAACACGGCCGGCATCCTGGTGTTCAAGGACGGCTCGCTGCCGGTCCAGCTCTCGCAGTGCCACGCCGTGCACCACAACCTGTTCGAGAACAACAACACCCCGAACTTCGGCTCGGGCACCGTCGCCGGCATTCCCGACGGTACGGGCATGCTGATCATCTCGAACGACAGCACGCCGTTCCACCACAACATCTCGCGTGGCCACGACACCTTCGGACTCGCGTTCCTCGACCAGCAGATCGCCAGCTTCGGCCCGCCGTTCAGCGCCGACTCGATCCCGCAGGACAACTACATCTACGCCAACCTGCTGACCGGCAACGGCTCCAACCCGGATCCGGGCGTCGGCTTCGGCGGCGATGCGGTCGCGCTGTTCGGCAGCGGCCCCGCCGGCAACTGCCAGGTCGGCAACACCTTCACCAGCGAGGTGGGCTTCACCGCAAGTCTGCTGACCTGCACGTTGCCACCGCCGGCGGTGTTCCCCGGCTGCCCGGCTCCTCCGGTGCCCTGAGTCCCGGGATCCGTCGACCTGCAACCACGGTGACCATCGACATGCCTAGACGTGCTCTCGCCCTGTTTGCCTTCGCCGCGGCCGCCTCCCTGGCAGCCGCGGCGGGGGCAACCCCGCTCGACTCGACCCGGGAGGACTTCCGCCTCCCGGGTACGCAGCCGCTTTCCCTGGCGCAGCAGATCTCCACCCCGGATACCTGCGCGCCGTGCCACTCCGGCTACGGCCAGCCGGAGGTCGAGCCGCTGCGCGCCTGGCGCGGCTCGATGATGGCGCAGTCCGGGCGGGATCCGCTCATGTGGGCGGCACTTGCGGTGTCCAATCAGGACGCACCGCATTCGGGCGAGACGTGTCTACGCTGTCATCTCCCCAAAGGCTGGCTCGAGGGCCGCTCGGCACCCGAGGACGGCACCGCGATGACCGCGGACGATCGTCAGGGCGTGCAGTGCGGCCTCTGCCACCGCCTCGTCGATCCGGTCGCGGACGCCGAGAACCCGACCGAGGACACGGCGATCCTGGCCGCGCTCGGCGCGCCGGTGCCGGCGTTCGGCGGCGCGATGATGGTGGTCGATCCGAGCGACCGTCTGCGCGGGCCGTTCGACCTGATCGCCGATCTCGGCAGCGATCCGCATCTGCCGGCGCGCTCGACCTTGATCTCGCCGTTCCACTCGAGCTCGGCGCTGTGCGGCACCTGTCACAACCTGAGAAACCCCGTCTACACGCGCAACGACATGACCGGCGAGTACGAGCTCAACGCCGACGACACGCCGGCCGATCCGACCAAGGGCTTCCCCGAGCAGTCGACCTACGACGAGTGGGTGGCGAGCGAGTACGCGACCAGCGGCGTCTACGCGCCGCAGTTCGGCGGCAACAAGGCGGTGGTCTCGACCTGCCAGGATTGCCACATGCCGGACGTCACCGGAAAGGACGCTGCACTCGGCCTCACCCGCAACGACGTACCGCACCACACCTTCGCCGGCGCCAACACCTTCATCCCCAAGGTGCTGCCCTTCCATCCGGCGTTCGGCCCGGAGGTCGACGCGGACGCGCTCGCCGAAGGCATCGAGCACTCGACCGCGATGCTGCGCAAGGCGGCGACGCTCGAGGCATCGATCGCGGGCGGCAACCTGACCGTGCGCGTGACCAACGAGACCGGCCACAAGCTGCCCACCGGCTACCCGGAAGGACGCCGCATGTGGCTGCACGTGCGCGCCTTCGACGCCAAGCGCAGCCTGCTGCTCGAGTCGGGACGCTACGTGTTCGCGACCGCCGAGCTGACCGGACACGGCGCGCTGCCGCCCGACCCGGACCACGATCCGAATCTGCGCGTCTGGGAAGCCGAGCAGGGCATCAGCCCGGCGGTGGCCGCGGTGGTCGGCAAGCCGGCCGGCCGAAGCTTCCACCTGTCGCTGAACAACGTCCGCCTGAAGGACAACCGCATCCCACCGCGCGGCTTCCTCAACGCCGCGTTCGAGGCGTTCGACGGCCATCCGGTCGGCGCGGCCTACGCCGACGGCCAGCACTGGGACGACGTCGTCTACGCGGTCGGGTCCAGTGCGGTGCGCGCCGAGGTCACGCTCTACTATCAGACCACCTCGCGCGCCTACGTCGAGTTCCTGCGCGACGAGAACACCACCACCGCCGCCGGCAACCTGATGTTCGACCTGTGGGACGACCACGGCCAGGCAGAGCCGGTCGCGATGGCCCAGACCTTCGTCGAGACCAACGACAAGATCGTGCTCGCCTGCCAGAAGAACGTGTCCCGGCTGCAGTCGCGCTATCGCAAGGACCAGTACAAGGAGTGGTCGCGCTGCTACCAGCGTCGCGCGCAGGGCCTGTCCTGCGACACCGTGACGCGCGAGCAGCGCATCGCCGCGGCGGCCGCGAAGCTGCGCGACCGTCTCGGCGGCCCGCGTGACGCCGCCTGCTCGGGCAAGAGCTTGACGCCGGCGAGCATCGGGCATCCTTCGGTGTGCGCGGCGCCGTGCTCGCAGATCGTGCTGTTCGACATGACCGATCTGGCGAGCTGCGCGCTCTGCCAGGCCGACGCGCTGAACTCCGAGGCGCTCAACTCGGCGTACGGCGCGCGGCCGCCGCTCCTGCCGTCGGTCGTGCCCGCGGCGGCGCTGTCGTGCCAGACGTCGCTGGACGACGCTGCGAGCCGCTACGCCGAGGGCCTGAGCCAGGCACTCACCGGCTGCGAGCTCGACAACGCCATCGGGCGCAATGCCCCGCCGCTCGACTGCAGCACCAACCCCGGCGCCAAGTTCGCGAGTGCCAAGGCGCGCGGCGACAGCCGCGTGGCGCGCTGCGACGCGTTCAGCGGCCTCTCCGGCTGCGCGACATCCGGCAACACGGCCGCGGTCCAGGCGTGCATGGCGAACACCGCCGACGTCGCCGTCCGCCCGTTCGTGGAGGTAGCCTACCCATGAAGACCGCACGCGCATCGAGATTCCTGCGGTCCGCCGCGCTGGTCCTCGGGCTGCTCGTCCTGCTGCCCGGATCCGTCCTGGCGCGGCCGAACTACTTCGAGGCGTTCACCGCGTACTACGGCTTCACCCCGGGCGACGACCTGTACGCCTGCGGCGTCTGTCACCTGCGCTGGCAGGGCACCGGCGCGCGCAACCCGTACGGCACCGCGGTCGAGCAGCAGCTCTACATCGGGGCCAAGCCGATCATCGACGCGATCCGCGACATCGAGAACGAGGATACCGACCTCGACGGCTTCACCAACGTCGAGGAGCTGCTGACCCACGGCACCCTGCCCGGCTTCTCGTGCGACAACTACACGATCGCGCTGAACACGCCGCCGAACTTCCAGTCGCTGATCACGCCGCTGGTGCCGACGTGTCTCGAGGCGATGGACCTGCGCGTGACCCCGATCGAGGTGACGGTGCTCACCAAGGTCGGCACCGCCGACAGCTTCGCGATCGAGCTGATCAACAACGGCACCGACTTCCCGATCACGGTGAGCAGCTATGCCATCGTGCCGGGATCGACCGCCGGGCTGTCGGTCAGCGGTCCGCCGCTGCCGCTGGTGATCCCGGTGGGCGGCACCGCGACGGTGACGCTCGAATTCTCGCCCGTGGTGACCAACCTCGTCAGCGGAACGCTGCGCATCTCGTCCGACGATCCCGACGAGCCGCAGATCGACCTCCCGATCGGCGGCATCAGCTTCATTCCGAACGTGGCGCCGGCCGACAGGCGCGCGGCCTGTCAGAAGACCGTCGAGCGCCGCTACGAGAGCCTGAGCCGCACGCACCTGAAGGAGTGGGGCTCGTGCTTCGTCGCCGAGCTGCGCGGTGCTGCATGCGACACCGGACGCCGCGACCTCAGGATCGCCCAGGCCGAGGCCCGGCTGCGCGCCTCGCTCGGCGGCAGCGCGGACACCTCGTGTGCCGGCGCCGGGCTCACCCCGACCCTGCTCGGGCTGCCCGACCAGTGCGGCGGCGGCTGCGGCTCGATCACCGTCAGCAACCTCGGCAAGTGGGCTGACTGCCTGGTCTGCCGCCAGCAGGAGGCGACCTCGGCGATGCTCGACGCCACGACGGGAACGGCGCTGCCCGATCTGCCGGCCGACGTCCTCGGCTCGGTGCAGCAGGGCTGCTCGCGAGCGGTCGTGCGGGGCATGCAGCGCGCGATCGGCTCGCTGCAGAAGAAGCTCGGCGCCTGCGATCTCGCCAACGTGACGGCGGCCGTGCCGGTCGACTGCGCCGTGCAGCACGCGGCGGACATCGCGCGGCTCACCGCCAGGGTCGGCCAGGCAATCGACCGCTGCCGCGACACCAGCGGCATGGCGGGCTGCCGCTTCGAGCCGGGCGCGGATCCGGCCTGTCTCGCCACCTCGGCCACCGCGATCGCGAGCGACCTGGTCGAGGCCGTATTCGAGACCGAGTAGTCCCGATCGACGGCCGGATTGCCGGCACCATGCCGTGCGGGATCCCGAACGCCCACCGGGCTAGTGCTGCGCCGCCGTGGTGTCAATCAGGCCGGCGGCACCTCGGTGAGCCCGGCCTCGCGCGCCACGCGGTCGCGCGTCGTGACCGCTGCGAAGAGCACCGCCGACGCCATCTGGATCCACATCAGCGACAGGATCACGCCGACCCCGAGCAGCAGCAGGCCGGCCAGCACGATCGGGATGGCGAGCAGCCAGAGCGCGAAGATCGTCATCCCGTAGCCCCGCGTGCGCTCCCAGCTCGCGCGGATCGCCGCCACCGCGTCGAGCCGCTCGTCGATGACCAGGTACGGCACCCAGGCGAGGCGCACCGCGGCGATGATCCCCGGCACCACCAGCAGCGCGGTCCCGATCCCGATCAGCGCGCTCATCAGCAGGCTCGCCAGCACCGCCTGCCAGTAGTCGCCACGGAATGCCGCGAAGAGATCGCCGACCTCCGGCCGCCCGCCGCGCGCGGTGCGCAGGAAGGCGTACATGCCGCCGAAGCCGACCGGGCCGAGCACCAGCACGTGGTAGGCGATGCCGAGCAGGTCGTCACCGAACCAGCCCGACGGCGCGCTGAGCAACAGCCAGACGATGCCGAGCAGCAGCAGCTCGAGGAAGCAGCGCTTGATCTCGGGCCAGGCGAAGCCGTACGCCTCGGTCGCGCTCGGTCCAGTCACATCCGACATCACTCACCTCCTCCGTCGCGCGCGGACACGCTGCGCGTGACCGCGACCTCGACCGTCGTGGCGCCCTCGGCGATCTCGAACCGGGCGAACGGAACGTCGCTGCGGCTGGCGCCGTCCGGTGACGTCCAGAACATCTCGCTGGCGATCAGATAGCCGCCCGGCGGAAGATCGCGCAGCGTGAAGTTGCCCTGCGCGTCGGTGTTGCCATGCTTGACGGCAGCGGCGCGCACGGCGGGCGGCAGCTCGTTGTCCGCGACGACGAAGCTCTCGAAGCGCAGCACCGCGTAGCTCGTGGCCGGAGCCAGCAGCACGCGGCTACCGGCACGTGCCGCGACCTCGCCCGCCGGCCCACGGATCGAGACGTGCCCGGTCACGACCCCGGCGCCGCGCTTGCGATACGGCGCCATCTCCTCCTGGAGCTGGCGCAACGCCTCGCCGTCGGGAGCCTGGTCCGAGATTCCGTGCCGTGTCGTCACCGGCGGCGTGCACGCGGCGGCGAGCAGGGCGGCCGCGAGCAGGGCGAAAGGTGCACGGGCACCCGGCACTAGAGCCCGACCACGACCTTCGGCGGATACTTCTTGAAGCTCATCAGGTGGTTCTTGACGCCCGACTGGAAGGCCTCGAGGTAGGCGAGCTTGCGGATCAGGTAGCTGCGCGTCTCCTTCGGATCGAGGTAGAGGTTGTAGAGCCGCCCGTACGGGTACTTCTGCATCACCCCGTCGGCGGGCGCTGCAGGCCGTGCCGCATCGGCAGGCGTCCGGTGAGCAGCGACGCGCGCGACGGCGTGCACGACGGTTCGGAGTAGCAGGACGTAAACCGCAGGCCGCCGGCCGCCGGCCGCGAGACGATCGATGTGCGGCGTCGGCGCGCCGACCGCGACACCGCCGCCGTAGCAGCCGAAGTCGCCCCAGCCGACGTCGTCCATCAGAACGACCAGAACGTTCGGCCGGCGCCCGCCGTGGCGCGCGCTGTAGTCCGCAATGCGTCGCTGCGCCGCTGCCTCCTGCTCGGGGTGGCGGAAGAAGGGCTCGCGATTCTCGGAAAGGGTGACGGTCGGTGCCGCGATCGGATCATGAGCCATACAACTCCCCCTTATGACGTGGGCCAGCGAGTGTCGGCTCGGCGCGCCGGGGAGTCAAGCGCGCGCGCCCGCGCGCGGCACCCGATAAGGGCGCGTACTCGCGCTGTTCACGACGACTGATACAAGGTCGTCGCTACCAAAATACGAAGCGCAGCCGCCTGCCGCCCTTCTGGGCAGCGCCTGCCCGTCGCGTGCGCGCCGCATGCGCGCGCATCGGCCACCCGACCCCGTGTTGGCGTGGCATTCACGATGGCACCGGCCATGCTGCCCGCACATGGAGGACCCTACCCCACCGCAAGGAGAGGCATCTCGCCATGAAGAAGCCTACCCCCACCCTCACGGCGACCTGCGCCGCGGTCGCCGTTATCCTCGGACTGATGGTCGCCTCGGCCGGCGCTCAGGACATCCCGAATCTCGAAACGCTCGACGCGCAGACGGCCATCGCGCTGATGGAGCAAGGCAAAAGGGCATGTACACCTCGAACGGCGACTTCTCGCTGCGCGAGTCGTTCCCGGAAGATGACTCCGGCCTGGTGAAGAAGCTCCGCGCGAGCGGCGTCGTGATCCTCGGCAAGACGAACGTCACCGAGTTCAACGGGTTGTTCGACTCGAATCTGCCCGAGGGCTACTCGTCGCTCGGCGGCCAGGTGCTCCTGCCGTCGGACACGGACAAGACGCCAGCGGGCGTGGTCGGCCTCAAGCCGACCGTCGGCCTCGTCAGCCGCACCGGTGTTCTGCCGGTCGCGAAGACCCAGGACTCGCCGGGGCCGATCACACGGACGGTCTACGACGCGGCCCTGGCACTCGGGATCGCCGACCGCGCCGGCTACCCGGTGCTGACGGTCCCGGCCGGCTACGGCACGGGCAACGCGGGCCGCAACCCCATCGGGGTCACGTTCGTCGGTGCTGGAGGGACCTCGGCAACGAGGTCCCTCTTTTTTTCATGCGGGATCGAACACCACCGGCAGCCGGTCGGGCGAGCGGAACGCCAGCCCGACGATCCGACAGTCCGCATCCGGCGCGAAGCGCAGGTTCGGCAGCCGCTCGAGAAGGATGCGCGCCGCGGCGCGCGCTTCCAGGCGCGCCAGGTTCGAGCCCAGGCAGAAGTGCTCTCCGAAGCCGAACGAGACGTGGTCCGACACGTTCGTGCGGTGGATGTCGAAGCGGTCGGGATCGTCGAAGCGCGTCTCGTCGCGGTTCGCCGAGCCGACGGCCAGCATCAGCAGCTCGCCCTCGGGCAGTAGCGTGCCGGCGACCTCGACCGCGCGCGTGGTCTCGCGCGAAACGTACTGCACCGCCGCCTCCCAGCGCAGCGTCTCCTCGATCGCCAGATCGAGCGCCGCGCGATCGGCGTGCACCTCGGCCAGCACGTCGTCGTGTGTGAGCAGGACGAACAGCAGGCTCCCGGTGAGGCGATAGGTGGTCTCCGCCCCGGCCGGCAACAGCAGGCGGAGGAAGCTCAAGACCTCCTCCTCGGTCAGCCGCTCGCCCTCGATCTCGGCGTGCAGCAGCGTGCTCACCAGGTCGTCCTTGGGCTCGCGACGGCGCTCCTCGAGGATCGGACGGAGGTAGTCGACGATCTTCTGCGCGGCGTCGAAGCCGCGCTGCGGATCGACCGCGATCGACAGCAGATCCAGCGCCCAGTGGTGGAACTGCTCGAAGTCGGAGATCGGCAGGCCCATCACGTGCGCCATGACGCGCAGCGGATAGGTGAAGGTGAACTGCGAGACCAGGTCGGCGTGCCCGTCGCGCGCGAAGCCGTCGATCAGCTGGTGGATGGTCTGCTCGACAACGCGCTCCAGGCCCTCGCGCAGCGCGCGCGGTGAGAAGGCCGGGGTCACCAGGCGGCGCTGCCGCAGGTGCTCCTGGCCCTCCATCTCGAGAATGGTCCTGCCCATGACCAGGCCGATGCCGCGCGCGTTGCCGCGCGAGGAGAACGTGGCCCCGTCTTTCAGCGCCGTACACACGTCGCCGTAGCGCGTGATCAAGGTCGTGCGTCCGAGCGGACCGCTGAGCGCGATCACCGGGCACTCGTGGCGCAGCCGGCGGTAGACCGGGTACGGATCCGGAACCGGGCTCATGATGGTGCCGCCGAACAGCCGGGTGGAGGTATCGGTTTCGGTTTCGTCGAGAGCTTCCATGGCAGGCACCCCTTTGGAGGAGGTCAGGCTTAGTTTGAGCGGCCGATTCAATCAAGTGATTGTTTTGGCCATCCCGACAAATCGCGCACTCTTGCGCGACCTCGATCTCACGCCTCCAAGCCTCGTTGACCATTTTGCTACACACGTGCCAACCTGACGGCCTGGCGACGAACGTCGCGCCGGTGGGTCAGCCCGCTCCCGGAACGAGGACACCATGCTGCTCGCGCTGAGCTACAACGTCGCCGGCCTGAAAGAGGGGATCCCGGGATCGCACCCGTTCAAGTCGATCCCCGCGACGCAGCCGGTGGGCTCCGATCCGCTGCGGCCGACTGCCTCCCCGTCAAGGGCTTCAGCATCGCGCGCACCACGTTCGCGCCCGGCATCGAGGTCGACGTCTACAACCTGCACATGGAGGCAGGCGGTGATCCCGAGGACGACGCGCTGCGCGACGCCATCAACACGTATTCCGCGGGGCGCGCCGTCATCGTCGGCGGCGACTTCAACCTGCACACCGACAGCGAGCCCGACAAGACGCAGTACGAGCGCCTGCTGAGCGCAGCCGGCCTGCAGGACGGCTGAGCGACCACGACGTGCTCGCGGTGCGCTTCGCGTGGACGGCCACGGCGCCGTAGCTCTCACGCGGCCGAGTCGTCCTCCGGCGTCGGTGGGAAGCGCTGCTGCAGGACGTCGGCGAGCACGCGGCAGACGTCGCTGGTGGTGAGGATGCCGGCGAGCTTGGCGTGCTTCACCACCAGGGCCGCACCGCGGTGCGATTCCGCCAGCGCGACCAGCACCTCGTCGAGCGGCGTGTCGATGTCGACCACGTAGACGTCGCGCACGCAGGCGTCGCGCACCGAGCCCAGGTCGCGGCTCTGGCCGCGGTGCGCGACCTCGAGCAGGCGCACGTCGCGCGCGCTCAGCACGCCGACCAGCGCCCCGTCCTCGGTCACCGGCAGGTGATGAATCTGGTTGTCCCGCATCATCTCCTGTGCCGAAGCGACGCTGGCGTCGATCTCGACGAAGAACGGGAACGCCGTCATCGCCACCTTGATCGTCGGCATGTGGTGCAGATTCTCGAGCTCGACCGCCATCGATTCCTCCCCCCGCAACGGGACCCTCGCCTTGCATGAGGAATCGGTTGCCCGAGGCGAAGTCAATCCGACCGAGCGCGGGCGCGGGTCCGATCCTCGACGAGCGCATGCCGGCGTCGCTAGTGTGCGCGCCATGCACCCCCGTGAGCTCGGCGCCGCCATCGCCGCGTGGACCCGCGATCAGCTCGAGCAGCTGGTCGAGCGGCACCTGCCGGCCTTTCGCGTGCCCGGCACCTTCGCCGGCCACGCGGTCGGAACCGACGTCCGTGCCGACCTGGCCTACACCCTCGGGCTGCTCGACGCGTGCGATGCGGGCGTCGTCTGCGACACGCCCGCCATGACCGCGATCGCGCGCGTGCTGCGCCCGATCGACGGCGGCGCGACGCACACCTTCGCCTCCTACCGCGTGGCGGAGACGCTGGCGCGGCACGGCGCGTTCGCCGGCAATCCGGTCGTCACCGGCTTCTCCGCGCGCGAGCGCGACAACCTCGCTGCCGCGTGCGACTCGACCGCGTGGTGCGCGCTGCTCGACCAGGGCCAGCTGCCGGCGAACTACGCGGCCGTGCTGGCGCGCTGCGAGGTGGCGCGCGCGGCACTCGGCCTGGAGATCGATCGCGCGGCGCTCGACGGGCTGGTCGAGCGCGTGCTGCGCCTGGTGACCCGCTCGGAGCACGGCTGGCACGACGACTCGGTACGCGGTGCCGGACGCTACGACATCTACACCGCCGACCTGTACCTCTTCCTCGAGCCGCTGCTCGCGGCGCGCGGCATCGGCGAGCGTCTCGAAGCCCCGTGGCAGCGCGGAGTGGCGTCGGTGCTCGACCTGGTCGCCAGCAGCGGCGCGCGCAACGGCGCTGCCTTCGCCTGGGGACGCTCGACCGGCGCGCTCGCGGTATGCTTGACGATCGAGCTCGGCGCGCTCGCCGTCGCGCGCCGGCTGTGCACGAGCCAGGCATTCTGGCTCGGACGCACCGAGCACGCCTTCGCACGCTTCGCCGACTGGATGAAGGACGGCTTGATCAGCGCGCACCAGAACCGCTCGCCGTACTCCTACCGTGGCCCGCAGCGCCGCCTGCAGATGACGCTCGACGCGCTCGGCAAGCTCGCCTGGGCGGCGCGCGCGCTGTCCGGGGCGCCGGCGGCGTTGGACCTCGAGCCGAGCCCGACAGCGGAACTCTTTCCCGAGCACGACCGGCTGATCGAGTTCGCGCCGGAGCCGCGCGCGGCGCTGTGGACGCACCGCTCGCGCGGTCTCGCCTTCGTCATGCCATTCGTCGGCGCGACGCTCAACGACTACCTGCCCGCCGCGCAGAACCCCGGGCTGCTCGAGGTGCCGGTCGAGATCGAGCTGCCGGTCGGCGTGCCGTTCGCGGTGCGCGGCGGCAAGACGTTCGCGCCGGGCGGGGCGCCGTCGCTGCTCGAGCACGGGCCGGGCACCCTGCGCGCGCACTGGCAGCGCTGGCCGCGGCTCGGCGAGTGGGAGTGCACGGCGAAGACGCCGGCGCTCGAGGGCTCGCGCACGGTCGAGCTCGAGGTGCGCGGCGCGACCCTGCACGCGCGCGAGCGCCTGCACTTCGCCGAGCTGCCCGACGCGCTGTCGCTGCAGATCGCGGAGCCCGCCGGACGCCGGCTGCGGGTGGCGTTCTCGTCGTCGTCGCCGCACGCGACGACGACCATCGAGACCGGCGGCGTCAAGGAGTACCGCAGCTTCTGGAGCGAGCTCGCGCGCGTGCACCAGGTCGACCTCGAGCCCGCGACCGAGGTCGAGCTCGCGTGGAGCGTGGCGCCGGTGCTGCGCGTCGCGAGCTCGGCGAGCGCGCACCACTACAACCGCTGCCTGTACGACCCGCTGCGCGGCCTGGTCGAGGAGCGCCAGTTTCCCGTCGCGGCGTTCACCGATCCCGAGCGCGGCCGCGCGGTCGCGCGTGCGAGCGACGTCTTCCACATGCACTGGCCGGAGTGGACGAGCCACGACCCGGCAGTGCACCGCGCGCTGCTCGCCCTGCTGCGCGACGAGCAGGTGCGCATCGTGTGGACGCAGCACAACCTGCTGCCGCACAGCCGCGACGCGGCACTGCCCGAGCTGTACGCGCTCTGGGCTGCGGCCGCCGACGGCGTGATCCACCACAGCCGGAGCGGTGCGGCGCGCGTCCGCGAGCGCTACCGGTTCCGCGACGACGCCCTGCACACGGTGATCCCGCACCCGCACTTCGGCCACCTGATGACGCCGCCCGACGCCGCCGACCGCGCCCTGGTCGAACGCGAGCTCAGGCTGCGGCCGTGCGCGCTGCGGCTCGGGGTGATCGGCGCGCCGCGGCCCGAGAAAAACGTGCAGCTCGTGCTCGATGCCTTCGCCGCGAGTCCACGCCACGACCTCGGGCTCCTCGTGCTGTCACTGGCGGGCGGCGAGCGGCTGCCTGACGATCCGCGGATCACCGCGCTGCCCTACGAAATGGTCGCGCGCGAGGTCTATGACCGCCGCCTGCGCGCGATCGACGTGCTGGTCTTCCCGATCCAGCCGGGTGATCTGCTGACCAGCGGTGTTGTCGGCGACGCGATCGGCGCCGGCTTGCCGGCACTGGTCTCGGACTGGCCGTTCCTGCACGAGACGCTCGGCGACGCGGGGATCCGCTACGGCGCCACGCGCGACGATCTCACGCGCTGCCTCGACACACTCTCGCGCGAGACCCTGCAGGCCGCCGCGGCAGCCGCGGTGGCACTCCGTGCCACGTCCTCGCGCGAGCACGCGGCGAGGCTGACGCTCGACTTCCTCGACCGCGTCGGCTCGGCGAAGATCTGATCCGGCTTGCCGGCGATCGGTCGCCCGGCCTAAACATGCCCCGATGAAGGAGGAGCGGCATGGCAACGATCCATCGTGACGGCGACGCCGATCTCGGCACCCTGTCCGACGCCCGCGTGGCCGTCGTCGGATACGGCAACCAGGGGCGCTCGTGGGCGCTCAACCTGCGCGACTCGGGCATCGACGTGCAGGTCTGCGCCCGCGCCGACGCCTCGCGCGAGCAGGCGCGCGGCGACGGCTTCGACGTCGGCGCGGTCGAAGCAGCGAGCAACGCGGACGTGCTCTGCATCCTGGTCCCGGACGACGTGATCCCGTCGCTGCCGCTGCAGCCCTCGGACAAGGCGCTCACCGTACTCGCGAGCGGCTACACCTACGCCTTCGACCGCTTCGCGCCGCCGGGCGACCTCGGCATGGTCGCACCACGCATGCTCGGTCCGGAGGTCCGCCGGTGCTTCGAGGAGGGCGTCGGCTTCATCACGGCGGTCGGCGTGCACCGCGACGTCACCGGAACGGCGCAGGCGCGCACGCTGGCGATCGCGAAGGCGATCGGCGGGCTCCGCCAGGGCGCGATCGAGATGAGCGCGCGCCAGGAGGCGATCCTCGACCTCGCCGTCGAGCAGGTGCTGTCGCCGGCGCTGGCGCACGTCAGCACGTCGTTCGTCACCGCGATGCTGGAGCAGGACGTGCCGCTCGAGGCGATCATGACCGAGCTCGTGCTGTCCGGCGAGGTCGAGCGTACCTACCGCCTGCTGCGCGAGCAGGGCTTCGCACGCCAGATGGAGTACCACTCGCCGACCAGCCAGTACGGCCAGCTGTCGCGGCGCAGCGCGTACGAGCACCTCGACGTACTCGCACGCATGCGCCAGCTCACCGACGACATCGCCTCGGGACGCTTCGCCGACGAGTGGGATCGCGAGCGCGACGCCGGCCACCAGACGCTGGGCGAGCTCAAGGAGCAGTTCTGCGGCGCGCTGGTGCGCGAGTTCGAGGACGGGATCCGCCGCCGCCTCGGCCCCGAGCCCGCGCCGAGCTGACCGCGACGCGAGGCTAGGGACAGTCGACGCGATCGACGGTGTAGGGCTCCGGCGCCAGCACGCGCGTGAGCCCGAAGCGCTCCGCGAGAACCGCCTTCAAGCGCGGCATGAAGTCGACGTACAGCTCGAGCTGATCGGAGAGGTAGACGGGACGCCCCTCGCGGCACAGCACCTCGATCGCCGCGATGGCGGCCTCCGGAGCGAACGGTCGGGTGAGCGGTGCGCGGATCCAGCCGCGATCAGTGTCGTCGTGTGCGATCGGCGTCAGGTACTCGCGGCGGATGCCGTCGAGGTGCGCGTCGAGCTGCAGCGGCACCCAGACGCGGTCCGCGCCGTCGCGCAGCAGGCGCGCGAAGAAGAAGGGATTGGTGCGCGCGAGAACCGCCGCGTTCGGCTCGGCGATGGCGGCGATCCTGGCTCGGCTGCGGTGGTGCGCGCGGTGGTTCGCGCCGTGTTGCTGCTGCGGTGGAGGGGGGCAGGGAGCTGCACGAGGCCGTCGTGCTGCATGCGTAGGAGGGCGACCCGGCAACTCATCTCCTTGAGCCCGCCGTCGGGCTTGCGCCAGCCGAGTTCCTCGCACACTCGCCGCGAGATGGCTCGACGGGTCGCGCCCGGCGCGGCGTGCCGATGAGGTACTGCGGACGGGACTTCGGGGATGACGAGCTCGCGCGCATCCGTGTC
>Ga0163152_10001081_pt1 | contig 44254 bp, 35 predicted proteins | sample OliLakLV19MP8IB2_FD_148635 | JGI IMG/M metagenome (GOLD analysis project Ga0163152, IMG submission 148635) | Freshwater microbial mat bacterial communities from Lake Vanda, McMurdo Dry Valleys, Antarctica - Oligotrophic Lake LV.19.MP8.IB-2 | ecosystem: Environmental > Aquatic > Freshwater >...
GGTCTGACCCACTCGTTCCGGATCCATGAAACCGGCTGAAATCAGGAGAGAATTCTCATCCGTGGGCTGTTCTTGTGCGTTCTGACGGTGTAGATGCTGAGCGCCGCCTGGGATCCCCCCTGGCAATGCCATTAACGAACTTGCCGCGCTGGATGCACCAACTGCGACTTGCTAGAATGCGCACGTCGCAGCGACTGGAATTCGCTGCGACGTGCTTCTTCTCACCGACACGCGAGGTTTCAGATGGACGTCCAAAACATGCCGGTGAAAATTTCGTGCCGCCCTCTCTGCAGTATCTTCGCAGATCCAACGCCCCGTCGCAAGCGAGTACAAGCACGGTCGTGAGAGCTTCACCCGCGAGGGAGTCCTTTCGCCGGAGTTGCTCCTCTCGCTGCTCGTCTACATGGCCGCCGACGGTGGCCGCCGCGGCTACCAGCACATCCTCGACGCATTCTGGGACGATGCGAAGATGAGCTGCGTTCCGTTGCCCTGCGTGCAGCCGGTATCGGCAGCCGCGTTCTGCAATGCACGCAAGCGCCTGGGCTCTGCTGCCGTGCGACAGCTCTTGCGCGACACCTCGGATGAGTTCGACAGCGTGCACGGCACGCGACACCGGCTGCGCGGACGGCGTGTGCTGGCCGTCGACGGATGCAAGGTGCCCGTGCAACGCGCGCCCGAACTCTGGGAGGAGTTCGGTGGTCCGTCCGATGCCCACGTGCCTCAGATCACGGTCCCCGTGCTGCTCGACGTCCTCGCCAAGCTGCCCCTCGACGCCGTGATCGGACCCTATGCATCGGACGAGCGGGCGCAGCTCAGCCAACTGCTCGCCAGTACTCGCGACGGAGACATTCTCGTGCTCGGTCGTGGGTATCCAAGCTACATCATGATCGACTTGTTCTTCGAGCATGGCCTGGATTTCGTGCTGCGCGTACCAGTCTCGAGAGGATTCCCTGCGGTCGAGGAGTTCCTCAAATCCGGCCGGGACGAAGCAGACATCCTGCTGATGTCCGCGCCGAGCAATCCCGCACATGTCTTGAAGCCCAGGAAGATCCGTGCCGTGCGTCGCTTCGGGCCTGAAGGCGGGCCGCAGGTGTTTCTCACCACCCTGCCGCGCAGTCAGTTCTCCCACGCGTCGATCTGCGATCTCTACCGGCAGCGGTGGCAGATCGAGCTCTTCTATCGGCTGGAGAAGAGTGACTACGTCGGTCATCACCAGTTCCAGGCCAAGCACGCGGAAGGTGTCCGCCAGGAAGTGTTCGCGTTTCTTCTCTTCACGGTGATCACCCGCACTCTGATGTCCTCGGCCGCCGATGACAGGAATGTGCCGTACGACAGGATCTCGCAGAAGGCTGCTATTCTCGCGGCCGCGCGGGCCCTGACCACGCTCTTGCTCGACGGCGACCCCGAGTTCACCCGGCAACTCCTCCAATCTCTGTTGAGCCGCATCGCCTCGCGCGTCGATCCAGCATTCCGACAGCGAGCGTTTCCCAGGCGGTCTTTCAGGCCTCGCTCACGATGGGGACCGAAAGGACACGTGCTTGCCCAGGCGAGACAGGAGCAACATGGTTAATGGCATTGGTGCCCCACGCCAGGAGCGCCATGTCGAGCTCGAGTCCTTGTGCGACGAACTCCGTGGCCACGGTCTCGAGTCGACAGCATGACAGCGGGTGGTCTTGCGCCTGGTTGAACCAAGGTCCGGCGCGAAGCGTCCTCGTGGTCTGAAAGGTGTTGTCGATGCCCCACTCGGGCAGGAGCTTGTCCTTCGAGGACGCGACGATGCCGTAGCGCGCCAGCACCCGAGGCGCGTTGCCATAGCGCTCGCGCAGATATCCCTTCGCGGAGTCCAGGTCTCTGGTCAGCAGGAATCTGTGCCCTTTCAAACGCAACTCCTCAGCCAGCAGCCTGGCACGATCGACGCGGCCATGATCCAGGACTTCTTCGACGAAGGAATGGGCGCGGGGGACGAGGTGGTGGCGGATCTCCGTGTCGAGGTTGAGCGCAGGATTCCAACGCAGCTCGAACGCGGCTCCCGCGAACGCCGCCTCCGTCGTGGCAGCGGCATGAACGATCCAATTGCCGGCGTCGACCTTCTCGAGCGCCTCGCGCCACATGGGTAGCCCGCCCTCCTCGCCGGTATGGATGGCTTGACCGCTTCCGATCAACGCGACGAGCACGCTCCACTCCGGCACGCGCAACATGAACTCGAGAAGGTGCTCGGGCTCTGACTGGGCGCGCTCCTTCTTGTGCACTTGGGCCACACGGTCCGCATCGTGCGCCCGCTGGGCCTCGTCGAACACGACCAGATGCTCAGGTGGCGCACTGGCCACCTTGCGGGAGTACGTCTTGACGTACCTCTTGATGTCCTGAACGAAGGTCTTCCCGCCGCCACCGCCGGACGCAAGGGCATCCTGAAGCACGGCGACGAGCGGACCGTTGCCCGAAAGGAAAACCGCCGGCACCGTGGGCTTCTGGCCGTCGCGCTGGACTGCGAGTCCGTCGAGCCAGCGAGCGTGCACGAGCTGCAGCCCGACCAGGGTCTTGCCGGATCCCGGCACACCCGTGAGCATCACGACGTGACGCTGTTTCGACGCGGCGGCCTCGTGCGCAATGTCGGAGATCGCTCGCAGCGCCGGGTCGGTACAGGCGCGAGCGCGCTTGATGTTGGGCAATTCTCCGTGCTCGAACAGCTCCCGTGCCGCCTGCACGATGGTCGGCATCGGGCAATAGGAGTCCTCGTGCAGGAAAGCGCGTGGAGTCAGCGACGCGCCTGAGAGATTCTTCGCAAGTTCCCGCAGGAGATGGTGAACGCCGAGTGGACCAACAACCCAAGCCCCGTCGACAGAGCGAGGTGTCACAGGCTCCATCGCTCGAACCAGGACCGGGACGACGGGGCGATCGTGACACTCGCGGTGGTAGGAGCGCAGGTCACGCGCGTAGGCGAGAACCTGATCCACGCCTGCTTGAAGACTGCTGCGTGGTCCCTTGAGTTCCAGCACGACGACGACTCCCCCCTCGAGGATCACGACGTCGGGGCGCCTGAGATCTCGGGGCAGCTCGTATTCGAGGATCGCCGTGTACTCGCGCGCAGCTTCGTGAACCTCTAGAAGCGAAGCCGACTCGCGCTGGAGCTCCGGAACCCAGCCTTCCCAGGATGAAAGCAGTTCGGGGCCGGGATCCTTCACAAAGCCTGCAAGCTTGAGTCTGACGACTCTCGGTGCAGTGCCACGAAACGTGGGCAGGTCCGAGACCCATCCCGCCTGCAGATCGAATTCACCGTCGGCGTCCGACACGGGCGAAGACGCTACCAGGTCGATCCAATCAGGCCGCCCCTGACGTTCGGGGCGCGTCGCCCGCCTGGGATCCGAAGAGCCTCGGCCGCTCGGCGTTCGCTCGCGCACAGTCCGGCTCTCCCAGATCGAGGCCGCTTCGAGGCCTTCCGGCCCCCGCGCCGGCTCCCCCGCGTCCGTCCTCGAACGAAGATCGACCATGAAGCCCCTGGCCGCGCTCGGATCCACCTCCCTGGCCCTGATCGTCCTCGCCGCCCCGCCCCAAGCCTCGCCGGCCTCGAGCCCGCGGCCGTCCGTCTCTGTCGGGACGGCCGATCCGCGCGGCGTGCCGCAGAGGGCGGATCTCGTCATCGGTGCGATCGAGCGGCACGACGCCACGCACGTGCGCATCACCGTCCGAAACCGCGGCGCATCCGCGGTCATGAGCTGGATGCGCGTCAAGCTCTCCAGCGCCGAGCTGGGCGCCCGCTTCGTCTTCCAGCAGGTCCAGCCGATGCCGCCCGGCTCCGTGCAGTCCTTCACGTTCGCGGTCGAGGAAGGGGTCTGCCTGGGCGAGATCGACCAGGTAATCGAGGGCAGCGCCGACTACTTCCGCCACGTGAACGAGAGCGACGAGCTGAACAACACGCGCCGAGTCTCGAGCCTGAGCCTCTTCTGAGCAGCTCGTCCGGGCTGCCCGCGCAGGCGGTCCGGACCTGACCGACCTGCGCGGGTCTGCCCGTCGGGCAGCTCGGGCATCCAGACCCGCGCAGGCTTTCCTGGACTCGCCGGCTGTGTCACCGTCGCGTCGCCGCGTCGATCCGGCGCCGGCCCCCATGCTGCTCGATCCCGATCCGAGCCTCTACAACGCCGACCTCGCTCCGGTCCCGCCCGAGCGGCGCACGTGGACGACGTACAACTTCGCGGCGCTGTGGATCGCGATGGCGCACTGCATCCCGACCTACATGATGGCCGGAACGCTGATTGCGGCCGGGATGAACTGGTGGCAGGCGCTGCTCACGATCGGGCTGGGCAACACGATCGTGCTCGTGCCGATCCTGCTCAACGCGCACCCGGGGACGCGCTACGGCATCCCGTTCCCGGTGCTGGCGCGCGCCTCGTTCGGTGTGCGCGGCGCGAACGTGCCGGCGATCCTGCGCGCGATCGTCGGGTGCGGCTGGTTCGGCATCCAGTGCTCGATCGGCGGACAGGCGATCCTCACGTTCCTGGTCGTCGTGTGGCCGGGCTTCGCGCAGATCGGCGGCGACGTGACGGTCATGGGCCTCTCGATCCCGAGCGCGATCACGTTCCTGCTCTTCTGGTCGCTCAACATCTGGATCATCTACCGCGGGATGAACGCGGTGCGCGTCTTCGAGAACTGGGCCGCGCCGCTGGTGCTCGTGCTCGCGGCGGGGCTCGTCTGGTGGAGCGTCGACCGCGCTGGCGGGCTGGGACCGATGCTCTCGGCGCCCTCGCGGTTCCACACGCTGGGCGAGTTCTGGCCGGTCTTCGTGCCCGCGCTGACCGCGATGGTCGGGTTCTGGGCGACGCTCTCGCTGAACATCCCCGACTTCACGCGCTTCGGGCGCAGCCAGCGCGAGCAGATGCTCGGTCAGACGCTGGGCCTGCCCACGACCATGATCGTCTTCTCGGCGATGGGCGTCGTCGTCACGAGCGCGGCGCAGGCGATCTGGACCGGGACCGATATCGGCAAGCTCTGGGATCCGGTCGTCATCCTGTCGCGCATCGTCTCGCCCGACCCCGCGTTCGGCAGCGGGACGCCGCTGATCGAGTCGGGCGGCCTGCGCGTGCTCGTTGCGGTGATCGCGCTCCTGGGCATCGGCATCGCGACGCTCTCGGTGAACATCGCGGCCAACGTCGTCAGCCCGGCGAACGACTTCGCCAACCTCGCCCCGCGCCGCATCACGTTCGCGACCGGCGGGCTGATCACGGGGCTCGTCGGCATCGCGATGATGCCCTGGAAGCTCCTCGAGACGTCGGGCGACTACATCTTCACGTGGCTGATCGGCTACTCGGCGTTGCTCGGGCCGATCGCTGGGATCCTGATCGCGGATTACTGGATCGTGCGCCGCAAGGAGCTCGACGTCGACGGCCTCTACCGGCGCGGCGGGCCGTACGAGTACCGGAGCGGGTTCAACGTGGTCGCTCTGGTCGCGCTCGTCGTGGGCGTGCTGCCGAACTTGCCGGGATTCCTGCACGTCGCCGGCGTGCTCGGTCCGGTGCCGGTCGGGTCGGTGAGCGCGGTGCTCTGGCCCGAAGTGCACGTGCCGGCCATGTTCGACTCGATCTACCAGTACGCCTGGTTCGTCGGGTTCCTGCTGGCCGGTGCGGTCTACCTGGCCGGGATGAAGTGGGCGGGGCGAGGTCGTTCCATGCCGCGAGACTGACCGGCCCGAGCCGTCGTCGCGCGAGCTCAGAGGGTGAGAAGAATTCGAACCCTCTGCGCGCCGCGCGCGGTTCCGCGCGGCGCCAACAGGATGAGAGAGGCCGTACGATCGATTCTTTCGGCCTCTCAGACAGTGCGGTGCACGTTCCAGTGCATCGAGAGCTTCAGCCCGCAGCTCGCGCACGCGCTGTCGCCGCACGGCCAATCCTGATCCTCGCAGCACTGCGGGCAGGCGAAGCGCACGCTGCGCCGCGGCTTCAGGACGACCGGGTGACCCTCGGCCGCGTGCAGCTCGTCGGCCGGCCAGTGCACGTGCAGGAACAGTCCGCAGTCCGTGCACGCCGCCACGCCCTGGCGCCAGTCGACGCGCGTCCCGCAGCGTGGGCAGGCGAAGCGCACGGTCGGGATGCGGCGCTCTCCCTGCAGGACGAAGCCGCGCTCGCGCGACCAGAACGGCAGGAGGCACCAGACCGTGACGGTGCCCGACGCCAGGAGGATCACGAGCCAGCGCAGGATCTCGCCGCGGTAGGGCACCGCGAACCACATCGCCAGGAACGTGCCGGTCCACATGCCGAGCGGCACGAGGAGGAGTCGCGTCCACGTGCGTGCGGCGGGCAGCGCGGCGATCGAGAACACGACGCCGTGCGCCATGCCGGCCGCCATGCTCAGGGTCGAGAGCGCAATGCGCAGCGACGCGTCCGACGGCCCCGACGCCGCCGTCCAGCCGACGGCACCGAGCGAGCAGCCGACCGAGGCGAACCCGAAGAGCGACAGCGTGCGCGTCCGCGCAGCACGCAGGCCGATCGCGAAGACGACCGCGAGGACGATCCCACCGAGGGCGGTGAGGAAGACGGGCAGCACGAGGCCATCATCGGCTGAAAAACGCCCGGAGAGCACCCTGCGGCCCGAAAGTTCCCGTGGACAACGGTGTCAGACACCTTGCCCCGGGTTCGCCGCTCGCGACGCGGCTCTAGAGCGGGGTCAAGGATGCGGACTCGGGTGTCGGACACCGTGCACCGCGGTGAAGGTGACTGACACCCTTGTCCACTCCTCGCACCGGCTCGCGGTCTCCGGCGCGGCTCTCGAGCGGGTTAGGATGCGTCAACCGCTGCGGGAATGGCGGAACTGGCAAACGCGCGAGACTTAGGATCTCGTGGGGTGACCCTTGGGGGTTCGAGTCCCCCTTCCCGCACCAGCTCAGCCGGAACGGAACCAGTCAGCAGACCCAGAAGTACTGGTGGTGCCGCGCGCAAGCGCGCGGCACTGCACGCAAGCGTGCCTCACTCCAGCAGCCAGTCGAGGTCCGCGCGGGTCAGGTCGCGCAGCGTCGTCCCCGTCCCCTCGAACAGCGCGTCCGCCAACGACCGCTTGCGTCGCTGCAGCTCCAGGACCTTCTCCTCGATCGTGTCGCTCGCGATCAGCCGGTAGGCGGTCACCGGCCGCTGCTGGCCGATCCGGTGTGTGCGGTCGATCGCCTGCGACTCGGCGGCCGGGTTCCACCACGGATCGAGGAGGAAAACGTAATCCGCGCTGGTCAAGTTCAGCCCGAATCCGCCGGCCTTCAGGCTGATCAGGAAGAGCGGGATCGACGCGTCCTCCTGGAAGCGGCGCACGCACTCCTCGCGCTTCGTCGTCGCGCCGTCGAGGTACTCGTACTTCAGGCCGCGTACCTCGAGCCGCTGACGCACGATCGCGAGCATGCTGGTGAACTGCGAGAAGATCAGCGCCTTGTGCCCGGTCTCGGCCAGGTCGTCGAGCATCGGCAACAGCGCTTCGAGCTTCGCGGAGGGCTCCAGCACGCGGCTCGAATCGATCAAGCCCGGGTGGCACGAGGCCTGGCGCAGCCGCAGCAGCGCCTCGAGCACGTGCATCTGCGAACGCTCGAGCCCGACCTCGTCGACCTGCGCCAGGAGCTTCGCGCGGCAGTGCTGGCGCAGCTCGTCGTAATCGCGCCGCTCGCGCCCCTCGAGGTCGACGAGCAAGACCTGCTCGGACTTGGGCGGCAGGTCGCGCAGCACCTGCTCCTTCGTGCGCCGCAGGAGGAAAGGCCGCAGCGCGCGCGCGACGAGCCGCGCGGTCTTCGGCTCCGCGCCGCCGTCCTCGAACATCTCGATCAGGCGCCGATTCCCGCGGAAGAAGTGCGGGTTCAGGTACGTGAAGATCGAACGCAGGTCGCCCAGGTGGTTCTCGACCGGCGTGCCGGTCAGCGCGAGGCGCAGGTCGGCCTTCAGCACGCAGGCCACCTCGGCCGTGACGCTCTTCGGGTTCTTGATCGACTGCGCCTCGTCCAGCACGGCGCAGTCGAAGCGGATGCGGCTCAGCATCTTGCCGTCCTGCCGCATCGTGCCGTAAGTCGTCACGACGAGGTCGACGGCCTCGAGATCGTCCGTCGAGCGCGCGCGACCCGTGCCGTGGTGCACGAGCACGCGCAGCGAGGGCGCGAAACGCGCCGCTTCCGTCTGCCAGTTGTGCAGCACGGAGCGCGGCGCGACGACGAGAGCCGGCGCCTTCGCACGCGGCCGGCGCTCGAGCAGGAGCGCCAGCACCTGCACCGTCTTGCCGAGACCCATGTCGTCCGCGAGGCAGCCGCCGAAACCGGTCTGCGACAGGAACCCGAGCCAGCCGAGACCTTCGCGCTGGTACGCGCGCAGCTCGCCGTGGAACGTGCTCGGCTCCTGGATCGGCGCGAGTTCGAGCCCGCTGCGCAGCGACGCGCGCGCCTTCTCGAACGCGACGTCGGCGTGCACGTTGTCGTGCCCCTCGAGCCAGGCATCGAGCAGCCAGGCGCGCGCGCTCGGGACGCGCAGCTTGTCCTGATCGAGCTCGCCCAGCACCTCGGTCGAGGCCCACGACTCGAGCCAACGCTCCGGGATCAGACCGACGCTGCCATCCGAAAGCGTCAGGAAACCCTGGCGGTCGCGCATCGCGCGCAGCAGGTCGGGCATGCCGGCCTGCACGTCGCCGAAGTCGAGCCCGGCCTGCACGTCGAGCCAATCGATGCCCGAGCTGACCGAGACCGACGCCGACGCGTTCGTGCGCAGAGCACGGCCTTCGGCCTCGATCTGCCAACCCGCGGCCACGAGCGTGCGTACGAAGCCCGGCAGCGCCGACGCGCTCACGACCCCGTCGGGCGCGCTGACCTCGGGCATGTCGATGCCGGCGCCGGCCTCGGCCATCTCGCCTTCGAGGGCCAGCTCGCGCTCGGGATCGCGCACGACGCGTACGAGCCGGTCGCCGCGCTGCACGACGCGCGCATTCGTGCCGCGCGCCACGCGCATCGCCCAAGGCGCGGCTTGCAGCGCCCCAGGCGCCATTTGCAACGCCCCAGGCACCGCTTGCAATGCCCCAGGCGCCGCTTGCAACGCCCCTGACGCCACCTGAAGTGCCCCAGGCGCCGCATGCAGCGCCGCTGGCGCCAAGGGCTCCGCGCCGTAGACGAACAAGAGGCGCACGTCGATCAAGCCGCGCTCACGGCCGAACGTGAGCTGCGCCAGCCCGCGCGGAACCCCGCCGACCGTGTCGATGAACTCGTCCGCATCGAGGATCAGATCGTCAGGCGTGCGCGCCAGGATCCCCAGCACACGCCGCAGCTCCACCGCCGGAACGCGCATGGGCCCTTCACGGCGCAAGGTCTGCGCCCAACCCCACACGCCGCTCCACTCGACGAGGCTGACGCGGCCGCGCGCGACGAGCACGCCGCCGGCCAGGATCGCGCTGCACTCGTGCAGGTTCAGCGTCTCGTCCGCGCGCTGAGCGCGACCCGTCAGCACGAGCTGCTCGCCATCCTGGTGCAGCGCGACGCTGAGCCGGAACGGCGGCCCGGGATCCATCTCGAGCGGGACCTCCTGGATGGCGCCATCGACGACGAGGTGCAATCGCCGCGAGACCGCCAACAACGGCAGCAAGGTCGGCTGCAACCAGGCCGGCACCGGCCAGCGCGTGCGCGCGAGCCATTCCGCGCCGGGCGTCGCGCTCCACAGGAGACCCAGGTTGCCCAGGTCCTCGGGCGCGAGACCCTGCGGCGCCGGTTGCAGCGACATCGAGCGGAAGACGAACGCGCCGCGCGCGGAGCGACGCGCGATCTGCGTCTCGATCTGCGGCACGCCCGTCGCCGCCGCGTCCTGCGTGTGCAGCAGGTAGCGCAGCGCGAGCCGCGGCACGACGTCGGTCGCGGGCGGCTCGGCGCCGACACCTTCGAGCTGCGCGAGTCCGGCGCGCCAGTCGCGCTCGGGCGGCGCGGCCGTCGGGCTCGACATCCCGTGCGTGCGATGCGCGGATCGCGAGGCCAACACGACGGCCCAGAGGTGCTTGCACGGCCCGCGCTCGCGGAAAGCGGGGCAGGAGCAGTCGATCGACCAGGCGCGCTCGCCCGCCAGGACCTCCGCAAAATACTGGGTCGTGCCCGTCACCACGGCGCGGACGCGCGAGGAAGTGGACTCGGTGAGCCGCACCCGGCCCTGGGCCAGGTACTGCGCGCCGCGCCGCTGAGCCTCCTCGCCGAAGTAGCCCTCGATCCCGTCCAGCCAGACCATGGGCGAGCAGAGTGAGGACGTGCCGCCGTCCCGGCAAGACATTCACCGTGAAGAGCGCACCGACGCGCACGCTGCGCGTCGACGAGCGTGCTTCCCCGGATCGAGACCGGGCGTGCCGTCGTCCCCGACCGCTACACTTCCCCGCAGCGCGAGCCGGAGCGCGCGAGGCCGGGACCCTTGGACGAACTCCTCGCATCTCGAAGCGTCGCGACGCAGGTGGTCATGAAGCCGGTCACCGACCAAGTGGCCGCGGCGTTCGCTCGCCGACTCGGCCGTTCCGAGGCCGCCTGCTGATGGCTCCTTCACGGTCGGTCGCGTCTCGGGCGCTGAAGCGCCTGCAGGAGTTCCTGCGGCTCGAAGCCGCGGGCGGGTTGCTGTTGATGGCGGCCGCCGTCCTCGCGCTCGTGGTGGCGAACTCGACCTGGGGTGATGCGTACCAGCGTCTCCTCGAGCGCCGCATCGCGGTGGGAGCGGGCGACTTCGTGCTCGCGAAGTCGGTGATCCACTGGGTCAACGACGGCCTGATGGCCGTGTTCTTCCTGCTCGTCGGCATGGAGCTGAAGCGCGAGGTCGTCGAGGGACACCTCTCCGACTTGCGCAGTGCGAGCCTGCCTGCGATCGGCGCGCTCGGTGGCATGCTGGTGCCTGCGGCGATCTACGCCGCGATCAACCGCAACGATCCGGTCGCGCTGGGCGGCTGGGCGATCCCGACAGCGACCGACATCGCGTTCGCGCTGGGCGTTCTGGCGCTGCTCGGCGACCGCGTGCCGGCGCCGCTCAAGGTGTTCCTGCTGGGCGTCGCGATCTTCGACGACCTCGGGGCGATTCTCGTCATCGCGATCTTCTACACGGCCAAGCTCTCCGGGCTCGCGCTCGGGTGCGCGGCGGTGCTCGTCGCGGCACTCTGGCTCGTTCGGCGCGCGGGCGTGAGGCGTTTGTCGGTCTACCTCCTGATCGGCGTGCCATTGTGGATCGCGGTGCTGAAATCGGGCGTCCACGCGACCCTGGCTGGCGTGGTCCTCGCGATGTTCATCCCGCTGCGCGCGCCGCAGACTGCAGACAGCGGGGCGGACGACGACTCGCCGTTGCACCGGCTCGAGAAGGGCCTGCACCCGTGGGTCGCGTTCCTGATCCTGCCGATCTTCGCGTTCGCGAATGCCGGAGTGCCGCTGCGCGGGTTGTCGCTGAGCGACATGCTGCATCCGGTGCCGTCGGGAATCGCGCTCGGGCTCCTGTTCGGCAAGGGTCTCGGCGTCCTGTCGTTCGCCTGGCTCGGCGTGCGTCTGCGGATCTCGACCCTGCCCGAGGGAGTCCGGTGGGTCCACATGACGGGGACGGCGCTCCTGTGCGGGATCGGGTTCACGATGAGCTTGTTCATCGCGTCCCTCGCGTTCGAGCCCGACGCGGGTTTCGCCGGGCTGGATCGGCTGGGAATCCTGACGGGTTCGCTCGTGGCCGGTCTGGTCGGAGCGCTGGTCTTGCGCGCGGCGGGCACCAGGGATCTGCGCGGCGCGTCCCCCACCGTGTGAGCGTTGGTCAGCGCTCGTCGCGCAGCGGCGTCATGGAACCGGCGCGAACAGCTCGTGCTTGAAGCCCAACCGGTGCCCGTACCACTGCGCGAACGTCCACAGCGTCTTGCAGGCGTAGATCGACGAGTTCTTCAGGTTGATACTGGACGCCTCGTCGAAGTAGCGCACCGGCACGGGCACGTCGCCCAGCTTGAAGCCCTGGTGCACGCACTGGACCAGGAACTGGCTGTCGAACACGAAATTGTCGCTGTTCCTGTGGTACGGGATCTTGTCCAGGACCTCGCGCGAATACGCCCGGAATCCGGAGTGCCACTCGCCCAGGTTCTGGCCCGACAGCACGTTCTCGATCATCGTCAGCCCGCGGTTCGCGAAGTACTTCGATTTCGGCATCCCGCCCGCCAGCGCCTCGGCGCGCGTGCGGATCCGGTTGCCGAGCACGACGTCGCAGATCCCGTTGCGGATGACCTCGATCGCGGTCGGGATCATGCGCGCGTCGTACTGGTAGTCGGCGTGGATCATCACGACGAAGTCCGCGCCGTGCGCCTTGGCCGTGTCGTAGCAGGTCTTCTGGTTCCCGCCGTAGCCCGTGTTCTTCGCGTGCCGGATGTACGTGACCGGCAGCTTGCGGGCGATCCGCTCCGTGTCGTCGCGCGAGCAGTCGTCGACCACGATCACCTCGGACACGTAGTCCTTGGGGATGTCGTTCCAACAGCGCTCGAGCGTGTTCGCGGCGTTGTAGGCCGGCATCACGACGATCACGCGCCCGGGGGAGGCCATCGCGGCGATTCTGCGCGACTGCGCGGGGCCGGACAAGGATGGTCGAGCGCCGGCCGTTAGACTTCTCGGCCGATTCCATGTGCCGCGTGCCCGCGATCCAGACCCTGTTCTTGAACCTGTTGCTGGCCCTGGCGGGGCTCTGCGCGCTGAGCGGGTGCAAGGACGCGGTGCCCGAGGGACGCGCGCGCCGCGTCATCGTCATCTCGTGCGACACGCTGCGGCCCGACCGCCTCGGTTGCTACGGGCACGCCCGCCCGACGAGCCCGAACGTCGACGCGTTCGCGCGCGACGCGGTGACGTACGAGGACTCCTGGTCGACGGCGCCCTGGACCGGGCCGGCGTTGTCGGCCTTGTTCACGGGCCGCCTGCCGGACGAAATCGGCGTGCCGGGCGGGAACCGCTTCCCGCTGCCGCCGGCGGCGATCACGGTGGCCGAGCTGGCGCGCGAAGCGGGCTACGAGACCGGGGCCGTCGTCTCGAACTGGGTGCTGCGCCGTCCGCCGGCCGAGCTCGGCGACGCGGGCGTCGCGCAGGGTTTCGAGCACTTCGACGACGCGATGACCGCGCGCGAGAAGAACCGCGAGAACCTCGAGCGCGTGGCGCCCGACACGACCGACGCGGCGCTCGCGTGGCTCGCGCAGCGCGACAAGGCCGGCGAGGACCAATTCCTCCTGTGGGTGCACTACCAGGATCCGCACGGGCCGTACACGCCGCCCGAAGCGGATCTGGCGCGCGTTCGCACGGCCGATCCGGGGCCGGCGCGCGTGCTGCCGGCGGGCAAGACGCTCAAGGGGAAAGGTCAGATCCCTGCCTATCAATTGCTGGGCGACGAGCGGTCGGCGAGCGAGTACGCCGCGCGCTACGACGGCGAGATCGCGTACTTCGACACGCATTTCGGGCGGCTTGTCGAGTGGTTGCGCGCGCGCGATTGGTACCGCGATGCGCTGATCGTGTTCACGTCCGATCACGGCGAATCGCTGGGCGAGCACGACTACTGGTTCTGCCACGGCGAGAACGTGCACCGCGAGCAGGTGCAGGTGCCGCTCGTCGTGCGCTTTCCCGACGCTGCGGGACGCAAGGCGGGAGAGCGTGTGCGCGCGCCGGTCGGCCACCTCGATCTGTGGCCCACGATGCTCGAGGCCCTGGGCGTCGCGGGCGAAGCGAACCGCGGTCTGTCGCTCTTCGGCGCGCTGCCCGACACGCGTCTGCAGGTGTCGACGCTGGGCTTGCCGCGCTCGCCGGTGCGCTGGGTCGGGTTCGGCGACGGGCGCTGGCGTTTGCTGATCGAGGGCACGACGGCGCCGCGGCTCTTCGACGCGGTCGCCGATCCGGGCGAGCTGCACGACCTGGCGCGCGAGCGGCCCGAGATCGTGGCCGAGCTCGTGCGCCGCCACGGCGAATACCTGGCGTCGCGCGCAGCCGTGGCGCTCGACCCGCGCGCGATCGGGCCCAGCGCGGAGGTCGACCGCGCGCTCCACCGTCTCGGCTACACGGACGGCGACGAGCATTGAGCGAGCGGGACGAAGACGATCCTGCGCCGTCTCGGCCGCTGGCGCCCGCGGACCACGGGGGAAGGTGTCTGACACCGTTGTCCACGGAGGACGACGGGAGAAGGTGTCTGACACCGTTGTCCACGCGCTGGCTGCCGCTCGCGTTGCTGGTGGTGATGTTGGTGAGCCTCGTCGGGCTCGTGCGGCCGGATTACGAGGCGGACATCGAGACGAACGACGCGTCGATGTATCTGCTGTCGGCGCAGGCGCTCTTGCGCGGCGAGGGGTATGCGTATCTCGGGCAGCCGTTCACGATCCGGCCGCCGGGCATGTCGGTGCTGTTCGCGCCGATCCTGGCGTCGCGCGGGCTCGACTTCGGCGCGCTGAATCTGCTCGTGAGCCTGTTCGGCGTGGCCGGCGCGCTGATCCTCTACTTTCGCGCGCTGCCGGTCGCGGGCGCGTGGGCGGCAGCGGGTTGCGCGCTGTGCCTGTGGTTCAACCCGGGGTACCAGCACTTCTGCAACCAGGCGATGTCCGACGTGCCCGGGATCGTCTTCATGCTGGGCGCGCTGCTGCTCGATCGCTGGGCGCGCGCGCGGCCGTCGTGGCGGCGCGACGCGTGCGTCGGCGTGCTGATCGGCCTGGGCACGTACGTGCGGACGATCCTCGTCCTGGCGCTCGTCGCGATGGTGCTGGCACGAATCCTCGATCATTTTCGCCAGCGCCGGCGTCAGCCCGGCGTGAACGCAGCCTGGCCGCGCTTCGTGCGCGAGCGTCTGCTCGCGCTGGTCGTTGCGGCGGTCGCGGTCGCCGGACCGTGGAGCGTGCGCAACGCGCTCGTCGCGAACGAATCGGCTGTGGACCAGAACTTCATCGCCAGCTACGGCACCGGCCTGTCGCGCGCGGACCCGGGCGATCCGGGCTCGGAGGCGCGGCCCCTGTCCGACATCCTGGCGACGATCCCCGTGCGCGCGCAGCAGGTGGCGCAGACGCTGGGCGCGCGCTTCGAGGGGCGCGGCGCGGGCGGGCCCACGACCTGGATCCTCGCACCGCTCGTGCTCGCGGCCGTGATCCTCGTGCTCGTGCGCCGCTCGGAGCCGGCGGCGATCTTGTTCCTGCTCGTGCTGGGCGTGCTGCTCGTCTACTTCGGCTTCCGCGCGCGGCTCGTGTTGCCGCTCTTCGTGATCGGCCTCGTCGCGTGCGCCGAGGTCTCCGTCCGCTGGCTCACGCCGCGCATCGGCGCCGGACGCGCATCGGCCGCGTTCGGCGCGGCCGTGATCGGCCTCGCGGTGCTCGATTTCCAGACCGGCGGCTACCGCACGACGATCGGGCCGCGTCACGAGCAGCGCGTCGAGCAGGCGGCTGCGCAGAACGCCGTCCTGGGACCCGACGCGCGCGTCGGCGCGCGCATCGGCTGGCACCATTCGCTCTATCTGGGCCGCCCCGTGTGGTCCCTGCGCTTCGCGATCGATCGAGCGCGTCGGGCCGCCGGACGGCGCAGCGACGGCGACCCCGGCGAGGCTGCGACGCCCGCCGGCAACGCGGTCGAGGCGCAGGCGCTCCAGGAGCTCGTCGCGAAGTACCGCCTCGATGCGATCCTCGTCGGCACCGAGCCGGGCGAGGCCGCGCTGTTGCCCCTCTACCGGTCGCTCTACGGCCCGGGAGAGCGCGCTGGCGCCGGCTGGATCTTCCGCACGCGGCCATGAGAGCCCGTGAAGGAATCGAGCGTACGGGCTCTCGGATGCAGTTGGCGCCGCTCCCCGGCGCGAGAGCCGCGTGAACTGTTGGGTGGCGCGCCCGCGGTGGGACACCCTCTAATGATCGCTGTGACTCGCTTCGACCGTTGGACCTGCACGAGCCTTCTCCTCGTCGCGGGTTGCCTGGCCGCGTGCTCGCCGTCGGTTCCGTCGGAGCCCGCGCGGCGCGTGATCCTGATCACCTGCGACACGCTGCGCGCGGACCACCTGGGTTGCTACGGATACGACCGGCCGACGAGCCCGCACATCGATCGCCTCGCGGCGGAATCCGTCGTGTTCCAGAACGCGTGGTCGGCGGCGCCGTCGACGGGGCCGTCGCTGCAGAGCCTGCTGACCGGCCGCTTCCCCGACGAGATCGGCGCGACGCCGACGAACGACGAGCTCATGCCCGAGGAGGTCGTGACGATCGCCGAGGTCGCGCGCGACGCGGGCCTGCGCACGGCGGCGTTCGTCTCGAACGGCGTCCTGGTTCGCCCGCCGGCGAGCTACGGCGAGGTCGGCGTGCAGCAAGGCTTCCAACTGTTCGACGACGCGATGAACTCGCGCGAGACGCACCGCAACCTGCCGGAGCGCACGGCCGACGAATGCACGGACGCCGTGCTGCGCTGGGTCGGCGAGCGCTCCGCCGACGAGCCCTTCTTCCTCTGGGTCCACTATCAGGACCCTCACGGTCCGTACACGCCGCCCGAGGCCGACGCGGCCTTGTTCGCGCGGGACGCCACCGGCCAGCAGCCGTTGCCCGTCGGCAAGAACCACAGTTGCCGCAGACAGATCCCGTCCTACCAGCGGATCGGCGACGAGCGCCGACCCGGCCCGTACGTCGACCGCTACGACGCCGAGATCCGCTTCTTCGACACGCAGCTCGGCCGGCTGCTCGACGGATTGCGCCAGCGCGGCCTCGACGAGGGCGCGCTGATCGTGTTCACCGCCGACCACGGCGAATCGCTGGGCGAGCACAACTTCTGGTTCGGGCACGGCGAGTCGCTGCAGCGCGAGCTCGTGCGCGTGCCGCTGCTCGTGCGTGCTCCGGCGGCCATGCGCACGGGCCCGAACGCGCCGCAGAAGGGCGCGCAGCGGGTCGATCGCCTCGTGATGCACCTCGACGTGTTCCCCACGCTCCTGGAGGCGATGGGCCTGAGCGCCGTGAAGGGACGCGGCACGTCGCTGCTCGGCGCCGAAGTCCCCGCCGACCGCGTGGCGGCGCAGTTCCTGGGACCCTTGCGCAACCCGAATCGCCGTTTGGCCGTCACCGACGGACGCTGGCGCGCCGTGCTGGTCGCGGAGAACTCGCCGCAGCTCTTCGACTTGTCGCAGGATCCGGGCGAGATGAACGATCTCGCGGCGAAGAACCAGAGCGTCCTCGTCGACCTGCAGGCGCGCTACACCGCGTTCATGGCTTCGGACATGCGCCCGCGCTCGAAGCCCGTGCGCGTCGTGAAGAACAGCGGGCAGCGCGCCGACATGGAGAAGCTGGGCTACACCGAAGGGGGCGACGGACATTGAGAGCCCGTGAATGAATCGATCGTACGGGCTCTCCGATTTCATTGGCGCCGCTCAGCGGCGCGAGAGGCTGTGATTTCTTCACAGCCTCTGAGCACGTTGACCGCGCCGCAGCGCCCCTGGGACCGCCGCGCGACGTTCGCGCTGCTCGCACTGATCCTCGTGTGCGTCGTCAGCCTCGCGTGGCTCGTGCACCCGTGGTTCGACGTCAGCGAGGACACGAACGACGCCGCGATCTACGTCGCGACGGCGCGCGCGCTGCTCGCGGGCGAGGGGTACGCGTACCTGGGCGAGCCGTTCACCGTGCGGCCGCCGGGGATGTCCGTGCTCCTCGCCGGCCTCATGGCCTGGCGTGGCGCCGACTGGTGGGCCGCGAACATGGCGGTCTCGCTGTCGGGCGTCGCCTGCGTCGCGCTCCTGTTCGTGTTGGCGCGCCCGCGGATCGGCGACGCGCTCGCGTGGCTGGCGGCGATCGCGGCGTGGTTCTCCGATCCTTTCCAGCGCTGGTGCAACCAGATCTTGAGCGACGTCCCGGGCGCGGCGCTCGTGCTGGCGTGCGTCGCGGTCGAGCGCTGGGCAGCGCGGCGCCCTTCGGTGTCGCGCGACGTGGTCCTGGCGGCGTGCATCGGCGGGTCCACCTACGTGCGCAGCGCGGCGCTGCTGCTCGTGCCGGCGATCCTGCTGGCGCGGGCGCTCGAGCAGCGCCGTGCGCCGGGCCCGGTGGGCTGGTGGGACTTCGTGCGGCGGCGCGCCCTGCCGCTCGTCCTCGTCGTACTCGCGATCACCGTGCCGTGGAGCGTGCGCAACGCGCTCCACCACCCCGTGCCGCCGGTCGAGCAGACCGCGCTCTACTCGTACTCGACGGGGATGTGGCACGCGGACTGGGGCGACCCGAACTCAGCACGGGTTTCGATCGGCAGCGTTCTCGAGCGCGTGCCGCAGCGCGCCGGCGCGTTGCTCGCGCTGTTCGGCAGCGCGCTGCACCGTGATTCCGGCGCAGCCAGCCTCGCCGGCGGGATCGCGTTCGTCGCCCTCGCGGCGGTCGGGACGTGGCGGCGCCGCTCGAGCTTGGAACTCTTCGCGTGGATCCACGTCGCCGTCCTCCTGGTCTATTTCGCCTTCAAGGATCGGTTGGCGTTGCCCCTCTGGATCGCGCTGCTGCCGGCCGCGATCGAGGGCTTCGTCGTCGTCGCGCGGCCTCTGCTCGGCGCGCGCGGCGCAACGGCGGCCGCCGGCGTCCTGGTGCTCGTGATGCCGATCGCCGGCTTCCGGCCGCGCGCGGGCTGGGAGCGGATCGAAGCGACGCACGCGTTCTACACGCGCTTCGCCGCCGACGTGCGCGTCGCGACGAGCGCGACGCAACGAGTCGCGGCGCCGATCGGGTGGCACCTGGCCGTGTTCCTGGAGCGTCCCGTGTGGAGCCTCGTGTTCGCCGAGCGGCGCGCGCGCGGGTTCACCGGCATCGAAGCGGTGATCGAGCGGCGCAGCATCGACGCGGTCCTTTTCGCGGCGCGTTCCGAGAGCGAGCGCCGACTCGTCCCGGCCCTCGTCACGCGCTACGGGCCGGCGCAGCCCGCGGGCGAAGCGATCCTCGTGCGCACGCGGCCGTGATGCAGCCGTCGTCACCCGCTCGCGCCGAACGCGCTATCCAGACGCCCAGGAGCGAATCCCGAAGTGGTCCACCCCCGGAGGCGCGGGTACGATCCGGCTCCGACCTCGGCATGGAGATCCGCGCACCTTCGCTGACCGTCGTCATCCCCGTCTACAACAGCGAGGGCTCGCTCCGGCCCCTGATCGAGCGGCTGGAACCCGTGCTGCGCCGGGTCGCGACGGAATTCGAGGTGATCCTGATCAACGACGGCAGCCGCGACAGCAGCTGGCGCGTCGTCGAGGAGCTGTCCGCGCGGCATCCCTGGATCCTGGGCCTCGATCTGATGCGCAACTTCGGGCAGCACAATGCGCTCCTGTGCGGCATCCGCGCCGCGCGGTTTCCGATCGTCGTCACGATGGACGACGACCTGCAGCATCCGCCCGAGGAGATCCCGAAGCTCCTGGCGGAGCTCGAGCGCGGCTACGACGTCGTGTACGGCCGCCCGGCGACGGAGACGCACGGCATCCTGCGCGACTTGGCCTCGCAGATGACGAAGTTCGCGCTGCAGAAGTCGATGGGCGCGGCCATCGCGCGCCGCATCAGCGCATTCCGCGCGCTGCGCACCGACTTGCGCGGAGCATTCTCCGACTACAAGAACCAGTACGTCTCGGTCGACGTGCTGCTGACCTGGGGCACCACGCGCTTCTCGTCCGTCGTCGTCCGCCACGACCCGCGCACGATCGGGCAGTCGAACTACACGGTCGGCAAGCTGTTCACGCACGCGCTGAACATGGCGACGGGCTTCAGCACGATGCCGCTGCAGCTCGCGAGCTGGATCGGGTTCGGCTGCACGCTGCTCGGGATCGGCATCCTGATCTGGGTGCTGGTGGCCAAGATCATGCATGGCACGACCGTGCAGGGCTTCACGTTCCTGGCCTCGATCATCGCGATCTTCTCGGGCGCGCAGCTGTTCGCGCTGGGCATCCTGGGCGAGTACCTGGCGCGCATGCACTTCCGGATGATGGACCGGCCGAGCTACGCCGTGCGCATCACGTCGCGCTCGACGCCGGGAGCCGCATGAGCACCGTGGCCGGACGTCCCGTCGTGCGCCTGCTGGAGTGGGACACGGCCTTCTTCGGGCGCCGCATCGCGTCGATCTCGGGCGCCGGCATCGACGCCGTCAGCCTGGCCGAGGCGCTGGTGGACGCGCGCGAGCAGAACGTCGAGTGCGTGTACGCGCTGTGCGCCGTGGACGACTTGGACGCGATCCGCGCGCTGGGCTCGGCCGGCGGCCGACTGGTCGACGTGCGCATGACGTTCGAACGGGCGGTCGACGCCGGACAGCCCGCGGCCCCGACGCGTTCGGCACGCACGGCGCGCGAGACCGTCACGACCCGTCCCACCGTGTTGGCCGACGTGCCGGCGCTGCGCGCGCTGGCCGCGCGCAGCCACGGCTCGTCGCGCTTCTACGCCGACGGCCGCTTCCCGGTGCAACGCTGCGACGAGATGTTCGCGACGTGGATCGAGAAGAGCTGCAACGGTTGGGCGGACCTCGTGATGGTCGCCGACGTCGATGGCGCGCCGCGCGGATACGTCACGGGCCACGTGCGCGAAGGCAACCGGGCCGAGATCGGGCTCGTCGCGGTCGATCCCCTGGCGCAGGGCCACGGCGCCGGATCGCTGCTGGTCGAGGCCGCCGTCGACGCGTTCCGCGCGCGCGGCCTGACGCAGGTGACCGTCGTGACCCAGGGACGCAACCTGCCCGCGCAACGGCTCTATCAGGCGCGCGGCTTCCGCACGCAGCGCGTGCAGCTCTGGCACCACCTGTGGCTCGACGAGATCGTCGAACGCCGATGAAGACCTACCGGATCCCGTTCAACAAGCCCTCCTTCGCCGGCAACGAGGAGCGCTACATCTCCGAGGCGATCGAGCGCGGGCACATCTCGGGCGACGGCCACTTCACGAAGGCCTGCCACAAGCTGCTCGAGGAGGCGCTCTCCGCGCGCAAGGTCCTCTTGACGACGAACTGCACGCACGCGCTCGAGATGAGCGCGTTCCTGACCGGCTGCGATGCGGATAGCGAGGTGATCGTGCCCTCGTTCGCCTTCGTGACGACCGCGCTGGCCTACACCGTGCGCGGCGCGAAGCCGGTCTTCGGCGACGTGCGGACCGACACGTTGAACCTGGACGAGACGGGCGTCGAGCGCCTGATCACGCGCCGCACGAAGGCGATCGTCGCGCTGCACTACGCCGGCGTCGCCTGCGAGATGGACGCGCTACTCGACATCGGTCGCCGCCACGGGATCCCGGTGATCGAGGACAACGCGCACGGGCTGTTCGCCAAGTACAAGGGCCGTTGGCTGGGCACGCTGGGCGTGGTCGGCACGCAGAGCTTCCACGAGACGAAGAACTTCACGTGCGGCGAAGGCGGCGCGCTGATCGTCAACGATCCGGCGCTGGTCGAGCGCGCCGAGATCCTGCGCGAGAAGGGCACGGATCGCAGCAAGTTCCTGCGCGGGCTCGTGCACAAGTACACGTGGGTCGACTCGGGATCGAGCTGGCTGCCCTCCGACCTGCTGGCCGCGTTCCTGCTGGCGCAGCTCGAGGCGCGCGACCGCATCCAGGCGCGGCGGCGCTTCCTGTGGGAGCGCTACACCCGCGAGCTCGTCGACTGGGCCGCGCGCCACGGCACGACGCTGCCGCACGTGCCCGCGCACTGCGAGCAGCCCTGGCACATGTTCTACGTGCTGATGCGCGACACGGCCCAGCGCGAGCGCTTCATCACGCACATGGAGGAGCGCGGGATCCTGGCCGTATTCCACTACCTGCCGCTGCACCTGTCGGAGATGGGCCGCAAGTTCGGCGGCCAGCCCGGCCAGTGCCCCGTCGCCGAGGACGTCTCCGCGCGATTGGTGCGCCTGCCGTTCTTCAACCGGTTGTCCGACGACGAGCAGGGCGAGGTCATCGCGGCCGTGCACGCTTTCAACGGCTGAAAGAGCGAGGAAGAATCGATCGTACGCTCTCTGCGATCCTCGTGGCGCCGCGCGGAACCGCGCGGCGCGCCGATGCGGGCCCTGGCGCGCCTCCGCGAGTCAGAGCCGGCGCTCGTCTCGTGCGCCGCGATCGCGACCGTGCTGTGCGCGCTCTCCTTCCTGCTGCAGGGCCGCCTGGGCATCAACCTGCAGGACGAGGCGTTTTTGTGGTACGGCGTCGTGCGCACGCACGCCGGCGAGCTGCCGCTGCGCGACTTCCGCTCCTACGACCCGGGCCGCTACCTGTGGTGCGCGGGGTGGAGCACGCTGTTCGGCGACGGGCTCGTCGCGGTGCGCGCAGCCGGCACGATCTTCGTCGCTCTGGGAGTCTGTGCCGGTCTGCTCGTCGTGAGCCGCTCGACGACGAGCCGGTTCCTGCTCCTCCTGGCCGGGATCGTACTGGTCGTGTGGATGGCAACGCCCTGGAAACCCTACGAGCCGAGCCTGGCGCTGATCGGGACGTGGGTCGCGACGCGAACGCTGGAGAAGCCCGCGCCGGGACGTTGGTTCGCGTGCGGCGCTTTCGTCGGCCTGGCCGCGTTCTTCGGCCGCAACCTGGGCCTCTACGCGGCGGCGGGCATGGCCGCAACCGCCGCGTACCTGGCCTGGAAGACGCGAGAGGCGCTCGGACCCGCGCTGTGGCGCCTGACGCTGGGCACGATCGTGGGCTACGCGCCGATGCTCGCGCTGATCACGTTCGACACGGGCTTCCGCGCGGCGTTCCTGGACTCGATCACGTTTTGGACGAGGCAGCGCTCGTTGAACGTGAGGATCCCCGTCCTCTGGCCCTGGCTCGTCGACTTCTCGGGCCGGCCGTTCCTGGTCGTCGCGCGCGAGGTCGCGATCGGGCTCCTGTTCCTGCTCGTGCCGCTCGCGTATCTGCTCGGCGCCGTGCGCGCGGCGCGCACGCGCGGGGTGGAAGTCCCGACGATGGCGCCGATCCTGGCCGCGACGTTCCTTGGCATTCCCTGGTTTCACCACGCATCGGTGGCCAGCGAGATCTCCCATCTCTCGCAGAGCATCCACCCAGCGCTCGTCGGCGTGCTCTGCGCCCCGATCGCGTTCTCCGCGGCGCGCACGCGGCTCGTGCGCGCCGTCGCCTGGAGCCTGGTCGGCCTGCTCACGTACTTCGCGGTCGGGACGACGATGCCGATCGTGCGGCGGCTGGCGGCCTCGAGCGGCCAGGAGCACGTGGCCGTGCGCGTAGGCGACGACGAGATGATCCTGCCGCCCTTGTACGCCTCGACCGTGAACGGGCTGCGGCGGCTGGTCCGCGCGCACGTCCCGTCCGACGAGTCGATCTTCGTCACGGCCCACAACCTGGCCGTGCAGCCGATGCTCGGCCGCCGCTCGCCGGTGTGGGACATCTACCCGTTCTGGCAGGCGGACGACGCCGAGCAGGATCGCATGCTGCGCGAACTGGCCGACGTGCGCTGGGCTCTTGTCGACACGCGCCCTGTCGGCCTGGATCCGGTGATGCGCCTGGAGGTATCGCATCCGCGCGTGTGGGCCTGGCTGCAGTCGGAATTCGAGCGCCTGCCCGTGACCGGTTCCTCGGAATGGGTCTACTTCCTGCGGCGCAAGAGCCGCTGAACCAACTCGACGGGCTGAAACCGGTGGCTAGGTGCCGCCGGAGAGGCGCACGCGCACGGACGCTTCCTCGCCGTCGCGCAGGAGCTTCACCTGCACGGTCTCTCCCGCCTCATGCAGGGACAGCGCCTCGATCAGCTCGCCCAACGAGCGCACCTTCTGGCCTTCCACGGCGACGATCACGTCGACGCCCGTCGGCACTCCGCGCGAGTCCAGGCGCAGCGCACGCAGGCCGGCCGCTTCCGCGCCCAGACCGGGCTCGATGCCGCCGATGACGACTCCGTCCACGTTCAGGGCTCGGGCCACCTCGGCCGGAGCCGCGCGGATGCCGAGGCGCGGTGGGGTGTACGAGCCGCGCTGGATCAGGCGCGGGACGACGCGGTTGATCGTGTCGACCGGCACCGCGAACCCGATTCCGGCATTGGCCCCGCTCGGGCTGGCGATCGCCGTGTTCATCCCGATCAGCCGGCCGGCGCTGTCGAGGAGCGGTCCACCCGAGTTGCCCGGGTTGATCGCAGCGTCGGTCTGGATCACGCCACGGATCGCGTTGCCGTTGGGCGACTCGATCTCGCGGTCGAGACCGCTGACGACGCCGGTCGAGAGCGTGTGGTCCAGCCCGAACGGGTTGCCGATCGCGAACGACTTCTGGCCCACCTGCAGGTCTCTCGACGTCCCCAGGGCGAGGGCGCGCAGGCCGCGAGGCGGATCGATCTTGAGGACGGCGATGTCGTAGCTGGGATCGGCGCCGACCAGCTCCGCCTCGTGGACTTCCTGCGAATCCAGCGTGACGAACGCGCTGTTCGCGCCCGCAATCACGTGGAAGTTCGTGACGATGTACCCGCGCGCATCCCACACGAAGCCCGAGCCCGTGCCGCGCGGGACCTCGGTCGCGCGCATCTGGAAGCGGTCTATGGCCAGCGCGCGCGTCGTGATGTGGCAGACCGACGGTGACGCGGCGCGAAACAGGTCGATCTGCGCCTGCTCGTCCGCGGCCATGACGACGCGCGGGTCGATCGGACGCGAGACGGCGCCCTGGTCGTAGACGTTGCGCTGGACGGCGGGCCCGACGAGCTTCCACCCGCCCCACACGGCGCCCACCAGGGCCAGACCGAAGATGGCGACGGGGGTGACGGTCACGATCGGCGTGCGGGAGGACATGGGCACTTTCCCTAGGACAGACCCGGAGAAGGCGGAACGGGTCCGGGACAGGTCCAGCGCGCGACTCTACCCTGCCTGCCATGATCGCGGTTCCGCTCACGATCCTGGACCTCCACCCCTGGTCCGTGGCTCCCTTCGTTCTGCTCCTGGGCGCGATCGCCCTCCTGCCGCTCGCGGCCCACCACTGGTGGGAGTCGAACCGCAACAAGGCGCTCGTGTCGGCCGCGTTGGCGATTCCGTTCGCGATCTGGCTGGTACGTACCTTCGGGGAGGAGGGCTCGCAGGTCCTGCAGCATTTCCTCGTCGACTACGTGGCGTTCCTGGTGCTGTTGGGAGCCCTCTACGTGATCGCGGGGGGCATCCAGGTGCGAGGCTCGCTGGCCGGCACACCGCTGTCCCTCACGAGCATGCTGGGGATCGGAGCCGTGCTCGCGAACTTCGTCGGCACGACGGGTGCCTCCGTGGTGCTCATACGCCCGCTGCTGCGCGCGGTTCGCACGCGCGAGGCGCGAGCCCACGCCGTCGTGTTCTTCATCTTCATCGTTTCGAACTGCGGCGGGCTCTTGACGCCATTCGCCGACCCGCCGCTGTTCCTGGGGTTCCTCAAGGGTGTCCCGTTCGAATGGACGCTGGGCTTGTGGAAGCAGTGGGTGCTCGTCAACGGGATCCTCCTCGTCATCTTCTTCGTCATCGATTCGCGCATCCTGGATCGGGAGGAGGCCCGTCGCCCGGGCTCGCAACTCGAGGACGCGCTGCGCCACGAGCCGGTGAGGATCGCCGGCGGACACAACTGCCTGTTCCTGGGAGCCGTGATCCTGATCACCCTCGGACGCGGACAAGGCTGGGGCAACGACGGCAAGCCCTGGCCGTTCGGGCCGGCCGAGGCCCTGATGCTGGGCGTCGCGATGCTCTCGTGGTTCACGACGAATCGCCGCGTGCACAAGGCGAACGCCTTCACCTTCGGGCCGCTGAACGAGGTGGCGATCCTGTTCGCCGGGATCTTCGTCACGATGATCGCACCGCTGTACCTGTTGAACACGCACGGGCCCGAGCTGGGCATCCGACATCCGTGGCAGTACTTCTGGGCGACCGGCTCCCTCTCCGGACTCCTGGACAACGCGCCCACCTACCTGACGTTCGCCGCCACCGCCGCGGGCCAGGCCGGCATCGCGCCGGAGGGCTCGCAATACCTGGGCGAGTTCCTGAAGCGCGGGTCGGAAGCGAGCCTCACGTTGGCCGCGATCTCCTGCGGCGCGGTGTTCATGGGGGCGATGACGTACATCGGGAACGGCCCCAACTTCATGGTCAAGGCGATCGCCGAGGCGGACGGGGTCAAGATGCCCTCGTTCTTCGGCTACATGGGCTGGTCGCTGGCGATCCTTCTCCCGACGTTCGTGGCCGTGACGTTCGTCTTCTTCCGCTGATCAGCGGCCGCGCAGTCGCCTCAGCGCTCCCGCGAGCCAGCCGCCATCGGGCGCCTTCTTGGCCAGGTCGAGGCGCAGGCCCTCGAACGCGCCACGGATCGCGGCGACTTCCGCCGGGTCGAGCGCGAGATCGGCGGCACCGGCGTTCTCGCGCGCCTGCTCGGGCGTGCGCGCGCCGACGATGGCGGCGGTGATCCCCGCCTGCGCGAGCACCCAGGCGATCGCGACCTGCCCCAGCGTGACCGCGTGCCGCTCGGCGATCGGCCGCACGACCGATTCGAGCACGGCGTTCACCTGCGCACGGTTTTCCGTCCGGAACGACGGTCGCCGGCTGCGCCCGTCGGAGTCGGGGAACGTGCGGGAAGCGGGAACGCGGCCGCTCAGGAGCCCTTGGTCGAGCGGCGAGTACACGAGCACGCCGATCCCCTCGCGCGCGCAGAGCGGCAGCAGGTCCTTCTCGATGTCGCGCGCGACGAGGCTGTACTTGGGCTGCACGGAGGCGAGCGGGACTTCCCCCAGCGCGCGGCGCGCTTCCTGGATCAAGGACACCTCGAAGTTCGACACACCGATCGCGCGCACCTTGCCGGCCTGGCGCAGCTCGAGCAGCGCCGACATCGTCTCGGCCACCGGCGTCTTCTGGTCGGGCCAGTGCACCTGGATCAGGTCGATCGTCTCGATGCCCAGCCGCCCGAGACTCTGCTCGACCTCGATCTTCACGGACCACGGCCGCGCGTTGCGGCGCACGACGCGCTGCGCGCCGCTCTCGTCGGTCGTCTCGAAGGCCACGTCGCCGCGCTCGTCGTCCCAGCGCAGGCCGATCTTCGTGAAGATCAGCACGTCGGCGCGACGGTCGCGGATCGCCTGACCGACGACGCGCTCGGAACGCCCGAAGCCGTAGACGGGCGCGGTGTCGATCGCGTTCGCGCCGGCGTCGATCGAGGCGTGGATCGTGCGCACTGACTGCTCGTCGTCCGCGCCGCCCCAGCCCCACCCGCCGATCGCCCACGCGCCAAGGACGACGCGCGGCGTGGCGAGTCCGCTGCGGCCCAGCTCGCGATGCTGCATCGCCGCATGCTCCACCGCATTCGCCTGGCGGTCCAGGACCGGCCGTGAGGATCCGGCGGCGTGCTATGGTCTGCCGTCCACGCATGCCTTCGGGCCCGAAATCCACGCCGCCGCCTCCGCCGTCGCCTCTCGGACGCGGTCCGACGGGGCTCTCCGGGGTCGTGACGCTCGTGCTGGGCCTCGCGCTCCTGGGCCTTCTCTTCGCGGCTTCGCTCGCGATGCCGGTGCTCAACCAGGCCGTGGGCTTCGAGCGCGCGCCGGAGCAGGTCGCGCGCATCTACGAGCGACGCCTCGACCTCGTGGCGGCGCTGGAGAAGCTGCCCCCGTGGGAGAGGGCCGCGCTGGCTCCGTTCCTGCCCGTCGGAGGTCATGTCGTCGAGGAAGCCCTACAGGCCTTCGAGACCGTGGTCCGCGTCGGCGGGTTCGTGGCAGAAGGGGAGACGCGCGACGAAGCGGCCCTCGACGGCTTGCGCGCGCGTCGGGCGGTGATGCTGGCCGAGTTGGGGCGGCTGGAGGAAGCGCAGGGCGACGTCGACGCGCTGGCCGCGCGCGGACACACGCAGTTCGTCGAGGCGGTTCGCGGCCTGGCCGCCGGTCGCGCGGACCCCGCGGCGCTCGCGCTCGCGGGCGACGGCTGGATCGGACGCGGCGCGCAGGCCCGCGCCTCGCGCGCGCCAGAGCCCGAGCCGTCCTCCGCGGCCGCGCGCACGTTGCAGTGGGCGCGCGTGCGGCTGGGCGTCGTCGCGATCGGCGCGGCGATCCTGTTGGCGTGGCTCGCGCGCAACCGCCCCGAGGGCGCAACGGCATCGATCGCGATCCCCCCGCCGTGGTCACCGCAGGTCGGCTTCGGCGTGCTCGTGCGCGCCGGCTTCGCCGCGTTCGCGATCTACCTCGTGCTGGAAGTCCTGGGCACGTACTTCGACACGGTCCTGCCCCTGGCCTTCGGCGCGCTGTGCGCGTCGCTCCCGCTCTTCTGGCTCGTGCGCAAGCACCTCGTGAGTCCGAGTGGCCTGTCGTTCGCCGACATCCTGGGCCTGAAGCCGCGCGGGCCGATCGCGTCGTGGATCGTGACGTCGATGGCGTTGTTCGCGCTCGATCAGATCGGATCCAACGCGCTGGCGACCGCCGCGCGGGCGACGGGCGCGGTCGAGCCGTGGTCCGTCAGCGTCGACGGGCTCGTCATGTGGGGCTCGACCGCCGTGCTCGCGCTCTCGATCGCCGACAGCGTGCTGTTCGGGGTCCTGGCGCAGGAGCTGGCATTCCGGGGCGTCCTGTTCCCGAGCCTGCGCGGCGTCCACGGCCCGTTCCACGCGGCCCTGCTGTCGGGCTTGCTCTTCGCCGCCGTGCAGTTCGTGTCGCTGCCCGCGATGCTGGCGCTGGGCTGGAGCGGCCTCGTCTACGCGCTCTCGGTCGAGCGCACGCGCAGCATCGTGCCGGCGCTGGTCGCCCACGCGCTGGGCGCGGCGTTCGCGCTCGCGCTCGACGTCGCGCTCTACCGCTGATCGGGCAGGGACAACGAGAAGCGGTCGCCGTTGCGCAGGACGGACAGCGTCAGCCCGTCGGCCGAATGCAACTCGCCCGCCTTCGCCGAGCGCTGTTGGGCGCCCCGCGGATCGACGACGATCACGCTGCCGTCGCCGAGGACCTCGCAGGCTCCGTCGGGGTGCACGATCACCGCCGTCTTCTCGTCGATGCCGACGCCCACGAGCTGCGGCAGGTCGAGCACACACGAGAGCAGCCGATTGAAGCGCTGACGCTGCACGAAATGCTGGTCGACGACCGCGTCGGGCCACAGGCCGAGGCCTGCGGTGGTCAGCGTGCCCGCGCCGCGCACCGACTTCAGGTCGGCGGTGTCGCCGCCTACGATCATCACCGAGGACAGCACGGCGGCGCCCGCGCTCGTACCGCCGACGAGCGCGCCCGCGTGGAACCGCTCGCGGATCGCGGTGACGAGATCGGCGTCGAGCAAGGCCTTCATCAGGCGGCTCTGATCGCCACCGGGCATCCACACGAAGTCCGCCTCGCGGATCGCCGCGAGCGCCTTCTCGCGGTCGCCCAGCTCGAGCACGCGCACGTCCTTCGCGCCGTGCTCCTTCCAGAACTCGACCGAGCCCGCGCCGGCGTCCTCGGCACCCGACGCCTGCGGCACGATCAACATGCGCTTCTCGGGACCGCCGCACAGCTCGATCGCGCGCTTGCAGACCGCGTCCGTCGTGCCGCCGCCGCCGACGGCCAGCAGCCGACCCTTCGAAGCCTGCGCCGGGCCGCGCGCCGGGTGATCTTGCGCGGCGAAAGCGACGGCGGTGAGCAGGAGGGCGACGCCAGCGAGGAGGGAGCGCATGGGGTCAGGCTCACGCAAGGTCGCCTGACGGTCAACGGCGGAGGACGGAACGAGGCTAGAATCGGCGCGTCGGGCCCCATGCGGGCCCGCGAGGAGCAATTCGCATGCAAGTGAAACGACACGGTCCGCTGGTGGCGCTCGCGCTGCTGGTGGCAGGCTCGCTGGCCCTCGCCTGGTCGCCCGGTGGCGATCCCGCGACACGGCTGGCCGAGCTGCAGGAGAAGCGCAAGACCGCCCAGGCGGAGTTCGACGCCAAGATCGACGCCGAGAAGGACGAGGCGGCCCAGATGAAGCTCTGGGAGAAGCGGCCGGGCAAGGAGTTCCTGCCGCAGTTCAAGGAGGTCGCGGTCGAAGCCAAGGGCACGCCCACGGCGGTCACGGCCTGGCTCGTCGTGGTCGAGCTGGCCGGCGAGTGGAGCGATGCCGAGGCGGCGAAGCAGGCCGTCGACACGCTGGTCGCGGATCACCTCACGGCGCCGGAGATGGATCAACTCTCCAACTCGCTGGGACGCATCGCGCGGCACATCGGCGCGGACAAGGTCGCCGAGACGCAACGGGCGCTGGTCGAGAAGTCGCCCCACAAGAACGTGCAAGCGGCAGCGATCTACAACCTGGCCTCGGTCCTGATCGAGGGCAAGACGCCCGAGGAGAAGGGTGAGGCGCGCGAACTCTTCGAGCGGCTCATCAAGGACTACCCGACGGTGAAGCCGAAGCGCGGCGACAGCTACGCCGACCGCGCCAAGGGCACCCTGTTCGAGCTCGACCACCTGCAGATCGGGATGGTCGCGCCGGACATGCAGGCGGTCGACGAGAACGGCCAGAAGTTCTCGACGGCCGATTACCGCGGGAAGGTGGTCGTCCTGGATTTCTGGGGCAATTGGTGACCCCCCTGTCGTGCGATGCTCCCGCACGAAAAGTCGCTCGTGAAGCGACTGGAAGGCAAGCCCTTCGCCCTGATCGGAATCAACAGCGACGGTGAGAGCGACGTCGTCAAGAAGATCCTCGCCGACAACCAGATCACGTGGCGCCAAGCCATCGACGTGTCCACCTCCGGCAAGTTGGCGTCCGCCTGGAACGTCAACGGCTGGCCGACGATCTACGTCCTCGACCACAAGGGCGTGATCCGCTACCGCGACGTGCGCGACGAGGAGATGGAAGAAGCCGTGATGAAGCTCCTCGCGGAGATGGACGGCAAGTGAGCTGACGACCGTCGAAGCTCGAGCGGGCCCGCCGGAGTGCGTCTCCGGCGGGCCCGCGGTCGTTGAAGGGTGGACGCGCCGCGGCAGGCATCTCCGCCACCTGGGTACTACATGCTCTTCGTCCTCGAGATGGAGAACCTGAATCGCGCACCGTCCAACGCGCGCTTCATCAGGCTGTTCTGAACCAACGTTGACGGCTACTCCGAGCCCTGGTGCGGGCCTCGATCGCTACGAGCGCACGTACGGTCGGGGCCTCCATCGACGCTCAGCCTTCGCGCAACAGCATGGCGTCGACCTCGGCGCGCGTCGGAAGCGCCTGTGGGCCGCGCAGCGTGACCTTCAGCGCGGCGCAAGCCTGCGCGAAGCGGATCGGGTCGGCCAGTTCGAACGCCAGCGCGGCGGCGAACGCTCCGCAGAACGCGTCGCCGGCGCCGACCGTGTCGGTCGCGCTCACGCGCAACGCGGGCTCGATGCGGCCGTCCGCGAAGACGCCGCGATCGCCCAGCGTGATGATCGCGCGCGCTGCGCCGGCACGCTCCAGAGCGGACGCGGCCCGGGCCGGATCGCGCTCGCCCGTCAACATCTCGGCCTCGATCTCGTTCGGGATCACGATGTCGACTCCGTCCAGCGGCACGGATCGCGCCGGCGCGGGGTTCAGGATCCAGAGCTTCGCGCGCGGCCGCTGAAAAGGCGTCTCGAGTTGCGTCAGCACGATGTCGTGCTCGCCCGTCGGCCAGGTGAGTGCGTTGGCCCCCGGCACGACCGTGATCAGGTTCTGTCCCAGCGAATCGACCGAGATCAAGGCCAGGCCCGTCGGCGCGTCGACCGTCGCGAGGCCGGTGACGTCCACGCCCTGCTCCGCCAGCGCCGCGCGCGCGCGCCGTCCGAACGCGTCGTCGCCCACGCAGCCGACGAACCGCACGCGCGCCCCCATGCGCGCCGCGGCGACGGCCTGGTTCGCGGCCTTGCCGCCGCACGAGGCCAAGTAGCCGCGAGCCAGCACCGTCTCGCCCGGGCGCGGCAGCGCCTCGACGCGTGCGACGAGGTCCATGTTCACGCCGCCGATCACGGTGATCTCACGCATGGCCAACCTCGTCGAGCAGCATCGTCGCGAACCCGCAGCCGGCGCTCTCGAAGTAGCAGTTGCCGTTGAAGAAGCTGGCTTTGCGCGCTCCGTCGGCGTGGACGAAGTGCGCTTGCCCGAACGGGCCCTCGCGCGTGAGCTCCTGGATCGCCGTCAGCCAGCGCAGCACCTTCTCGCGCTCGCCGAAGCGCCACAGAACGGTGGCGGCACGCGCGGGCCACCCGTCGTAGCTGCCCGTAGCCTGGTGATCGGCGCGGTAGCGCTGGACACGAGGGAGCACCGGCGTCAGCGCGTCAGGGTCGTGTGGGGACAGCGCGCACAACCAGTCCCGCGTCTGGAGCTCGCGTTCGAAGAACTCCGCCATGCCGCGCTTCACCTCGGCCGGCAGGTCGTCGGTGATCGAGAGCCCGACGTACGTGAAGTCGAGCACGGTGCGCACGATGCGGCGCGACCCGTCGGGCTGCACGCACGCGAACGGTCCGTCCGCGTACAGGCCCACGACGTCGCGGGCCAGCCGATCGCCGGCCCGGGTCATCGCGCTGTCGCCGGTCAGCTCGCCCAGGAACCGCAGCCCCTTGGCATTCAGCGCGTTCAACGCCGCCACGGTGTGCTCGTACGACGGCACGCACTCGAGCACGTTCTCGAACGTTCCGCAGTCGGTCAATCCCGGCCGCGCGAAGCCGCGCAGCTCGGCGACGTGGCGCAGCGCGAACGCGCGATCGCCCGTGACGCGCACGTAATCGGAGAAGCACGACAGGATCGCGCCCGGGTTCACGCCGTAGGCCATGCCCGCGCCGCGACCCGTGAGCGTCTCGACGCCCCAGTGCCGTCCCAGGTCCACACGCAGCATCGCTTCGAGCAGGTTGCGCAGGACGACCGGATCGAGGCGTGCCAGGAGCGGCGCCTGGAACTCCAGCTCCCACAGGAACAGCGTCGTGGGCGCGCCCTCGGGGCCGCCCCAGACATAGGCGTGCTCCAGAGGCGAGGCGCCGCCGAAGTTCCAGATGCACTGGCCGCCCGTGGCGATGCTTGATCGCGCCGTCGGCGCCGGGATCGTGCGGCGGCACAGCAGCAGCGTCAGCACCGACATGGCGTACAGCCGCTCGAGCGGACCGCGCAGGTATGGCAGGTGCCCGCCGAACGACGTGTTGCCGGGCGTGAACGCGTCCTGCCATGTCGTCTCCCACTCCGATCGTGCGCGCTCCCAGCTCCCGCGCGCATCGGGCAGCTCGAGGCGCTCCTCCGCGCCTTGGCCCGCCATCCAGGTGACGACGTCGCCGGCGCGAGCGTCGAACTCGGCGATCGCGACGCCTCCGCGGTCCACCGGCGCGCGACCCTCGAGCCAGGCGGTGATGTCGCGGAAGACGCGCACGGATCCAGGCAGGTCGAATGCGGCGCGCCCGAAGGTCTTCACGTCGGTCAACACCACCCGCTCACCGTCCCACACGACGCCCAGGTCGGGCACATCCTCCGGCACGAGGTTCCAGTAGTCCGTGAACTGCCACGTGCGCGCCAAGCCGCCGACGGCCAACTGGAACCGTCCCGCGCGAGCGAACTCGATGCGCTGCACGAGGCCGCCGTGGGGCGCGAGACGCGTCACGGTGCGCACGCCATCGGCCTCGCGCTCGATCTCGTACGCCTTCCAGCGGAATCGCACGGGTCCGTCCAACCGGCGCGGACGCGGGCCACGCAGCTCGTACAGCCAGGCCGTCGGCGTCGCGAGCCCCGTGGGCGGGACGATCCAATTGCGCACGCCGGCGACGTCCCACGCGGCCTGCACCATGCCGTGCAGGTTCGCGATCGCCGGCAGCGCGAAGTCCTCTTCGCGCTCTGGCTGGAGCCAGTCGCTCTGGAGATCGTCCAGGGTCAGCATGGGCAGAGTCTGCCGCTCCGCCCCGGCGCGGGCCAGCGCGACGAACGCGCCGCGTTTCGTAGGATCGATCGGATGCAGCTTCCGCCCGGGGACGCGCGCAGCACGTGGCGCTGGGACCTGGCCCTCCTGGCCTGCGTCGCCCTGCTGGCCTTCGGTGTACGCTTCGTCTACCTGCTGCAGGCGCGCGATTGCCCCATGTTCGACGGCGTCGTCGTCGACGGAGAGTCGTACTGGGCCTGGTCGGACGAGATCGTCGCCGGCGATTGGGTCGGCGATCGCATCTTCTACCAGGCGCCGCTCTACCCCTACTTCCTGGCCGTGACAAAGCTCGCGGTCGGCGCCGATCTGTGGAACGTGCGCGTCGTGCAGATCGCACTCGGCGCGCTCGCGTGCGGGATCCTGTCGCTGGCCGGCGCACGCTTCTTCGGTCGCGCGGCCGGAATCGCGACGGGCTTGCTCGCAGCGCTCTACCCGCCGGCGATCTTCTTCGACGGCTGCATCCAGAAAGCCGGCATCGGCTTCTTGTGGATGGCGTTGCTGCTCCTCGCGCTCGCGGCGGTGCGCGACCGGCCCGGAATCGCGCGCTGGCTCGCGGTCGGTCTCGCGCTGGGAGCGTTGATGCTGACGCGCGAGGAGACCGTGCTGCTCGCGCCGGTTCTCGCGACGTGGGGCCTCCTCGCCTTTCGCTCGTCGCCCTGGCGGAGGAGAACGGCGTGGATCGCGGCGTACGTCGCTGGACTCGCGCTGCTGCTCGCGCCCGTCGCGTTGCGCAACCACGCCGTCGGCGGCGAGCTCGTGCTGACGACGTCGCAGGCCGGACCGAACTTCTGGATCGGCAACAACCCGCGCGCGGACGGCACGTACGTGCCGCTGCGGCCGGGGCGCCACAACCCGGCGTTCGAGCGCCAGGACGCGTTCGAGCTGGCCGAGGCCGAGACGGGTCGCAGCCTGACGCCGGCCGAGGTCTCGAGCTTCTGGATGAACAAGTCGCTGGCCTGGATCCGCGCCGAGCCGGGCGCGTGGACGGGCCTGCTCGCGCGCAAGGCGGCGCTCCTCGTGAACGCGTACGAAGTGTCGGACGCGGACGACATCTACTTCTATGCGCGCTACGCCAGCGTCCTGCGCGTCACGTTCGCGGTGTGGCACATGGGCGTTCTCGTGCCGCTGGCGGCGCTCGGCATCGCGCTGACGTGGCCGCGGCGGCGCGAGCTCGTCGGGCTGTACGCCGTGCTCGCGACGCTGAGCGTCGGCGTCGTCCTCTTCTTCGTGTTCGCGCGCTACCGCTACCCCGTCGTGTCCGTGCTGCTGCCCTTCGCCGGCGCGGGGCTGGTCGAGACCTTCGTGCGCGCGCGGGCCGGACGTTGGCGCGAGCTGGCGCTGCCCGTCGCGTTCGCGGCGCTTTTCGCCGTAGCGGCCAACGCGTGGAAGCCCTGGCCGCGCGACCACTCGCTCGCGGCCGCGTGGGCCAACTCCGCGATCGTGCAGGCGCGCAAGGGTGATCACGAGCGCGCCATCGAGCTCGTCAGGCGCGCGCTGGAACTCAAGCCGGGCTCGTCCGAGTACTGGGGCAACCAAGGCCTGTCGTGGATGGCCCTGAAGCGCTTCGAGCCGGCATCCGAGTGCTTCCAGCGCGCGCTGGACTTGCGGCCGGCCGACCCGGCGCGCGCGCACTTGCGGTTGGGGATGGCGCTCGCGCAGTCGGGTCGGCTCGATCAGGGCCTGGCCCACATCGACGCGAGCCTCGCGCTGCGGCCTGACGACCGCGAGGCGCTGAGCTACCGCGTCACGGCGCTCGTGCAGATCGGACGGCGCGCCGACGCGGTCACGACCCTGCGTCGTCTCGTCGAGATCGCTCCCGACGACGTCGACGCGCGGCTCAAGCTGGCGTGGATCCTGGCGACCGCGCCCGAGGACGGCGTGCGCGACGGCGCGCGCGCGCTCGAGCTCGCGACGGCGGTCGATCGCGACAGCGGCGGCGGCGACGCGCGCGTGCGCGCCGTGCTCGCCGCCGCGCTGGCCGAAGCCGGACGTCCGACCGAAGCGGCCGCGGTCGTGCGCGCGCTCGTGCGCGCCGCCGAGGAGCGCGGCGGACCGCGAGCCGCGGCGCCGTGGCGGGAGCAGCTCGCGCGCTACGAGAAGGGCGGCGCCTGGCGCGCGCCATGAGAGCCCGTGAGATCGGGCATACGGGCGCTCCGATGCCTTCGGCGCCTCCGCGGCGCGCGAGGCTGTGACTTCTTCACAGCCTCGGACCCGCGCACGGACGAGCGCGCTCTGGCCGCTGCACCGCCGCGCGGCTACCCTGCTCGCCCCATGTTGCGGATCCTGCACGTCGGACTGGGCCCTCTCGGCGTCAAGATCGTCACGGACCTCCACGAGCGCCGGCTCGGAACGGTCGTCGCGGCGGTCGACGTTTCCCCCGCGCTGGCCGGCAAGCGTCTGCGCGAAGTCGTGCCGGGCGTCGCATCGGAGGTCAGCGTGCGCGGCGACCTCGACGCCGATCCGCGCTCGTACGACGCGGCGATCGTCACGACGAGCTCGGACCTGGCGAAGTGCGCGCCGACGTTCCGCGCGCTGCTGGAGCGCGGCGCCACCATCGTCAGCACGTGCGAGGAGCTGGCCTGGCCGTACCTGCGCCACGCGCAGCTCGCGAAAGAGCTCGACGGCCTCGCGCGGAAGACCGGCGGCAAGCTGCTCGGCACCGGCGTGAATCCGGGCTTTTTGATGGACGCGTTCCCGGTCGCCGCCACCGCGATCTCGCGCTCCGTGCGCGCCGTCGAAGTTCACCGCTACCAGGACGCATCGTCGCGGCGCATCCCGTTCCAGAAGAAGATCGGTGTCGGACTCGACGACGCGCAGTTCCGCGCGCAAGTCGACGCCGGGACGCTGCGCCACGTCGGCCTGGGCGAATCGCTGCACTTCATCGCGGCGCGTCTGGGGCTGCCGATCACGCGCTGGGACGAGGACATCGCGCCCGTCTACGCCGACCGCGATCTGGCCAGCGGGCTCGGTTCCGTCCCCGAAGGTCGCATCTGTGGCGTGCGCCAGGAAGGCCGCGGGTACGACGGCAATCGTCCGGTCGTCACGCTCAAGTTCCAGGCGTCGATCGGCTATCCCGACCCGCACGACCGCGTGATCGTCGACGGCGTGCCGCCGATCGACCTGATCTGGAAGGGCGGCGTGCAGGGCGACGTCGCGACGTCGGCGATCACGCTGAACAGCATCGCGTCCCTGCGCGCGGCGGCGCCCGGCTTGCACACGATGGCGTCGATCCCGCTGGTTTCGTGCACGCCGCCGTCGAGCTGACCGGCATGTCGCGCATCGTGGTCGAGCGCGCGGGCGCGGCGCAGGTGCGAGTGGACGGCCGCGACCTGATCCTGTTCGCGGGCTGCGACTACCTGGGCTTCGCGCACGCTCCCGAGGTCGCTGCAGCGCTGAAACGCGGCGTAGAGACGTACGGCGTGTCGTCCAGCGGCTCGCGCGCTACGACGGGCAACGCGCAGGCGCACGACGACCTGGAGCGCGATCTCGCGCGCTTCCTGCGCACCGAGGCTGCGTTGCTAGTCCCCGACGGCTATTTGTCGAATTTGGTCGTCGCGCAGGCGCTCGCGTCGCGCGTCGACACGGCGCTCGTCGACCGCGAGGCGCACGTCAGCGTGCTCGACGCGCTGGCGGCCGCGTCGATCCGTCGGGTGGTGTACGGCTTCTGCGACGCGGCTGCGGCCGCCGAGGAGGCGCGCACGCTCGGAGGCCTGATCCTGGCGCTGTTCACGGACGGCGCGTACCCCGTGATGCAGGGCATCGCGCCGCTGCGCGAGCTGCTCGCCGTCTTGCCGCGCGACGGCGTGCTCGTCGTCGACGACTGTCATGTCACCGGCGTGCTGGGCCGCACCGGCCGCGGCAGCCTCGAGCACCACGGGCTCGAGGATCCGAGGATCGTCGTGACCGGCACGCTGTCCAAGGCGCTGGGCTGCTTTGGCGGCTTCGTCGCCGGCCGCGAGGACCTCGTGGAGCTCTCGCGCGAAACGTCGCGCGCCTACGTCGGGTCGACGCCGATTCCGCCCGCGCTCGCCACCGCGGGCTCGGCCGCGATCGCGCTGCTCGAGCGCGAGCCGCAGCGCCTCGAGCGCCTGCGCGCGAACATCGAGCGCGTGCGCGCCGCGCTGCAGCGCGCCGGGATCCCCGCGCACTCGCTGCCGCTGCCGGTCTTCGCCTGGAAGGCCGCGACGCCCGAGGAGGGCGACCGGATCCACGCGCGCCTGCGCGAGCGCGGCGTGCTCGTGCCTCACGTCCACTACCCCGACGGTCTCGGCAGCTACTTCCGCCTGGCGGTCAGCGCCGCGCACGACGCGGCCGCGATCGAGCGGCTCGAGAACGCGCTGGTGGAGTTCGCGCGTACACCATGAGACCCGCCGTCCTGACCGATGCGCTGCTGACGAGCATCGCGCGCGAGCACGGCACGCCGGTGTACGTCTACGACGCGCAGACGGTCGTGGAACGCATCCGCGCACTGTCCGGTTTCGACGCCGTGCGCTACGCGCAGAAGGCGAACTCGAACTTGGCGCTTCTGGGCGTCGTGCGTCGCGCCGGCGCGCGCGTCGACGCCACCTCCGCCGGCGAGATCGAGCGCGCGCGCCGCGCCGGCTGGGATCCGCGCGAGATCGTGTTCACGGCCGATCTGTTCGATCGCGCATCGATGGAGGCGCTGAAGCAGCACCGCTGCCCGGTGAACCTGGGCTCCCCGTTCCAGCTCGAGCAGTACGCGGCGCTCGACGTCGGTCGCGAGATCACGTTGCGCGTGAACCCCGGCTTCGGCCATGGTCACGGCCGCAAGGTCAACACGGGCGGCGAATCGAGCAAGCACGGCATTTGGCACGAGGAGCTGCCTGCAGTCGTGGCCCGCGCGCGCGCGCTGGGCCTGGCCGTGATCGGTCTGCACGTTCACATCGGCTCGGGCAGCGATTTCGAGAACCTGGCGCGCGTGCGCGCGACGGTGCGGCGTCTCGCGCCCGTCGCCGGACCCGCGCTGCGCACGATCTCGGCCGGCGGCGGCCTGCCCACGCCCTACCGCGGCGACGAGAGCCCGTTCGACGTCGCGCGCTACGTGCGCGAGTGGCTCGAGACGAAGCGCGACATCGAGCGCGACCTGGGCCGCACGATCGACCTGGAGGTCGAGCCCGGCCGCTACCTCGTGGCCGAGTGCGGCGTGCTCCTCACCGAGGTGCGCGGCACGAAGAAGAGCGGCAGCGTCGACTACGTGCTGGCCGACGCCGGCTTCCACACGCTGATCCGACCGGCGATGTACGGCGCGTACCACCGCATCACGGCGATCGGGCGCGACGCAGCGCCTACGGCGCCGCGCATCGTGGCCGGGCCGCTGTGCGAATCGGGTGACGTGCTGACGCAGGGCCGCGACGGCGTGCTCGAGCCGCAGCTCCTGCCCGAAGTCCAGGTGGGCGACCTGCTCTGCGTGCACGACGCTGGCGCGTACGGCATGGCGATGGCCTCCAACTACAACGCGCAGCCGTTCCCGGCCGAAGTCCTGGTCGAGGACGGGCGTCCGCGGCTCGCGCGCCGGCGCCAGAGCATCGACGCGCTGCTCGCCGACGACCTGACGTAGACCGCTCGCGGTGAACGCAGGTGTCAGACACCTTTCACCACCTGCATTTTCGCGCCGGGAACCCCGTGGAGTCCCGGCGCCGCCACCGCGTGCAGGCATGACCGTCGGCTTCTCAGGATCTCGACTCCCGACGGCGAACGGCCCGGACAGAATGTGCGACGTCGTCGTCGTGGGCGAATCGCCGCGCGCGACCTCGCGTCAGGCCTGGAGAATCTCGATAACATGAGACCCCGGCCCACGAGGCCACTGGAGCCCGACGTCATGATCATCACAGGCAAGCTCGCCCTCGCGCTCGGCACCCTGCCGGTCGCCGGCGCCATCCTGATGCGCAACTTCTGTTGAGGCCATCCGCTCATGGCGCTCGGTCAGGGCGCATGGCTGGGGGGTCTCCTGCTCACGATCGGTGCGGCGAGCACGGCGATCCGGGAGAGCCGCGAGCCCGGCCTCGCGTGGGCCGCGCTCGCGATTGCGGCAGCGGCGTCCGTACTCGCCTTCCTGCTCTGACGCCGTAACGTGTCCGGATGATCGCCCTCGCGCTCCTGGCGCTTCTAGCGCTGCAGAAACCCGTCGCGGTGCCGGACGACGCGGCGTTGGGCGAAGCACTGCGGGCGCTTCCCGCGGCACGCGCGGTCCTGGACAAGGCCGACGAGCACCGCGCGCAGGTCTTGCTGGCCACGATCGGAGAGGACGCGAAGGGGCGGCCGATCCTCGTGCGGCGCGGCCTGCGCGTCGACCGCGAGTACTTCTACCCGGCCAGCGCGATCAAGCTGTGCGTCGCGATCGCGGCGCTCGAGGAGCTCGCTGCGCGGCGCGTGAAGGAGCCGCGGCTCACGGAGGACCTGGCCCTCGTCTTCCACCCGCTCTTCCCGGGCGAGGAGATCGAGGCGAAGGATCCGACGCACCTGGACGGCGGCACGATCACGCTGCGTCAGGAGATCAAGAAGCTCTTCCTCGTGTCGGACAACGCGGCCTTCAACCGGCTGTACGAATTCGTCGGCCAGGATCGGCTGGCCGAGCACCTCGAGCGCGCCGGTCTGTCGACGGCGCGGATCGTGCACCGGTTGTCGGAAGCGCGCTCCGAGGACGAGAACCGCCGCGTTCCACGCGTCGATTTCCTGTTCGCGGACGGCACTCGCGCGACGATCCCCGAGCGGACGAGCCGCCTGTCGATCCAGGACCTGCGCGTGCCGGGCATCAAGATCGGCACGGCGTCCGTCGACGGCACGAAGCGCATCGACGCGCCCATGTCGTTCGCGCGCAAGAACGCGATCGCGCTCGTCGAGCTGCAGGAGGCGCTCGCGAAGCTCGTGCGGCCCGATCTCGTTCTGGAGGGCGAGCCCTACGCGATCACCGACGAGCAGCGCCAGTTCCTGCTTGCGACCGCCAGCGCGTACCCCGCCGATTCGCGCGATCCGCGCTACCCGCGCGAGCAGTATCCGGACGCTGACTACAAGTCCCTGCTGGCGGGCCTGGAGAAGGTCGCGCCCAAGTCGGCCTGGAAGATCGCGAACAAGATCGGGCGCGCGTACGGCTTCTCGATCGAGAACGCGTGGGTCGTGCACGTGCCCAGCGGGCGCGGCCTGTTCGTGACCGCGACGCTCTACACGAACGCGGACGGCGTCCTGAACGACGGCGTCTACGAGTACGAGACGGTCGCCGATCCGTTCCTGGCCGCGTTGGGCGAGGTCGTGGGCCGCGAGCTTGCGCAGTGAGGGCAGCGAGTCCCTCCGCGCGCTCGGCGCGCGTCCCGCGTGCCCAAACGGATGAGCGCGTGCGGTTCCAACGCGCGCCCTCGCACAGGCCGAGCGCTCAGCCGCCGGACTTGGCGGCGCCGGTCTTCCCGGCCAGCTCGCGCAGGATCGGCACGAGGCCCTTGCGCAGCTGCGAGCGCTCGAACTTGACCTCCTCGGTCGGCGGATCGAGCTCGTCGCTGCGCGACTCGAAGATCAGCGCGTACGCGAACAGGCTCCACCCGCCGTGGTTGCGCTGCGCCGAGGTCATCATCGTGCGGTGCGCCGCGAGGTCGCGCCCGCCGGCGCGGATACCCATCACGACGCGCACGTCGCCGGCGACCTTCGTCCAGACCTGCGCGCGCTCCTGCCACGTGGCCACGTCGTTGGCGTAGTTCATCGGGTAGACGACGTCGACGAGTCCCTCCGCGCACCACGTCCTGACGTCCTGGAAGTGCTCGTTGAGAGCCTTCTCGGGGATCACCCCGACCGCCGCGGACAGCGCGCAACGCTGCCGCGTGCGCTTCAGCACCGCGCGCACGTCGCGCACGACCTGCGTCACCTGCTCTGCACGCCACGTCGTCCACGCGGCCTTGTCCTTGTCGGGATCCTTGCCCGTCGCGGCGCGGAACAACGCGACCGTGCGCTTGTCGCGCGGGTAGTCCGCGCCCGAACCCTTGGGCGTCGCCGGCGGCTCGTTCGGGAACCGGATGTAGTCCATGTGGATCCCGTCCACCGCGTAGTGCATCGCCAGGTCACGGACGACCTCGGTCAGGTACGCGCGCACCTCCGGCAGGCACGGGTTCAGCGAGACGTAGAACTTCTCGGAGAACTTCTGCCGACCGCCCTTCTGGTCGTACCAGCTCCACTCGGGCTTCGCGTTCCACACCTGCCGCGGATCGGATGGCGGCGTCGTCCCCCACCAGGCCGGGATCACGTTGATCCAGGCGTGCAGGGCGATGCCGCGCGCGTGAGCCGCTTCCAGGGCGACGGCCAGCGGGTCGAAGCCGGGGTCCTTGAAGCCGAACTGCTCGCCCCACGGCTCGACGTTCGACTTGTACGACGCGGTCGCGTTGCCCCGCACCTGGAAGAGGATCGTGTTCGTGCCGGCGTTGGCGCAGTCCTCGACGATGCGCAGCACGTCGTCCTTCGTGCGGTAGTCGAAGCGCGTGACCCACATCGCACGGACCGGCCCGTGACCCTCCAGAGGCGAGCGGAGCGGCGTGCGGCACGCCGTCAGGACGAGCGAGACGAGCAACGCTGCGACGAATGACAAGGATCGGATCATGAGCGGATCGGTCGTGGATCGGTGTTCGCCGTGGCCAGGGGCTCGGATCGCGCCAGCACGTGGCCCAACGCGAAGGCGAAGACGCAACCCGCGGGAACGTACCAGGGGAAGGCCAGCGGAAGCCATCGTCCCGCATCGCTCTGGATCGGCTGCCACCAGAACTCGCCGTGGCGCGAGACCCACACGCACAGCGCCAGCGCACCGATCAGGTACGAGGCCTGGAGCAGGACGCGCGACAGCGGCACTCCAGCGCGCCAATCCGGCCACGAGCGCAGGAACAGCCACGCGACGCCGACCGCCACGGCGATCGGCGGGACCATGAGGTCGGTGCGCGGCCCGTGCCACGCGCAGCAGTACACCCAGAGAGCCGAAAGCGGCGCCGACCACACGTACCCCGACCCGTCGATCGGCGCGCGCGTCAGCGCCAGCAGGATTCCGGCCAGCAGGGCACCTTGCGTATAGCCGGGCAAGGACAAGGCTAGGTCCAGCACGGACCCGTACTTCAGCGCCACGGGCTGGAGCGCGATGCCGATCGCGCCCAGCAAGAGACCGAAGAACAGGACCAGGGCGCGCGCGGCCCTCACTGCGGATCGTTCCTGCGCCGCGGCGTCGAGGACGATGCCGCGCCAGGCGCGGATCCGCCGGACCAGAGGCAGCCACGCGGCCGAGAGCGACGTCTGCGACAGCGCGCTCAAGGCCGAGGTCAACGTCGAGATCGCAGCGGCGACGATGCCGGCGATCACGAGGCCGCGCAGGCCGGCGGGCATGTACTCCAGCGCGAACACGGGCACGATCCGGTCGTCGGTCGTGATCAACTCCTGGCCGGCGAGCGACATGGGATGGCGCTCGTACCAGGCGAACAACCCGACGCCCACGAGCGCCACCAGGAACGTGATGACCATCGCCACCGAGCTGCCGATGATGGCCTTGCGCGCATCGCGCGCGGTGCGGCAGCACAGGAGGCGCTGTGCGGTCATCTGATCGACGCCGTACGCGGCGACGTTGCCGAACGAACTGGCCAGCAGCGCTGCCCAGAACGTGTAGGCGCGCCCGGGGTTCGTATCGAAGTCGAAGAAGCGCAAACGCTGGCTGTCGATGCCCACCCGCCAGATCCGCTCGAAGCCCAGGTCGAGCCCGCCGGCGATGACGGTCAGCGTCGCGACCACGGTCACCAGGACCACGAGGAGCAGGATGAAGTCCGTCCAAGCGACTGCCGCCACGCCGCCGATCCAGGTCCACAGGATCGCGAACACGGAAACGACGCCGACGGAGAGGACCAGCGACGAGAGACCGCTCTGGGCGGACAGAGCGGCCAGCTCGCCGTGCAGGACGACCTCGAGCACGAGCGCCATCAGGTAGACGCGCGCGCTCTGCCCCAGGATGTTGCCGGCCACGAACAACGCGCTCGCCGTGCGCCGCGCCGGTTCCCCCAGCCGCTCGCCGATGACGTCGTAGGGGCTGTAGACCTCGCGCGCGAAGTAGATCGGCACGAGCTTCCACGCGATCGCGAGACGCGCCAGGATCGAGCCGATCACGAGCACCTGCAGCGAGCGCATGTCGCCGCCGGGCCGGAACACGACCCAGGGGATCGCGACCATCGTCACCGCGCTGATCTCGGTCGCGACGATCGAGCCCGAGACGACCCACCAGGGCACGTCGCGGCCGCCCAGGAAGTAGTCGCGCATCGAGCCCCGACGGCCGAGCACGGCCCCGACGACGGTCGTCAGCAGGAGGACGCCGGCGACGACGCTCCAGTCGAGCGCGTCGAAGGAGTTCAGCTCCGGCACGGGTTCCCTTCGCGCCCGGGCGCGCGCGGGCTCGCGATCACGAGCGACGCGGCGCCGAGGAGCACCGCGTCGTCCGCGGCCGAAGCGCGCAGGAAATCGCGCGGCAGCCCGGCCTCGGCCAGGCGTCGCTCGGCGGGTCCGCGCAGCAGATGGCCGAGCTCGGGACGCGCGAGCAGGCGACCCAGCCGCGCGTCCCGAGCTCGGCCATCTGCTGCGC
>Ga0163152_10001084_pt1 | contig 44139 bp, 43 predicted proteins | sample OliLakLV19MP8IB2_FD_148635 | JGI IMG/M metagenome (GOLD analysis project Ga0163152, IMG submission 148635) | Freshwater microbial mat bacterial communities from Lake Vanda, McMurdo Dry Valleys, Antarctica - Oligotrophic Lake LV.19.MP8.IB-2 | ecosystem: Environmental > Aquatic > Freshwater >...
CTCTAAATCCGATATTTAAGGGGGCTTTTTCTCCATTTTTCGTCATATTAATTCTGGATTAAAAGATTAACTTACTTATTCTAGTTCGATTGCACTAGATAAGGTAGATTCACCAATACACGTGCGCTTTATTTTTAACGCTAGGCCATTAGTTCCCAAGCTTTTCCCGATATCTGTGCAAAGTTGGCGAATGTATGTGCCGCGTCCTACATGCGCGGTTAATCGAAAAATCTGCCATTTATGCTCCGGCAGCTGGTTGATTAATTCAGTCCACTGCTGAATAATTTCCTCTTGTCTAAATTCACCTGTGACGTGTTTGATATTTTTGTGGATAACTTCTAGTAATTCTGATGAATCCAATCTATATTCTTGTGGATTTAATCTAGATTTTGAAACGACTTCTAAACTTTTAATGTTAACCAAATGCTCAATCTTCGGAAATTCTCCTCGTTGAGCTAGCTTAAACAGCTTTTCACCATTTACTGTTTTGCTAGAATACGCTGGATATTGCTGCAAAATTTCACCTACGAACTTAGGCAACATGGCTGAGACTTCCGACATTTGAATCTCAATATTAGTGTTTCCAAGCCTAGGTAGCCCCATAATGTCGCCGGTGTCAGAATCAACACCTAGTAAAAGCTCAAATTCATATGTTTTATCTAGGTCCTGATATTTATCACGTTCCAAACATTCTTCGTTTTTAAGTATTAACAACAAGCCCTCGGCTTGCGGGTCTAAGCGCCCAGCATAAGCAAGTTTTGCCTCTTTCAACTCTGGCTGCAATTGACGCAGTCGATCTAATGCCTGTAGCGGGGTTAATCCACGTGGTTTATTGATTAAAATCACATATAATTATAGCCTTAATTGTGCGTAGCATTATTTTAGTTAATCAATTAAGATGAAACACAAATCGATATGAAAACACAGGTTACTAAACAAAAACTTATTATTGCCTCAGCCAGCTTATTAGCATTAGTAGTATTCATAATTATTTTGGTTAATAATCGGCAACTACTACAAAATAGTTCGAATAATCAGCCGGAAATTATTACCAGCAGGCTCCAGTCTATAAGTAGTATTTCTGCACAAACAGCAAATAGTAAAAGTGCTGCTAGTAGTACATCAGTTCAAACTACAACTACTAACCACGCTAAGTCTGCAAATACTTTTGAACTGGTATTTACCGGTGGTGAATTTGCTGAACGCGCAGAGCCCCCAGCTGATCGCTATAAACTTAGTTACGACTCTACTTTAGGTTTCAAATATTCCCCAACTCAAAGCTTAGACGCAAACTCCGCCACCTTTCTCAACGCTGATATTCGCATAGATTTACGCTTAGTCGATTCCGGTAGCTACGCATATTTAGCCCCAGATACTTTGAAAATGGATGCATCGGTAATTAAACTTAATGCACCCGTTGCGAATTCGGAGTGGGGCAATTTGTATCGTTACTTTTCAGAAGATTTAGGTGTGTTTATGTACGGCGCTAAATTAGATAATAGTTCACCTAAAACACTAGAGAAATATGTCAAAGTACAGCTAGCCTATGACTTTTTCACTATGCAGATTACCTGTGCGGCCAGTGCTAGCCAAGCTGCTAAGTGTGATCAGTTTGTAGCCAAGCTTAGAAACGTATTGTAGTGTACACATATATTAACTATAGTGTATAAACTTATTTTAAAAATTTATGCAAGAAAACAATCAAAACATTAATCCAGAAGTTGCAGATGCAAATTCACCTATTTCACCTGTAGTATCAGTGGACACAGCACCAGTTGCTGCAAAGCGTAATTTAAAAGATCACCGCATATTAATGGCTACCATAGCTGCTTTTATTGTCGGTTTAATTGCTTTAGTTACAGCATTTGTGATTGGACAAAATACCAAGTTGAACAATACGAATAGCGTTATTAAAAGTACACAAACACAACAAGTGAGTTCAAACAGTGCGAGTAATTCCATAGAGCAGAGTACTACTTCGGTAGCTCAAACTAGTACTAGTGCAACTAAATCAGTAGCTTCTACTACAAGTAAGGCTGCTAGTTCGGCTCCGGCACTTACTAAATCTATTGAACTTCCATATCAACACTTAGCCTCGGACCCAGTTCAACGATTTTTGATAACCTACCCAACGTCTTCTAAAGTGAGCGCTGAGGTTGTTACAGATGGTAGTAGCATCTTAATTTTTGGTAGTTACGACTATCCTGGTACAAATCTTACAATTGAAGTGAGTCACGAAAGTTCTGACGAAGGTGTGGATAATTTAAGTAGATTTACTAAGATAGTTAACCCTAATCACCCTAATATCTATCGTAGTACTACTTATGACATAGACGGAAATTTTGACTTAGCACAAGAGGGCTATCAACAATTAGTAGGTACTAATCTAGATTGTATGGGTGAAGTAGCACCATTTTGTATGTCATCTGCTGTGTTGGCAGCTAATTCAATAGAATACATTTATTGTGTCGCAAGTTCAGGCGCTGATTTAACCTCTGCTCAATTAGCTTGGTGCGATAGCTTAATGTCTAACTTAAAGATCCAGAAGCAATAAGCTGATAAATTACAGCTCTAACATAGCCTGCAATTCATTTGGATTGTGGGCTATTTTTGTAAATTCATGCTTAAGTAGTGATTCATCCTGGTAGCCCCAAGCCGCTGCGATTGGTGTGTATCTGGCCTTTTTGGCCGCCACAGCATCTCTAACTTCATCTCCGATGTAATAGTAATGGGTGGCGTTAGGGTACTCGTTTTTTAGTTTAATTAATTTGATGTGTTTGCTCCACATTAGTTGGTTGCCGTGAATTTCTGTTACTGCATGTAACAGGTTATATCTTTTTAATACAGACTTAATAGTATCGGTGCGACCACTGCTAACCACACAAATCATATTGCCCGCGTCAAATAAGTCCAAAACTAATTGAACTATGGCTGGCGGCATTTGCAGTAGATCTCTTTCTTGTCTGAATGTATTAATAATAATCTTTGCTAGAAATAAAAGTCTTTTTGAAAAAGGCCATTTAATCTGGTTGAAAAATTTTAGCCATCCCTTTTTGCGAACTAGGCTGATATCTTTAGCAGTTAAATTAAGATGTGTACTGTCTGCCGCACTTTGTGCAGTTTCTACCGTAAGCATCCAATTATTAACTAGGGTACCGTCAAAATCAAAAGCGATTAATTTCATTTAGTTAATTTATGGTTTAGTTTAAGTTTTGTTCTGTGTCTAGTTTAATCACTAGTTTTAAGCTCTGGCTTTGGGCTTGGCATTAGTTTGGCTCTAGTGCTAGCTCGGGGCTTGAGTCTGAAGCTAGTATTAGCTTACGGCATTGGCTTCTTTACTTAGCTGGAATTCTAAGGCTGCCGAATTAATACAGTAACGTTCTCCTGTAGGATTTGGACCATCCGTAAACATATGTCCTAAGTGTGAGCCACATCTTTTACAAACTACCTCGATACGTTCCATACCAAACGAGCTATCGTCTTTTAATTCCACTTTATCTTCTCCAACTGCCTGCCAGAAGCTGGGCCAGCCACTGCCTGATTCGTATTTATGGCTGGAACTGAAAAGCTCTTGCCCACAAGCGCCGCAGGTGTACATACCTTTGCGGTGATCGGTGTAGTATTCGCCTGTAAATGCCGGCTCTGTGGCTTGTTCTCTTAAAACTTTATATTGAGCTGGTGTCAGTTTTTCTTTCCAATAACTTTCGGGTAGATTTTTGTAGTCTGGTTGCATAATTTTTATCAGTTTAGCAAGTTAAGATTGAATAATCAGTAAAACCCGAACAACTATCAATTTAGTTGTTTTTAAACCGATTTTAAAAGCTAACGCTAATGCTGATGGTTTATAAAATTAAACCTAAAGTTGAAGTAAGTAAACTTAAGCAACTACGACTTTTACAGTCTTCTGATTGTTTAAGTAAGCAGTAGCAATTAAACTAAGAAATATTCCACTTACAAATAAAAATATAGTCTGCTGGCATTAAATTCAACGCGCACAGTAGAATTATTTGAAAATGCTAAATGAGCGTGCATATATTTCCGGTAAATATTGCTTTATAGCTTCTTCCCATAAGATCATTAAACTGAGTTCTTGTTGATAGTTATCAGCACTCATAGCAAAGCCTAAAGGATAATACCTATCTATCTTAGCTTCCCCGTCAGGTAGTTCATCAAGCCTTTTTGTCCACCCCATAAATGCTTGTATTGCGCTGTCTGGGTAGCCCATTAGTCTTCCGTATGCTTCTGAGTCTTGTTCACGAAGTATTGGAGATAGCGGCCAAAGCTCAGTAAGTAGCTTAGGTGACTCGGCAATATTGATTACTGCTTGTAAGTATAGATTTTCACCGCGAAGGTCTTCCAGATTACCAAATTCTGCATAAATATTTGGCATTGACTTTATTTCTGCCATAGCAGTCTTAGGATCTTGATTATGGGAGTAAATATATATGGCAGTTGCAGGTTTTAAGCCTAATATCACCAATAAAATCTCAGCAATATCCAGATCTCCAATTTTTAAAGAATTGAGTTTTTCTATTGCGGCAGCTAGTATTGAACTAGATATTCTATATGGTGTTGGCATATTTAAAAAGTAACGATAGCTGCTTGTTTTAAAGTATGAATTAAAGAAATATCACTAATCGCTTCCTGTGCATGCTCACATTTCTCGCTGCAATAAATTGCACAATCGTGGGCAGCCAAACAGTCATCGCAACAAATTAATTGTAAATGACAAGGCGAGTAAGCACAATTGGTGTATGTTTCTTCTGACTTACTACATTTAACACAACGGCCGACGATTATGTGTTCTGAGGAATCGGTATTGAAGCCCATCAAAATGCGGTTGTCAAATACGTAAAGTTTCCCTAAAAAATGTTGATTAGGGTAGCGTTCCATGTAAGACACGATGCCATCTTTTAATTGATATACATCTGAAAACCCGTTGGCGACCAAAAAGCCAGAGGCTTTTTCGCAGCGTACACCGCCAGTACACACAGTTAATACTTTTTTATCTTTTAAGTGAATCAAATCTGGCAGTACATCGGGTAAATCACGAAAGTTTGTTAGTTTAGGAAAGATTGAGTTAACAAAATGACCGCTGGCATGTTCGTAGTCATTACGCATGTCCACAATATAGAATTCTTGGTCGCTTTCGAACCATTTGTGCAGTTCTTCTGCACTTAAATGTTTGCCAGTCACTTCGTTTGGGTTAATATCTTTATCTCCTAGTTTTAATCCTACAATCTCGCTACGCACTTTTACTGATAATTTGGGAAAGGCATTTCCCGTACCGAAGCTACGTTTAAAGTTGATACCAGAAAAACGATTATCCTCCTGCACACGGCGAATGTATGTTTCGGTATTTTCTGTTGTACCTTCTGCTGTAGCATTAATGCCTTCGGGTGCAATAATAATCCGCCCAGTCATGCCAAGTTCCTGGCACATTTGGCGCTGCCAAGTCATTACTTCTTCTGGATTTTCGATATGTACGTATTTGTAGTACAGCAAAATCTGAAATTCTTTCTCCACGCTGTAATTTTAGCTTAACTTGTTAGATTTAGGATACTATTGAACGAGAAAGGTAGACTAATTTAGTCTACCTTTCGGCAATTAGTTAAGACTTAATTACACACAACCGCGACCTTTAAGCGTAGTATTTGTCAATTGAAATACATTATCAGTCATATTTCGAGCTGACAATCCCCACTTAGCAAGTCCATTTGGTAAATTATAATCAACACCTTCTGGTGCTAACTCTACTTTATACCAAACTGTATTTTTTTGAGGCTTGTCTTCTATTGATCTATCTCTAAATAAAACAGTTGGAGATAGTTTTCCGTCGAATAACTTTAATTCAATTCTAGCTGCCAATTTACTTAAATCATTAACTAACATAGCTAGATTGGTATTTCTACTTACATCTTGGCTAGCTACTAAACGGGCATTACCCTTTTGCGTAACTTTAATTAAATCAACGATCACACTGTTGGCATCGGCACCTGGAGTAGATGATACTTCTTTAGTCGTAACGTGTATTCTTAAGATATAATCAAGTTTTTTGCCATCTCTCGACAAATACAGTCTAATAGCACCACGGCTAGTATCTAGAGCTTTGTTTACAGCCCTTTCATCTAAAAAGTCAGCCACAAAAAGTGCTTGATCACTGACTGCTAATCTGCTAACGATAGTTTCGCCAGCTGGAGCACTTTGTTCATCAGCCCAGAATCTAAAATTATTGATATCCGCAGAAACTTCGAAATACCCTTCGGTAAACTTATATGCGCTACTAACACCTGCTAATGAAGCGTTAGCAGGGTTCTTGGTTCCTGGTAATTGTATAGCTACTCCTAATTCATTTTTAAGCAACCTAGCGTTATTCAGTTTTTCAACTACCCAGGCAGTCGAATTCTTATTAATAGGGTCGGTAACAAAACTAACAGTACGGAATCTACCACCATTAGCTTTACAACTGTACTGAACTACGTCGGTAAAAAGTACATCAGCTTCGGTCACCTGACTAATTGTGGGATTAGTTACTGGTGTGATTTCGGTATCGATATCCACAGCTGTTGTTTTGTCGACCGGTGATAAAGCAAGCACCCCCAGAATTGAGGCTGTTACTAAAACTACGATTGCGTAAATAGAGTATTTGAATATTTTATCGTGGGTTTGCATACCCCAGCATATCAATATGTAAAAGCGAATGCAATTACTGGACTATTTAAGATGCAAGTTATAGACTAAGCTATATAAACTTATGAAAACTATCCAGATAATTCCAATTTATGCCGATAAAGTACTAGAAGTTGTTGCTAAGGGCACGCTGTCCACAGAAACTGAAACCGATTTTATGGACACAGATGGCAACTATTACGCCAAGACGACGGCAGTCGCAGTAGCTAGTTTAAGAAAAACCGACAAAACATATACTTGTCCATATAAAGGGCTTTGCTACTATTGGGATTTGATCGATGAATCAAGTCAAGTGTTGATTACTGATTTTGCTTGGGTTTATGAGCAACCTAAAGCTGGTTGGGAACATATTGCTGGTCGCTTCGGATTTTATCACTACGATAACGCTAACTATCAAATCGTTGTGACCGAACAATAGGCAATGAATAAAGCTGTAGTTAACGTAATTACTGGCTTTCTAGGGGCTGGGAAGACTACAATTATTACCAAGCTTATCGCGCAATTACCAGACGCCGGTAAAGTGGTATGGTTAAAAAATGAATACGGCGACACAAACGTTGACTCTTTGTTAATAAGTGAATCCAATGTAAAAGTAGCCGAGATTATGAATGGCTGTTTGTGTTGTGTACTAGTGGGGCGTTTAGGAAACGCCATCGACGAAATATTAGCTAACTACAGCCCCGAGCGCATAATTATCGAATCATCCGGTACCGCATATCCGCTGCCAATTGTTTTAGAGCTTTCAAAAAATCATCACGTGTATTTAGATTCTGTTTTAACGGTAATAGACGTACTAAATTTTGGCGGTTACCACGATCTAAGTCATGTGGCTTCTATGCAAGCGCAGGCTACAGATATTTATTTATTGAATAAACATGAACTGGCTTCTGAGCAGCAATTAGATCAAGTTAAAGATTTAGTTACCGAAGTTGACCCTAAAGCTGCTTTTATTAAAACCACGGCTGGTTTTGTGGATGCTAATTTAGTTTTAGATGTGGCGTTTGATCATGGTAAATATGCTCAACTAGAGCAAAACCCACATAACGGTCATGACCATCCAGATGATGTAGATGTGTGGGAATTTAAAGAATCAGCAGAAATAGCAGCAGCTAAACTAGACGAGATTTTAAAAGAATTTAAGGAACGCGGGTTAATTAGAGTAAAAGGAATAATAAAAAATGAAGGTGATTTGTATTTTTATAATTGGGTGTTGGGTAGATCCACAGTTCAAATACTTAAAGCCAGCAACGAAAATACACCAATTCTAGTATTTATGGGGCAAGATATGGCCACTTGGCAGCCACAGTTACAGCAGAGATTAATTAGTTAACTGACTATGCCAGATAAATATTATACAAATTCTATTTGGAGTAGATTAAATCCACTTAGAAAAAGATATGAAGCTGTAATCTTGATTCATGGAGGCGGTGCCAGGACTATGGCTCACTGGGGCGCGCTACAGTGTTTAGTAAAACAAGGCGTTGAACCAATTGGGTTTGTAACAAGAAGTGGTGGAGGAATGCCAGCTCTAGCAAATGTATTAAAGCTATCAGATTATGAGGTGAGAGAACATTTTCGACAATTTCATTTAGATGAAGTGTTATCCAAACTTAAACTGCCTGTAATTGACCAAATTAAATATATGGCTTTCTTTACGAAAAGGTTTGGCGATTCAGAATTATCTAGCCTACGTATTCCGGTTTACATGTCTGCCATCCGAAGATCTGACTATCGATACGTATATTTGTACGAGAACTTCCGACTTAGTGACGCGTTAGCAGCTACTAGCGCAATTCCTGGACTAATTGGGCCAATGAAGGTTGGTACTGATGCTTATTACGACGGTGATATGGTTGGCGGCACAGACGTTGATTTTGCTAAGCAAAAGTGGCCAGGTGTGCCAGTGATTAGCATCTGTCTAACTAAAGAGCCCACAGCTATAAACTTCATGGAGAATGGAATAGTTAGAGCCTTTAACGCGATCAACGGTGGAGTTAAACTAGACTATTCTTTAGATTTAAAACCCGACTACACAATTTATATAGATCATGTGAATGGAAGTTTGGTTAGCCCAGATCATATCGATGAACACGCAAGGCTTGGTTATGAGACTGTGAAAGCTGAATGGACTGCGATTTTGCAATCAATATCAAGTGTTAAAGCCTAAATGGCTAGGAAGTGTACAATCTAGATTGGAAGTCGAAGTATAGGCGGTAATTACGACCTATCGATCGTTTCGCCTTTTTCTAAATTCACACCTAGCTTTTTAAAGGCTTCGATCAAACTAGTTTCGGTGGTTTTAGAGCCTTTAATCGCAATCACATCTGCCCAGGCAATCGGCTCATCTTTAAGGGTTGTGTAAGCAATGATTTTTACCTCTGGAGCAAATTGCTTAACTTTGGCAGCCACTTTTTCGCCTTCTTCATGATTACTCTCAATTAAACTATCGATAATGGCGATATCTGGTACGAACTTACCAGCGCTAATAGCTTTAATTAAATCCACAGCCCGCTCGCGCCCTAAAGCGGCGGCGGCTACGGTTAAACCAGCTGGCATCAAAATCATATTCACCACCTGTGAATAGTAACGGTCGTTATCAAACATTATAATTGTCATATTTATCTTCTGAATTGATTAAAGTGAACTAAACATAAAGTTTAGTGGTTTGCTTGGCGATTATATCCCACTCGTACTTGTGTGCATACTCACGATTGAAATTTGAAATTTGATCGCGTAAATCTTGATTATCCAAGAACAGATTGAACTTTTCTACCATGGTAGAAATATCGCCGTATTCTACCAAAAAGCCGTTTTGACCATCGGTGATTTCGAACGGCACACCGTTTACTGGTGATGCCACAACTGGTAGGCCGGCGGCCATTGCCTCCATTAAGGTTAGTGGCAAGCCTTCGCGGTAGCTGGGGAGGGCAAAAATATATGCAGACACCATGGCCGAAATCAGTTCGGGGCGATTACGGATAGCGTCTAGTAGCAATATTTTGGGGTGATTGTCGATTAATTCGATTACTTTGGACTTTAATCCTTCGTCTGGACCAATTAATACGAAATGTACGTCTTCTCTTTGAGATAACACGATTTTGGCGGCTTCGACTAACTTATCTGGTCCCTTAGTCACGCTAATTCGGCCTAAGAATAGAATCACTTTGTCTTTAATCCCATATTTATCTTGGAAATATGTTTTAGAAACTTCTGGCTGAAAGAAAATTTCGGAAACGCCGTTTGGAATCACTTCGATCTGATGTTGTCGGCCGCCAAATTTTAAAATATAAGGAATTTCCCATGGCGTGATCGCAATAATTTTCTTGGTCATAAACCGCATCACAAATTTAGAAAAAATATTGTAACTAACCCACACACCAATTCGCCCAGCCAGTGAACGATAAGCGTCTGTCCAGGTGCAGTGGGTAGTGTGAATGTGTGGTTTACGCTTTAAAAATGCCGCGGTGGCAGCTAAAACTACATGTGGGTGCCCAAATGTATGTGAATGCACCACATCAAAATCAGTTAACATCAGTTTAAAGAAAACTTGTGGCCAAAAAGTCACAAAATTAGCCACTTTAAACCAATGCCGAAAACGATGCACGTCCACACCATTAATATTTTCGTGCAGTGGGGTTACTCTCTGGTATTTATCCCAATCCGATGTAAATACGCTAACGCTGTGGCCGGCTTTTACTTGTCTGGACGATAACTCTTCGACTACTTGTTTAACACCGCAAATGGCTGGAGTGTAATAGGGGCAAACGTGGATTATTTTCATAAGTACTGTGCAAGATTATACATAATTATCGAGGACCCGGATCGCGATAAGAGGGATCTTGCTCAATTTTTTGTAGTTGTTGATTGTAATAATTATTTACAGTTTTTTCGTTGTAGGTAAGCCAAAACTTAGCTTGTGCGGCAAGTTCCGACGGTGAAATTTTATTGCATTCAGCCGGAAAAACGTATGTATAATTGGCTTGGAGGTTAGTAATACTATTTCTACTCGGAGTTACAAGTGTGTTTATGGCCATGGCTGCGGGTGTTTTTCCGGGCCACCAAAGTTGTTCGATACTTAAATCAAAGCGGTAACTTTGTAAATTATTTGGGGTAGTAGAAAGTAGTTCAAAATTAGTTCCAATAGACTTTAGATCAAGAGATAGATTTGTTTTCACCAAACAAAATTGATTAAAAGTACTAGGACCAATAACTAAACCATACACCACTGGGGTACGTAGGGGAATAATATCTAATGTTGTAGTATCGAAAGTTAACTGCGCTGAGCTATTTAAGCTAGCCTCATGGCTGTAAATAGCAAATGGCGGCAGTGTTTGCTCAAATAAGCCGGTTAGTTTGGCCGGTTTTTCCGAGAAATTAATTGTAAAAACCGCCACATCTCCACGACCTAAACCAAAATAAGCAATTAAGGTGAAAATAATAATTATAGAAGCTACCGCTACAATTAAATTTACTAAAAATAAATTATTTACACGAGGGGAAATTTTTAGTTTATGAAAATTAATTTTCATAAATAATTATTTTGCAAGTTCAACCCAAGTTGCAAATTCAACTTCAGCAGGTCTAATAAGCTGAGCAATATTATTTGTTGCTGCCAACTTTTCTAAACCAATAGTTTTAAATGGTTCAACATTTCGTAAATTATTCCACAAAGTTTTACGTGGATTGGAAAATCCAACTCTTAGAATACGGCGTAAATCGTCTTGCTGTTTAGCGCTAAGTTTATGCTGCGGCTTAATTAATAATATGCCACCATTAACTTTAGGAGACGGATGAAATTGAGCTTTAGGAATTGTTTCTAATTTTTTAACTTCGGCATGAATCTGCACCCAATTAGATAAAAAGCTAGCCTTTGGCGCTTTAGCCGAATAATCTTGGGCTACTTCTTCTTGCACAATAAAACTACAGACTTCAGGCAAAACCTGGTCTGTAATTAATTTTTGAATAATTAATTTACTAATATTATACGGAAGTGACCCTACAATCTTGAATTTTGTTCCCCAGCCAAGCTTGGTTAGTTCCGCTAAAATATCAACCTGCATAAAATCCATATTCACTAATTGAAATTTATCGTCTTGCCCAAAACGCTTAATTAGATTTGCTAGCAAGTTGTAGTCGACTTCGATAGCTAGAACTTTTGCACCAGTAGCCAACAGTAAATTGGTAACCCGCCCATCTCCTGGACCAACCTCGATTACCACATCGTCTGCGGTAAGTTCGGCGGCATTCACCAAAATCTTAGCAAAGCGGTCGTTACGCAAGAAATTTTGACCCCATTTCTTCTGAAAACTATGTTTAAACTTTTCGCTCATGTTAGGATTACCTAGCATGGAGTTTAGCGTATTTAGACAACAACTAACAGAAATAGCAGCCCGTTTTTTGCAAGTTAAGCAACATAAAGACATTCCTGCATTGGAATTGGAACTTGCACAGCTAGAAAAGCATACAAATGCAAGTGACTTTTGGCAAGATAACGAAACAGCCCAAATAGTGATGCGCCAACTAGGGGCAATTAGAAACGAGTTGGAGTCTTTAGGTGGATTAGACACCAGGATTGAGTCATTGCAAACAGATAGTTCACAAACTGATCTAGCAAACGACCCAGAAATCTGGCAATTATTAGAGCAGGAGCTTAAAAGCATTACAGCTGAGATTGATAAGCTCGAACTGTCTACATTTTTAAGTAATAAACACGATATTTCTGGTGCAATTTTCTCTATTTTTGCAGGCCAAGGCGGTACTGAAGCCAACGATTGGGCAGCAATGTTACTGCGCATGTACACTCGCTACTTCAATACCCAAGGGTGGAGTGTGGCAATCATCGAAGAAGTTTTGGGCACAGAAACCGGTGTCTCGGCTATTTCTTTGGAAGTTGGTGGCCGCTACGCTTATGGCCTATTAAAAAACGAAGCGGGAACGCATCGTTTAGTACGCAATTCGCCGTTTAATTCCGCAGGCCTTAGGCAAACATCGTTTGCCGGCGTGGAGGTTTTACCAATTGTGGATCAAGATATCGACGTCGATATTAAAGATGACGATTTAGATTTTAGTGCCGTTAGATCTGGTGGGGCGGGTGGCCAAAATGTGAATAAGGTGGCCAGTTCCGTAAGGCTGGTACACAAACCGTCTGGTTTGGTAGTAACTTCTAGTGTGGCTAGGTCTCAAAGCGCCAATCGCAAATTGGCTATGCAGCTTTTAAAATCTAGGCTGTATACGCGTGAGCAAGAAAAATTGCAACAAGAAAAGGCTGGTTTAAAAGGCGAACACAAGGAATTTAGTTGGGGAAACCAGATTCGAAACTACGTGTTGTCGCCTTATAAGTTGGTGAAAGATTTACGTACAGGCATTGAAAGTAACAACCCAGATGCTGTTTTAGACGGTGAAATTCAAGAATTTATTGATGCTGAGGTGAGGCAGCTTTAGAGCACTAAATTTTATAGTATGTAGATATGTCTATGATATAATGAGTGCATGATCACAACAAAAACGAGAGCTGCAGAGCGAAGAAGATTATTTGGGCACAAAGCTGAACAACGAAGAAAAAAAATAGGGATGATAGTTATAGGGTTAGTGTCTTTGATTATAGGTACATCAGCCATTAATCAAAGTAGAAACAGTGCTATTTTATCTATTCTTGATACTTCAGAGACTTTTAATAACTTTTTAGCTAGTCTGGATGACAAAAACGAAAGACAAATTTTAGAAGTACTTAATAGTGCTTTAATTAATTATGTGAATTATTATGGTAAGCCTGATGATTTAACTCAATTAACTATTGGTTTACTTTATGGGGAAGATGATTCCGTTATGGCTGCAGCAAGCCCAGGGGAAATTAGTCTTAACTTGCAAGAAATATATACTTTTGAAGATCTTAAAGGAACAATTCAACATGAATTAGCCCACGCTCTAGTTGGTCGTAACCCACTTGACTTTGAAGCATTCAAAATGGTTGACGGCTACATTTATAAAATTCATGGAAGTAGTGTGTTCGTACGCGGAAACTCGGGAGAAGAATTGGTCTTTAGAAAGATAGAAGAAGGTGTTGCTGAATTTCTGGCAGCAAATATGGATAGAGAATACATAAGTTTAAGCCCAGACTACTTGCTTTATCATTTTCTGGTAGAAAAACTAATCAACTATAGAAAATTAGGTTCTGCTCAAGATGTCTACAGGTTGCATAGCAATAGTGGACTCGTATTAGCACTTGCTGGTATCAATTCAGTAAGTAGTATTGAAGAACAAGAACAGCTTATAGACCTGATGAGGTTATTTAACTTTGAGGAAGGTTCAAGTTTAACCACCTTATCTTTCGATAACGTAAATTCAGAGCTAGAGCGACTTTGGGGAATATATCTCGCAAAAGAGTCCTAGAACTGACTAAGACTAAACTGACTCTGAATCAGTAAAATCAAAGCATTATCCTACGAATCAATTCTATAGACCTAGAATTACTGAAATTAAAGGCGTTGCAAACTGGCCTGAAATATCAGACTTACGTTACTCAATTAATTAAAAAAGATTTATTGAACTGAGTCAAAAAGCCTAAATATAGTTTTTCGTATTTTGCCGGACCAGGATTCGAACCTAGATAGACAGCTCCAGAAACTGCCGTCCTACCATTAGACGATCCGGCATTAATTTGCAGCTTGATTATACACTGCGTGATTGCCGCCCACAAACAAATCTATCAGATGAGTTTTACGATTTACCTTCAAGTCATAAACAAAAACCGTAAGTAAAAATTATCAAGATTACTAAAAAAGCTCCTGGTTAGGGAGCTTTTTTAAAATGTTTAGGTTACAAACTACCAACTAATAGTTGCGTCGTCTGTTGGCTTAGCAGCAGGCTGTTCACCTTCTGCAACTGGTTGCTCACCTTCTACAGAATCTGTAGTTGGGGCAGCCTCCATTGATCTTGGCGCATCGTCAAAACCCATGTTGTCATCTCGACGAGATGGTGCATCTGGATTACGAGGGTCCGCTTCCTTAACGATAAGTTCACGAGGACCACGAATACCAATTAATACGCGGATATTCAACATCTCAATAATGTTTGCGAATACTGTTTCGGCATCGTCGCTTAGAATATCTAAAGTGATAAAGCCAAATCCACGTGATTTATTTGTTTGGCGATCTAATGCCACAAATACATCTACTACACGGATGGTAGCGTTTGAATTAATTAAAGGGGTAGAGATGAACGGTAGCTCATAGCTGGCAGCGATATTGTTGCCTTCTAAGATAGCCTTAAAATAATTAAGTAAACCGATACGGTCTAATTCCCAAGGTAAACCGCCTAAATATAACTTCTTTTGCATTCTTCAAAATAAAGATTAAATAAAACATGGTGGCTTTCGCTACCACATGTATTCTAACAAAAAGAATATGTTTTACAAATCCACAGCTTGCGCTAATATGTAGCCATGTTAAATGAACTTTTGAATTACACTTTATTAGCCTTTTCGGTAGGCGCGTTAATGGCGCCAATAATTATTAGAATCCTATACTACTTTAATCAAGTGACGGCACATAGGTTAATGCAAGACGGCTCTAATGCCGAATTCGTGAAATTGAATGCACATAAAAACGGAACTCCTAGATCTGGTGGACAACTAATCTTTATTCCAGTACTACTTTTGGGGTTAATTTTTATTCCCCAATCTGCGGTACGCGATATTTGGGCAATTGGCTGGGCTGCTTTAGGTCTTTATGGTTTAGCCGACGATATTTTGACAGCTGTGCGAAAAACAAGCGACTCATTTCGTAAATTGGAATCAACCTTAGTTTGGCGCATTGGTAAATTGGCTGCCCTATATTTAATTGTGACTGGCTTAGTAGTATTGTTATTCAATCACACAGGGTTTAACAGTATTGATCTGTTTGGTGTAGCAAATATTGTATTGGAACCTTGGATGTTACCTATCTTTTCTTTCTTGGCTACTTTGGCGATTTATGGCATAGAAATTACCGACGGGATGGATGGTTTAGTCACCGGTCAATTCTTGATTCACTTGGTATTGTTGATTGTATTAACAGCGTTAACTGGAGTTGTTAGTTTGTATCCAATCTTAGGCTTATTGTTTGGTGCGTGCATTGTCTACTTGTACTTTAATATTACACCAGCTCGTATTTTCATGGGTGGCAGTGGCACAATGCCAGTTGCTTTTACTATGATTATGATTGCGATGTTAACTAATACCGTACCTTACTTAGTGATTGCCGGTGCTGTTTACTGGGCTGAATTTGTGTCGTCGTTTACTCAGATGATGAGTATCCGATTCCTAAAACGCAAATTGTTTAGAATTGCCCCAATTCATCATCACTTCGAAGCAATTGGATGGCCAGCAGCTAAAGTGGTAGAGCGTTTTTGGTTGGCAACTACTTTTGCTAGCGTAGTCGCGTTGTGGTTATTTGTTGTAGTTAAAGTCGTTTAGAATTTTAGTTTAAATGTAAATTGAGCATAAAAGCCAAGACAAATAAGTCTTGGCTTTTGGCGTTTATCGGCTGCATGCTATTCTTTAAGCGTGGAAATTAACGAAATTCTAGCTAACTTAAACCCTGCCCAACGCCAAGCTGTGGAAACGATTTACGGTCCAGTGCTTGTGATCGCAGGTCCCGGCACGGGAAAGACTCAAGTGTTGGCGGCGCGTATTGCCAATATTCTGCAAAATCCAGATGTACAAGCGACTCCCGCCCAAATATTGTGTTTAACCTTTACCGAATCAGGTGTAGGCGCTATGCGCGAGCGTTTGGCATCTTTGATTGGAGATGCAGCCTACAAGGTGCAAATTCATACTTTTCATAGTTTCTGTAACAAAATCATTCAGGATTACCCCGATAAATTCCCTAGATTTAATGGTTCTCCCAAACAAGCCAGTCAGTTAGCGCAGCTGAAGATTTTAAAGCAGATATTAGAAGAGTTAGATCCAGCCCAGAAATGGCAGTTACGCCCAGCCAATAGCCGAAAAGACATGTATGCTAAAGATATTTTAAAGGCGATTCAGTTTTTAAAACGCGAAGACATTTTGCCAGCTAAATTAATCTTAGGCGCCGACGAAATCCTAAAAGACTTACAGGTTAATCCAAAACTGTATGTCAAAGGTGAACGAAAAGGACAAATTCACGACGATCAACTGCGCGCTGAAAATGCTCAACGTAAAAACTTAGAGCTGGCACACATTTACGAACTGTACGATCAAGAATGTCGTCGCCAAAATTTATACGATTACGACGACATGATTTTAGAAGTGGTGGATCGACTTCATAAAGATGACCAACTAGCTTACGAAATTTTAGAAAAGCTACAATTTATTTTGGTAGATGAATATCAAGATACGAATGGCGCCCAGAATAAGATTTTGGAAATTTTAGGCCAACTAGACCCAGAGCAGCAACCCAATATTTTCGCGGTGGGCGACGATGACCAGGCTATTTACAGTTTTCAGGGTGCCAATGTAGAAAATATTCTGTTTTTCCAACAAAAGTTTCCGCAGACTAAAACAATTGTGCTGACCGAAAATTATAGATCTACGCAGCCAATTTTAGATTTGGCGATGGATTCAATTGGGCATAATTCACAACGGTTGGCGGCGATGAGTAGCGCCATAAATAAGAATTTACATGCAGTTGGTGGTCAAGGCTTGGTATCTAGGGGGCAGAGCTTAGGCCTGGATAGCCAACATTTTGCGTCTAGTGGTCAAAATTTCTCGTCTGACGCCCAAAACTCGGCACACAGCGATCAAGATTTAGCCACCAAACCACAAATCTTTAACTTTGCGCATAGCGACGATGAACTAGCCTGGATAGTACAACAAATCCAAAGTTTGCAGGCTGCAGGTGAGAATTTGGCCGACATCGCTATTATGTATCGCACCCACGCCGATGTAAAACTATTAACTCACGTTTTAGATAAGTTAGGAATTGCCAATAAACTAGCCAGCCCAAGTAACTTGCTAGATGAACAAGTAGTGTTGGTAATTCGACAGCTTTTGCAAGTGGTCGCCTATACAGATTTAAGCCGTGATAACTTACTGATGCAGCTACTACTGCGTGACTTTATCCAATCAGCATTTTCACTTTCGAAAACAGCAGTTTTCAGCTTTCTAACTAAATATCACGATCAACAGAAGTTTGGAAACCCTGCCTATCCAATTAAAACATTAATGAATTTAGCTTTGGAATTAGAGCCAGAAAATGGAGTGCATATCTTTGTAGAAAAGCTAATTGAGTGGCAAGCGAATTTTTTCAATATGCCAATTACAGAAGCCTTGATAATTATGCTCGACCAAACGGGGTTACTTCGAGACGTGTACGGCAAAGCCGAAAAGCCCGACCAAATCGAAGCTGTGAATGCCTTTGTAAAATTTGTGCGCGACCTAAATTTAAGTAATGTGGCCTTGACTTTAACCGAGCTTCTAGCCGATATTCAACTTTATGTAGAAGAGGAGTTAACAGTTCCATTCCGGCAGCCAAATTTAATGCAAGACGCCGTAAATTTGCTCACCGTTCATGCCGCCAAAGGCTTGGAATACAAATATGTATTTGTGATTAAGTTGGTAGATAAGCATTGGAACGATAGGCGCAGTAGTGATGTGTTCAAAAATTGGCCGCCACAGCTATTTACCGCCGCCGCTGCCGAAAATCAGAATGAAGAAGAGCGGCGGTTATTCTTTGTGGCCGTGACGCGTGCCAAAACGCAGTTATATCTATCTTACGCCGAAGCTTATCAAGGTGAACAAAGTGAATCAGTTAAAAAGCAGGGACTATTTTTGGTAGAACTAAGTGCAGATGTGATCACACGCGTAGACGGTAGCCAAATTACTGCCGAAAAAAAGGACTTTTGGCAGCAATTACTACGCCCAAAGACGGTAGTAATCGAACAACTAGAGGAGCTTGAAATGGCATATCTATCTGGCCTATTAAAAGACTTTAAATTAAGCGCTAGCGCTTTAAATGAATACTTAGAATGTCCGTTAAAGTTCAAATTCAACCGACTATTAAAAGTGCCATACATTAGTTCCCCCGAAATCACATTAGGAAACGCTTTGCATAAAGCGTTGGAATTACAGGCAAAACAATTAATGGCTGGTGGCCAGCCAGATCTTAAATTTGCTCAAGTTGCTTTTACAGCGAGTTTGCAGCAAGAATTAATCGCTAGAACTGACTACGAGTTAATTCATCCGGAAGGATTAGAGCTATTAAATCAGTACTATCAAAAATACGCAGCAGTAATGACAGCGCCAGCTGGTGTGGAATATGATTTTGGTCGTCATCAAATATTTTTGAACTTGCCTGACCAAGAGCCGATTCGCTTGACTGGTAAGATCGATAAATTAGAATGGATCGACAAAGACCGCAGTGCGATACGGGTGATAGATTACAAGGCTTCGAAGCCAAAAAGCGAAAATGAAATTAAAGGTGAAACCAAAAATTCTACCGGCAACATTTGGACACAATTAGTGTTCTACAGTTTAATGGCCAAGTTGGATGATCAGTTCAAACCAGTAAACAAATTAACGAAATATCAAATCGAAGCCATGCAGGTTGATTTCCTAAAGCCTGAAAAGGGGCAATTAATTCGCCGTGATTTAGTGGTTACAAACGAAGATGAACAAGAGTTAACTACGGTAATTACCGCTGTGGTTGGTGGCATTCGCCGATTCGACTTTAATGGCAGCGCTGAATACCCTTTGTGCGGAAAATGTGAATATTGTAAACGCTTAGGAAGCATTGCCGGCTAGCACGCGCCGATAGATGTACAGTTGCAAAACCGTACTGAATAGGAACAATCCTAAACTGATTGCCACCGACATCCCGCGTCGATTGATTGAGAACAGATATAAACCAAAAGCCAAAGCTAAACATAGGCTGTTTAAGGCCACAATTAATAAACTTGAAAAATAGTGAATGCTCCAAGGTTTGTAGGCTTTAGGTAGCGTTTGGTTGCTCCAGCGTAGCGCTGGTGCCAAATCGGAATCGGAAGTTATGTAGGCGGACTTCACTTCGTTCATTGTTTGTAAACTACTTAACCAGGCTTGGCGTAAGCGCAGCATAATCGCTAAAAACACCCACCCAACGATGGCTGTGATTAATAGTAAACCAGCGCTAGCTACAAAAACGTTGTTGCCTTTCTGGGTACTGATCAAACCTGCAGAAATTGAACCAACAGCCGTTACAATCCCAATATAGTAATTAAGCATTGTGTAGCGGTCGTTAATAGCCTGGCTGGCAGTCTCTTTGGCGTAGCCAAACTCCATTTTTAGAATATCGGTGGAGTTTAAATCTGAATTTTTCATAACTTACTAAATCTAGATTAGGTTAAACTCAGTAAATATCTTAGTAAACACTTCTTTCTGATTTGGAAAATGCATCATCTCTAATGCTTCTAAAGGCTTTACCCAGCGATAAGTACGAATCTCTTCTAGTTGCAAGACTACTTCAATATTACTAGCCACACTTACAACATACACAGCCTTTTGTTGGCCCCTAAACTTTGTATCTTGCTTTACAAATTGAGGGTTAAATGGAAAATCGTATTGATTTAGGTGAGAACTTTTACCTACTAGTGTGAATGATTTGATTCCTGTTTCTTCTGCTAACTCTCTAGCTACAGCATCTAATTCACTTTTATCTGCTTCGTCAATACCACCACCAGCAAGTGCCCAATCAGTTTCAGAATAAGCCTGTTTTTGCAGTAAAAGCACCTCTGTGTTTTCATTAATAATGACAACGTCGACAGCTTGTCTGTAAGGAAGTTGGCGGTATTGTTCTTCGGTCATGTTAAATAATAGCATCTATAACGCCGGTCATCTAAATATTGAACAACAGCCTAACTTAAGGCTTGCATCAAAAAGAATAACCGCCTAAAATAAACTATGGCTAAGAAAATAGAAGAAACCACAACTGTAGTTACAGAACAAGTAGAAGTCGTTTCACGTGTTGGCGGCTTGATGCGCTTATTTGAATTGGAACGAAGTTTTTTAATCTTTGCCCTAATTTATTTCCCAGTAGCTTGGTTGTTTTTAGGCCGTGGTTATTTAGAAAACTTCTTATTGGCCATTTATACAGTGGTGATGATTATTTTAGCGGTGATGATGATTGCCAAATTCGTATTACATTTGGCCACTGCCGCCGATAACCGCGGCGCTCAATCTGGACGTTTGTTTGTAATGTACTTAATCGATGGCTTAGTGCCATTAGCAATGCTAAAAGTATTTGGTCACATTCTGAATATGATTTTGCCTTTCGATCGTCATCAAGGCATAGTCTGTGATTTAGTTCGTCTATTCAGACAATTCTATTACGAAATCTTTCAATTCCAGACGACACTTAACTACGTGATAATTGGTGGTTTAGTGATTACTTTTGTAGCCGCTGTGTGGGCAGTAACTAAGAATAATGAATAACTCCGAAGTTTGGTTATTTACCGATGGCGGGTCGCGGGGAAACCCAGGGCCAGCAGCTTCTGCGGCGGTACTGATGACTCCCGAGGGTGAAATTTTAGATCAAGAAGGGAAATTTTTAGGAGTAGCTACCAACAATATTGCCGAGTACGAAGGCCTATTGTTAGGTTTTGCGCTAATCAAAAAGCATAATTGCCAAAATGTAAAATTACACATGGACAGTGAATTAATTGTAATGCAAATGAACGGGGCCTATCGCGTAAAAGAGCCAAGATTAAAAGAAAAATGGGAGCAGGCCAAGCTGCTTAAAGCCGAAATTGCCCACCTTAAAATCGTACACGTCAGACGTGAAAAAAATAAACAAGCAGATGCTTTGGTGAACGAAGTCTTAGACGCCCAGTAATTTTAGTCTCCGTCTCAATTCCAGAATTCCTGTTACTTTAGGCTATACTATTTACAACTTAACTATTAAGTACGAAAATTATGTTTACCGCTACACAACTTGCCTACGCTTTTGACTCATTAGAACCGCATATCGATTCTGCCACTATGCATGTGCATTACGAAAAGCACTATATGACTTACTTAAACAATCTAAATGCGGGGATCGAAAAGCACCCAGAATTAGCCGACTTAACGATTGTGCAATTATTAAGTGATCTAACAAAGATTCCAGAAGATATCCGTACCGTAGTTAAAAACCAAGGCGGCGGTTTCTATAATCACAGCTTGTTTTGGGAACAATTAACACCAGAAACAAACGAAATCCCAGCAGAATTTAAAGCTGCCATCGAGGCTAAGTTTGGCACTTGGGAAGCTTTTGTGGTTGAGTTTAACGATAAGGCCACCAAGTTATTTGGTTCCGGCTGGGTATGGTTAGCTTACAGTTCAGAAAACGGTTTACACATTGTGCAAATGACAATGCAAGATAATCCGATTATGCAAAACGCTAAACCAATTTTAGGTATTGATGTTTGGGAGCATGCTTACTATTTAAAATATCAAAACAGGAGAGCGGAGTATATTCAGGCCTTTTGGAATGTGATTAATTGGCAGCGTGTTGCTGACTTGTATACGCAGGCTGCCTAGGTTAGTTCGGTGCAAACTGCTATTTTTGCTGTATAATCTTGGCGTACGGAGAGGTGCCAGAGTGGTCGAACGGACTGTCTTGGAAAGACAGCGTCTGAGCAATCGGACCGCAGGTTCGAATCCTGTCCTCTCCGCCAAGGCGCTTGAGGTTGGCGTTGATGATTTGATAAAATAATTATGGCAAACAAAGAAGCATCAGCACGAATAAAAATTAACAAACTTCTGGAAGAGTCCGGTTGGCGTTTTGACGATTCTTCAGAAGGTAAAGCCAATATCAAACTTGAGGCAGGCGTACAAATTCGTGACTTAGGTGATGATTTTGAACATACACAAAATGGCTATATAGATTATTTGCTTTTAGACGATAATAGTTTTCCTATCTGCGTACTTGAAGCCAAACGAGAATCCATCCATCCATTATCAGCCAAAGAAACCCAAGCACGCCCCTATGCTATGGGACAAAATTGTCGTTTTGTAATTCTCTCAAATGGAGTCTCTCATTATCTTTGGGATATCGAATCAGGTCATCCGGAAATTATCACTGAATTTCCTACACAGGCGTCACTAATGCATCGATTTAAATATCAGCCCAATACAGCAGAACTTGTTTCAGAAAAGGTTGATACTAAATATTTAGAACCAAAAAGAACCTTGCGAGATTACCAAGTAGAGGCAATTCACGCCATACAAGATGCAGCAAAAAACGGTAAAAATAGATTTTTACTAGAAATGGCAACTGGTACAGGTAAGACGACCACATCAGGAGCGATTTGTAAGCTTTTTCTTCGTACTGGTAATGCTAGTCGTATTCTTTTCCTTGTAGATCGTATCGAACTAGAAACTCAAGCTGTAAACGCACTCAAGGATTTATTTGATGGACAATATTTTGTAGAAAGATTTAAGGACGGCAATTGGGAGCGTGGTCATATTGTTGTTTCCACAGTGCAAACACTTTTAGCTGGTAATAAATATCGAGAGTATTTTTCTCCTACTGATTTTGAGCTTGTTATTTCAGACGAAGCACACAGGTCGCTTGGCGGAAATTCACGAGCAGTTTTTGAATATTTCCTCGGATATAAATTAGGTCTTACTGCAACCCCAAAAGATTATCTCAAAGGTGTAGATGAAAAAGATTTGATAGAGAAAAATCCAAAAGCGCTTGAAAAAAGAAACTTAAGGGATACTTACATAACTTTTGGATGTACCGATGGTAATCCGACATACAGGTACGATCTTAAAAAAGGTATTGCTGATAAGTTTTTACTAAAACCGTTTGTTATTGATGCTCGTACTGAAATTACAACAGAATTACTCTCTAAAGAAGGGTATGCGGTACAAGTAGATACAGAAGACGACGGTACTGACGATGCGATATTTGGGGCTAGACACTTTGAACGAACTTTTTTTAATGAAGACACGAATAGAGTTTTTTCTGAAACAATTTTAAAAAATGGTCTTTTGGATCCGCTCACAAATGAATTTGGTAAGACACTCGTTTTTTGTGTTAGTCGAGCTCATGCGGCCAAAATTGCCAATCAATTAAATATTTTGGCTGACCAAAAATGGCCAAATAAATATCAAAGCGATTTTGCAGTACAAGTGACAAGTGGTATAGGTAACGAACAGCAATTTACTAAAGATTTTGTAAACAATAGACTTTTAGGGAAATCACGTTTTGCGAATGACACTCATCCTGACTACGACACCTCCAAGGCTCGTGTATGCGTAACTATAGGAATGATGACCACTGGTTATGATTGCCCAGATTTGCTAAATATCGCACTTCTCCGTCCGATATTTTCTCCGTCCGATTTTATCCAAATGAAAGGACGAGGAACTAGAAAAAATATTTTTCTTTACCAAGAAACAGGCGAAAGCAAAGAAAAAGAAAAGTTCTTATTGTTAGATTTTTTTGGTAACTGTGAATATTTTGAAAAAGATTTTGATTACGATCAAAAACTTACATTACCTATTGCCAAAGATGGTACAAAAATATTACTTGCAGATCCGATTGTTGACACCACTGAAAGACCAGATAAAGTTGATGCAAAAACTCCTGATGATATTGCGACGGTAACAGAAATTCATATTGGCGATGAGGGCATGAAGATTGATAGAAGTCTTTATCCTCACCAACAGTTTGAGCAAGTAATTCAAGAAAGTGAGACTCTCAAAAAAGTACAAGCCGAGCAAGGAATTGAAGGGCTTGAAGAATACATTAAAGTAGAAGTATTCAATAAACCAAGCGAGTATTGGAATGCCGAAAAAATACGCCAGTCGTATGAAAAAGAATATCAAACAAAACGTAAAATTAGTTTGACTGAAATGATACTCAAGGCATTAGGGATGCAGAAAAACTTTAAAAGCCGAGATGAACGCGTAGATGAAGAATATCTAAAATTTATTGATATTCAACGACCAGCAATAGCTGAAGACCAAGTTGAAAAAGCTTCTATTCTCAAAACATTTTTTGAAACTTATGTTTCAGATTATACATTTAGAAATATTATTGATGACGGTAGATATGGAGAACTCGCAGTATATCCATCTTTCACAATGCAAGAATTACAAGTACTCAATGGCGCGATTGATGATGTAAAAAATTATGCAGGTGAATATTTACAACAAGAAATGGCTGAATTTGCTTGGAAATAATTATAAAATTTATGCTTACTACAAATGTAAAACAACAAATCAATACTGCCCGAGACATTCTTGTCGGGAAAATCCCCGATCCAAAGGGTCAAATTGACCAGATTACCAATGCACTCATCTATAAATTTATGGATGATCAAGACAGGCTTGCTCTCACCTTACCCAATGGAAAGCCGAGCTTTTTCGTAAATGAATTAAAGCCCTATGCGTGGCATAAATTATTTGATACCAAACTATCAAACCAAGATAAGGCTAATTTATATGTAGAGGGTATAGCAAAACTTTCCGTCTGCAAACACTTACCAGACCTCTTTCGAGATATTTTTAAGGATGCATATTTGCCTTTTCGTGCTCCGGACACAATTGCAATGTTTTTAAATGAAATAAATAAATTTGATTATCATCATAGTGAAGATTTAGGAAATGCTTTTGAATACTTACTTTCAATTATGGGTTCACAAGGTGATGCTGGGCAGTTTAGAACACCTAGAAACATCATTGAATTTATTGTTGATGCGGTTGACCCAAGTAAAGATGACCATATTCTCGACCCAGCATGTGGCACAGCCGGATTTCTCGTAGAGGCATACAAACATATCACTAAAGACAAAAAACTTACACCAAACGAGGTGCAGGAGCTTGCAAAGCATATTCATGGCGTAGATATTGACCCTGGAATGGCAAAAATCGCCAGAGTAAACTTATATCTTCACGGATTCAAAACTCCACTAATCACCGAAGACGATACACTATCAGATGAAAAGCTTTGGGGTACAAAATACGATGTAATACTCGCCAATCCGCCTTTTATGACACCGAAAGGTGGCATTGTTCCGCATGATAAATTTAGTATAAAGGCAAATAAAGCAGAAATATTGTTTACTGATTATATAGCAGAGCATCTCAAGTTGGCTGGTCGTGCAGGGATAGTTGTACCAGATGGCATCATAAACACATCAGCAAATGCATATAAACAACTACGAAAAATGCTCGTGGATGATAATTATCTTTGGGGTGTTGTTTCTTTGCCTGCTGGTGTTTTTAATCCATACAGTGGAGTAAAGACGTCTATTTTACTTCTAGATAGAGAGAGAGCTACAAAGAACAAAGAGATTTTATTTTTCAAAGTAGACAATGATGGTTTTGATCTAGGGGCACAAAGGCGAGAAATAGCAAAAAATGATTTACCAGACGCACTTGAGGCTGTAAAGAAATGGAAGAATGGTGAGAAAGTAGAAAATATAAAAGCACTTTATATTGAAAAAGGGAAAATTGCCGAAAGTGGTGATTACAACCTCTCCGGCGACCGATATCGCGTTGCGACCGATTACACCAATGCTAAATGGCTGATGGTGGAGTTGGGGGGTGTTTGTGAGCTTCATAGGGGTGTCGTTTACTCAAAAGATGATGAGGTTTCAAACAATGGGCATAAAATACTAAGAGCAAATAATATCTCATTGAGTGATACTTTGATTTTAGATGATATTAAATTGATTTCTAGAGATTTAAAACTAAAGGATAGCCAGAAATTACGAGCAGAGGATATTTTTATTTGTCTTGCTAGTGGAAGCAAAGACCATGTCGGAAAAGTTGCCTATATACCCAATGACACAGATTTTTATTTCGGTGGTTTTATGGGTGCTATAAGAGTAAAAGAAAAAACTATTTCACCACAGTACCTCTTTCATTTACTTAAGGATCAAAAATTTAATGATTTTTTGGGTCAAGAAATAAGTGGAGCAAATATTAATAATTTAAATTTTGGTATTCTTTCGCGATATCAAATCCCTCTCCCGCCTCTCGAAATCCAAGAGCAGATTGTGGCGGAGCTGGACGGCTACGCAGGCATCATCGCCGGCGCCAAACAAATTGTGGGGAGTTGGAAACCGAGTTTTAAAGTTGATGCAGAATGGGAAATTAAAAATCTTTCTGATGTTTGTACTCAAATTACTGACGGGACTCATCAGACACCTAAGTATACTAATGAAGGTGTGCCATTCTTACGAGTAACAGATATCACAAAATCAAACGATTCAAAAAAATATCTTTCAGAAGAAGAACATAAAGAACTAATAAAAAGATGTAAGCCGGAAAAGGGCAATGTTCTTTATACAAAAAATGGAACTATTGGTATAGCAAAGATGATTGATTGGGATTATGAATTCAGTATTTTTGTCAGTTTAGCTCTACTAAAACCCAAGAAGCAGGTATTAGAAGGTAAGTATCTAGAACATTTTTTGAACAGTGGTCTGGCAATGTCTCAAGCAATGGCACACTCAAAAGCAGGGACAATCACAAATTTACATTTAATTGAAATAAAACAATTTCAGATTCCTCTTCCACCTCTCGCCATACAAAAACAAATCGTGGAAAAAATAGAAGCCGAGTGCGCTCTGGTGGAATCTTCCAAAAAACTTATTAAAATTTACGAACAAAAAACCAAAGAATCTATCGCTAAACTTTGGGCGGAATAATTTTAAATAATATGGATAATAAAAATTTAGAAATAAAATTTGGTGGAGATCTGCATGAGATAGATGTAGAACTTTTGATCGAATCTCTTATAAATTATTCTTCTGTCACACAAGAAACAGCAGCGTATTTATCACCTGGAATTAAAGTGGACATAAAAGTTAAAGCCCCAAGAGAGGGAAGTTTTATAATTTTATTAAATTTAATAGCCCAAAATGCACGCGATTTATTTACAAAAGAAAATATCACATTAGCCGCAGAAATTGTAACGATAGTTGGTGGATTATATGGATTGAAAAAATGGATTGCAAAAAATGGTAAGCCAGAAATTGTTAAACCAAACGATGATAACAGTATTGAAATTTCAAATAACAACGGAAATATCACAATAAGCAATAATGTTTATAATATTTATCAAGAGAACCCAAAGGTTAGAGAAAATCTAAGAAATACCTTTGCAAAGTTGAAGGAAAGAGAAGAAATAATTGATTTTTCGATCAAAGATGTTGATACGGGTTTAGATATTTTTAAAGTTGAAAAAGAAGATTTTTCGGCTTTAGCTTCGGGAGATGACGAGATTGAGCAAAGAAAGCAAAAGGTTATTAAAGAGAATCAGGAATTATCACTTTTCAAAATAGTTTTTAAAGAAAATTACAAATGGGAATTTTTTTACCAAGGAATTAAAATTTATGCATCAGTAAAAGATGAAACATTTTTCAAAAAAATAGAAAAAGGAGAAATTGCATTCAGAAGTGGAGATAAGCTTGTCGTTAATTTAGAAATTGAACAAGTATTTAATGAATCGGCAAATATATTTGTAAATGAAGGGTATAATATTCTAAAAGTTATAGAACATATGCCGAGAGTGTCCTCCGTTCAATATTCTTTAGGTTTTGAAAATTAATTATGTATGAAGATGCACAAGAAATTTTCAAATATCTACCAATAGAACCAGGAAGTGAATCTCGATATATTAAACAGCTTTGGGACTCTTTTATTTTACTGAGTGAAGGAAAAGATGATGTACCGTTTTTTTCTATTGTTCCATTCCACTTATTATTTATGCAGGCGGTGCAATACAAGGCATATCGTATCAGTGCGTGGAAAAAAGATTTATATTTATCAAAAATCAATTCAAGCCGGTGTAGGACATACGGAGAAGGAAACAAACAACAATTACTAAATAATATCCCTTTAAATAAAGATGATGTTTGGGACACAACACAGTCACCAGTTAAAACACTATGTCTAATAAATGAAAAGGATTTATTTAACCTTTTTGATGCCGTGGAAATCGACCAAGATATAAAAAAACGCGTTTGTGCGTTAGTTGATAATAGAAACGACAGACTTCATGCCAATGGCGAAATAGACGAGGAAGCAGAAAGTAAAATAAATGAGTATTTAAGTATTCTAGATCACATTCATAAACAATGCATAGAAAAAGAAGTAAATAGAAATATTCAGCGGAATTGGGCAGGCGATATTGAAGAAGGAATCTTAGATTTAAAAGAATTTTTTCAAACAAAGTTTTTGTACTCACAATTTAGCCCACATGATTTTGGCGATGTAATTGGTGACTTGCTAAAAGCTGAAAATTTGGATTTTGAGCAATGGGAACAAGTTGTGAATAAGGGTTTGGAATTGGCTTACGATCAAACAATTTTTGAATTGAAGCTCATTGCTTCTTCAGATGAATTTGATGAAGGTAAAAAATTTAATGCTGACAGGATTATAAGAGAAAATGGTGAAGAAAGCCCACTACTTACTTTGGATGATGCTCAGGATTCAGGGGTTATTTGATATAGAGAGTAGTATTGCTTGTGCACGCGCATTGGGTGGGTGGTGTAAGCGCAATATGATTTGCTTGGGCTATCCGGCAGTTTGGTACAATCCGCTTTTTTTAACTACCACAAGACTCGGACAGGAAGCATACGGTGTATAATTAAAACATGAGTGAAAACTACGCTTATTTAGAACTAATATTTTACAAAGAAGCAAATCAATACTTTAAGGATACACTAAATAAAGTTGTTTCTGAACAGCAGTTTTACTATTCTGACGTAATTTCCAGAATTGCAGGAGACGTCACAGATAAAGCACACTTTACAATATTTTTTGGACTAAAAGAATTTGAAATACATAATCCTGAACTACAAGAAATAGTTAAAAGTATTAACATAAATGAGTTAGTTCCAACAAAACTATTTCTAATTGATGGATTTCAAGGACTATACAAAGTTCTTTGCCTAGAAATTTCTGATGAAGACAAGTCTTTAATCACACTTTCAAAAAAAATGAACGAATTTGAACACGAAGAGAGATTAGAAAAACGAGAATTTAAACCCCATATTACCCTAGCCTACGTAAATGCTGATTATCAAATACCACAAAACTTTGAACTAGATATTCAGCCAATTAAAGTAGAAAAAGCACAACTTTCTAACTAGATAAATCTTTAAAATGCTTAAATACACGATAATTTCATTCTTTTACAACAATCTACTTAAACCTCTCTTCTTTTGCTTTAATCCAAAACTTATGCAAATTTACCATCAGGCTTGATCGAATCTTAAATTATAATTACTTTAATAGCTTTAATCTTTGGTTATATAGATATTAAGTCTTTCACCAGTTCAATAAGAGTTATTCAAGGAAGTAGAGATAAATATGGAGATCTTAATGCCGTAAAAAAGGAATTAGAGGGTGCAAAATCACTAGAAAGAACTAGCACGCGCCTTGTTTCGTGTCACATCAACCATAGTTAACATACTTCTCGGCAATACTTTCTTTCAGTTATAACGCCATAGCCCAACCTATTTCCCAGCTTATAATTTTGTTTCTATTGGTATAATTACCGTATGAGCAATAGAGAAGATCTAAAGTTAATTATTTATGAAGCTGACGCTTTACTATCAGATACGTCGATATTCTCCATTCTTGGTCTAAACAATCCTGTAGATAAAGTGTTCGATAAAATTGCCGGTAAAGGGTATTACCTAGCAGCATTAGGTGCGTTAACAGTGCTTGGACTTTACTCTAGAATCTATTTTGCTTTAAAGTCAAAACCACCTAGAGTACTAAGTAAAAAACAGACACTGGCTATTACTAAAATCAAAAAGTTGATCGCAGGTAACAAACTTGAAAGTTACTTTATACAAAAGCAGCTAGACTCAATTTCATCTAGCGATGAAGATTCCTTTGTGAAATTCATGGATTATCTCAGGATTAGTGGAATAGACTTGGGGCTAAAGAATAACGAGTTTAGGATTGCTTGGAAGCAAATTAGAAATATGATTTCACATCTAACTTTCCCACTTCGAGCTGTTGGTGGAACACATATTGACTCAACAAAGTTTGAAGCAATCAAATACTTGAATCTCCCAATTTATAATTCCGTTGATGTAATGGAGATTATGAGAAAAGCCTTCCTATCCACGGAAGCCTTTAAGATGGATTACGGTTTTTTAACGATGCATAGTAGTGTTCTACTGGCCTATATTTATCCAATTAGAGATATTCTAATTAAGGAAGTCGCTAGTTCTACTGAAAAAAGCTGTGAGATCGCGCTGAATTCAGTTAAAGCGATATTCAATCGTCAAAAAGTTAAGTTAACTTAAGCTGGCGTTGCTTAAGTTCAGATCTGGATCTGATGCTAGACAGAATTTTGAGTCGCTCCTCTGGACTTCCGAATTGTATTATTTCCATTACTAACCCGTGGGGGTATATCCGTAGCGGTCAGCATATTTGTATAGTACAAATATATAAAAATCATAACATTAATCCCTGAATTATATATTCAGGTAAATTATCGATAAAAACTCCTGTGATAACAGACACAATTCTCCTTCTGGGATCTCCCTGTACTGTTTGATACGCAGGGCATACACCTTCTTCAATTGAATTTAGCAGTTCTTGTACATCGGGTGATAATACATATGGACCTTTTCCATATATATTATCCTCATTTTTTAGAAATCCATTAATTTCTTTATGCATTGCCTCAAAAACTACACCGCCTGGTCTCAATGCACTTTCAAATCTAGTTTTTAATTCTTTTCTGACAAGTTCAAATTGAAACCGTTCGTTTTTAATATTAAGCATCTCCGTAGAGATGAAGGCCTCAGCAAACTTGGTGTAAGTACCTATGCCTTCTGCTTCAAATAGGTAAATATATCCTAATTCTTTAATCGAAGTAAATGCATCAGGTTCTTTAGATTTAAAATATATGTAAGCTAATTTGTTAATAGTTTCAAGGTCTAACCCGGCTACTCCTTTTCTTTTTGTCACAAGCAGATGGAACATCAAATCTGTAAATATTTCCCTATATTTGCCTATAGAGTAAGGTCTTTCACCCTTTAATTTAGCGAGAATCCCTTCTGAGAGATCTTGTTCATTTAATGCAATTGAGTACATAGCACGTCTAATTCGATATCTTCCTGCAAGGACTTCAGGGCTATCTATAAATTCTTTGCAGATTCTATGTAAGTCAGTACTACCTGAGACTGCACCAGGGAAAATATTAGTGTGCATGAATGCGTCAATTAGCATTGCAAATTCTGATTTACCATTTCCAGTAGGAGTATCTATTCTTGGCATTAGTGCATTATACGACTGGTTGAGGTTTTTAGCCAAAATCTAGATATGCGAGTTGCCTACAGCAATGCTCTTGACTACGCAGTAAATTACTTCCTGTAGTTTCTGGGTGGCATTTTCGAGCTCAGACTTTAATAGCATCCCATTTACTAAGTGCATCTACGAAATTGAACAGTGTTAAATTGCAATTTACCCGAGACTCTGGTTTACGCATAAAGAATTATACAATAGGTAATAGGATATAATTCGATACGGGCTAACCCCATGAACCAAATTTTCAATTACACTCTAATTCGCAGCAAACGAAAAACTTTGAGCATCCAGATCAAACCTGGTGGAGAAATATTAGTGCGTGTACCAAAACGCTTAAGCGACAACCAGATTGATCAATTTATATCAGAGAAGTCGGTTTGGGTAGATAAGCATCTAGTAAAAATGCAAACCAGATTAGTAAAAAATCAAATACCTAAAGGCTTTGTAATGTTTTTGGGTAGGCAATACAAATTAGAGTTTGCAGAAGCAGCCAAAGCAATTAAAGTAGACCAAAACCAGATTATAGTGCCAGCAAAGTTTAGAGAACAACTACCAGCTAAATTAACAAAGTGGTACAAGCAAGAAGCGAAAGCATATATTACTGAACGCGTAACTCATTTAGCAGTATTGCATGGCTTTAGATTCAAAGCTATCAGTATCACCTCGGCAGTCACCCGCTGGGGATCTTGCAGTGCCAGTAACAAAATTAACTTTAGTTATCGTTTAGTCATGCTCGAAAAAGCCGCCATAGATTACGTAATTATCCACGAACTTTGTCATACCAAAGAACATAACCACGCAGATAGGTTCTGGCGGCTGGTTGAAGCTGCATATCCCACATACAAACAACAAGAAAGGTATTTGAAAGAGGTGAGTACTAGTCTTGAGTTGGATGCTATGTACACGCAAATAGACTAAGATAGTAACAGCTTCATTATTCACAAACAGAGCAATTTAATAGCTCAGCACCAAGTAAACGAGCGGCATTTTCGTTCTTATGATAGTACAAGCTTTTAACACCTTTTTCCCAGGCGGCAATAATTAATTGATTCACGTCTTTTAATGGAGTGTCTGGGTGCACTTTAAAGTTTAACGACTGACTTTGATCTATATGTTTTTGGCGCTGGGCGGCTTGGTTCACAATCGCCATATGGCTAGTTTCTGTGTACGTTCTGAATACGTTTTTCTCGTGGTCTGTTAAAAAATCTAGATCTTGGACTGATCCGTTGCTACGCACAATTGTTTTCCAAGTTTTCTCGTCGTTTTTCTTCTTATCAATCAATAGTTTCTCAAGATTCTGGTTACGAATTTGGTAATCCACTTTTGCTAATTCTTCGTTGTAAGCATTAGCTGTGTATGGCTCAATTCCTTGGCTAGATTGCCCAAAGATAAACGATGAACTTAGAGTTGGAGCAATGGCGGTCAAGGTCACATTACGGCGTCCAAAGCCTTTTAACAGCGGTGGTTCTTCGAATAATTTAGCAAGTTCAGTAGAAGCCTCCCAAGCTTGATCTTCGATTGTTCTAAATACTTCGCCGTTTAAGCGCATCGCGTCCATAGAGTCGAAGGGAACCATATTTTGCTGCAACAAATCGTGCCAACCTAAAACACCAATTCCTAACGCCCGCTGGTTAATCGCAAAGTTTCTAGCTCTCTCAAAAAACGGAATTTCTGCTGTTTGATCGATAAAGTCGGACATCACAGAGTCTAATAAGTAGGTTAGAACAGCTACTGCGTCGGTATTTTTCCACTCTTCGTAGTAGCGTAAGTTCATGGAAGATAGATCGCACACAAACGACTCTTCTTCGTTACTTGAAAGTGCAATCTCGGAACAGAGGTTACTGGCGTTAATCTTAATACCATTTAGTTTATAAACGTCTGGCGCATTATTATTTACGTTATCGTAAAAGAAAATGTAGGGAACACCACGGTCGTTTCTGGATTTTAATACTTTGGCCCAAGTCTCACGTTTCTTTTCGTCTCCGGCAATCATTGACTTCATCCATTCATCTTTTACTACTACACCAGTTAGAATTGACTGAATAGTGCTGCCTTCACCACGAATATCTAGAAATTCGTCGATATCACCATGGTCAATTGGTAAATAGGCGGCCAAAGAACCCCGTCTCACATCTGATTGTTTGGTGACTTGAATCGTCTTATCGAACAGTCCCATAAAATGCACTGAACCTTCGCTACTCCCACCAGAGGAAATTGGCGCACCGCGGTGTCTGACATCGCCAAAATATGCAGAAGTACCGCCGCCGTATTTACTCATCATCCCCACCTCGGCGACTGTACGTAAAATCCCATCCATACTATCTGGCACGTAGGATCCGAAACAGCTGATACCTAGTCCTCGCCCAGCACCAAAGTTAGACAAAATTGGACTAGATAGGCTGTAGTAACCACGTCCTAAGTAATCGTAGAACTTATCGGCGTAACCTTTAATTCCCAAAATACTTTCTGCTTTATCGGCGATTTGGCGAAATCTTTGTATAGAAGTAACTCCTGGCCTTAAGTAAGACTGCATGAATTTTTCTGATTTTTCATTCAGCCAAAAAAATGGTTCTTTGCTCATATATAATTATGTTAAAAGTGATTAAAATAAATCATCAGCAGTAAAACTCTGCTGAGCTCTGGTATAGCTGGTAGGTCTGGAATCAAAGAAATCTTGTCTAGTCACACCTACAATTTTGTCTTCGAACCAATCAACTTCTTTGATTGCTTTTTCGTCTACTTCGAAAGCTGGTTTAAACCCAATGCCTTCTAATCCTGAATTAAATCTGTATTTGATGAATTCTAAAATGCTGGATTTTGGTAAAAATTCTAATTCGCCTTCTTCTAAAATCCAATCTAGCACTTCTTGTTCAGCTACATATGCTTCTTTACAAGCCTTAATTACATAGTTCTCGAAGTCATCTCCCATAAACAGTTCTGGATTTTCTTTTTTGATAATATTAATTACTGTAGTCCCAAACATAGAATGAATTTGTTCTTCTTTGGATGTAGCCGAAACAATATTGGCAATTCCTTTTAACAAATTCTTGTGTTTTCTAAACGACATCATAATCAAGAACTGGCTAAATAAAGACACATGCTCGATAAAAATAGAGAACACCAGCAAATTTTTAACTCTTTCTTTAGTGTCAGTAGTTTCCTTATTTATATACTTCTTCAAATAATCCATCCTAGTTTTTAGTGGCGGGATTTGTTCAATTGTCAGAAAAATTTCATTTAAGCCCAGGAGCTCAATTAGGAAAGAATAAGCATCGCTATGGCGGACTTCGGATTCGGCAAATGTGTAACCAACGGCTGCAATTTCAGGCTTTGGTAACCACTTATAAATGCCGCCCCAAAACTCTTTTACCGGCAGCTCTATTTGAGCGATAGCCAACATGGTACGCTTAATGGCTTCTTGCTCAGGCTTTGAACACTTAACCCGGTAATCTTGAATATCGATATTTACTTCGGTAGCGTATTCTGTGTGCACCCAAAAAGACTGCCTGATCGCATCTTTGTACTTGAGTACTTCTGGGTACTCCACAGGTTTGAGGCTCATACGTGTTTTAAATATGTTCATGTTATTTAGCTTATGATCTAACTAAAAGTAAATTGTGGCCTAAACCACACTAAACTGCAGAAGCACGATTTGGCAGATTCGTCTTAACTCCTACAAATTCTCAAGCGTTAAGCTTAATCGCCGCAACTCTCTGAAAGCAGCTAGCTTTACTGTATATTGTGGTGTACTTTGAACTACCCACTACATGTTGCGGTTGATAGTTAGTCTACAAACTTTAAAACCGATTTACAAGCCTACAATTTTGCTTACTGGCTAATGATCAAAAAATGAAATCCTTGACTGGATTGTTTAATTAGACCCGAAGAAATTCGAAGAAAATATTAGAAGATAGTTTAAGGAAATTTTTGTAAATTTAATGTAAGCTAATAAAGTTTAATCCTAAATTACGAAATATGATCTTAAGTATTAAAGAAGTCCTAGAACGAAACCTTATTCGCGGTCGTGATTTTGCTGATGGCGAAGGCTTAGTCGAGCCTGAAGGTGCCGCTATCGATATTCGCTTGGGAGAAATTTGGCAAATGCAGCCAGCATCTGAGGCTTTCTTGGGTAAAACTACGCGCAAAACCAGAGAATATATTAAAGTGGCTGAGTTTGTTGGCGGCCAAAGTGATTGGTTTGTTTTAGAGCCTAATATGTACTATCAGTTTAAGGCGGTTGAGGAGATGGCGGTGCCAGCAGATGCTGTGGCTAGGTTTGTGGCTAGATTTAATTTGCTTTCTTGCGGTATCTTGATTCTAGGCTACAAAGCAGACCCAGGTTACATCGGTCAATTTGTGGTGCCGGTAGTTAATTTATCTGGGGTGCCATTTAAAATTGAACTGGGTGCTAGATTCGCCCAATTTGAATTTCATCGAATCGATGGCGAATCTGTGCAATACCGCGGTCAATGGCAAGGGGGCAGAGTATTTACCGAAAAAGAAGAGGTGCAGGTTTAGGCTTCTTCGTCTGCCTGAGCAATCATTATTCCGTTAACATTGCCATTGCCTTTATCAACTATTTTAAAGAACGCTATTGTCTTTTTGACCAATTCTTGTGCTAGTTGAGGAGTCGCTGTATTTAGTAGCTGAGTTAACGTGCCTTGTGAAAAGCCATGTACTAAAATTGCTTCAGATATCATTCTTGTCAGCTCGTATGTCACAGGAGTGTCAACGTCTAAAGGTGGTAGAATTTTACCAGCTTTTAAATTGTCTATTATTCTTAATACACAAGGGTTTTCTGTATAGGCTATTACTTGCATCCCAGTATTATTCACAGCAGAGCTCACACTAGTAGCAATATGGTGATGGTGTAGTAATTGTCCTAGCTCTTCAATTATATTTTTTATAGCAGCTTTTAAATTACTATGTGCATACTTATGATCAGTATTAGCAATGGGGTCCCAAGCGACTGGTTTTTTTTGTACAGTTGTTTGTCCTAGTACTGTAATACTTGGATACAAAAAGTAAGTTATCGGATGAGTCACGCCCCTTGTGTTGATATCTTCAGTAAGTCCATATGTAGCTTCTATACTTCTGCGTATCTCGGGGCTATCGTTTCTCGTAATATCTAAAACCCGATCTAACTCATCTAAAGTGATCACAATTAATGCTTTATGAATTGCAGATAAGGTTAATACTGGTTCATATACAAACAGATTACAAAACTCTAATAGCATTTCGTCGCTCATAAATGGAGCCTTTAATACTTGACCGTCTTCCATAATTAAATCACAGAAAGGAAATTCTGACTTCTTTTTATAAAGCCAGTTAGTAAAAATAGCTGCTTGTTTATATGTAGGTCGAAATCCTAATAACATTAGTCTGCACATAAAAGCATTGTAACCGCTAACTTGCTTAGGGTTAAACAAACTCTGGCCATTTGGGGCTAAGATTAGAAACTGCCGCTCGCCCGCTACCATTTCCTCTACGGCATCAAAGAAGTTCAATCTACCAGCTATTAAATCCACTGGTGCTATAAGTAGATTACTAAGTATCACTCTAATAATCTCAGGAGTTATAATCTGTGTTTGGTGAATAAAATCAGTTACTCTGCGCATAATTGATTATATCACAGTAATATTATCCTCCTTTTTCCTAAATAAACATCTGGAACTAGCACCTTGCCATTAAATCTAAACGGTGTAAAATTAATGCTTGTGAGTGAAACTTCTGAAATAACCCTAAACTCTACGTCCAAGCCTAAAACTAAAGGAAAAGAACCAAATATTGGGATGACTGAAATAGTGTATCCAGCATTAAAGCCTTTAAGACTTTTGTTAGGAATACTGCTTGGTATCGCCGTGATTTCCAACATATTAACCGTGGCTTTGCCAAATCAAATCTCAAATTTGATCGATCAAGGATCTGCAGCCAACGGCTCGCCAGTATTGGCTTTAGTAGTAGCGATTTTCGGACTGGCTGTGATCACAACTATTTTGGGCTCATATTTTGCCCAGCACATGGCCTTTAGAATGCGCAACATTGTGTTCGCAAAATTAATCAAGCAACCATTTCGTTTTGTATCCGAACAAACATCCAGTAAATTGTTAAGCATTCTCACATCTGATATAGACGTGATCCGCGATGTGGTAAACCAAGCCATGGTGCAGATTATCTCGGCCATAGTTTTATTGATCGGTTCAACTTACGTACTATTAACAACTAATTGGAGATTAGCCTTAGCTTCACTAACGATTTTGCCAATTTTGGCTGTCGCCTTTGGACTAGTTCTAAGTAGAATCATAAAATATTTTGTAGTAGCAAAAACAGTTGGCGACATGCTAAACAGAGTTATTAGCGAAAGTATAGGCGCTGCAGGTTTAATTCGTGTTTTGAATACTCACGAAGCTGAGAAAAGTAAATTGCAAATTTTCAATACCCAAGCCAAAGAAGTTGGCTTAAAAATATTGAAAGGCTTTGGAATTATGATTCCTACAATCGCAATTATTTCTAGTCTTGGCACACTAATTGTATTGTATTTAGGTGGAAATATGCTTTTGCAGGGAGAACTAACCCTGGGACAATTCATTGCATTCAATACATATTTAGGTTTGGTGATTTTCCCAATCGTGATAATTGGCTTTATCGGTAGCAGTATTTCCAGCGCCTTCGTATCCTTAGATCGTATCGCCCAAGTAATTAAAAGCACTTACAAATCACCATTTGGCTCAACTAAAGCAGATTTCTCTGGTGAAATTGCCGTGCAAAATATTAAACTGGAATTTGATAATCGTCCGATATTAAAAGGAATTTCTTTACGTATCTTGGCCAAAAAACGCACCGCAATTTTAGGCCCAACTGGTAGTGGTAAAACGCAGTTAATGTATTTAATGTCTGGGCTGCTACAACCAAACGATGGCCAAATTCTGTTTGATTACAAGCCGTTATTTGATCACTCGCAAGATAGTTTTTATGAACAAGTAGGTTTGGTTTTTCAGGATAGCGTGTTGTTCAATACTACACTGCGAGAAAATGTGGCCTTTAAAACAGGTATTACCGACGAACAGATTTGGACAGCATTGGAGGCTGCCGAGCTGGCAGATTACGTACGCACTTTGCCAGAAGGACTAGAAACTAAAGTATCTGAGCGTGGTACAAACTTGTCTGGTGGTCAAAAACAAAGATTAATGTTGGCCAGAGCTTTAGCTGCTAGCCCACGTATCCTGTTCTTAGACGACTTCACAGCACGTGTAGATGTGGGTACCGAAGAACGTATTTGGGCTAATTTACAAAATCTTTACCCACAATTGACATTAGTAGTTATTACCCAAAAAATCTCTACTGCCAAAGAGTTTGACCATGTCGTGTTGTTGATGGAAGGTGAATTATTGGCCGCCGGTACACATACCGAGTTGTTAGCTCAAAGTCCTGAATATAATCAAATTGTGCAGTCTCAGCAATCAACCAATCAAGAATAATGGAATACGATCTAACTAAAATTGAAGACAGAAAACCAGCTAGCTGGGCCACAATCGCCAAGCGTTATTTAGTAGGCGAGTGGTGGTGGGCTTCTCTGGCAATGGCCACTGTACTAATTGGCTCATTCACAGCTATCTTTGGCCCATACGTAATTGGTAAAGCTGTAGATGAACTGACACTTAATCGTGATTTTCAAGCCACACTTTCGTTTTTACCTATCTTGGTAGTTACTTATATTATTTCGTTTGTGAGCGATTACAACCAAATTATTATTATGGGTTCAGTTGGGCAACGAATTTTGTATAAATTACGGGCGCAGATTTTTGCCAAGCTGCAAGAATTACCATTGGCTTTCTTTAACGCCAACAAAGCCGGAGACTTAATTTCTCGTATCAATAAAGACACCGATAAAATTAACTCGGTGATTTCTGAAGGATTAATCAGATTAGTGGGTAGTATTTTCTCTTTAATTGGTGTGGCGATTGCGATGTTGGTAATTAATTTACAATTGGCGCTGACAATTCTATCGCTTACAGTTGTGTTGATAGTTCTAACCCAGTTAGTTTCACCTTTGCTACGCAGATTAAATAGAACAAACCTAGACGCTGGTGGAGATTTGAGCGCTCAAATTCAAGAAAGTTTGAACGGATTTAAAGCAATTGTGGCCTATAATCGACAAGATTTTGCTGCTAACAAATTTGGTATTGCCAATGATCGTAGTCGCAGTGCCGGTTTGTGGTCTTCGATTGTGAACCAATTGATCAACCCCTCATACGAGTTAGTCTCGAATATGGCTTCGGTGTTGGTAGTATTGGTCGGAATATCTTTGGTTTTTGATGGCAGTATTACTTTTGGCGTACTATTTACATTTATCACCTACACACGTTACTTCTACGAACCACTACGTACTTTTGCTAGCATTTGGACAAGTGTCCAAACTGGTATGGCAGCCTGGTCACGCGTGAGCGATGTGTTAGATTTACAATCAGACATGCAAGTTTTGCCAAACAATAAACAAGCAGATTTAGAGCATAAGCTGATTTTAGAATTGAAAGATGTAGGTTTTATTTACCCAGATGGGTACAAAGTTTACCAGCATATAAATCTATCTTTAGAAACAGGTAAGACTTACGCCCTAGTTGGACCAACGGGTGGCGGTAAAAGCACTACAGCGGCATTAATGGCCAGACTTTACGATGCAACTAGCGGTGTCGTTTTACTACATGGCCGCGATATTCGCAGTTTCGAAGCTGCAGAATTAGCCGACTTTATCGGCTTTATTTTGCAAGATCCATATTTGTTCACAGGTACTGTGGCAGAAAATGTTACCTATGGCTTAAAGCAGGTATATTCTGAAGCAGAATTAATGGCGAAATTAAAGTCATTAGGACTAGAGCAATTATTGGAGCGATTCCCGCAGGGTTTAGCTACGGAAGTCAGTAACGGCGCCGAGAATATCAGTTTAGGGCAAAAGCAATTAGTAGCATTTATGCGTGTTTTACTTCTACAGCCAAAAATATTAATCTTAGATGAAGCTACAGCTAATATTGATACTGTTACAGAGGAATTACTACAGAAAATTATTGATTTACTACCACAAGACACAACTAAAGTTGTAATTGCACACAGATTAAACACAATTGATAATGCAGATCAGATTATCTTTGTGGGTGGCGGCAAATTACAAAACGCTGAAGATGTGGCTAAAGTGACTGAGCTACTTAAGAAAGACTAGGGGTTTTAAAGTTAAACTAATCCGCTAAAGCATGTAAACCCTAACTGCCGCTTAACTCTTTACGTTTGATTCACAAATTTATATTAGCGTGATTTCAAGAATATCTTTATGCGTCGAGACTTCCGCAAAGCTCCACCATTTTTGTGTGACTTCACCTGTGACTGTCTCATCTTGGGTGATTAATTTCTCGGCGCAAATACTAATATGCTGTTGTTGGTCCCAAGAAATTAATTTTGAAATATAGGTAAACTTATTTTCTCCTTCTGCATAGGTAGTTTCAAAGTTTAAAACTTCAGGAGCAGTAATTACATTCTGATCTAGCTGAATTAGTACTTTGCCAGTTGGTGTAACTAAACTGCTTAAAAATTCCAGCAAGTCAGCTAACTCATTTTCGTTGTATGCTAACTCATTCAACGTGTTCCACATCAAAATAATTAAATCAAAATAATTTTGATAATCAGATAATAATTCTATACGTAATTCTTTGGAATTAATATTTCCAGAAAATAATTTCGCCTCTGGCATTTCGGTTAGTAATTGCTGTGACATCTCACTACTGATTTCTACTCCAACTAGCTGGTAGCCCATTTTGGCTAATGGAATTAAATGCCGCCCACTACCGCAGCCAACATCTAATATTTTCCCGTATTCTGGGAGTAATGTTTGAATGTGGGCGTTTTCTTGATCGGTAAGTACTTCTGGCTTTAGTGGCAAAATTAATTTGCTGTAGTGTTTAGCTAAATAATTTTGACTCACAGCGAAAAAAGGCTAATTTCGTCTAAACTTTTAGCATCGGCTAAAATCATCGCTAGCCGGTCTAAGCCCATGCCAATCCCGGCCACAGCTGGAATGCCGCTATGAATAGCGGCAATTAATTCGTCGTCAAATTTGGCCACAGGTAAACCCATTAACTCTCTGGCGGCATATTCCGCGCGTAAGTTTTTTTCTAATAAGTCGCCGTCGCGAAGTTCAGTATAGCCATTAGCAATTTCTTTGCCAGCAATATACAGCTCAACTTTTTGACTTACCAAAGGATTTTCTGGGTCTGGCGCAGCCAAAGGCGCCAATATTCTAGGATAACCGTAAATGAAAGTCGGTTTATGTGGATCTAAATTAGCCTCCACTTTATTAAAAAATAATAGTTCAAATAAGTCTTGCCAGCTCATCTGGCTTTCTGTGGCGTCTTTATTCTGTAAAAAGCCTAAATCGATCACTATTTGTTTTAGATCATTCCAGTCAGCAATATCAGAAACGCTAAGGTTGGCGTGTTGTTGCAATAGCTCGTCTACGCTTTGGCGGTGCCAGTTTCCACTAAAATCTATTTCACTTCCTTGGTAGGTAATTTTGTAATTTGTGTTACCAAGTCTCTCTAACATAGAGCAAACCAAAGTTTGCGTATCATTCATAATGTCGAAATATGTACCATCTAAATGATACCATTCCAGCATTGTAAACTCTGGGCGATGATTGGGACTGATCTGTTCTAGGCCGCGAAATACTTTCGTAACTACAAAATGGTTACCAATGCCAGCAGCTAATCCAATCTTGTTGTAACGCTCGGTACTAGGAATTAAATACAATTCACGGCCGCCAACTTCGGTGGCTAAAAAGTTTAAATACCGTTCAGAAGGCAGAGCCGGAGAGAGAATTGGGCTTTCTAGTTCGCGGTAGCCGCGAGCTTCAAAAAAGCTGCGCGTAGCTCGAATAATCTCCTGTTTAACCAGGTATTTAGGCCATAACTGTGGATTAGAGGCTAGAGTTTGCCAAGAATACATATTTATCCTTTAGATACGTAAGAGCGGCTTTCGGTATTGATAATAATTTTATCGCCACGTTTTACAAACAAAGGAACTTGCATTTTAGCGCCAGTCTCTACAATTACCTCTTTGGTAGCATTGCCAGCGGTATCGCCCTTAACGCCGTCCGGGGCTTCGATTACTTCTAAAGTAATCTTCATCGGTAAAACAATAGAAATTATATTTTCTTCAAAGCGGCTAGCCATATAAATTGCATCTACATGCAAAAAATCAGCTTCGGAAGGAATACCATCTACTGGGAAATCAAACTGCTCAAAGCTAATTGGATTCATGAAATATGCCTTATTTTGATCTGTGTACAAATATTGGACATTGAACTTATCCACTTCCACTTCGTCTACAGTATCGCCATCTTTGAAAGTGATAGGAATTACTTTTCCAGTCACGATGTTTCGTAGACGTGTACGCTTGAACGAACTACCTTTGCCCATAGCGGCAAATTGACACTCAATAATTGTGTACAATTCGTTGTTGTATTTGACTGTTTGTCCGAGAAAAATGTTACTGGTAATTGCCATATCAAGCTGAGTTTTAGACGATGAGAGTATACCTGGTAAATTGAGCAATATCTACTGCAGTTCCCACGCAGAGCCGGCAGGAAAAAGCTGCTAAAATAATCCATGAACGTCATTTTTTTAGACACTGAAACATCAGGCGGTGACAGCGAAACTCACGCAATTACCCAATTAGCCTTCAAAAAAACAACTGGCGAAATTTTCAATAATTACTTTAACCCAGGACACCCAAGTAGTTTTGAAGCCATGTCAGTAACCAACATTACAGATGAAATGTTAAAAGACGCGCCAATCTTAACAGAGCACCCAGTCAAAGAATCTCTGGGCGAGGATCTTAAAGAAAACTATTTAGTTGCACACAATGCTGATTTCGATATTAAATTCTTAATGCGCGAAGGCATTTTCCCCCGTAAACACATTTGTACCTTAAAAGTTTCTAGGCGTTATGCTATCGAAGATATTCGCGGCCAAGAATTATCTGGTCACAGTATTCAATATTTAAGATACGCTTTAGGATTAAACGACGACAGCTTTACTGCCCACGATGCTTTAAGCGACATCTTATTATTAGAAAAATTGTTCAACTACCAATTTGAATTACTAAAGAAGCAATTAGGCACAGATGACCAAGCGCAGATT